>Ga0209023_10002151_pt1 | contig 25105 bp, 21 predicted proteins | sample LakOneMetagenome_FD_187468 | JGI IMG/M metagenome (GOLD analysis project Ga0209023, IMG submission 187468) | Freshwater and sediment microbial communities from Lake Erie, Canada (SPAdes) (version 2) | ecosystem: Environmental > Aquatic > Freshwater > Lentic | place: Lake Erie, Canada... | reverse complement strand
CTGAAACGGATGGTACCGTAGCTGATGAGGAATGCACCAAAAGTAAATGCATCACTCATTAAGAAGTACCACATCATCACTTTACCATAGCTGGCATTGAAAGGACTCCGGCCGCCGTTCCACCATTTGGTATTTGTTGGTATCGCTGTTGTTGACATAAAAAAATCTAAGTTTTTAGTTTTAGGTTTTAAGCAGTAAGCTTCAAGTTTTTCGGGTTAACTTATAACTTACCACTCATAACTTTTTTCTTATCGTATCATCAGTAAAAATATCAATAAATAAATCCAGAGTACATCTACAAAATGCCAGTAGGTACTCACCAGTTCAACCGGGATACTGTTATATATCCTTGTCTTGCTGCTGAATGCCTTTGCAAACAGCAGGGTTATCGCAATTATTCCACCCAGCACGTGTGCTGCATGCAGGCCTACGATCACGTACAAAAAATCAACCGATACTTTTTTCCCTAATCCAAGTCCCTGTGCCGCTAATTGCTTAAATCCAAGGAACTGGAAAGCAACAAAAATAATCCCCAGTATCAATGTTGCAACCAGCAACCTCCTGTACTTCTGCATCTCCCGCTGTTTGAATGCCTTTTCTGCCAGGTAAATGGTAACACTGCTTAATAAAATAGCCGCAGTGCTGTACCAGAATAACAGTGGCAGATCAAACGTTTGCCAGTTGGCCTGGTTGCGCTTTACTATATAAGCGCTTGTTAACCCTGCAAACATCATCACCAGGCTTCCTATGCCCACCCACAAGGTAAATTTATGCGGATGTATTTTTTTTCGTTGTTCCATTACCACGCTACTCATGCCCCTATCCCCTAAAGGGGTATTTTTTGTTATACTTATTATTAATACTGATCATTATTTTTATATTCTGCACCAACTGTATTTTATCAATCTCCCCGTTACCCTTTAAGGAGATAGGGGCTGCGCCCTGTTGGCAAACAATGCCAGCAAAACGATCATCAAATAAAAATAAGAACTGAACATCACCCTTCTTGCACTCGCTGCATCCATGCGCTTAAAAAGCAATACGCTTGCATAAACCATCCACAGGTTGCAGCCAAGTAAAATGAACATGCTCGTTGCCCCGGCAATGCCTGTATAATAAGGCAGAAAACCAACCGGGATCATCAATGCACTGTAAATAATGCTTTGCATGGCCGTGAACCTGGTTGGCCCTTTATCTGCCGGCAGCAGTTTAAATCCCGCCGTGGTATAATCTTTATGCGCCAGCCAGGCTATTGCCCAGAAATGCGGAAACTGCCAGATGAACTGGATCGCAAACAGCACCCATCCTCCCATCCATGCAATGGTTCCGTTCCCAAAAGCGGCGAGCCACCCGATCAAACAGGGTAACGCCCCGGGAACAGCACCCACCAGTACGGAAACAGAATTCACTTTTTTTAACGGCGTGTAAATAAAGCCGTATAAAAAAAGGCTGAATAAACTCAGCATGGCGCTTTCCATATTGAAATACCACCACATCATGAACACGCCTGCCGCCCCGGTGATGAAGGCAAAGATCCCTGCTTCGGTCACGCTCATTCTTCCACTGGCAACAGGCCGCCTGGCCGTCCGTTTCATCAGTGCATCGGAACCTTTTTCCAGCACCTGGTTAATGGCATTTGCCGAACCGGTCACCAGCATTCCTGCAACAAAAAGTAAAAGAACTGAATTTATTTTATCTCTTGTATAGAACTGTTCATTCGGTGCAATTAAAAAAGCAACCACCGTACTGAACACAACCATAAAGCTCAACGTGAACTTGATCAGCTGAAAGTAATCTTTCACTTTGCTCACCAGCACAAACGATGCTGAGTTGCTTATGTCTTTATGCTCCCGTTCTATACTTTTCAAAAATCTTGATTTTATTACGCTTCAATATCCGGTCCGCATCTTCAACACCGGTTATCAGTGGTGCGATTCATTCTCACCAACCGGTGTATTCTGTGGAATAAATTCCTTTCCGTCTTTACCATAATCGTATGCTCCGCGATGTACTTCCGGAATTTCGCCAACCCAGTTACCGTGGCCCGGCCTGATCGGCGTGGTCCACTCCAGTGTATTTGAACCCCATGGATTCAGCGTGGTAACTTTTCTTCCTTTAAAAATGCTGTAGAAGAAATTGAATACAAACAACAACTGCACTGCAAAAACGATCATGGCAACAAAACTTATGAATTCATTCAGTCCGCCAAACATTTTAAAGGATTCCCAGTTGGAATAATCATAATAGCGCCGTGGCATACCTGCCAGACCTTCGTAGTGCATAGGCCAAAAGATGAGGTAAGCGCCTATGATGGTAACCCAGAAGTGGATGTATGCCATTGTATTGTTGAGGTAACGTCCGAACATTTTAGGGAACCAGTGATAAACTCCGGCAAACATGCCAAAGAAAGAGGCAACCCCCATTACAATATGGAAGTGAGCAATTACAAAATAGGTATCGTGTAAATGAAGATCGAGTGCTGAGTTACCCAGGAAGATCCCCGTTAAACCACCGCTGATGAACAGGCTTACGAAACCGATGGCAAACAACATACCCGGGGTAAACCGGATGCTTCCCTTCCACAAGGTGGTAAGCCAGTTAAATACTTTGATGGCTGATGGTACCGCAATGAGTAATGTAAGCAGTACGAACACAGATCCTAAGAATGGATTCAGCCCGGTTACAAACATGTGATGCGCCCACACCAGGAATGCCAGTATGGCAATGGCAAATAATGATCCCACCATGGCCATATAACCGAATATCGGCTTGCGGCTGTTCACACTTATAATTTCTGAGCTCATACCCATGGCCGGTAATAATATGATGTACACTTCGGGGTGACCGAGGAACCAGAACAAATGCTGAAAGAGAATTGCGCTTCCGCCTTCGTTCGGTAATATCTTTCCGGCAACCACAATATCGCTTAAGTAGAAACTTGTACCCAGGTTACGGTCGAATAGTAATAAGATAGCGCCTGATAATAATACAGGGAAAGAAAGAACACCGAGTACGGCTGTAAAGAACAAGGCCCAGATCGTAAGTGGCAAACGGGTCATGCTCATTCCCTTTGTGCGCATGTTGAGGATGGTGGTGATGTAGTTGAGCCCTCCTAACAAAGAAGACACAATGAACATGGCCATACTCACCAGCCAGAGGTCCATACCGATTTTAGCTCCGCTGGATGCATCACCCAAAGCGCTGAGTGGCGGGTAAATTGTCCAGCCACCACTTGCAGGCCCTGTTTGTACGAACAAAGAAGAGAACATGATGATAGACGCAAGGAAGAAGAACCAGTAGCTAAGCATATTTAAAAAAGGCGAAGCCATATCTCTTGCCCCGATCTGCAGAGGAATCAGAAAGTTTGCGAAGGTTCCGCTTAATCCCGCTGTTAATACAAAGAATACAAGAATGGTTCCGTGCATGGTAACCAATGCATAATAAAATTCCGGTTTTAATTTACCGCCGGCAGCCCAGTGACCTAAAATATCTTCCAGCCATGGAAAAGTAGATTCGGGGTACCCCAATTGCAAACGGAAAATAACAGAGAACAAACCACCGATGATGGCCCAGATGATGCCCGTTATCAGGAACTGCCTGGCGATCATTTTATGATCCTGGCTGAAAACGTATTTGGTTATAAACGTTTCATGATGGTGATGTTCATGATGTGCATCATGTGCTCCGTGAACATCTGCATGTTGTAATGTGGCTACGCTCATTTTCTTTCTTTTTAATCTAAACCCTTAATTATTTATTTCCAGGCAATAGCTGGGCTGTTTGTTTTGTTGCAACACTGTCTGCTCCGGCCGGCTTTGCTTCTTTCTTTTCAAAAAGGCTTACGTATTCCGGTGTTTGCTCGGCCAGCCATTTTTTATATTCTTCCATTGTTTCCACAATGATCACGCCACGCATGGCAAAGTGATTGGATCCGCACAACTGGTCGCAGGCTATCTCATACGTGAAATTCGGGTTGTGTGTCCGTTCTTTCATTTCTGCTGTTGTGTACTTTGGGGTAAACCATTGTGTAGTAGGAATACCAGGTACCGCATCCATTTTCAGGCGAAAATGAGGAAGGCCTACATCATGAATTACATCCTGTGATCCGATCACCATTTTTACCGGCACCCCAACCGGGATATGCATAGTTGTATTAACATGAATATCGTCCTTGCTTGCGGGGTCATCAAAGTCAACCCCCAGGTTATTTTTTGATGTGGTTAGTTTGTAATTCTTTTTTCCCAACACGCCATCCGTTCCCGGATACCTGAATTCCCAGGCAAACTGGTGGCCGGTAACTTCTACCACGATGGCATTTTTAGGAGCATCGGAAGTGATCTTGAACCAGAACTTCAAACCAAATACAACCAGTACGGTAAGAAAGATGGCCGGTACGGTTGTCCATAATAATTCCAGTTTGTTATTGTGTGGGAAATAAAAAGCTTTGCGGTCGTCGGACTCCTGGTATTTATAAGCGAACCAGAATAACAATATCTGTGTAAGTACAAAAACCACTCCCGTTACTGCTGTTGTGATCATGAACATCAGATCCAGGTTCTCTCCTTCCACCGACGCAGATCCCTGTGGAAAAAGCGTCTTTCCATAATATAACTCATTGCAATACCATACACCGATCAAACCAAATACCAACAGGCCCATCAGCAGGAATGCGTTGATGCGGTTATTTTGCTTGCGGGTCTTCTCTTCCCCTTTCAACACACTCACATACTCGCTGGCTTTCGCAATCTGAAAGATGACAACGAAAATCAAAGCGCCTAAGACTACCATTAAAAACTCCTTCATATTCAAAGTTATTTTCTGTAAATGTTATTCAGTTCTCTTGTTTAAAACTCAATCCGGTATTTAAATGCCTTTTGTTACAAAGGCGGTCAAAGTTCTTATGTATGGTGGATCATACTTTCTTTCAGGAAAGGATGATTTTTTGCCAGCAATGAATGCCTGCTTAAATAGTTTCCTGTTCCCCACATGATGAGGCCGATGAACAAACAGGCAACGCCGAATTCAAACGGCATCAGTGCAAAATGCTCATGCACGGTGCCGGGCATCACCATTTGATAAAAGTCGATCCAGTGACCGAAGATGATGAGTACCGCCATTACGGTAACCATGGTCCAGTTTCTTTTGGTTCCTTTTTTCATCAATATCAGCAGCGGGCACAGGAAGTTAACAATCAGGTTGAAGAAGAAGATGCCTTTATAAGGACCTGCTTTTTCTGCTGTTCCTATGCGCTCAATAAAATATTTTGTTTCTTCCGGCTGGTTACTGTACCAGATAAGCATGTACTGAGAGAACCACAGGTATGTCCAGAAAATTGAAAATGCAAACATGAACTTACCCAGGTCATGCAGGTGTTCTTCGGTAACATAAGGAAGCTGATCCCGGTTCTTTAAGTAGATAACAAAGAGGGCGATCAGCGAAATGCCGGATACAAATGTGCTGGCAAATGTGTACCAGCTGTACATGGTGCTGTACCAATGTGCATCAATGCTCATGAGCCAGAGCCAGGGTATGGTTGATGCAACGGTAAGCGTAAATACAACCGTGTATAAAGAAGCCCAAACGGTATTGTTCCATATCCATTTTTTGCCTGTCTCATAATCCATTGGTCCGTCCTTGTCACTTTTTAAACTGAGGTCACGCATTTTTTTACCTAGGAACCACCAAAGGAAAATGGTAAGGAAAGACCAGATCGCATAAAATTTGACATTTAAGAATCCGCTCTTGCCATTTAAAATATGATCTTTCGCCACGGCATCTTTGTCCAGCCAGTGATAGATATCTGTACGTCCGCCAAAAACAATGGCCATCAATATCACAAAAGTGATAACGCCTAAAACAGGAACCACGCTTGAAATGGCTTCCGAAACCCTCCTGAATGCGATCACCCATCCGCCCATTGCCATGGTGGTAACACAAATAAAGAACATGGCTGCATTCACTACCAGCAAAAAGAATACGCTGTTTTGTAAAAGCACAGCCCAGAAACGGGTGCTGTTTACATTGGTTCCATGCCCGGCGTGTTCAAAGGGATGAAACATTATAAACCCATACAATAATGCGATTACACCGGCACCAATAAGGCCATACGTCCACTTTTTATAACTGCCCGGTAATTGAAATTGATGATCCATCTGCTCTTTATTTTGAGTGAATTCGTTAATTGTTATTTTTTTACAGCCGCACTGTCTGCCTTGGGTGCTCCTGCTGTTGCAGGCGCTGTTGTTTTAGGTTCCAGTGTGCGTATGTATTGTACGATCCTCCAGCGTTGTTCCCTGCTTAACTGGGATGCATAGCTTCCCATGTTATTCTGTCCGTAGGTCATTACAAAAAATATTCTTCCGTCGCTGAATCCCGGCGATGCGGCAATAATACTTTTTACACCGCCGATCTTTGGAGCCAGCGGACCATTGGCTTCTCCTTTGGCACCATGACAAATGGCGCAATTGATATTAAACAACCTGCCGGCTTCTTCCAGTTCTTTTCCTGCCATAGGAGCCAGCGGATTTTTTACCTGGGCGCTTAAGTTTATCAGTCCGTTGCTGTCGTTAGGTACTGTAAAAGGAAACTGGTCTCCTCTTTTTATGGTACCGGCAGGCGGCATATTGTTATAGAATATCCTGTTCCCGGCATCATTCGGGTCCATTGTGAATTTTGTTGAGTCCCTTGGCGCATAGCTTTCGTATGCACGGCTGTAAGCCATATCAGGCATGTATACCTTACCCGGCTGACGCTTGCTGTCGCAACTGATAAAAACAACGGCTGCTGTTAAAACCAGGGTTACTATGATTGCTGTTTTTTTCATTCTGATAAACTTCTTATTAATTAATAGCCTTTTTCTTCTTTGTACAGTTTTTGTTCTTTATGATACCTGCCGATCCACCAACCGGTTTCTGCACGCTGAACATTTATTTCCTGTGCACCGGCAGTCTGTAAAAACGACTGTACTTCTGCATCATTTGTTTTATCGGTACATTCAATAACCATTACAAAAAGATCATCAGTAGCTCTTGGGTGAAAATGATGCTTCTTTACAAACGGAGCCAGGTTGCACAGGTAGCAGAATGTAAGCACCATGCCCACGGCAGAGAACAATACGGTCAATTCGAATGTGATGGGTATCCAGGCCGGCAAAGCAAAGTGTGGCTTACCGCCGATATTCAACGGCCAGTCTTTTGTAAACACCCAGCTCATGAAAGTGAGTGCTGTTGTGGTACCGGTGATGGCATAAATGAACCCGGCCGTGTGCAGGCTTGTTTCACGAATTCCCATTGCATGATCTAACCCATGCACCGGGAAAGGGGTATACACGTCATGTATCCTGTATCCTGCCTTGCGAACATTCTTCACCGCAGGAAACAATACCTTTTCGTCATCAAAAGTTCCTACAACAAATTTTTTAATTCCTCCAGCCATAATAATAAATTCAAAATTTATAATTCAAAATTCAAGATCTTAATGAGCATGTGCCACTTCTTCAATATAAAATTTTTCCGCATCGGCCTTTTCTATGTCGGTCATTTTCGCTTTATAATTCTCCCCACTCGTTTTCAAAATTGCTTTGATCTCTGCCACCGCAATAACCGGAAAGTATTTTGCAAACAGGAAGAAACAGGTAAAGAATAAGCCGAACGTTCCCAGGTAAAACCCGATCTCCCATATGGTAGGGCTGTAATACGTACTCCATGATGACGGAAGGTAATCCCTGTATACGGAAGTAACAATGATCACAAAACGTTCGAACCACATACCGATGTTAACGATGATGCTCATGAAGAATGTTACCGTAATATTCCTTCTCAGCTTTCGGCTCCAGAACAACTGTGGTGATACCACGTTACAGAACATCATCAGCCAGTAGCTCCATCCATACGGACTGAACAGGTTGGCCCGGTTCTCTTTGAATGCATACCACTCGTAAGGATTTTGTCCGTACCAGGCAATGAACAACTCGGTTAAATAAGCACAACCTACAATACTGCCTGTTAATACAATTACTTTATTCATGGCCTCAATATGGCCAAGGGTAATATAGTCCTGCAGGTTCAGTACTTTACGCACCACGATCATCAGCGTTTGCACCATTGCAAATCCACTGAAAATAGCTCCTGCCACAAAATAAGGCGGGAAGATGGTGGTATGCCAGCCCGGAACGATGGAAGTGGCGAAGTCGAACGATACAATCGTATGCACTGATAATACAAGCGGCGTACTCAAGCCAGCCAGTACCAGCGATAATGATTCATGACGCTGCCAGTGTTTGGTACTTCCGGTCCAGCCGAAAGAAGCAACGCCATAAAACATTTTACGGAATTTTGTTTTTGCACGGTCCCTTACTGTGGCCAGGTCGGGCAATAAACCCGAATACCAGAACAATAGTGAAACGGTAAAATAAGTTGAGATCGCAAATACGTCCCATAACAGCGGCGAGTTAAAGTTCACCCACAAAGAACCTCTTGTATTTGGATAAGGAAGAACAAAGAATGCCATCCACACACGGCCCATGTGCCAGATCGGGAACTGGCCGGCGCACATCACCGCAAATATTGTCATCGCTTCCGCTGCACGGTTCACCCCCGTTCTCCATCCCTGGCGGAACAATAATAAGATGGCTGAGATCAGCGTTCCTGCGTGACCTATACCTACCCACCATACGAAGTTGGTGATATCCCAACCCCATCCGATGGTTTTGTTCAGGTTCCACTGACCGATACCATAAGTAACCTCCCGGTAAACACTGTATATGCCGAAGCATAACAGGCCCACGCTGATATAAAAACCAATATACCAAAGCATACTTGGTTTCATCTCAATGGGGCGAATGATATCTTCTGTTACCTGGTGGTAATCTTTATTACCATCTACCAGCGGCTCCCTTTGTTGCGATTCGTATTTCAGTAATGACATATCTAAAGTATAAAGTCAAAAGTTAAAAGTCAAAAGATGAGGTGTTGTTGCAGCTTTTAATTTTTTACTTTTTAATTTTTAATTTGTACTTATCGTTTTTTATGCTTGTGCTTTTTCTTCTTTCTTCGCTTCTACACCATGCTCTTCTTCTACACCGATATGCCTGTCGGTGTTTCTCACTTTTGCCAGGTAACTTACATTTGGCAGAACGTGTAATTGTTCCAGTACATAGAACGAACGGTGTTTCTGCTCTACATTCCTGATCTTGTACACATCGCTTTCTTTATCGTTCACATTACCAAAACTGATGGCGTGTGTAGGACAAGCCTGCATACAGGCCGTTTTTACATTACGCACCAATGTGGGGTCCTGGTGTTTCTTAGCATCCAGTTTACTTTCCTGCAAACGCTGAACGCAGAATGAACATTTCTCGATCACACCTCTTGAACGAACGGTTACATCCGGGTTCAATACCATCCTTGTCAGATCATCGTTCATCTGCAGCACACTCTCGTCCATATAGTGACCGATCATCGGGTTCTGGTTATCCGGGAAGCTGTCGGCTCCGGTATAATCGAGCCAGTTGAAACGACGTACTTTATACGGACAGTTGTTGGCACAATATCTTGTACCGATACAACGGTTATAGGTCATTTGGTTCAATCCTTCGCTGCTGTGGTTGGTTGCGGCAACCGGGCAAACGTTTTCGCAAGGTGCATTGTCGCAGTGCTGGCAAAGCATTGGTTGAAAAACAACATCCGGGTTTTCGAGATCTCCGGTGAAGTAACGGTCGATACGCAGCCAGTGCATTTCGTGTGCACGCTGCACCTGCCTTTTACCAACCACGCTCACATTATTTTCAGCCGTACAGGCCACCACGCATGCGCTGCAACCGGTACAGGTGTTCAGGTCAATGCTCATTCCCCATTTAATGCCCGGCTTATCATAGTCGGGATAGATGGTGGCGTCTTTAATGAAATTGTCGCCGCCTGCATATATCAGGCTCTCTCTCTCTTTATTCGATTCTTCCAGTACCGCTTCCGGGTTGGCGCTGTAGCTGGAAAGATTGGTTTCGTAAATAACCGGCCTGCTTTCTGTAAAGCCGTGCACCTGTGTTTGTGCCAATGGATAAGTTGCGCCTGTTTTTTCAACACGGCACATAGAGGAATATAGATTGGTTCCGTTAAAACTTACCAATGGATAAGCATTTTTTCCGGCGCCGTTTGCAGAGCGGCCGATGTTGGCTGCCGTTTCTTCTTTGTTGGCGCTTTCTCTTCCGTAACCCAATGCAATGGCAATGGTATCTTTATTTAAGCCAGGCAGAACGATCACCGGTAATTCTATCACAGCGCCGTTTTCGGCAGTAACTTTTACAACCGGCTTCTCGGGATGCACTTCATAATCACTTTGCTTGCCGCCTTCCTGGTTCATTACATCAAGTCCCAATAATGATTTTGCCATAGCCGGGCTCATCATTACATAGTTGTCCCAGGTTACTTTACTAACCGGGTCGGGCAATTCCTGCAGCCATGGATTGTTTGCCTGGCTGCCATCACCTACCGATACTTTTTGATAAAGCACCACTTCGTTAACGCCGGTCTTGATGGAAGCAATACCATTTGCAGCATCACTTAATTTTCCAGCATTGAATGTACCGCTTCCAACCGGCATGGTAGCTGGTTCAACAACGCCATCCTGTAATGCTTTCTCATACAGATCCGGAGTACCAAGTTTACTTGACCAATATGTTTTGAAATAAGTTTCGTAATCGTTGATCTGGCTTCCGGCAGCAGCACTCCATTTTATCAATGAGGTCTGGTATGCCCTTGTTTTGAACAGCGGGTTGATGACAGGCTGCAGTAAACTGTAATACCCTGTCTTAGGTTCTGCATCGCCCCAGCTTTCCAGCCAGTGGTGTGATGGAATGATGTATTTACAAAGTTCAGTCGTTTCATCCATGGTTTTGTTGAAGGAAACACTCACTACTTTACTTAAACCGTCTTTGAATTTTTTACTGTTCGGTAAAGAATAAACAGGGTTAACACCGTGAATGAACACAGCGCCGATCGAACCGGCATTCATGTCATCAACCAGTTTCATCATATCGGCATCGCTTCCGTTCTTATAGTTGGAAGTAATGGCCCAGTTAATTGTCTTTCCGTTTGCGCCGATCTGTTCATTGATGGCATTCACGATCATCTGGATATTTGCATCATTGCTTCCGCAAACCACCAGGGCTTCTCCCTTATGTGCACTAAGCTCTGCGGCTGCTTTTTCAATTCCTTTCAGCAGTTTTTCATCTGTAATTTTTATGGGGGCAAGGCTCATTCCAAGCTTGGTAAGCAATGCCAATGCAATTGATCCTGTTTCAGAAGGCTTGTGTGTATAACGGTCATCTGCATTGCTTCCGGTAAGGCTCATCATGCTTTCAAAATGAAAATGCCTGCTCAGGGTCGGTTTCTCTCCGCTCACTTTGCGGTTCTGTGCATATTGGCCGGCAAATTCAACCGGGCTCAGCCAAGTGCCTAAGAAATCGGCGCCTAAGCTCACGATCACTTTCGCATTTTCAAAATGATAAGAAGGGATCGCTTTCTTTCCGTAGCAAACCTCGTTTGCTAGTAACATACCACTGTAGCTGACCGCATCGTATTGTACGTGACGGCTGCCGGGATATTTTGCTATGAATTCATTTATGATCGCTAAAGTAGAAGGAGAGTTTACCGTAGAAGTAAGCAACACAACCGGTTTGCCGGCAACACCCGACAGTGAATTGGCCACCATTTTATCAAACGCATCAAAGCTGGTAACTTCTTTAAATCCTTTACCATCTTTTTGCATGGGGTAACGCAGGCGGGTATTATCGTAGAGGTCGAGCACGGAAGCCTGTGCCTGTGCACTGGTACCGCCTTTTGTTATGCTTGACAGTTCGTTGCCTTCAATTTTAATGGGGCGTCCGTCTCTTTGTTTTACCACAACAGAAATGGTATCGCCGCCATTTACATAAGTAGATGCGTAATAGTTGGCAACGCCGGGAATAACATCATCGGGCCTTCTCAGGTAAGGCACCGCTTTGCGTACCGGCATTTCACAACTGGCTGCCACGGCGGCTGCCGCTGTACTAAAGCCAAGATATTTAAGGAAATCCCTGCGGGGAGTTTTGGCATCTAAAATACCCTTATCATCGAGGTCGGCTAAAGGAAGCAGTTCCTCTTTAAATTCGTTTTTGGTTGACTCCTGAAAACTTTCGGTGTGATTCAGTTCTCCAAAACTTTGCCAGTACTTTTTCTTACTCATATTTATTCAGTTGACAGTTAGCGGTTGGCTTTGCGGCCAGCGATCTGTTCTTTAGTATGATTTCAAATATTCTGTTTCGTGCTGCCCTGCAGCTGCCGTATCAAATTAATAGTGACATTTCTGGCATTCTGTTCCACCGATCTTTTCTACGGTCACACTGTCCAATTTGTGATTCTTAATATCCTGGTGGAATTTCTCATAGATGCTGTAAAACTTGTTACCCGTGCCATTTTCTTTATCGTAAAAATCAACCTTGGTTTCCCGGTGGCAGTTGATGCACCAGCCCATGCTCAGTTCGGCAAACTGGTAAACTTCCGGCATTTCCTGTATGTTTCCGTGGCAGGTCTGGCATTGTTGTTTACCCACTTTAATATGCTGGCTGTGGTTGAAATAAACGTGGTCGGGCAGGTTATGAACCTTCACCCATTCGATCGGCTTTGCTCCATCAGGTATGCCGTCGTTATTATTATCAGTATTGTATGTTTTGGTGGTCGGGTTCCATCCGGCATACGCATATAACTTCTGGATTTCGGCAGTCCCATCAACAGTAACCCCATTCTCTCTTACCAACACATCCAGGCCTTCGTATTTGTTGATCGCTTTGTGACAGTTCATACAAACATTCACCGATGGGATGCTGGCCTGCTTGCTGTCCTGTGCGCCACCATGGCAGTACAGGCAACTGATCTGGTTGGTTCCGGCGTGTACCTTATGCGAATAGAAGATCGGTTGTTCTGGCTGATAATTCTGCTGACGGCCCAGGCCGATAGCGCCATTGATGGTATAATATCCGCCCACTAAGAACAGCAGCAGGATGCCTACCATCAGGTAAGTTTTATTCTTATAGAAAGGAACAGGCTCGGTACGCATTACGCCTTCTTTCTCATCTGAAAGCTTGCGCAGGTTGCTGTTTACCTGTAATAATATGAAAGCGATGAGGGCTAAAACGAGAGTAAGAATTCCGAAAAGAAGAGAATCATCCGAACCTTGTGGCTGGCCGCCCGGGGTTGGACCTGCAACCGGTGGTTTGTAATCGTCCACATATTTCAATATCGCATCAATGTCCTCTTTTTTCAATTGGCTGCCGAAAGCAGTCATCTGTACTTTATTCCATTTTGCAAAAAGGGCTTTTGCATAAGGCTCGCTTTCCCGCAGGTCTGCAGAGTTTGAAACCCACTTATATACCCAGTCCCCCGCAGGTACCCTATCCTTCCAACCCTGTAATGCAGGGCCAGTAAAGTCCTTGTCAGGCTTATGACAGGCGGCGCAATTCGCTTTAAAAAGCGCTTCGCCATCGGCAGCATAGGAATTAATGTTAATAGAAAAAAAGGCAAGTAAGAAAAGACCGGGTAGTACCCTGTTAAAGATTTTTCTATAGCGACTCATACAGTTATTCGGGGCTAATGTGGAAAAATATCCTTGTTCGGCTGCAAAAATAAGGCAGGATACTGACAATATATCAACATTGTTAATTTTTTTTTTACCCTATCTGGCGTGGTTTTCAGCCGATTGTGCCCATGGCTGAAAAGTAATTGTCATGTATTTGTAAACAGTTTTAATAGGCTCATTTTTTTCGTTTTTCCGTTCCGATTCACAATTTTTTGGGCCACTTTTGCGCCATGTTAGAAAAACTGAAAGCCCGGTGGAAGGTGAATGGGATCAACCTGGTGCTTATTATAGCAACCTTTGCATTGGGTGGAAGCCTTTGTGGATGGGCCGGCCGCAGGTTATTGCTGCTTACCGGTTTAGAAAAAGGAATCACCTGGATCATTCTTTATATTTTACTCATTACCCTGCTTTGGCCGCTCTGCGTTCTATTGATAAGCATTCCGCTTGGACAGTTTGCTTTTTTTAAAAGATACATTCAACGGATAGGGAAAAAGTTCGGCGGAAAGAAGAACAACGGCCCGGTCAATATTGCTATTTTTGCAAGCGGTGCCGGAAGCAATGCACAGAAGATCATTGATCATTTTTCCAGTTCGCAAACAGTAAAGATCGCATTGATCGTCTGCAATAATCCATCAGCCGGGGTTTTAAGTATTGCGGCTGATCATAACATCCCCGCTTTGCTGATAGAAAAAGAACGGTTCTTCCATGGGGATGGTTATATCCCCGAATTGCAAAAGCAGCACGTAGATTTTATAGTGCTGGCCGGGTTTTTATGGAAAGTGCCCTCCGCCTTAATTGCAGCTTACCCAAAAAAGATCGTCAACATTCACCCGGCATTGCTGCCCAAATACGGCGGCAAGGGAATGTACGGCACCAAAGTGCATGAGGCCGTTATTGCGGCCGGGGAAAAAGAAAGCGGCATCAGTATTCATTACGTGGATGAGCAATACGATCACGGCGAAATAATTTTCCAGGCAGGTTGCCCGGTTGATGAAAACGATACGCCGGGGTCGCTTGCGCAAAAGATCCATACGCTGGAACACGCCCACTATCCCGGCGTGATCGGATCTTTATTGCAAAAGTAAAATCGCAGTTAAAAACAACGGCAGTAAATACGATGTGGGCTAACTGCCTTAATTTTATCCCAATCAATCATCAGCCTGTTGCGTTCAATCCTGAAAATAATTTTACTGCTCCTGTTTTTTGTTTGCCCCGTTTTTTCATTAAAGGCCCAGTTAACAGTAAACGGAACCGTGTTTGATCTTTCCAAAAGGAATTTCGTAGAGAATGTGAAGGTTGAAAGCACCGGCGGCAAAAAAACCATTACCGATTCGCTGGGCCATTACAGGATCACCGTTTCTGAAAAAGATTCCCTCACTTTTATTTACCAGGACAAACCCACACAGAAATTTTCCGTAAGAGAGATCGCCGACTTCAACCAGTTCGACATTTCATTACAGGTACACGTGAAAAGTAAATACAGTACATTAAAAGAAGTGGTAGTGATGGCAAAATCCTACCGGCAGGATTCGATAGAGAACCGGCAGAACTATGCTGAGTATTACAACTTTCATAAACCAACCCTCAAAACGGGGATCTCGCCGGATGGTGCTGTAGGTGCCGACCTTGACGAGATCATCAACATGTTCCGGTTCAAAAGAAACAAGCACCTGAAAGCTTTCCGGGCAAGGCTTGAACAGCAGGAGCAGGATAAGTTTGTCGACTATCGTTTCAATAAAACTTTTGTAAAAAGGATCACCCGGCTGCAGGGCGCCGAGTTGGATACATTCATGATCCGGTACAGGCCCTCGTATGAATTTTCCAGCATGGCCGATGAAGTAACATTCAATAAGTACATCTTAAATGCTTCCTATGGATTTAAACTCGACCTGCTGAAACAGGAAGACGCCAAATTACCCGGGAAGCCGAATAATTAAAAAAAGAGAAGTACTTTTCATGTTCAAATTTTTGACATGAAAAAACTCCTTTTGTTCTTCTGCCTGTTTCTGGCATTGTCTTCATGCGCACAAAATGACAGCATTCCTTCTTTTGTAAAAGACAGCCTGGATGGCTATGTAAACAATGCGCTAACTGCCTGGCAGATTCCCGGCGCAGCCGTTTGTATTGTTAAGAACGGGAAAGTGGTTTTGATGAAAGGCTATGGCGTTAAAGAATTAAACGGATCCGATAAAGTGGATGAGAACACGCTGTTCATGATCGGCAGCAATACAAAAGCTTTTACCGCAACGGCACTTGCCATGCTGGATGCAGAGAAAAAAATATCCCTCGATGATAATGTGACCAAATGGATCCCGCAATTTAAACTGGATAATAAAGCAGCGGGCGAACAGGCCATTATAAGAGACCTGCTTTGTCACCGCCTCGGCTTTCAAACCTTCCAGGGAGATTTTACTTACTGGACCAGCAACCTTACCAGGGCAGAAGTGATTGAAAAGATGAGCCACATCAAGGCGCAGTATCCCTTCCGCACCAAATGGGGGTATACCAACGCCGCATTTTTAACCGCCGGCGAGATCATCCCCAAAGCCTCGGGCCTTCAGTGGGAAGAATACCTGAAAGAAAAAATATTTACGCCCCTTGGCATGAACAGTACGCTTTCATTGAGCAAAGATTTTCCCAACGCTTCCAATAAATGCAGCGCTCATACCATGGCGGAGGGCAAACTTGTAAAAATTCCTTTTTGCAGTATTGATAATCTGGCGCCAGCCGGAAGCATTGGTTCATCAGTCAACGACATGAGCCATTGGGTAATGGCTCAGCTCAGCGGCGGAAGATATGACGGCAAACAGGTGATCCCCGGATCTGCCATTGCACAAACATGGTTGCCGCATTCGATCCTGGGTAATGGCGGCAAACAATTTAATACCGGCCACTTTGCCCTGTACGGGCTGGGCTGGTTCCTGGAAGAATACTGCGGGAAAAAAGTGGTATCGCATACCGGTGGCGTAAATGGTTTTGTTACCAGTGTAACATTGATCCCCGAAGAAAAATTAGGCATCATTGTTTTTACCAATACCGATCAGAACAGTCTTTACGAAGCACTGAAATGGGAGATTGCCGATGCGTACCTGGGCAAACCATACCGCAACTACAGCAAGGTTTATCTTGGTTTCTATACGCAGCAGAAAATGCAGAATGAAAAGGCTGATAAAAAAATGCAGGACTCTGTTGCCCTGCATTTAGCACCAACACTTGCCACAACCAGTTACTGCGGCACTTATACAAACGACGTGTACGGTACTATGAACGTGGTTCAGGAAGGCGGTGAATTGAAAATGAAATTCAGTCATCACCCAAACATGTATGCAAAACTGGAATCCATCGGGGGCAACCGGTTCTATGCAACTTTCAGCGATCCCGAATTCAGCAAAGCCATTTTTCCTTTTACGGTTGAGAACGGGAAGGTTATTTCTGTAACGGTGAAAGTGGCTGACTTTATTGAATACAACCCGTATGAGTTTAAAAAAATAAAATAGTAATCAAACACAGTCTGCTTTATGAACCAGTTGCACAGTGAGCTAAAAAAAGAATTTCAACTGGAAAGGATGATCCTTTTCAGCGATGCGGTGTTTGCCATTGCCATTACGCTTCTTGTGATCGAACTTAAAGTACCGGAAATTGAACGGGCCGGACTCACCGAGGGAAGCCTGCTGGAAGCATTGAAACACATGATCCCGAAATTCTTCGGCTTCATCATCAGTTTTATGTTCATTGGTATTTACTGGACGGTTCACCACCGGCTTTTTGGTTTTGTAGTGAACTATACCCCGAAATTATTACGGCTGAACCTGCTTTTTTTATTTGCGGTTGCACTTATGCCGTTCAGCACCGCCTTTTACAGCGAGTATGTAATGAAGCATGTTTTAACCCCGGTAATATTTTATACCGGCAACATCATCATGCTTGGCTTATTTAACCTGTTCATGTGGCGGCATGTGGGCAACCCTAAAAACAAATTATCAGAAGGGCTCAGCCAGGCAGACTCCCGGTATTATTCATTCAGGGCGGTTCTTGTTCCTGTCATGTTCACGCTTTTTGCTTTTATATACCTGGTGAACCCATACATCTCATCCGCCCTGCCGATGTTTGTTCCGCTGGTGATGCGGCTGGTAAAAAAACAACATGATAAGAAAAATAAAAATTCCGTAACAGAAAAAAAATGATATAATGGAACCCGAACAACTTACCCTAGGCATTGGAACCCGGTTACAACACACACAGTTTGGCCCGGGTGTGATCGTAGCGGTGCGCTACGCAACCTATCTTATTTCATTCATCAATCATGGTATAAAGGAAGTTGATAAAACAGATGCCCACCTTGATGAGATCATTGCAGAAAATGTTACGGCCGAAGTAGAAACCGTTTCTGAAGTGGAAAAATCTTTACTGAAAATCCTGCGGCAGTGGAGCGATGTTACTGAGGTTGTACCGATCGGCGATAAATGGATCGGCGGCACCATGAGTTTACAGGCCGCCGATAAAACACTCAAGCCAAAAGATATTCCCATTGACGATTTTTTTCACAAGATCGTGATGCTGCGTGACAGGCTGCGGGTACTGGAACAAAACATCAACAGCAATAAAAAATTAAGCGACGAAGAAAAAGTAAGCATACAGCAATACATCACCCGTTGCTATGGTTCACTTACCACCTTTAATGTGCTGTTTAAAAACAAGGAACAGTGGTTTATAGGCGAAAAAGGGAACAAAGAAGAGTAGATTTTGCATTCATCACACACATTCATTCGCTCATAACAAAATTTCCAATGAAAATACTTCTGCTGTTACTCCTCCCTCCCCTGCAATTGATTGCCCAGCCATTTTCAAAAACAGAGATCACCCGCTGGGAAGTTCAGTCTAGGCAGGTAACCATCATCCGTGATAACTATGGGGTGCCGCATATTTATGGAAAGACGGATGCCGATGCGGTTTTTGGTTTGATGTATGCCCAGTGTGAAGATGATTTTAAGCGGATAGAAATGAACTATGTTGAAAAGCTGGGAAGAATGGCCGAAGTGAAGGGTGAATCAGAATTGTATAACGACCTGCTGCTGCGGATGATCATTGATTCTGCCGATGCGGTAAAAGATTACAACAATGCCCCGGCCTGGATGAAAAAACTATGCACTGCATTTGCAGACGGCATTAATTATTACCTCTATAAAAATCCCGGCACCAAGCCAGCATTACTGAACCGTTTTAAACCCTGGTACCCCTTACTATGGACAGACGGAAGCATCGGTGCCATCAATACTGCCGACATCAGCACAACTGAACTAAAGAATTTTTATTCCGGCGAACCCCCGCTTTCTGTTGTAAAAAAAGAAGAGGAAGATGAAATGCTCACCGGCTCAAACGGCTTTGCCATTGCGCCAAAGATCAGTAGTTCGGGTAATGCAATGCTGTATATCAACCCGCATGTAACATTTTACTTCCGCCCCGAAGTACATATGGTGAGTGAAGAAGGGCTGAATGTTTACGGCGCTGTTACCTGGGGACAGTTCTTCATTTACCAGGGCTTTAATGAACACTGCGGCTGGATGCACACCTCAAGCGGCGTGGATGCAGCCGATACCTACATTGAAAAGATATCGAAAGGAAAGAATGGGTTGGTATATGAATATGATGGCAAACAAAGGCCCGTGACCGAAAAAAAGATATTATTACGATACAGTTCAGCAAACGAGATCAAAAGTAAAACGGTGAATGCATTGTTTACACATCACGGCCCCATCATGGCAAACCGGAACGGACAGATACTCAGCCTGCGTGCCGATAACCGGATTGCAGCCGGGCTGATGCAATGCTGGTTAAGGAACAAAGCCGCCGGTTTCAGTGATTTTAAAAAGACATTGGACCTGAAAGGAAATATTTCCAACAATACCGTGTATGCCGATGCCGAAGGAAATATTGCATACTGGCATGGTAACCGCATTCCCGTAAGAGATACAAAATACAACTGGAACAAAGCGGTTGACGGAACCACGTCGGCAACCGAATGGAAGGGACTGCATCCCATCGGTGAAATTGTGCAAAGCATCAACCCCGCAAATGGCTGGTTGCAGAATTGCAATTCCACACCGTATACCGTTGCCGGAAAGAACAGCCCGGGAAAAAAGGACTACCCGTTTTACATGGCGCCCGATGGAGAAAATTTCCGGGGCATTAATGCGGTGAGGGTTTTGGCAGAAGAAAATAAATACGATATCGACAAATTGATCAAAGCCGGTTATGATACCCGGCTGGCTGCTTTTGAGGTCTTGGTACCGGCACTGATCCGTGCTTTTCATAAAAAGGATTTTACCAGCTACCCGATGGAAGATCATAGCATGTTAGAGGAAGCCATAACCATTTTAGAAAAATGGGATTACCGTTGTGGAGAAAATTCTGTGGCAACATCGTTGGCTGTGCTTTGGGGGGAGAAGTTGTTGGTACCGATCAACAGGACGGATGTTGTTGCCGGCGATAATGACATTGTAAGTAAGACAAAACATTTTGCCACAACTGCGGCGGCTGATGAATTGATATCTCCATTGCTGACCGTATTAAATGATCTTAAGAACCATTGGGGAAAATGGCAGGTACCCTGGGGAGAGATCAACCGCTTTCAGCGCATATCATCCGACATTGACAATAAATTTGACGACAGTAAACCAAGCATCCCCGTCGGCTTTGCCTCTTCCACCTGGGGCATGTTACCATCTTACAGCAGCCGCACATTCCCCGGCACTAAAAAAAGATATGGCGTGAATGGCAATAGTTTTATCTGTGCTGTAGAGTTTGGTAAAAGAATAAAAGCAAAGTCGTTGCTCGCTGGTGGCGAAAGTGGTGATGTTGGCTCAAAACATTTTTTTGACCAGGGACTGATGTACAGCAAAGGACAGTTCAAGGATGTGTTGTTCTATAAAGAGGATGTGATGAAGCATGCAGAAAAAACTTATCACCCCGGAGAATAGAGGTGATAAGTGTTAAGTCGCTTTTTAAAAATTTATCCTCGCCGAAAGATTAACCACCCTCCCGTCAATAGGTGCCCAAATCTGTTTGAATGATGGATTACTAACCGGCCCATAAACAATATCTTCTTGCCTGGTTTGCCGATAATCAAAAAGATTTTCGCAGTTTAATACCAATGCTACATTCTTTATGTCATAACGAACCATGGCTGCCGCAAAAAGATAACCGGGTGTTTTACTGCCATCGTCCAGGTATTGTTTACCCGTATAGGCTGCTTCTACTCCCGCTCTGAAATGAGAGGAGAATTCATAGGCAATAACCGTTGCAAATTTATTTCTTGCACTAAGGCTAACATTTGGATATACTGCATTATAAAGTTGACGGGAATAAGTGTATGTATAACCAAAATAGATTTCCAGTGCATTGCGGGAAGCGGCGACATAGGTTTCAAAACCTTTTGTATTTAATGGTTTTGAAGCGTTGGAAAAAGCGATCACACCATTAGGAACCCTGTAATCAATAACAGGCTTTGTAATATCGGTTATATAAAACATCTGGTTTATGGTAAGGTGCCAGCTGTTGATTGACTTTTTAAAATTAATATCCCAGTTTACACCTGTTGAACGCTCGGGCCTCAGGTTATTATTGGGGTAAACAATGGGATAGTCCCTTTCATCAATATCACTTACGAACTGCGACGGAATCTTATAACCTAAACCTCCGCCAAGGCGGGTTGTGATTGCTGAATTTATCTTGTATAAAAGTGATACCCTTGGCAATAAAAAAGCCCCATACACATTATGGTAGTCAAACCGCAACCCGGCTTCAGCAATAAATCTTTCTGCAACCTTCCAATCATCCTGAACAAAAACACCAAGCGTATTTTGCCGGTAATTATCAAACCTTGTAGAGTCAGGTTGTTTCTTTCTGAAATTCTCTCCACTGAAATTTATGCCTGATACAATATTGTGTTTAGGCAGTTTTTTTAACCAGGATATCTCTGAAAAATAAGAAAGCTGGCTTGCCTTCATCCCAAAAACATTGGTATTGATATCCCGGTTAAAAAAGCTGGCCGTTCCTTTAACCGTAAGCCTGTCTGTTTCATTGAGTTTTGTTTCTGATGTTGCATCAATGGTATTACGCAAGGATTTATTCTGAATGAAGAATTGGTGCTGGCTGTTTTTTGTGTCATGCAGTACCTGCATATCGCCGCCATTCCTGTCTTCGTAAGTGAGGTTATAACCAACAGTGATGGTTTGTTTTTTGTTGGGATAAAGAAACAACCGTGGGTGGAAGAAAACTGCTTTCAGGTCAGGCACATCACTAAAACCATCTTTATTTACATCAACAGCCCGCTGATACGTTCCTCCTGCAAATAAAGTATAACCAGTTTTTTTATTCCGGTTGCTTAAAAATAAATTCAGGTTACTTTCTTTTAAAGTTGACTGGTTGAGTGTAATACTTCTTTCCGGTTCGTTTAGTTTTGGAGATTTTGAGACCAGGTTTAGTAACCCTGCAATGGCTCCTCCTCCATAGAGGGTAGAACTTGATCCTTTGATGATCTCTATCTGCTTCAGATCAAGCGGTGGTATCTGCAGAATACTAAAGCTGCCGCTATAACCGCCAAATAAAGGCATACCATCTCTCAATATTTGCGAATATTTTCCGGGCAGACCTTGTATCCGTGCATCCGCATTCCCTGTGGCTGCATTGGTTTGTTGTATCTGTATACCCGCCACATCGCCCAGCAGGCTGGCAATGTTCCCCGGCTTAATTCCATTCTCTTCGGCAACTTCCTCACTCCCCAGTACTTCAACTTTTGTTGGCAGATCTTCAATCCGGCTGTTGGTGCGGCTTGATGTAACGATTACTTCTTCTTCGGTTTTAGCTTCTGCCTTTTTTAAATAAATCACCTGCACGGTATCGCCCTGCGGAAGATGAAAACTTACCGATTGGTTGTCATATCCAACCAAAGAGAATGTAATAGTTATGTTACCTGAAGGAAGGTTCGGGAACAAAATACTTCCATTGGCATCCGATGCCGTAGCTTTTGTGCTGCCATTTATTTTTGCCGTTACGCCGGTTAGCGCTTCCCTGCTCTCTGCATCTTTTACAAAGCAGTTGAAATTGTTTTGAGAAAAAACATTCGTTGATAAAAATAATAGCCCTGTTGTTAATATGCCTGTGATCTTCATGTTGTAATATTAAAAGAATGCCATGGCCAATAACCGACCATAAATAAAATTGTTTGAAGCCGGGTCTGTAGACATCATTATTTTCCAATCACCAATACCTGGAAGGTACCGGGCTTCATTTTGGGCCTCCCTTTCTGGCCGGGTTCCTGGGCCTCAAATTCTGCTGTTGGCAAATAAATTAAGTGTGATTGCTGGTCTATTGCAATTGTTCTGGCGCCTCTTTTGGTGGTTACGTTTTCAATTACGGAAAACTTATTGGCATTGTCTTCATGAATAACCGTCATGGTTCCTTCTCCATTGGACGTGTAAATATTTTTATTCAACTCATCAAAAGCCACACCGTCGCAACCATCACCAATTGGTAGTTTATCAACTATACTTCCGTTTGTTGCATCCATAACCACCAATAATTTATCGCAGCCCGCAAACAGGCGTTTTGTTTTAGTGTCATAGGCCAGGCCGGTTGGACCTTCAGCAGGAGAGAGGCTCCAATGATTGAGCACTTTGAATGTTTTTGCATCAATCTCTACGATCTCGTTCTTGTCTTCAATATTCACAAATATTTTTCCGGCGCCATCAGTAACAGCCGTTTCTGGCTTGCCTCCTACGTCCACGCTGTCAATAAGTGTATTCTCTACCGGGTCTATGATACTCAGGTTATGGCTTCGGCCATTACACGTAACTATTTTTTTAGAGAACGTTTCATACATGATAGCATCCGGGTTTGTTCCAGTTGCAATCTGTCCGAGTATTTTATTTGTATTCAGATCGAACACAGTAACATTATTCAATCTGCCGTTACTGGCAAAGCCTTTTTTATCCGCCACATCAAAAGCAATTCCATGAACACCGGTGGTATTCTCAATAACGCCAACAGAATCGCCGGTCTTTTTGTTTAAAATATTTACCTGTGTACCATGACTTACATAGAGCCAGTCATTCACTGGTCCTACGGCCAGGTAATCCCAGCCACCGGGGCTGGCAATGTGAAAGGTATTGCTGATGTGCAAGCCGGTTTGGGTTTGTGCGTTGGTTGCTGACATTACCATAAGAGCAGCTAAACCAAAAATTATTTTTTTCATTTTTTTAATATTTTAAACCGCTGACAGGATTTACAAATCCTGTCAGCGGAATTTATCATTTAATTATTGTTCCATCTGCTTTTAAAACTACCTCCTTCTTTTTGCCGCTGGTTTTGATCTCGGCTTCGTAAGTTGTTTCTCCTTTAGCATTATCAATCTTATACACTCTGGAGACAGCAGCTCCCGGGTATTTTTTTTGTACCGATGATGAAACTGCTGCAGGAATTTCAGTGTTACCGATCTCCATTTCGGTTTCCACCCAGCTACCATTGGTTAAAAAATTGGCTGATGCTGATTTCCCGTTAATTATAAACTCGGCTTCATATTCGCTGGCATTTTCCTTCCCCCACTTTACATGGGTAGCCGCCGGGAATTTCTTTGCAAAGGCATCGGCAACTGCTTTAGGAACATCAATGGCAAATGTTGACAAACTGATAGCAAGCAGTGCTGCCATCATAAAAAAATATCTTTTCATGATGTTGATTTTAGTTTTAATAAATAGCAAAGTGCTCCATCAAAAAACTGATGAAACTGAAAAAAGAAAAATGCTAAACCCGGGGAGGCTGAAATATCTTATGTGCATTGGCACGGGAGAAATAAGGGCTTTGGTATTCGGGCTGATCTAAAACAGCCGTTGCTTTTGTTTCAGGATTTAGTATTACAGCATTGCTGATGAAATTGAAAACAACCGGGGCTACGGTATGAAAAGGGATCGGGTTGTGCGGCAACTCATGTTCATCAGGAGCTTCATCCCGGTCGAAAAAGCATTCCATGTTGAGTAAATGCCCGGTCATAAACTCCAGCGTTGTCATATCGGGGTCTTCCACTGTTTTACAATGATGGTACATATCCTTTAGCTGGGAGAGTGCCGAAAAATCTCCCTGTGGCAACAATGCGTTACCGGTTAAAAAATAAACGGAAGTCAGTATAAGTATGAACCTGTTTACCATATTTTGAACAGTAAAGATAGAAAAGGTTCGTCAGTTTTTATATAGCAACTGGTAAAGGAATTTTTATCGTTGCAGAAATACATTAGTACTTCATCAGTTTCTCCACGTATTCATCCAATCTTGAGTAGGCCATAAAATTTTTCTCCAGCTCCAGGTTAAAAGGCACAGGCGTATCTAAACTTGCACAACGCATCACCGGCGCATCGAGGTTTTCAAAACAGTTTTCTGCAATCCAGGCAGCAATCTCTCCACCAATACCGCCAACCAAAGTATCCTCATGCAGCAATAATACTTT
>Ga0209023_10002150_pt1 | contig 25107 bp, 20 predicted proteins | sample LakOneMetagenome_FD_187468 | JGI IMG/M metagenome (GOLD analysis project Ga0209023, IMG submission 187468) | Freshwater and sediment microbial communities from Lake Erie, Canada (SPAdes) (version 2) | ecosystem: Environmental > Aquatic > Freshwater > Lentic | place: Lake Erie, Canada... | reverse complement strand
CGCGCGCCGAGCAGGCGCGCGCGCTGTGGCGGCCGAGCGTGGTGCTCGAAGGCGGCGCGTCGATCGCGAGCGGCGAGACCGCGGTGCGCGGCGCGCAGTTCTCGGCGCCGGGTTTCGGCACGTCCACCGGCGTCGCGTTCGACACCTCGGTCACCGGGGGCTCCGCCACGCGCTACGCACTCGGGCTGCGTCAACCCGTCTACAGCCGCGAGCGCACTGCACGTGGCGAATCGCTCACGCTCGCCGCGCAGGCCGCCGAGCACGAATGGACCCGATCGCGCCAAGCGCTGATGCTGCGCACCGCCGAGTCCTACTTCGACGCGGCACTCGCCGGCGAACGGCTGCAGTTGCTCTTGCGCCAGCAGCGCGCGATCGACCGGGCCGCGACCGAAGCGCGAGATCGCTTCCGCCTCGGCGACCGCCCGGTGACCGACGTCCATGAGGCCGGTGCGCGCGCGGCTGCGCGCGAGGCCGAGCGGCTCAACGCCGAGACCCAGCTCGACCTGGCGCGCCACGCGCTGGCCGACCTGACCGGCGTGGCCGACGCGATCGAGAACGCGACGCCCTTGTCATTGCCGATCGGCACCCCGGGCGACGATGTCGGCCCCCTGCCTGACTGGCTCGCTCGCGCCGACCAGCACAACCCCGGCCTCAGGCTTGCCGAGGTCACGCTGGGTGAGGCACAGGCACAGGCGCGCGTCACCGCCGCAGGCTTCTCGCCCACGGTCGACGTGGTGGCCCAGCTGTCGCGCGAGCGGCTGTCGGGCGACGGGGACTTCGGTCACGCCGCGAGCACCGGGCGCACCAGCGCGGTGGGCGTGCAACTTGTGGTGCCGCTCTACACCGGCGGCATGCGCAGCGCCCAGGCGCAAGAGGCGCGCGCCCTCACCGGCAAGGCGCAGGCGGCGCTCGACCAGACGCGTCAGCAGGTGGCCCAGCAGACCCGCGCGGCCTGGCTCGACCTCGCCGTCGGCAAGAGTCGCAGCGCAGCGCTGACCGCAGCGTTCGATGCGAGCCGCGCGCGGCTCGACGCCACGCGCACCGGCCTGCAGGCCGGCGACCGCACCACCCTCGACCTGCTCAATGCCGAGAACGACGCCGCATCGGCCGAACTCGCATTGCTGGAGGCGCACACCCGCCTCGTCCTGCGTCGCCTGCAGCTGGCCGCGTTGGCCGGCGAGCTCGACGATGCCACCCTGCAGCGGGCCCATGCGCAGCTGCGAACCCCCAGCCCCTGAAGGAGACAGACATGGCCCACATCGTCGTTCTTGGTGCCGGCCTCGGCGGCATGCCCGCGGCCTACGAACTCAAGGCCACACTCGGGCGCGGGCACCGCGTCACCGTCATCAACGCGGTGGACTACTTCCAGTTCGTACCGTCGAATCCGTGGCTCGCCGTCGGCTGGCGCGAACGTGGTGCGATCACGCTGCCCATCGCCCCGGCCCTGGCCGCCAAGGACATCGAGTTCATTCCCCAGCCGGTCGTGAGCATCGACGCCGAAGGCAATGCGGTGTCGCTGCAGGACGGCAGCCGCGTGACCTACGACTACCTCGTGATCACCACCGGACCGCGCCTGGCGTTCGAGGAGGTGCCCGGCGCCGGCCCGCGCGATGGGCACACGCAATCGATCTGCACGGTCGACCACGCCGAGCGCGCCTGGGGCGAGTACCAGAAGTTTCTCCAGGACCCGGGGCCCGCGATCATCGGCGCGATGCCGGGCGCGAGCTGCTTCGGGCCGGCCTACGAGTTCAGCTTCATCTTCAGCCGTGACCTGCAGAAGCGCAAGCTTCGCCACAAGGTCCCCATCACCTACGTGACCAGCGAGCCCTACATCGGCCACCTGGGCCTGGGCGGCGTGGGCGACTCCAAGAGCATGCTGGAGAGCGAATTGCGCAACCACGACGTGAAGTGGATCTGCAACGCGCGGGTCACCCGGGTCGAAGCGGGCAAGATGTTCGTCACCGAGCTCGACGACATGGGGCAGGTCAAGCGCGAGCACGAGCTGCCGTTCAAGTACAGCATGATGCTGCCCGCCTTCAAGGGCGTGGATCCGGTGGCTGCCGTCGAGGGCCTGTGCAACCCGCGCGGCTTCGTGCTGATCGACGAACACCAGCGCACCAAGAAGTACAAGAACATCTTCTCGGCCGGCGTGTGCGTGGCCATCCCGCCGGTCGAGGCCACGCCGGTGCCCACCGGCGCGCCGAAGACGGGCTACATGATCGAGTCGATGGTCACGGCCATCGTCCACAACATCGCGGCCGAGATCCGCGGCGAGCCCGCGGACGCACGGGGCACCTGGAACGCGATCTGTCTGGCCGACATGGGCGACACCGGCGCCGCGTTCGTGGCGCTTCCGCAGATCCCGCCGCGCAACGTGAACTGGTTCAAGAAGGGCAAGTGGGTGCACCTGGCCAAGATCGCGTTCGAGAAGTACTTCCTCTACAAGATGAAGAACGGCAGCTCCGAGCCGATCTACGAGAAGTACGTGCTCAAGGCGCTGGGCATCACGCGACTCACCGACACACGCTGAAATTGTCATTCAGCTTCGGCGAGAAGGAGGCCGCGGGTTCCCCCCAATCGCCCGCGCTTTGGGTCGTGTCTTACGCTCTGCGGACCTGAAATTGGCTTTCAGCCGGGAGAGCGCTCATGCTGATCGCAGTCCTTCGCCGTGGTACCGCGTCCCTGGCCGCATGGGCGACAGCCGTCGCCCTGTCACTCCCCTCGCCGGCGCTGGCACAGACCAAGACGGCCCTCAATCTGGCGATGGTCGCCGAACCACCGACATTGGACGTGCAGTCGACCCCCGCCGATCTCGTCTGCATCATCATGCAGCACGTCTACGAAACCCTCTACACCTTCGACGCAGCGTCGAACCTCGTGCCGATGCTCGCCGAGGGCCTGCCGAAGGTGTCGGCCGATGGCAAGGTCTACGCCATCGCATTGCGCAAGGGGGTCAAGCTGCACAACGGCCGCGAGCTCGACGCCGAAGATGTGGTGGCCAGCCTCAAGCGTTGGATGGAGGTGTCACCGCGCGGCAAGTCGGTCGGCGCGCAGGTGGACAGCCTGGTCGTCAAAGGGCCGTACGCTGTCGAGATCGCGCTGAAGGGTGCCTATGCCCCGCTGTTGGCGCAGCTGGCGATGCCATCGGGCATGGCGGCCATCATGGCCAAGGAGTCGCTCGCGCAGCCGCTCAAGGAATTCATCGGCACCGGGCCGTATCAGTTCAAGGAGCGCAAGCCGGATCAGTATGTGCTGCTGACCCGCTTCGACAACTATGCGGCGCGCAAGGAGCCGGCGAGCGGCTATGGCGGCAAACGGGTGGCGTCGGTGGACGAGTTGCGCTTCCTGCCCGTGCCCAACGCCAACACGCGGGTCGAAGGCGCGCTCGCCGGGCAGTTCCACTACGCCGACCTGCTGCCGATCGCGGCCTTGAGCCGGCTCGAAGGCGCGCCGGGCAAGGTGGTGCCTCTGCTCACGCGGTCATTTGGCTTCCCGTATCTGGTGTTCAACACCAAGGAAGGCTCGATGTCGCAGCAGGCCGTACGCCAGGCGGTGCAGACCGCATTGGGGCCGGGCGAGATGCTGGCCGGCGGGTTCGGCGACACCCGTTCCTTCGTCGCCGAAGGCAACCACTTCCCCAAGGGCACGCCGTTCTATTCGGAGGCCGGCACCGCCAAATACAACGAGCGCGACGCCAAGAAGGCCAAGGCCATGGCCGAAGCGGCCGGATACAAGGGTGACGCCGTGCGCATCCTGACCAGCCGCCAATATGATTTTCACTACAACATGGCGCTGATCATGGCCGAGCAGTTGAAGCGCGCCGGCTTCAAGGCCGAGCTCAACGTGGTCGACTGGGCCACGCTGCTGCAGCGCCGAACCGACCCGCGGCTGTGGGACATCTACATCACCCACTCCGGCCTGTTTCCCGAGCCGATGCTGTCGCCGCCGCAACTCGGCGATGGCGCGCCGGGCTGGTGGAACTCGCCGGCGAAGACGCAAGCACTGGCCGCGCTGAACCAGGAGCCCAATCCATCCAAGCGGGGCGTGCTGTGGGGCAAGGTGCAACAGGTGGTCTACGACGAAGTGCCCTACATCCATGTGGGCAAGTTCGCCAGCCTCTCGTCGCGCGCCCCGTCGCTGCAGGGGTACACGCCCTACACCTATCCGTTCTTCTGGAACACGACATTGAAGAACTAGCCGCCGCGTCGATGAGCTCACGTGTCCGTGACCAGGCCGCAACCATCATCGGGCGCGCGACCGCCTCGAGGCGCAAGGTTCTCGAGCTGATCCTGGAGGACCCGCACCGCGTGCTCGACGAGACGTTCGAGCACCTTGCGCAACGCGCCGGCAGCTCGGTGCCGACCGTGTTGCGAACCTGCCGAGACCTCGGCTATGCCGGGCTGCGCGAGTTCAAGCTGGCCCTGGCGCAGGACCTGGCGGTGGGCGACTCACCGCTGAACCGCCGCGTGCGCATCACCGACGACGTGCGGCAGGTGATCGACAAGATCTCGCGCGGCGCCGCGGCCGTGGTCCACGGCGTGCAGGCGCAGTTGTCGCCCGAGGCCGTGCAGGCGGCCGCCGACGCACTCGTGAAGGCCGGGCGCGTCGACTGCTACGGCGTGGGGATCACGTCCAACTTCATGGCGATGGACCTGCACGCGCGCATGTTCCGGCTCGGCGTGCTGTCGACCACCTACCTCGATCCTCATGTGCAGTTGATTTCGGCGTCGACCACCGATCGTCGCAGTGTGGTCATGGCGATCACGCACGTCGGTGGCATGCCGTCGTTGCTGGAGGCGGTGGATGTGGCGCGCTCGCGCGGCGCCACGATCATCGCCCTGACGCAGCGTGGCTCGCCGTTGGCGCGCATGGCCGACATCCTGCTCGCGATCGAGGTGACGCCCGATCCCGTGATGCCGGTCGGGCCCGAGTCCTATCTGGCGCACCTCACGGTGATCGAGATCCTCACGGTGCTGATTGCACAACGCCTGGGTGACAAGGCCGTCCAGCGCCTGGCCCATATCCAGCACATGCTGGCCACGCGCGGTGTGGACATGCATCCGCATCACCCACTCGGCAAGGCACCGCGCACCGTCACCCGCAGGCGCCGTGCTCCGTAGGTGTCGGTGCCTCGCGTGGACGAGGCGCATGCCAGGAACCGATGGGTCAGGGCTTGAGAGCGATGGTCACCAACGCGGTGGCGCCGGCCGCGCGCCTTGTGCGGCGGCAGCGACCGCCCCGCCCGGAGCACCAGACGCGTGACCTGTCACTCACCCAACGGGCGAACGTTCGGAGGGAGACCGGGCGCGGCGTGAGGGATCGCCATGTGAAATCAGATTTGGAGATCGGGCCGGCAGTTTCCGCCGAGTGGCGGACGTGTGCAACGGGTGTGCGGCATCGACGTCCTGGGCTTGATCTGCGTCAAGTTTCGGCTCGGCCATGCTCAAGCCCCCCTTCGAGGCGCCGAAGGCTTCGTTGCCCAAACGCCCGGCCCGTGCGGCTGGCACGTCGGTGTACCGCCAAAGGATTGCGCAGTGGTCTACCTGCTCCCGAACTTTCACCCCGGAATCGTCGCCCTCTCGCTGCTGGTGGCCACGTTCGCCTCCTATGTCGCTCTCGACCTTGCGAAGCGTGTGCACAACAAGAGCCGCAGTGCCGGGTTCGGCTGGTGGGCAGGCGGATCGATCGCGATGGGCACCGGCATCTGGTGCATGCATTTCATCGGCATGATGGCCATGTCCCTCCCGATCGACGTGGGGTTCGGGCGCGAGTTGACCTTCGCATCGTGGTGCGCCGCGGTGGCCACATCGGGCACCGCCCTCTTCGTTGCAAGCGCAGGATCGCTGAGCTGGCAGCGCTTGGGCGTCGGCGCGACGACCATGGGAGCGGGCATCTGCGCGATGCACTATGTGGGCATGGCGGCGATGGAGGTCTCGCCCGGCATCGTCTGGAACACCCACCTGGTCGCCATGTCCGTGGTCATCGCGATCGCCGCGTCGGCGGCATCGCTCATGGTCTTCTTCTTCCTGCGCGGGGTGTCCTCGCACCGCGCGATGCGTTGGCAGATGGTGTCGGCCCTGATCATGGGCCTGGCCATCTGCGGGATGCACTACACGGGGATGGCCGCAGCGAACTTTCCCGTAGGCAGCGTTTGCCTCGGTGCCTCGGACATCAAGGGCGAGGGCCTGGGCGCCCTGATGTCAGCCGCCGCGGTCGGCCTGCTCATCCTGACCTTGTTCACCTCCTCGCTCGACGCACGCATGCAGATGAGGGCGGCCAAGCTCGCCGGGTCGTTGCAGATCGCCAATGCCAACCTGGTCGAAGCCAACAACGAACTGAGGCACCGTGCTCTGGTCGATCCCTTGACCGGATTGGCCAACCGACTGTTCTATGAAGATCGGCTGGCGCATGCCATCCGCCGCTGCGGCGAGCGGTCCGTCCAGGGTCAACCCGGCGGCTCGATGCGCATCGGCGTGCTCTTCGTCGACCTCGATGGATTCAAGGCCGTCAACGATTCGCTGGGGCACGTGACCGGCGACACGGTGCTGCGCGAATGCGCCAAACGCATCGCCTCCATCGCGCGCAACCGGGACACCGTCTCTCGCGTGGGCGGAGACGAGTTCGTCCTGTTGCTCGAGGACGTGGTCAGCGAATCCGACTGCGTCGGCGTCGCCGAGCGCATTCTGGCCGCTTTGTCGCAGCCCTTCGACGTCGGTCAGAAGCGCATCGAGATCTCAGCCTCCGTCGGAATCGTCGTGTACCCCGATCAAGGCCAGGCCGACAAGCTGGTCTCCAACGCAGACGCTGCGATGTACGCGGCCAAGCGCGCCGGCGGCAATACCTGCGCGATCTTTCAGAACGAGATGGACGACGACGCCCTGGATGCCCTGAGCCTGCAGGGCGACCTGCGCCATGCGGTCGAGCGCGGCCAGCTGCAGCTGCACTATCAGCCCAAGGTCGACGCCACGACCGGACGCTTGTGCGGCGTCGAGGCGCTGCTGCGCTGGTCGCACCCGGAGCGCGGCATGATCGGTCCGGGGGTCTTCATCCCGTTGGCGGAGCGTTTCGGCTCGATCAACCTGCTGGGCAACTGGGTCATCGAGGAAGCGTGTCGCCAGATGGGTGAGTGGGCGGCGAACGGCCTGAACGTTCCGGTGGCCATCAACCTCTCCGTCCATCAACTCCTGGGCGAGGACCTGGCACAGCGCATTGCGTGCGCGCTGCACGTCCACGGCGTCGACCCGTCGCAACTGCTCTGCGAGATCACGGAGTCGGTCGCGATGGAAGATCTGGCCGCCACGAAGCGTTCCTTCGACAGTCTCGCCCGTCACGGCATCTACCTGTCGATCGACGACTTCGGCACCGGCCATTCGAGCCTGAGCTATCTGCGACAACTGCCCGCCAGCCAGCTCAAGATCGACCGCAGCTTCGTCAACGACATCGACCATGGCACCGATGCCCGGACCATCGTCGACGCCGTGATCAGGCTGTCGCATGCGCTCGGACTTCGCGTCGTGGCCGAAGGGGTGGAAACGATCGCCCAGCAGCGCCTTCTCACGGAACTGGGCTGCGACGAGCTCCAGGGGTTCCTGTTCTCGGCCCCGCTCCCGCCCGCCAAACTCGTCGATTGGATACACGGTCGCGGACTTCCGCTGCGAGACGATCCTGCGCCTGCCTCGCCGCAGATGGCGCACGCCTGAAGTCGTGATCCTGCCGGCCGATGCAATCGATGGCACGATGCAGCTCGACGATTGACACCATCGAGGGCTTTCCCATGTCGACGACCGTCACGATCGATGCCTTTGCGACCCGCGAGCCGCCCGTCTTCGAAACCCCGGAGGCCGAGCGCCGGCATGTCCAGGAACGACTCGCCGGTGCCTGCCGGATCATGGGGCGTCGCGGGCTGTCGGAGGGCCTGCTCGGTCATATCACGGTTCGCGATCCGGAGGTGGCCGACCACTTCTGGGTCAACCCCATCGGCGTTCCGATGCACCGCGTCAAGGCCTCGCAGTTGATCCAGGTCGATCATCAGGGTCGGGTGCTGCAAGGCCGCGGCGTGGTCAATCCGGTCGGGCTCCTTCTGCACACTGCGCTGCATCGCGCCAGGCCCGACGTGGCGGCGGTTTGCCACGCCCACGCTGCCGCGGCGTCGACGTGGTCCTCGCTGGGCAGACTGCTCGATCCCATCACCCAGGACGCCAGCGTCTTCTACGGGCAGCAGGCGTTGATCACCGAGCCGCGACTGGTGCGGGATGTCGAGAGTGCGGAACGCTTCGCGCGGGCGTTCGGCGACAAGCGCGTTGCCATCCATGCGGGCCACGGCATCTTCACGACCGGTCAGTCCGTCGACGAGGCCGCGTGGTGGTTCGTGCTGATGAATCGCTGCTGCGACGACCAGCTTCGTGCGGACGCTGCCGGTGCGCCGACGTGCTACGAGGCCGACGAGGCGAGATGGCTCGCGTCGACACTGGGCTCGCCCAGATTCGGCTGGCTGTCGTTTCAGACGCTGTGGGACGACATCGCGCAGAGTGATCCCGACTTGCGCGATTGAGACCGCGCGATCGAGACAGCCGGCAGCGCGTTGACGCAGCCAGGGTCACTCGCTAAGATCGCGCCCCTTCACTGCCCCGAGGTCGATGCCGATGTCGATGTAAGCCTTTCCCCGGATGCCGTTCCACGCTGCCGAGCAGCGTGGCATGCCTTCGTTCGTACGGAAAGCTTGCCATGTCATCGTTCTCCATGGGCCGCCCCGCGTCGGGCGTGCCTGCCCCTGCACTGCCCGATCGTCCCGCCTTTCAGCTCCACGACGTCCTGTGGCATCTGCCTGACGGAAGGCCGCTGTGGCAGGTGCCGCTGCACTTGTCGATCGGCCGTGAACGCCTGGGCGTGGTCGGCCGAAACGGTGTGGGCAAGAGCGTGCTCGCGCAAATCCTGGCGGGCCGCATCCCCTCGGCCGGGATGGCGCTGCGCAACGGTCGTGTTCACCTCGTCGCCCAGCCGCCCCTGCGGCATGACGGGCGCAGCGTCGGCGAGGCGATGGGCCTCGGCCCGCAGCTCGACGCCGTCGATCGGCTCGCCGCCGGGCGGGCAACGCCGGATGACCTGATCCTGGCCGATGGCCATTGGGACCTCCCGGCCCGCGCTGAAAAGGCCCTGGCCGAGGCGGGCCTGCTCGGCTTGAAGCCCGGCGACGCGATGGCCGGCCTGAGCGCCGGCGAGCGCATGCGCGTGGCACTGGCAGGCGCGATGGCGACCGACGCCCGCAGCGTCATCCTCGACGAGCCCAGCAACCACCTCGATGCCGCGGCCCGCGGCTGGTTGCTGGACTGGCTGCAAGCCGCCCAGCACACGGTGGTGGTCGTGAGCCACGATCGGCAGCTGTTGCGCTGCGTGGACCGCATTGCCGAACTGACCCCGCGCGGGCTGGCCCTGTATGGCGGCAACTACCCGCTGTATCGAGCCCAGCAAGACGGCCATGCGTCGGCCGCACAAGCGGCCTTGCAACGTGCGGTGTCGCAGCGCGACGTGGCGCTCGCCAAACAACGACGCGAGCAACAGGCGCGCCAGCAGCGACAGGCGCGCGGCCGTCGCATGGCGCGCACGGCCAATCTGCCCGCCGTGGCGATCAACGGCCTGCGCGAAACTGCCGAAGCCACTGCTGCGTGCGACGCACGGCGCGAGGCCGGCAAGCGCCAATCACTGGACGGCGCGGTGCGTGCCGCGGCCGATCGAGCGACGCAGCCGCCCGCGATCTTTCTCGCATTGCCCGCCAGTCGCGTGCCGGCCGACAAGCCGGTGCTGGACCTGCAGGGACTGCGACTGCCGTATGTCGATGGCCCGATCATCGATGCGACGCTCGTCGGGCCGATACGTGTCGTCGTGACCGGTGCGAACGGATGCGGCAAGAGCACGCTGCTGCGCGTGATCGGCGGCGCGCTCGCGCCGCAGCAAGGAAACGCGACGACCCTGGTCCGGACGGCCGCGCTCTACCAGGACGGCGGCGACGCACTGCCGCCCCAGCGCTCGTTGCTCGACCACCTGCGCAGGCTCGACTGTCCGCTGCCGGGCAGCGAGCTGAGAACTCGCCTGGCCCAACTGCGTCTCGACGCAGCGCGCGTGGTGCTGCCGATGGGCCTGCTCAGCGCAGGCGAACGCCTGAAGGCCGCGCTGGCCTGCGCACTGTGGCGGAAGGAGCCGGCCCGATTGCTGTTGCTCGACGAGCCCACCAATCACCTCGATCTCGACACGAGCTTGATGCTGCAGAGCGCACTGCAAGGTTTCGAAGGCGCGCTCATCGTGGCCTCGCACGATGTGGAGTTCATCGAGGCGTTGCGGCCGACGCACCGTTGGGAATGGCGAGACGCTCGGCTGGTGATGCGGCAATCCTCGATGGCCAGGGCGGCGCGAGAGTCCATTCAGTGGCGCTGATCAATGCAGCGACAACGCTACTGCTGCGACGGCGCCATCCCATAGCGCGCTCGATACGCCCGCCTGAAGTGCGACGGATCGCGAAAGCCCGCGGCGAACGCCACCTGCTCGACCGTCTTGCCGCTCACGCCGCGTGCCAGCAGTTGCTCATGGCAGCGGGCCAGCCGCGCCTCGCGCACCGCCTGCATCACCGTCGTGCCGTGCTCGTGGAACAGCTGGTGCAGCGCCCGCACCGACATCGCGTTGCTGCGCGCGATCTGCTCGGGGCAGACGTCCGGCGAGGCGAGATGCGCCTCGATCCAGCACCGCACGCGCCACAGCGCCGCGCCGGGCCGCCCGGGTTGGGCGACCACCTCGGCGTCGGGCGACGCGTCGCTGCCGCCGCACGCCAGCTTCAGCAGCTCACCGAGTTGGCGCAGAAAGTCGACCGCCCGCGGCTCGGCGATCTCGTCGAGCCGCTGCGCCAGCGTGCTCGCGTAAGCGCGCAGCACACCGGCGCCGGCGCTGGGGCCGGGCAGTCGCGCGCCGAGATGTCGCTCGAACGGGGCGCCGCGCTGCGGCAGCTGCTCGCGCGGCAGCTGAAAGCACAGCAAGTCGTAGTCGCTGCGCAGGTCGAACACGTAGCCGCGCGCGTTGTCGAACACCAGCAGGTCGCCCGGTCGCAACACGGCGTGCCGACCGCAGTGGTCCACGGTCAGAGTGCCGCGCGCGACCACCAGCAACCCCAGCTCGTCGGCCTCGCCGCTGCGCACCTGCCCGCGCGTGCGCACGACGCGATTCGGCGACGATGCGATGTGCGAGCAGCGGACGCCGCCGTGGACCCGCGACTGGAGCACGCCGCGAAACGACGCCGACGGCATGCGCGCATCGTCGGCGTGGCAATCGAGGCGGTAGTAGGTGTCGAACAGCGTCTGTCGCCAACTCTCGAGGCGCTCTGCCGGCGCGACGCGGTCGGTGCGGAAATTCAGCTGCTCCATCGTGCACTCCTTTCCGGTCACCCGGCGCCGCCCGCCGGATGCCGATCTTGCGCTGGCGGCCCGCTTGCGTGCGCTGCCGGCTCTGTGCGCCGGCGGGGCTGCCGCCTACGCTCGCCGTTCGCTCACACCCACAGGAGATCGACATGCTGCAGACGCGGCTCACGCAACGCTACGCCGTCGAGGTTCCGATTGTGCAGGCAGGCATGGCGTTCGTCGCCGGCCCACGGCTGGCCATGGCGGTGTGCCGCTCCGGCGGCATTGGCTCGCTCGGCGTCGGGCTGATGCCGCCGCCGGCGTTCGTTCCGGCCATCGCAGCCATCCGCGAGGCGGTCGGCAAGACGGCGTTCAATGCGAACCTGCTGACGCCGTTCGTCACCGACGAGGTGATCGCCGCGATGTGCGACGCCGCACCGCCGATCGTCTCGTTCCACTGGGGCCATCCGCAACGCCGCTGGATCGACCGCCTGACGGCGGCCGGTTGCAGCGTGTGGGAGCAGGTGGGCGGCGTCGAGGCGGCGCGCCGAGCGGCCGGCGACGGCATCGAGCTGGTGATCGCGCAGGGCTCCGAGGCCGGTGGCCACAACTACGGCAGCCTGCCGACGTTCGCGCTCGTGCCCGAGGTGGTCGACGCGATCGACGGCGCGCTCGTGCTGGCGGCCGGCGGCGTCAGCGACGGCCGCGGGCTGGCGGCAGCGCTGGCGCTGGGGGCCGACGGCGTCATGGTCGGCACGCGCATGGTGGCCACTGCGGAGGCCGACGCGATGGTCGAGTACAAGCACGCGCTGGTGAAGGCCAACGGCGTCGACACTGTGCGTACCCACGTGTTCGGCCCGCAGTGGCCCGACTTCAACCCGATGCGCGTGCTGCGCACGCCGTTGGTGGACGCCTACCATGAGCGCGTCGCCGAGGTCCCGAAGGACACCGGCGGCGAGCCGATATGTGCGCGGCTGCCGTTCTGTGGCCAGACGCTGGAGATGCATCGCTTCGACGCGTTCGTGCCGGCCGAGGGAACCACCGGCGATCCGCAACAGATGCCGCTGCTGGCCGGCGAGGGGGTGGGACTGGTCCACGCGATCGAGCCGGCCGGGGACGTGGTGCGTGCGATGGCGGCATCGGCGGCACAGGTGCTGGCACGCCTGCAGGCGCCGGTCGGCTGAGCAAGGCGCGGCGTGACGTCCGGGACCGGCGTCACGCGGCCGCTCAGGCCTTCACTTCGACCACCTGTTCGAAGCCACCGAAGATCATGCGCTTGCCGTCGAAAGGCATGGGCGGATTGCCGGGCACGGAAGGGTCCATGCGGGGGTCTTCGGTCATCTTCTTCATCGCAGCGTCGCGCGTGGCCTTGTCCGGCCACTCGACCCATGAAAAGGCCACCGTCTCCTCGGCCGTGGCCTGGACGGCGCGGCGGAAATCGGTGAGTTTGCCGTCGGGGACGTCGTCGCCCCAACCTTCGATCACACGGATCGCGCCCAGCTCGATGAACATGGGGTCGATCTGGCGCGCGTGCTCGATGAACTTCTGCTTGTTGGCGGTGGGGACCGCAATGACGAAACCATCGATGTAGGACATGTCTTCACTCCTGTTGCGTTGTTGCCATCCGCCTCGATCAGCCCAACAGGCTGGCGAACATCGTGACGGTCGCCGCGGCCATCGCCGCGGTGGCCGCCCAGCCCAAGCATTTCCACTTCATGGACAAGACGATCTCGCCCATGATCCTTCGGCTCGACGCCGCGATCATCACGGCAACCATGATCGGCACGGCGATCACGGCGTTGATCACCGCTGCCCAATACAACGCCTTGATCGGATCGATGCCGGCACTGCCCAGCCCCGCACCGATGGCCATCGCAGCAGTGAGGATCGCGTAGAACGGCACGGCGGTCTTCCAGGGTCGATCCAGCCCCTTGCGCACCTTCGCGAGACTGGCCACCGCATAGGCGGCCGATCCGGCCAGGACGGGCAACGCCAGCATCCCGGTGCCCATGATGCCGGCCGCGAACAATGCGAACGCGAGTTCGCCCGCAATCGGCTTGAGCGCCGTCGCCGCCTGTCGCGTCGTTTCGATGTGGGTGACGCCGTGGGCGTGCAGCGTCGCGGCGGTCGCGATGATGATGAAGAAGGCGATGAGGTTGGACACGCCCATGCCCACATACGTGTCGACCTTGATGCGACGCAGATGACTTCGGATCTGGTCGGGGGCGATCCGCAGCGGCTGATCCTGAGGAACACGCTTGATTTCCTCGACCTCCTGCGCGGCCTGCCAGAAGAACAGGTACGGGCTGATCGTGGTGCCCAGGATTGCGACCACGGTCGTCACGTACGCCTTGTTCCAGGTGATCGTCGGCCAGGCGGTTGCGTGCAGCGCATCGCCCCAGTCGACCTGCGCGCCGAACGCGACACCGACATAGGCAAACAGCGAAAGCGTCAGCCATTTGAGCACCCGCACGTAGCGCGCATACGGCAGCAGGACCTGAAGGAGGAGCGACACGCCACCGAAGGCGAGCACGTACAGGCCCTCCGGCCCGGGCAGCAGCATGGCTGCCGCGTCGCCCATCGCGTTCAAGTCGGCGCCGAGGTTGATGACGTTGGCCGCCACCAGAAGTGCGACCAGCCCGACGACGATCCAGCGTGGGCAGATGCGGCTGAACGTGTCCGTCAGGCCTTGCCCGGTGACGCGACCGATGCGCGCGCTCGCCATTTGAATGCCGACCATCAACGGGTAGGTGAACAAGAGGGTCCACGCAATGTCGAAGCCGAACTGCGCCCCGCCTTGCGAATAGGTGGCGATGCCGCTCGGATCGTCGTCCGCCGCACCGGTGATCAAGCCGGGGCCGAGCTTCTTCCACCATGCCTGTTCGTTCGGCATCGGCGTTGCATGCGCGTCGGGATCGAGATCGTTCAGAGCAGTCGGCATGGCCATCGCGTCGATGTCGGATGATCGGCGCCACCTGCGTCGGACGCGTGTAGGACTGATGCGCTGCAAGTCGTCGGCGGGTCGCGCGAACCTGTGGGCGATCTCGAAAGGGCGGAGAGAAATCCCAGTATCGGGGGACGATTCACCGGGCGGGTCGGAGCAAACCGTGCGGAGTTCGTGCAGCCGACTCCGGCTCCGCAGACTGGTCCGCATGGATGCCAAACACGAGATTTCTCAGCCACTCGTTCGCTGGATCCTTGTGGTACTTGGCGTGCCAGAACATGTTGACTGCAAACTCCGGCAAGGCCACGGGATGCTTCACGTAGGTGAGGCCGAAAGGTCCGACGAGCGCCTGGGCCAGTCGCTCCGGCACGGTCGCCACCATGTCGCCGTGCTGCAGGATATGGCCGACCGCCACGAAGTGCGGAACCGTCAGCACCACATTGCGCGTGACGCCGCCCCGCTCCAGGAACTCATCCACCTTGCCGTGACCTGTCCCTTCGGACACCACGACGACATGGTGGGCGGACGAGAAATCGGTCAACGACACCTTGCGCTTGTCGAGCAGATGGCCTTTGCGAAACATGCACACGTAACGTTGCTTGAACAGGCGACGCTGGAAGAAGCCGGCCTTCAAATGGGGAAGCAATCCGATGGCCAGGTCGATGTGACCGGCTTCCATGTCGTCACGAAGGTGGACCGTCGTGTTGCGCACGGTACTCATGGTCACGCTCGGGGCGACCCTGGCGAGTTCGTCCACGAGCCTGGGAAGCAGGTCGATCTCGCCGATGTCGGTCATCCCGACGGTGAACGACCTCTTGGCCGTCGACGCTTCGAAAGACGTTCGCTGGTTGATGGCGGTGTGTATGAGTCCCAACGCATACGCAACCGGCTCCGCCAACTCCAGTGCGAAAGGCGTGGGTTCCATCCCTTTCGTCGTACGCAGGAACAGCGTGTCGCCGGTGAGCCTGCGCAGGCGGGACAACGCGTTGCTGATAGCGGGCTGTGACAGGTTCAGGTTGTCGGCCACCTTCGAGACGCGCCGCTCGATCAGGAGTTGGTTGAAGACGACCAACAGGTTGAGGTCGATGTCCTTCAGGTCCATGGCCAACATTCACCAAATCTATGGGATGTATTCAGCGAATTCTATTGGCTTATTTCACACCAGGCGCGATGATTTCGTCCAGCAGCCGCCTGGTCGAGCGGATCTCACACACAGCCCGGAGACAAGCATGGACACCGCGTCCCCTGTATTCCCGCAGACGATCCATTGGGAGAATGCCGGCACCAGCCGCATCCCTTTCATGGCCTACACCGAGGCCGATCAGCACCGTCAGGAGCTCGAAAGGCTCTTCTACCGCAAGCACTGGTGCTATGTCGGCCTCGAGGCCGAAATCCCGAACGCCGGCGACTTCAAGCGCACCGTCGTCGGGGAGCGCTCCGTCATCATGGTGCGAGACAACGAGGGGGCCATCCACGTCGTCGAAAACGTCTGCGCCCACCGCGGCATGCAGTTCTGCCGTGAACGCCACGGCAACCGCAAGAGCGAAGGCTTCACGTGCCCTTACCACCAGTGGAACTACACGCTGCAGGGCGATTTGCAGGGCGTGCCCTTCCGGCGTGGCGTCAAGCAGGAGGGCAAGGTCAACGGCGGCATGCCGGCAGACTTCAAGCCGGCCGATCACGGCCTGAACAAGCTGAAGGTCGCGACCCGCGGGGGCGTCGTGTTCGCGTCGTTCGATCCGGAAGTCGAATCGCTCGAAGACTTCATGGGGCCCACCATCCTCGGCTACTTCGATCGTCTGTTCAACGGCCGCAAGCTCACCATCCTCGGATACAACCGTCAGCGCATCCCGGGCAATTGGAAGCTGATGCAGGAGAATATCAAGGACCCGTATCACCCAGGGCTCCTGCACACCTGGTTCGTGACGTTCGGACTTTGGCGCGCCGACAACAAGTCGGAACTGAAGATGGATGCCCATCATCGACACGCGGCGATGATCTCGACGCGTGGCGCGAGCGGCAAGGCCGAGCAGGTCACGCAGGTGTCGAGCTTCAAGGAGAGCATGCAGCTCCACGATGCGCGCTTCCTCGACATCCTGCCCGAACCTTGGTGGGGCGGCCCCACGGCCGTGATGATGACGCTGTTTCCGAGCGTGATCTTGCAGCAGCAGGTCAACAGCGTCTCGACGCGCCACATCCAGCCGAGTGGCCCGGGCGCATTCGACTTCGTGTGGACGCACTTCGGGTTCGAGGACGATACCGACGAGATGACGCAACGGCGTTTGCGTCAAGCCAACCTGTTCGGGCCGGCGGGCTTCGTCTCGGCCGACGACGGCGAGGTCATCGAGCTGTCGCAAAAGGGCTTCGAACAGAAGCCGTTCCACAGGACGCTCGCCGAACTTGGCGGTCGCGAAGTCGGCGACACCGACCACATGGTCACCGAGACGCTGATTCGCGGCATGTACGAGTACTGGCGCAAGCAGATGGAGGCCTGACATGGACTTCCAGGACTACTTCGAGCTGACGCAGCTCTACGCCGACTACGCCAGCGCCGTCAGTTCCGGTCAGTGGGACTTGTGGCCGGACTTCTTTACCGAGGAGTGCATCTACCGACTGCAGCCGCGCGAGAACTTCGACCGAGGCTTCCCGCTCGCGACCTTGTCGTTCGAGAGCAAAGGCATGCTGAAGGACCGCGTGTACGGCATCCGTGAGACGCTGTTCCACGATCCGTACTACCAACGCAACGTCGTGGGTACGCCAGTCGTTCTCAAGGCCGACGGCAATCGCTACGAGTGCGAAGCCAACTACGCCGTCTTTCGCACCAAGCTGTCCGAGTTGTCTTCCGTGTTCAGTGTCGGCCGCTACGTCGACGTCATCGTGCGCACGCCCGACGGGCTGAAGTTCAAATCGCGGCAGGTGATCTACGACACGGAGATGATCCCGAACTCCATCATCTACCCGATCTGAGGCCACACCATGAGCAATACCGAGTGGATAGATGCCGCGGCCGTGGATGAGATTCCCGAAGACGACGTCGTTGGAATGCTGGTGGGCGGGCGCGACATGGCGCTGTACAACGCAGGCGGCGAGATCTTCGCAACGGACAACATTTGCACGCATGGTCACGCGCGGCTCTGCGAGGGCTTCCTCGACGGGCACGAGATCGAATGCCCGCTGCATCAAGGCAAGTTTGATGTCCGGACGGGACAACCGACCTGCGCCCCGGTGACGGAGGCGATCCGAAGTTACCCCGTGAAGATCGAAGGCGGGCGCGTCTTCCTCGCGATCAGCTGAACGACGCGTCGCGGCGAGCGTTTGGGGCTGGGCGGCTGCGTCGCCTGGCCCCACCCGGCTGCGCCCGAGTTGGAGACATATCCATGACTGCAGACACCATGGCCATCGTCGGGGCTGGACAAGCCGGCGGCTGGGCAGCACAGACCTTGCGCAAGGAGGGCTTCGCCGGCCGCATCGTACTGATCGGCGACGAGGCCCACGTTCCCTACGAGCGCCCGCCGCTGTCCAAAGCGGTCCTGTCCGGCGAGGCCGCGGCCGAGACCACCCACCTGCTCAAGACCGAGGCCTTCGATCAACTGGCTCTGGACTGGCGACCGTGCGTGCGCGCGACGGCGATCGATCGGGCGGTCAAACGACTTCATCTGTCCGCAGGCGCGCCGGTCGCCTACGACAAGCTGATCCTTTGCAATGGTGGCCGTGCCCGGACGCTGCAAGTTCCGGGCGCCGACTTGCCCGGCGTTCATACCTTGCGCAACATCGAGGATGCCCGCGTGCTGGGCCAGGCGCTGCGGCCTGGCAAGCGGCTGGGCGTGATCGGTGGCGGATGGATCGGGCTGGAGGTCGCCGCCACCGCGCGCAAGAAGGGCATGGACGTCACCGTCGTCGAGGCGATGCAACGACTCTGCGAACGGACGGTTCCGCCCGAGATTTCAACGTATCTGTCACGACTCCATGCCAGGCACGGCACGGAGGTGATCCTCGGCACGGGCGTCGTGGGCGTCGAACGCGATGCCCACGGCTCTCTCGTGGTGACGCTGAGCGATCGCCGCGAACTTCGCTGCGACGTCGTGGTCGTGGGCGTCGGATTGATTCCGAACGATGAGCTCGCGCGCGAGGCCGGGCTCGAATGCGATGGCGGGATCATCGTGAATGCGCAATGCCGCACCTCGGACACCGACATCTTTGCCGCGGGCGACGTTGCCTCGTGGCATTGCCAGTGGGCGGGCCGCCGCCTGCGGCTCGAGTCCTGGCAGAACGCGCAGGAACAAGGGATGGCTGCGGCGCGTGCGGCCCTGGGTCTCGCTGTCGATCACCAGCCGCTGCCCTGGTTCTGGTCGGATCAGTACGACGCCAACCTGCAGATCTATGGCATGCCGACGTCGTCGCACCGCGTCGTCGTGCGCGGCACGCCGGAGTCCGACAGCTTCGCGATCTTCTACCTCGATGGTCATGTGATCAGCGCCGCGCTCGGCCCCAATTCGGCGCGCGACCTGCGCTATGCGCGACGCCTCATCGAACAGCGCAAGGTGATCGACCCGGAGCGACTCGCTGACGTGCAAGTCCCGATGTCCAAGCACTGATCGGCCCACCAAACACCTTCAGGAGACAAGCCCCATGCGACAGATCGACGTTCACAAGCTGGCCGACGAGGCCCGCTTCAATCGCTTTCACGGACTCGTGCTGTTCTGGTGCGCGCTCATCATCATCTTCGACGGCTACGACCTCGCCGTCGTGGGCATTGCACTCCCCTCCATCATGAAGGACCTCGCGGTCGACTCGACACGCGCGGGATTCATGGTCAGCTCCGCCTTGTTCGGCATGGTGTTCGGCGCAATCTTTCTGGGCACGATCGCCGACAGGATCGGCCGTTGCAGGACGATGGCGATCTGCATCGCCTTGTTCAGCGTGTTCACCGCAGCCGCCGGCTTGACCCGAGACCCTGTGACGTTCGGTGCGGCCCGATTCCTGGCCGGTCTTGGCATCGGCGGCGTGATGCCGAACGTCGTGGCGCACATGACGGAGTACTCGCCGAAGAGAATCCGCGCGACCCTGGTCACGTTGATGTTCAGCGGGTATGCGGTGGGCGGCGTGGTGGCGGCCATCCTCGGCAAGGGACTGATCGAGACCTACGGCTGGCAGTCGGTGTTCTTCGCTGCGGGTCTTCCGGTCCTCCTGATCCCGTTGATCCTCAAGTCGCTGCCGGAATCCATGCCCTACCTGCTCGCACAAGGGCGACACGACGAACTGAAGTTGATTGCGTCGAAGCTTCAGCCGACCTACCGGCCGGTCGCCAGCGACCGGTTCGCGGTCCTCGACGGAGAAAAGGCCGACAACGCGCCCATCAAGCACCTCTTCATGGACGGTCGTGGCTTCAGCACGGTGATGTTCTGGATCGCCTTCTTCATGTGCCTGTTCATGGTGTATGCGCTGAGCTCGTGGCTCACCAAGCTGATGGCCGGCGCGGGCTACAGCCTCGGCTCGGCGCTCACCTTCGTGCTGGTGCTGAACATCGGCGCCGTCATCGGAGCGATCGGTGGAGGCTGGCTTGCCGATCGATTCCACATCAAGTACGTGCTCGCAGCCATGTACGCCGTGGCCGCGGTATCGATCACGCTGCTGGGCTTGCCGATGTCGTCGTCGGCGCTCTTCGTGGTCGTGGGTCTTGCCGGCGCATCCACCATCGGCACGCAGATCGTTGCCAACGCCTACACCGGTCAGTTCTACCCCATGGCCATTCGCTCGACAGGTCTGGGCTGGGCGTTGGGCATCGGTCGTACCGGCGCGATCCTGGCACCGATCGTCATTGGCATCCTGGTGAGCCTGAAGCTACCGCTCCAGCAGAACTTCGTGGCGATCGCGATACCGGCCATCATCGGAATGATCGCGGTGTTGCTGATCGATCATCGTCGCTCTGCTTGCGCAGATCACATCGACGTCGCCGCCGAACTGCCCGAATCGCCTGCGAGGGCGTCGGTCGTCCACGGGACGTGAATCCTCGAACCACTCTGATTGGAGCCACCATGAACCAGCCCACGTACCTCTGGAATCCCCCGCCCGTCCCGTCCCTCGCCGTTCGCGGTCACACGGAGCGCTTTCCGGTTCATCGGCTCTTCTTCGTCGGGCGCAACTACCACGCGCACGCCATCGAAATGGGACGACCGGTCGACAAGTCCGTCGAGGTGCCGTTCTACTTCACCAAGGCGCCCTCGACGCTCGTCGCGTCCGGTGCGACCGTCGCCTATCCTCCCGAAACCAAGGACTATCAGCACGAGATGGAACTCGTCGTGGCCATCGGCGCATCGGGCTTTCGAGTCGGCGAATCGCAGGCGCCCGCGCTGATCTTCGGCTATGCGTGCGGTCTGGACATGACGCGCCGCGATCTGCAGTTGATCGCCCGCGAAAAGGGACGGCCGTGGGACCTCGGCAAGGATGTCGAGGAGTCGTCCGTGGTCTCCGAAATCGTGCCGATGGCGCGCACGGTCCTCGACAAGGGCGCGCTCGTGATGAGCGTCAACGGCAAGCAGCGCCAAGCCTCGGATCTCTCGAAGCTGATCTGGAGCATTCCCGAACTGATCGCCGATCTGTCAAGGTTCTATCACCTCCAGCCCGGTGACTTGATCTTCACGGGAACGCCGGAAGGTGTCGGGCCGCTGCAGGCTGGGGATCGAATCGACGGCCGGGTCGAGGGCGTGGGCACGATCACATTGCACGTCGGACCCGCCGAGTGAAAGGATCCACGCCATGACCGCAGCAGCCACTTCCTCGCCCGTGCGCCTGAAGGCAGTCGCCGGCCCGAATCAGCCGGATCCCTCGCCTGAGCTGGAACAGCTCTACCGCGGCTTCGAGCGCGAGCTGCTGGTGCCGCTGTGGACCGAGATCGGCGAGCTGATGCCGATGCATCCCAAGTCGAAGTCGGCTGCACATCTTTGGCGCTGGGACCGCTTGAAGGACCTCGCCGCGCAGGCAGGCCGCATCGTTCCCGTGGGTCGTGGCGGCGAACGACGTGCGATCGCGCTCGCCAACCCCGCGCTGGGCGGAAAGCCGTATGCCACGCCGACGCTGTGGGCCGCGATTCAATACCTCATGCCCGGAGAGAACGCGCCCGAGCATCGCCACACGCAGCACGCGTTCAGGTTCGTGGTCGAAGGTGAAGGCGTGTGGACGGTCGTCAATGGCGACGCCGTGCGCATGTCACGTGGTGACTTCCTGCCCCAAGCGGCCTGGAACTGGCATGCCCATCACAACGCCGCGACCGAGCCGATGGCGTGGATCGATGGTCTGGACATTCCCTTCTCGTACTACACCGAGAGTCAGTTCTTCGAGCCGGGACGCGAGCGCATCTCCCGAGCAGAGCAAGGCACGCCCGAGCGCTCGCGCTCCGAGCGCCTGTGGGGCTACCCCGGTCTGCGTCCGGTATCGAGGACCGAGGCGATGACTGCGACGCCGCTGTTGGCCTACCGATGGGTCGACACGGATCGTGCGCTCACCGAGCAACTCGCGCTCGAGAAGGAAGGCGAAGCGGCCACGCTGAGCCCGGGACATGCCGCCGTCCGATTCACCAACCCGACCACCGGTGGCGACGTGCTGCCCACCATGCGGACCGAAATGCATCGCATCCGCGCCGGTGCCACGACGCAGACGAGGCGTGAGGTGGGCTCGTCCGTCTACCAGGTATTTGACGGCACCGGGGCGGTCAGGGTCGGCGACAACCGCTGGAGCGTGAGCCGCGGAGACCTGTTCGTCGTGCCGTCATGGGTTCCGTTCGCCGCGAAGGCGGATTCGTCCGATCTGGATCTGTTCCGCTTCGGCGACGCACCGATATTCGAGGCACTGCACGCACATCGCGTTCAGATCGACGAATAGTCGCCGGTCATGAAGCTCTACAACTTCTTTCGCAGTGGCACGTCACATCGGCTGCGCATCGCGCTCAATCTCAAGGGCATCGAGTACGACTACGTGCCGATCGACCTGCGCCGCGAGCAGCACCTCGGGGACGAGTACCGCGAGCTCAATCCGCAGGGTCTGGTTCCGGCCCTGGTCGACAACGGCCGCGTGCTCATCCAGTCTCCCGCGATCATCGAATGGCTGGAAGAGCGCTACCCCAGCCCCGCGCTACTGCCTCGAGATCCCGAGGGGCGCGCGCGGGTGCGGACGCTCGCGGCGATCGTGGGTTGCGACATCCACCCAGTGAACAACAGGCGCATCCTCGAGGCGCTGCGTCATGACTTCGGGGCCGATGAAGCGGCCGTACGGCACTGGTGCGCGACATGGATCACCGAAGGATTCGACGCCATCGAGGCGCTGCTCGCGGCGGATGTGGACCGCGGCGCGTACTGCTTCGGAGGCGAGCCGACGCTGGCCGATGTCTATCTGGTCCCGCAAGTCGAAAGTGCACGCCGGTTCGAGGTCGATGTCCGCCGCTGGCCACGGATCGAGGCGGTCAACGATGCGTGCGCTCGCCTCGAGGCGTTTCGGAAGGCACTCCCCACATCACAGCCCGATGCGGGCTGAGGTACGCAGACGGGTCGACCAATGAAAAAGGCCACCGCTGTGCGGTGGCCTTCGAAAGCTGGCGGAGTGGACGGGGCTCGAACCCGCGACCCCCGGCGTGACAGACCGGTAAAAATGGGGTTTCAGAGGGGACGAATCGAGACCTCCCGGGACCACTTTGGACGGTGTAAAATACTCTCCTAAGTCGTTGTCAGTAAACATATATTTCGTCCAGTGACGTCGCAAATCGTCCAGATTTTTCCATTTCAAGCGCGTGCTTTTTGTTCCCAAAGTGTTCCCACGGATTTTTCGATTTGTTCCCACGAAATGTCCGTTTTCGGCTAGTTTTTCGACCTGACTGCGACCCGGAAAGCGGCGTCAAGCGCAACCCTTTTTGCCACCATCCGAGACTCGAGACCGAACCATGGCACTGCACCAACTGACGGACCGCGCAGTCAAGTCAAGCAAGGCGACTGACAAGGAACGCTTGATGGCCGACGGCGGCGGCCTCTTCCTGCGCGTGCTTCCGACCGGGCAGAAAACCTGGATGTTCGTCTACTCGTTCGGCGGCGGCCGGCGCAAGCTCGCGCTCGGAAGCGCCACGGACCTGTCGTTGGTGAGCGCCAGGGAAGCTGCGGCGCGCGAGCGCGCGAACGTGGCTGCCGGCACGGATCCCCAGGTCGCGCTGAAGCTGCGCGAGGCGGAGCAGGAGGCCGAGCGCGAGCGCCTGAAGGCGGAAGCGGTGCGGCATCAGCAGAACGAGGCGACGCTGCGTCAGATGTTCGAGGTCTGGGTGACCGATGGCGTTCAGCGTGCCGACAGCAACGCAGAACTGCGCAGGACGTTCGAGAAGGACATCCTGATGTCGCTCGGCGAGCGTCCAGTGCGAACGGTCAACGATTCGGACCTCCGAGACGCCCTTCGCAAGGTCGGACGCAACCGCAAACGTGGCCGAACCGCGGAGCGAATGCTCTCCGAGCTCCGACAGATGTTCCGATGGTCCATCAAGCGGCAACCTTGGAAAGCCTTGCTCCCGGACGGAAACCCCGCTGAACTCGTCGAAACCAAACAGGTGGTGCCCGGAGGCTATGAACCCGTCGTACGGGACCGCGTGCTCGACGCATCGGAGATTTTCGAACTGAGGGACATCTTTGCATCGACCGCCGCCTCGTATGAGGCCTCGAACGATCGCCGAGTCGCGGATCGACCTCTTCAGACCGAGTCTCAGCTTGCGCTTTGGATTTGCCTCGGCACGGCGTGTCGAATCGGGGAACTGCTGAAAGCACGCTGGGACGATGTCGACCTGAAGGCCAGAACCTGGCGTGTTCCGAAGGAGAACACGAAGACAGGCGTGGAATGGCACGTCTACCTGTCTGACTTCTCACTTCGTTCTTTCAAGGCGCTCCACGAGCTGACCGGCTCCGGCGACGCGAAGAGCTCCTGGTGCTTTCCAGCGCGCCAGACGGACGGCCACATCGATCTGAAAACGATCTCCAAGCAGGTAGGCGACCGCCAGATGAGATTCAAGAACAGGAAGCCGTTGAAGAATCGCCGGAACGACAACACGCTCGTACTGTCCGGCGGCAAGAACGGCGAGTGGACACCTCACGACCTGCGACGTACCGCAGCTACCATGATGCAGGCTCTTGGGGTCAGCTTGGATGTCATCGATCGCTGCCAGAACCATGTGCTTCCCGGCAGCAAGGTTCGTCGTCACTACCTGCATCACGACTACGCCGAAGAAAAGCGAGATGCCTGGGCCAAGCTTGGAGACAAGCTCGAACAGATCCTCCGTAGCGACGACTCGGGCTCGCTTTCGCGGCATGCGCCATCGTTCAAGGTTCGCCGAAACCTGCAACGGTCACTTGAGTCCGCGCGTGCCGTTGACGAAACCCACGACGCGGTCGAGGCCAGAGGCGGCTCTATGAAGCGTGGGAGCCCGAATGCTGAAGGCTTTCGGTGAGGGCACCTTGACTCGGCGTCAATCAGCGGCCAATGCGTGAATGATCGGGCAAGCGCCCTGCCCTGACTCCGTGTCGCACTCGCGCAGTAGCGATCTCAAGGCCTTGCGCATTGCCTTCAAGTCAACGAGCTTGCTCTCGATGACCTCCAGCTTGTGAGCGGCGATCTGACGAGTCTCGGAGCAGGCGTGTGCCTCGTCGAGATCCAGCAAGCTGACGACTTCTTCCAATGAGAACCCCAGCACCTGTGCCCGCTTGATGAAGCGCACGCGCCTGACGGCGTCGACGGAGTAGCGCCGCTGGCCGTTCACCGGCTTGT
>Ga0209023_10002149_pt1 | contig 25115 bp, 25 predicted proteins | sample LakOneMetagenome_FD_187468 | JGI IMG/M metagenome (GOLD analysis project Ga0209023, IMG submission 187468) | Freshwater and sediment microbial communities from Lake Erie, Canada (SPAdes) (version 2) | ecosystem: Environmental > Aquatic > Freshwater > Lentic | place: Lake Erie, Canada... | reverse complement strand
TCGCCTTTTCCGTCGCTGCCTTGCGCAGCCACGCGACTCTTCGCGAAGTCCGGGAAGGTCTCCGCCAGCGACTTCCTGTCCGGCAGGATGTAGAACACCCCGCCATGCTCGAACGTCGGCGCGACGACCTGTTCGTAAAACTCGGGCGAGACGTTGATGCAACCATGCGTGATGCGGTTGTCGTCCGGCGAAGGCGATGCAAGCCGTTCGGGGCGTTTCTCGGCCGGAACGCCGGTCGCCGTCGGATGCATCGACACCGACGAATCGTAGTCCACCCACAGCACGCGCCCGGCATCGATCGACGGGCCGAAACCGCCCACGAAACGACCCGCGGGCGTCGTGCGATCCCGGCCCGGGATTTCGCGTAGCGCGAGGCCGGCGACGCCGGGGGCCGAATGATCGCCGACCGCCGAACCAAACAGCCCGGGTGCCGCGCCGCGAAGCTTGCCGTCGCCGCCGAACACCAGCACCTGCGCGGCGGCCTTGTCCATGATCGCGAACGGATAGCCCTCGCTGTCCTTGCTTGCGACCACCCAGCCCGCGAGTTCGGTCACGGTGTCGGACACGGGCTGGTCCGGCGGAAGTTGGTCGAGGGCGTCCGCCGGTTGCGCGGCGGGATTCGCGGCGCTGGCCACGCCGGCGCCCGCGAACGCGAGCGTCAACGCCAGTGCGCCGCAAGCGGCCCGGATCGCAGGGGAGATGCGCGTACGGATGGGGCGGTTCCTCGGAACGAAGCGTGGATCAGGGAAACCGGCGGCTGCAGGGGCCGCCGATTCCCGGTTCAAACCGTTCGTCGCGAATCGAACAAAGCGACTAACCGCGAGGCTGGCGACCCTTCGCCATCTCGAGCTGCTGGACGCGGCCTTCGATCGAATCCAGGCGCTGGTTGGCCTGCTGCGCGGACTGGTTGGCGGCGTCGGCGCTTTGCGCCGCGGCCTGGACCTTCGTGTCGAGCGAATCGAGGCGCGAGTTGATGTTCGCGAACTCGTCCTTGTACGTGGCGCAACTGGACAGGGCCAGGGCGGCGATCGCCACGCCAAGCGCGCGTGCCAGGTGTTGTTTGGTCAGGAACATGCCAATTCTCCTTCGTCGGGGGACCTAGGAAATAGCGCGGCCATTCTGTCGGAGCCATGACCCGCTCCGCAGTAGACTTTGGGCCATGTTGGCGGATTGTGAAGGCGTGGCAACGAGCCGCATCGCGCCACATCCCGCGACGCGCGGGCGAAACCCGCGCCCTGCGCCGGATCCACGCCCAGTTGGACCTCCGGTTCGATCAACTCGGCTTCCATCAACATCCAGCGCACATCGGCATGCGCACCCTGTCGATGCGCGCGTGAGGCAACGGGTCGCGAGTTCGACGCGAGCATTACTTGCCCTTGGCGCAACGTGCGAACGGCGACGCCTTCACCAGCGCGGCCTGCAGCGCGCTGAGGCCCTGCCCCGGCCCGAGATCCGGATCCACCAGCAACTTGCCGGCCTTCTCGTCCGCATTGAACGTCATCAACACCCGACCGAAATCGTCGTCGCTCACCGGGAAGGGGAAGATCCACTGGCTGATGCCCGTGTATTCCTGCCCGCCGTAGGACACCGCGTATTCCACCTTGCCGCTATGCGTCGCCTTGCCGCCGAGCATGTAGGCCAATCCCGAATCGTCCACGGTGATGCGCGGCTCGCGCGTGCAGTCGCCGCCTGGCGCATAAGTGCCGTAGATCCCGTCCAGCTGCGCGCCCTTCAGATGACCCAGCGTCAGCGCATCGACATTGCCGGGCAACAACGCCACCACGCCCATCGCCAGCATCGCCGGCAGCGTTTTGGACAAGCAACGGATCGGATGCATCGCGGATTCTCCCCAGGGCCGACCGGATGCCGGCGGCCGATCGTAGCAACCCGCGCACCCGGCATCCGCCATCGGCATGGCCGTTCGTCGGCTGGCACCGATCGCAGCCAGCCTCCCGCCGGTTATCCGCCGGCTGCCTGCTCCGGCTCCCAGCCGGTGCCGTGCACGTAGCGGTAGCCGACCTCGCCTTCCTGCTCGAACACCGCCTTCTCCGGCGACCAGCGCCACGTCTGGATCCGCAGGTCCCGCTCCCCGATGCGCAACACGTTGAACGCATTGTGTTCCCCGCGCCCGCGCGTCGACGTCGCCGTCCCCGCCTGCACCACCAGCGCCGCGAAGCCGTTGATGCGATAGGTACGCGCGGTGGTGTCGATGTTGCTGCGGTGCAGGTGGCCGGACAGGAACACGTCGACCTCGGCCCGCGCGAATTCCGCCATCGCCATCGGCGCGCGCCCGAGCACGTCGTCCGGGTCGCCGTCCGCCGGCACGTCGAACGGATGATGGGTGACCACGATGCGGGTCACGCGTTCCGGCAGCCCCTCGAAGCGCCCGGCGACCTCGCGCACCTGGTCCACGTTGATGCGCCCGCCCTTGAAGGTCAGCGACCTCGCGGTATTCACCCCCACGACCGCGATTTCCGCGTCGCGGAACTCGGGCATCGGGTCGGCCGTGATGTAGCGGCGGAAGCGATCGAGCGGCGCGAGGAAGCGGCGCACCACGTCGTAGAACGGAACGTCGTGGTTGCCCGGCACCACGACCTGCGGCGTCGGCAGGGTGGCGAGGAAATCGCGGGCGGCGCGGAACTGCGCGCGCCGCGCGCGCTGCGTCAGGTCGCCGGAAACCACCAGCACGTCCGGGCGCTGTTGCACGATCGCGCTGCGCAGGGGCGCGAGCAGTTCGGGATCGACCCGGCCGAAATGCAGGTCCGACACGTGCACGACGGTCCGCATCAGCTCGATCCTCCCGCCGGCGGTGCGATCACCTGTAGCGCGCGCGGGCGGATGCGGTAGCGCAGCGGCGTGTCGAGCATGCCGACCTCTCCGTCGCGCGCCACCTCGACTTGCGCGTGGCGCGATGCGATTTCCAGCGACGTGGCATGCCACTGGTCGAGGTCGCGGCCATGGACGAGGCGTCCGGTCATCGCGCGCAACGCGAGCAGCAACAGGCCCCAGGGACCGCCTGGACGAAGCACGTAGATCGACAGCGCGCCTGCGTCCAGGCGGTCGCGTTCGCCCGCATGCGGGCCTTCGACCACATAGTCGTTGTTGCCGACGAAGACGAAGGGCGTCCGCCGGCACAGGTCCTGTCCGTCGACGCACAGCGTCAGCGAAAAACTGCGTGGATGCTGCAGCACCGACCATCCCGCCCGCACCATGGCCGGCCACTTGCCGAGCCTGGAGCCGCGTTGCAGTCGCTCGCGCCCGACCACCAGGCGCGCATACAGGCCGATGCTCGAGTTGTTGAGGAAGAGGCGTCCGTTGACCTCGCCTGCGTCCACGGTGCGCGCGCGACCCGTTGCGATCACGGCGATCGCATCCTCCATTGTCGAGGGCATGCCGAGGTCGCGGGCGAAATGGTTCAGCGTGCCGACCGGGAGCACGGCGAGCGCTGCGTCATCGCGATCCACCAGTTCGGCCGCAACCGCGTTGACCGTGCCGTCGCCGCCGGCTGCGACGACGATGCGTGCGCCGCCTTCGAGCGCGGCGTGCACCGCGTCGGCGATGCGACCGCCATCGACCCTGTGGACCTCGGCCTGGCGCCCATGGACGGCGAAGGCGCTGCGGATGCCGTCGGCATCCAGCTCCTGGCCGGCGCGCGCGCCGCTGTTGATGATGACCGCAACGGGCCCGCTGTCGTATGCCTGCGCCATGGACCGATCATGGTGTCGTCCGCGTGCAGGGCGCGTGCAATCGATGCGGATTCGCTTCCTCGATGCAAGCGGATCAGCCGCTGGTCGTTCACGCAGTCCTTCGCGGCCGCCCCACTGCCTCGAGCAAGGCGCGCGCGAAGCCCGCACCCTGCGCCGGATCCACGCCGAGGTAGAAATCCGGCTCGATCAGTTCGGCTTCCATCAGCAGCCAGCGCCCGTCCGCATCCGGCACCATGTCGATGCGCGCGTACAGCAGCGGATCGTCGACCGCGGCCAGCACCTGCCCGGCCAGGGCCACCGCTCCCTCCGGCGGCGACAGCAACGAATAACGCCCGCCGAATTCCTCCTGGACGCGGAACTCGCCCGGAACGGGTCGCTTGTTGACCGCGTGGCTGAAGCGACCGCCGAAATACAGCAGCGAAGTCTCCCCGTCGGTCTCGATGGTCGGCAGGTACGGCTGCAGCAGCATGGGCGTGCCGGACGCGGCGTCGACCGCATCGCCGCGACGGATGCGCCGCGTCTTCCACGCCCCGCCGGACACCGCCGGCTTCACGATCAGTTCGTCCGCACCGGTGTGGTCGAACGCGCGTTCGACGATCTCCTCCGACAAGGCATCGGCGAACACGGTCGGCGGGATCGCCACGCCGCGTTCGGCCAGTCGCGCGAGGTAGCGCTTGTCCGAATTCCAGGCGAGCACCCGGGCCGGGTTCGACATCGGCACCGCCTCGCGTTCCCAGGCCGCACAGGCCCGGAGCCAGCGCGCGTGCTGGAAGTGGTAGCCCCACGCCAGCAACGGCAACACCCGGTCGTAACCATGCAGGCCGTCGGCGCTTTCGACATGCGCGGTCCACGGCGTCGGCTCGGTTTCGATGCCGGCGCCATCCAGCGCCGATTGCAAGCGCGCCAGCACCTTCGGCCACAGGGTAGCGTTGTCGGCCTCTGCCGGATCGGGCGTGAGGATGGCGACGCGGGGCATGCCGCTGCAACGCTATCCGGAATGCCCGATGTTGGCGTCGAGGAACTTCAGCACGCGTTCGTAGTACTCCTCGCGGTTCTCGTCGCCGTAGATCCCATGCGTCTCGTCGCGCGGGAACCAGCCCTCGTAGCTCTTCCCCGCCTTGTCCAGCGCATCGCGCATCGCCTTCGCATGCTCGTACGACACCCGGTCGTCGCGCACGCCATGCACCAGGAACAGCGCGGCCTTGATCCCGGCCGCGTGCGCCACGGGCGACAACTCGCGCAGGTGCTTCGGGTCGTCGCCGACCTGGGACTTCAGGTAGGACAACCCGTACTGCGAGCGGTGGATGTCGCCCCACTTCCACATGAGGTTGATGTCCGTTACCCCCGCCGCCGAGATCGCGCAACGGTACAGCCCGGGTTCCTCGATGGCGCCCATCAGCGCGGCATAGCCGCCGTAACTGCCACCCCAGATGCAGACCTTCGACGGGTCCGCCAGGCCCTGCTGGATCGCCCAGCGCGTGGCGTCGGTGACGTCGGCCTGCATCTTTCCGCCCCATTCGCGGTAACCAGCTTCCTCGAACTTGCGGCCGTAGCCGCCCGAACCGCGGAAATTCACCTTCAGCACGCCGTAGCCGTGCTGCGCGAGGACCTGGGCTTCGGGATCGAATCCCCATGCGTCGTGTATTCCGTACGGGCCGCCATGCGGAATGACCACGAGCGGCGCCGGGTCCTTGCCCGCGTGCAACGGCGGCGTGTAGTAGCCATGCAGCTCGAGGCCGTCGCGCGCCTTCAAGGCGATCGCCTGGGTCGTCGCCATGTCGTCGGGATTCAGCCACGGCTTGCGCCGGAAAATCAGCTGGGTCTTGCGCGCCGTGCGATCGAACAGGTAGTCGCTGCCGGGGTCGCGGTCGCTCCAGACATGGACGATCGCGTACTTGCCGTCCTTCGAACCGTCGCCGAAATCCACGGCATCGTCGGGGAAGGCGGCTTCGAGCTGGCGCAGCACCTTCGCGTCAGGGTCGGATTCGTTCCAGAAGCGCGCGCGCGGGATGCGCGTGCCGTACGCCGCGCCGATCGGCTCGGCGCCATCCGCGGACCAGACGATGTAGGCCGGGTCCTGCACCGCGTCGCGCAGGACCACCTCGCGCTTGCCGGTCGCGAAGTCGAGGCGTTCGATCGCGTCGGGCCCGTCGAGGCGCTCGCTACGCAGGTAGCCCTTCGTCCCGTCGCGTGACGTGCCGATGGGCAGGATCTCGACGCCACTCCTGGTCTCGTCGTTGAGTTGCGTCCACTTGCCCGCATCCAGCATCCACAACTGCTCGTTGTCGTCCTTGTCCCAACTGGTGGCGAAGCGCACGTTGCCGTCGTCGTCGGCGGTGAAATTCGCATCGACCATGGGCGCGTCGGCGATGCGTTTGCCGATGTAACCCCCTTCCGTGTCGACCTTGCGCACGTGGTTCCAGCATCCCTTGCTGTTGCCCTTGCCGCAGACGCTGATCAGGACGTGGTCGTCGTCGTTGCGGATGGTGCTGATGACGCTGGTATAGAGGTTCTTGCGGTCGGTGCCGTCGACGTTGATCGCGACGATCGCCGATTCCAGGAAGGCCTCCTTCACGGTCGACCCGACGCGGGAGCTGACGACGAACAGGCGCCTCGGGCTGACCCAGGCCAATTCCGCGATTTCGCCGTTCTTCTCCGGGTCCAGGCCGCGCACGACCTGCATCGTCTTGCGGTCGAGGATCGCCGCCATGACCCGGTCCTCGACGCGCGTCCCGACCGCGATGTAATCGCCGCCCGGCGACAGGCTGACCATGGTCGCCGAATCGGGCTTGATGATGTCCTGCAATGCCGGCTGCGCCGCCGATGCGGATAGCGTCGCCACGGCCGGCAGGAATGCCAGCCACCACCAGTTCCTGATCCCCATTCCCTTGTTCCCCGTCCGATTGGCCCGGCCCCGTCACTTTAAGCCATCGGCAACTTCAAGCCCTGCTCCTTCGCGCATGCCTTCGCGATGTCGTAACCCGCATCCGCATGCCGCATCACCCCGGTGCCCGGATCGTTCCACAACACCCGCGCGATGCGCTTGTCCGCTTCCGGCGTGCCGTCGCAGACGATCACCACGCCGCTGTGCTGCGAATAGCCCATCCCCACGCCGCCGCCGTGGTGCAGCGACACCCAGGTCGCGCCGCCGGCGACGTTCAACATCGCGTTGAGCAAGGGCCAGTCGCTGACCGCGTCGCTGCCGTCGCGCATGGATTCTGTTTCGCGGTTCGGCGAGGCGACCGAACCGGAGTCGAGGTGGTCGCGGCCGATCACCACCGGCGCCTTCAACTCGCCGTTGCGCACCATCTCGTTGAACGCCAGCCCCAGCTTGTGGCGCTGCCCCAGCCCGACCCAGCAGATCCGCGCCGGCAGGCCCTGGAAGGAAATGCGCTCGCGCGCCATGTCCAGCCAGTTGTGCAGGTGCGCGTCGTCGGGGATCAACTCCTTCACTTTCGCATCGGTCCTGTAGATGTCCTCCGGATCGCCACTGAGCGCGACCCAGCGGAACGGGCCGATCCCGCGGCAGAACAGCGGACGCACGTAGGCCGGCACGAAACCGGGGAAATCGAAGGCGTTCTTGCAACCTTCGTCGAAGGCCATCTGGCGGATGTTGTTGCCGTAATCGACGGTGGGAACGCCGGCCGCATGGAACGCGAGCATCGCCTCGACGTGGGTGCGCATCGATTTCTTCGCCGCGTCGCGGACCTTGTCCGGATTCGCCTTCTGCTCGGCTTCCCACTGCTCCACCGTCCAGCCCAGCGGCAGGTAGCCGTGCACCGGATCGTGCGCCGAGGTCTGGTCGGTGACGCAATCGGGCCTGACCCCGCGGCGCACCAGTTCCGGCAGGATGTCCGCCGCATTGCCGAGCAAGGCGATGGATTTCGCTTCGCCGGCTTGCGTGTACTTCGCGATGCGCGCGAGCGCGTCGTCGATGTCGCTCGCCTGTTCTTCGACATAGCGCGTCTTCAGGCGGAAATCGATGCTCGACTGCCGGCATTCGATGTTGAGGCTGCTCATGCCGGCCAGGCTCGCGGCCAGCGGTTGCGCGCCGCCCATGCCGCCAAGCCCCGCGGTCAGCAGCCATCGTCCTTGCAGCGAACCGCCGTAATGCTGGCGGCCCATTTCGACGAAGGTTTCGTAGGTTCCCTGCACGATGCCCTGCGAGCCGATGTAGATCCACGAACCGGCCGTCATCTGGCCGTACATCATCAGGCCCTTCCTATCCAGCTCGTTGAAGTGTTCCCACGTCGCCCAGTGCGGCACGAGGTTGGAATTGGCGAGCAGCACGCGCGGCGCGTCGGGATGGGTGGGGAACACGCCGACCGGCTTGCCCGACTGGACGAGCAAAGTCTCGTCGTCGCCGAGGGTTTTCAGCGTGTCGAGGATTTTGTCGTAGCAGTCCCAGTCGCGCGCGGCGCGGCCGATGCCGCCATACACCACGAGGTCTTCCGGGCGTTCCGCGACTTCCGCATCGAGGTTGTTCTGCAGCATGCGGAACGGCGCCTCGGTCAGCCACGACTTGCAGGAGAGCATGGCGCCGCGCGGCGCGCGGATCTTGCGGGACGGGTCGTGGCGGTTCGGCATCGGTCGCGGCTCCTGCAGGCGAAGCCGCGATTATCGCACCGGCACCGGACCGCGCCGGGACGCGGCTTCGGGCACACTTGCGGGCATGTGGTACGACCGTTTCGACACGCCCATCGGCCCGCTGACCGTCGCCACCGACATCGACGGCCTGCGCCACGTGCTGTTCGCGAGCAACCGGCATGAAGTGCACGGCCAGGCCGCGTGGCTGCATTCGCCAGGACGCCTCGCCGAAGCGCGCAAGCAGTTACTCGAATACTTCGCCGGCGAACGCCGCGCGTTCGAGCTGCCCCTGCGCCCGGTCGGCACCGCGTTCCAGCTCAAGGCCTGGCAGGCACTGGCCGGGATCCCCTACGGCGAAACCCGCAGCTACGCCGAACAGGCGCAACGCATCGGTGCGCCGGATGCGGTGCGCGCGGTAGGTGCGGCGAACGGAAGGAATCCATTGCCGATCGTGCTGCCCTGCCATCGCGTGATCGGCGCGGATGGCGGGCTGACCGGGTTCGGCGGCGGATTGCCGGTCAAGGCCGCGTTGCTGCGGCTGGAAGGCGCGTTGGCGCCGGCCGAGGCCGCGCCGAAAACGGGCGACCTGTTCGGCTGAAACGGAAAACGTCCTCAGTGGACGGCCGGATCGAGCCTGCGCAGCGCGTCGGCGAGATCGATCGCGCCGGTGCGGCGGATGTCGTCCTGGGTGTAGCTGCGACCCGGGCTGCCGTTGCACTTCGGCTTGGCCGCGTCCGCATCGGCTGCGGCCCCCTTGCGTTCGTTGCGCTGGTTTTCGCTGGCGACGATCAGGGAACCGGTGTAGCGCAGGCAATTCGTATCGTTGTCCCGTGCGGCCACGGTTCGCGCCGCTTCGGCCTGGCCTGCGGGTTGCTGGTTGGCGGTGTCGGTCGCCGCCTGCGCGGCGAAGCAGGAAAGCAGCAGCGCGCCGGCAAGCAGGGTCTTGGCATGCATTTTCATGGGGCCTCCGGTGGAACGCGAAAGCGCGAGGCACGCGGCGTCCACGACCCATGTATACGCCGCTGCCATGGGCCGTGCATGTGCCGCGCGCAGCGGGTTCAGGACGGCGTCAGCCTCGCGGGCAGGCCTCCAGACGCCATGCCCGGAACGCTGCGACCTCGGCCTCGCTGGCCGGCTGCGGTTCGATGCCGTCGTCGAACAGCACCCGCCAGGTGCCGTCGGCATCGCGGTGCCAGATCGACTGGAAGGCGCCGATCAGGAAACGCTGCTTCGCGTCCGGCGCGAGGTCTTCGTACAACGCCGGGCCGCTGGAAGATGCGATGTCCGGTTCGCCGCCGATGGCGACCATGGCCGGGTACCACGACAACCGCAATTCCTTGCCGGCGACGATGCCGGACCAGGCGGCGACCACGGCATCGCGACCGCGCCGCGGGTTCGGGCGCTTGGCGCCGAACACCGCGCCCTCTGCGATGAAACCGGCGAACGCGGCGGCATCGTGCTGCGCCACCGAGCGCGCGAAACCCAGTTCGCGCGCCCACACCTCGCATTCGGCCGCGGACAGCTTCGGCTTCGCCGGCGATTGCGCCTGCGCGGCGAGTGGCGAAATGGCGAGGATCATCGCGGCGATGGAACGTCGGATCGGGGACATGTCGGTTTCCCGGAATGCGTTCCCGCAGCTTCGTCCGGCGTTCGCGCCCCTGCATGCCCCGAACGTCATGCCCTGCGGCTAACATTGGGAATGCGCATGACGATCCGCCGGATTCCGGCAAGCCTTTCCATCCTGCTGCTGCTCGCCGGTTGCGCCGGCCTGCGCAACAGGACCTCGCCCGCGGCGCAGGCGACGGTGGTGCTGGTGTCGATCGACGCGTTGCGCGCCGACGCGCTGGGCAGCGGCAACATGCCGGCGCTCGACGCCATCGCCGCCGAAGGCGTGCGCGCGCGCTGGATGACGCCGTCCTACCCGACGCTCACGTTCCCGAACCACTACACCCTGGTCACCGGACTGCGTCCGGACCGCCACGGCGTGGTCCACAACCAGATGCGCGACGCGAAGCTCGGCAACTTCGTCTCCAAGCAATACGACACGCTCGATGCGCGGTGGTGGTCGGGTGGCGAACCGCTTTGGACTTCGCTGGAACGCGCGGGCCAACGCACCGCGGTATTGTTCTGGCCCGGCTCCACGGTCGAAATCCACGGCCAGCGCCCGTCGCATTGGCGACCGTTCGACAAGACCATGGGCGTGGATGCGCGCGTGCGGCAGGTGCTGGAGTGGCTGGACCTTCCGGCCGCGCGGCGCCCGCGCTTCATCGCCGCCTACTTCGACCAGTACGACGTCGCCGCGCACCGGTGCGGCGCGCATTGCGCGGACGCGATCGCCGCCGAACGCGCCGTGGACGCGGGGCTCGCCGAACTGCGCGCGGGCATCGCCGCGCGTTCGAACGGACGCCGCATCGACCTCGTCGTCGTCTCCGACCACGGCATGGCCGACGTGGCGAACGGCAACATCCGCTACCTCGACGACCTCGTTCCCGCGGATGCGATCGACATCCAGGACGACGGCCCGATCGTGCTGGTCGCGCCGCGCCCGGGACGTGAAGCCGAGGCGATGCGCCTGGTCGGTCGCCACGATCATTCCGAATGCTGGCGGCGCGAATCGCTGCCGCCTGCGTGGCACTACGGCAGCAACCCGCGCATCCCCGCCATCGTCTGCCAGGCCGACGAAGGCTGGCTGCTGGAACTGCACGCCGACAAGCCTTTCGCCCAGGCGGTGAAGGGCGAACACGGTTACGCGCCGGAATCGCCGTCGATGCGCGCGACCTTCGTCGCCGAAGGCGAGGATTTCCGCCGCGGCGTGGAATTGCCGCCGTTCGACAACGTCGACGTGTATCCGCTGCTCGCGCGCCTGCTCGGCATTGCGCCGCTGGCGAACGACGGCGACATCGCACCGTTGCTGCCGGCGTTGAGGAACCCGTAGGAGCGTCCATCCGGGCGCGACAGCCCCGAGCCGCGCCGCTTCGGTGCGCTCCTACAGCAATCGCCCGATCGCCTCGCGATAACGCCCGGCGATGGCGTCGCGGTCGCGGTGGCGACCGTCCGCGACCAGCGTTTCCCCGCCGATGCGCACCTCGCGCACCAGCGACCGGTTGCCGGCGAAGATCCAGCGGTCGCTGATGTCGGCGTCGCTCGCGCCGGCGAATTGCGGCGCATCGGCATCGAGCAGCACCCACTCGTCGTCGCGTCCGTCGAAACCGGTCGCGCTGGCGCGGCTTCCCGCGACGCCGTGCAGCAATGTTTCGCCCACGCTCGGCGAGTCCGCGCCGGCAACGATGTTGCGATGCCGGCTGAGCAGGCGCTGGCCGTATTCGAGCCAGCGCAGTTCCTCGACCGGCGATACCGAGATGTGCGAATCCGAACCGATGCCCCAGCGGCCTTCCGCGGCGAGGAATTCGCGCATCGGGAACAGCCCGTCGCCGAGGTTGGCCTCGGTCGTCGGGCACAACGCGACCGTCGCGCCCAGGCGCGCGATGCCGGCGATTTCCCCGTCCTCGAGATGCGTCGCGTGCACCAGCGTCCAGCGCTCGTCGACGTTCGCGTTCGCCAGCAGCCATTCGACCGGGCGCGCACCGCGCAGGGCGAGGCAGTCCTGCACTTCGCCGATCTGCTCGGAAACATGGATGTGCAACGGCGTGCGCTTCGGCAACGCCTCCAGTACCGCGCGCATCGCCTTCTCCGGCACCGCGCGCAGGCTATGCAGCGCGCAACCGACGCGCAGCATGTCGTCCTGCCGGGCATGCAGCGATTCGAACAGGCGCAGATAGCCATCGACATCGAAGCCGAAACGCTGTTGCCGCGCGGACAGCGGGCGACCGTCGAAACCGCCGGTCATGTACAGCACCGGCAGCAACGTGAGCCGGATGCCGGTGTCGCACGCCGCGCGGACCAGCGCGTTGGACATCGCCGCGGGATCCGCGTACGGCTTGCCGTCCGGCGCGTGGTGCAGGTAGTGGAACTCGCAGACGCGGGTGTAGCCGGCTTCGAGCATTTCCGCGTACAGCTGCGCGGCGACCGCGTGCAGCGAATCGGGATCGAAGCGCGCGGCGATGCGGTACATCGCCTCGCGCCAGGTCCAGAACGAATCGGCGGGATCGCCCTGGCGTTCGGCCAGGCCCGCCATCGCGCGCTGGAAGGCGTGCGAATGCAGGTTGGCGATGCCGGGGCGGCGCCAGCGGATGTCGTCGGGTACGGTCGCGGCCATGCCGGCATTCTGCCCGAGCGCCGCCGCCACGGCATGCGAGAATGCGGCGATGGCGATGCACGACGAGCAAGAAGCCGGCCTCGGCGCCCTGCTGTCCCCGGACATCTGGAAGCGGCGCATCGTGCTCTGGGGCGGCGCGGTCCTGGTCGCGCTCTCGGCCATCGCCTTCACCCGCGCCAGCGACCTCGCCTTCTCCCTGTTCAAGCGCGCACTCGCGTCCTCGCCGTGGTGGGCGCTGCTGATCACGCCGGCCATGTTCGCGCTGCTGGCCTGGATCACGTCGCGTGGCCTGGAAGCCACGCGCGGCAGTGGCATTCCGCAGGTGATCGCCGCGCTGCGCACGCCCGAGGCCGAGCGCCAGCGCCACCTTTCGCTCAAGGTTTCGCTGGCCAAGCTCGGCCTGACCGTCGCCGGCCTGCTGGGCGGTGCCTCGATCGGCCGCGAAGGCCCGACGGTGCACGTCGGCGCCGGCGTGATGCTCGCGATCGGCCGCCGCTTCGGCCTGCGCGGCGACGTGCAGGCGCGGCGCCTGCTGCTGGCCGGCGGCGCGGCCGGCATCGCCGCGGCGTTCAACGCCCCGCTGGCCGGCGTGGTGTTCGCCATCGAGGAACTTGGCGGCGCGTTCGAACACCGCTTCTCCGGCACGCTGCTGACGTCGGTGATCGTCGGCGGCGTGGTGTCGCTTGCGCTGCTCGGCAGCTACACCTACTTCGGCCGGGTCGAAATCGCGCTGCCCCTGCGCCAGGCGTGGCTGGCGGTGCTGTTGTGCGGAATCGTCTGCGGGCTCGCAGGCGGCATCTTCAGTCGCCTGCTGCTGGCCGCGGTGGACGGCAAGCCGCGCTGGCTCGGCGCAGTGCGCCGGGGCCACCCGGTGCTGTTCGCCGCCGCCTGCGGGCTCGTGCTCGCGTCGCTCGGCATCGCCTTCGGGCCCGGCGCGTTCGGCACCGGCTACGAACAGGCGCGCAGCCTGGTGCAGGGACATGCGCTGGTCGGCCACGAGTTCGGCATCGTCAAATTCTTCGCCAACCTTTCTTCCTACCTGGCCGGCATTCCCGGTGGCCTGTTCTCGCCCGCGCTCGCGGTCGGCGCGGGACTCGGCAACGATCTCGCCGTGCTGATGCCGGACGCGCCGGCCAACGCCATCGTCCTGCTCGGGATGTGCGGATACCTGGCCGGGGTGACGCAGGCGCCGCTGACCTCGGCGGTCATCTCGATGGAACTCACCAACAGCGACGGCATGCTGCTCCCGATCCTCGCCACCGTGCTGGTCGCGCGCGGCGCTTCCGCGCTGGTGTGCCGCATGCCGGTGTACAAGGCGCTGGCGCAACGCCTGTTGCCGAAACCGGCGGAGGCCGCATGAACGCATCGCGTTTCGATGGCATCGTGGTCGGCGCGACGCTGGTAACGCTCGACACGGATGCCGGTTACGGCCTCGTCGCGGACGCCGCGCTTGGCTGGAAAGACGGGATGCTGGCGTACGTGGGCCCGCGCGCGGGATTGCCGGCCGATTTGGCTTCGATTGCAGGCGAAGTCGTCGAAGCCGATGGCGTGGTCACGCCGGGCCTCGTCGATTGCCATACCCATGCGGTGTTCGCCGGCGACCGCGCCGCGGAGTTCGAACAACGGCTGCAGGGCGCGAGCTACGAGGAAATCGCGCGTGCAGGCGGCGGCATCCTCTCGACCGTGCGCGCCGTGCGCGATGCGAGCGAAGAAGCGTTGTTCGCCGAATCGTTGCCGCGCGCACAAGCGCTCGTCGCCGATGGCGCGACCACGCTGGAGATCAAGTCGGGCTACGGCCTCGACTTCGACAACGAACGCAAGATGCTGGGGGTCGCGCGCAAGCTGGGTGAACGTTGCGGCGTCGATGTGCGCACGACCTACCTCGCCGCGCACGCATTGCCGCCGGAATTCGCGGGCAATGCGGACGGTTACATCGATGCCGCCATCGGCTGGCTGCCGCAACTGCATGCCGAGGGACTGGTCGATGCGGTCGATGCATTCTGCGAAGGCATCGGCTTTTCGCCGGCGCAGACCCGGCGCATGTTCGAAGCCGCGCGCGACCTGGGCTTGCCGGTGAAACTGCACGCCGACCAGCTCAGCGACCTCGGTGGCGCGGCACTTGCCGCCGAATTTAGTGGACTGTCCGCCGACCACATCGAGCACACCGGCGAAGACGGCGTGCGCGCCATGGCCGCCAACGGCACGGTCGCGGTGCTGCTGCCGGGCGCGTTCCACGTGCTGCGCGAAACGAAACTGCCGCCGTTCGACCTGCTGCGCGCGCACGGCGTGCCGATGGCGGTGGCGACCGACTGCAACCCCGGGACTTCGCCGCTGCTGTCGCTGCGGCAGGCGATGCAGCTCGCCTGCACGCATTTCAAATTGACGCCCGAGGAAGCATTGCGCGGCGCGACCCTCAACGCGGCAAAGGCGCTGGGCCTGCACGATCGCGGCGTCTTGCGCGTCGGCATGCGCGCGGATTTCGTGCACTGGCGCATCCGCCGCCCGGCGGAGCTGTGCTACTGGCTCGGCGGCAGCCTCGCCCACGGCGTGTTCGCCGGCGGCAAGCGCGTCGCTTGAGTCCCCAACGAAAAAGCCCCGCGTCGGCGGGGCTTTCAATCGAGCCGCGTGACGGCTTATTCCTTCGCGGCGGCCTTCTTGGCCACGGCCTTCTTCGCCGGAGCCTTGGCCACGGTCCTCGTGGCGACCTTCTTCACGACCGGGGCCTTCACCGCGCCGGCGGCCTTGGCCGCGGCCTTGGGACGGGCGTTGCCGTAGCTGGAGGAATAACGCTTGCCCTTGGCCGTCTTGCGGTCGCCCTTGCCCATTTCGTGCTCCTGGAATACTGCGTGATGTATGGATCGCGTCGCGCGCGAGGCCGCGGATTCTAGCACCAAGCCGGCTTTTCCCTCTCCCCGCCTGGGGGAGAGGGCGCCGAAGGCGGGTGAGGGGCATCAATGCGCGCAGGACGCGTCGTGCACGTGGCCGTGGTTGAGGCGCAGGTTCGCGAGGTGCGCGAGCCCGACCAGGGTGCCGCCGAAGGTCATCACGATTGCGTGCGGCACGAGCGAATGGTGCAGTGCCGGCAACAGGATCGCCGCCCACAGCGTCGCGAGGCCCGGCAACAGCAGGGCGAGCGCGCGCAAAGCGCGGTGGCGACGGAAACTCCAGGCGAGGACGGCGAGGCCGAACAGGGTCGCGAACACCACGAAGCCGAGTTCGAACTCCTCGCCAAGCCAGCGAGCGATGCCAAGCGACGGCAGCAGCGCGATCAGCAGCGGCAGCAGCGCGCAATGGATCGCGCACAGCAGCGACCCGGTCGCGCCGATGCGATCGAGCAGCGCGCTCGATGGCGTGGGCGCGGGACGCGGATCCGGTTTCATCGTTACATTGTAACGGTTGCCGTGTACAAGCCCATGAACGCGCGCCATGTCAGGCCGCTTCCGCCACCGGCATGGCCGCCTGGACACGGCGAAGCCCCGGGAGTGCCTGCGCCAGCAGCGCGAACCCGGCCAGCGTCCACACGATCAGCGCGCCGCTGGGCAGGTCGAACAAGGCCGACAACACCAACCCGCCGACATAGCCGAGCGCGCCGATGGCGTAGGCCGCGACAAGACCTCGTCGTCCCGGCATGCCGATGGTGGCCAGCGCCGGCACGATCAGGCTGGCGAACACCAGGTACACGCCGACCAGTTGCACCGACGCGGTGATCGCCAGTGCGAACAGGCCGTAGAACCACAATCCGCCGAAACGCCCGCGGCGCCACCACATCAGGCCGAGGATGACGGCCGAAAGCAGCGCGACCGGGATCAACTGCGCGTAGTTCACCCACAGGATCTGCCCGACCAGCAGGTCCTTGAGGTGTTCACCGCCCTGCGGGTTGTTGGCGAGCAGCAGCAGGCCGCCGGTCGCCGCGAGCACGAACAACGTGCCGATCAGCGGTTCCTGCCGTTCCGGCCAGCGCTTGTCGGTCCATGCCAGCAGGCCGGCGCCGAGCAATGCGGCCGCCGCCGCCGCGAATTGTGCGCCGAAGCCGTGTTCACCCACGCCCAATGCCTGCGCGAGGATCACGCCAAGGCCAGCGATCTGGGCGATGGCGAGATCGATGAAGATGATGCCGCGCGACAACACCTGCTTGCCGAGCGGGACGTGCGTGGCCAGCACCAGAAGGCCCGCCGCGCAGGCGGGGCCGAGGATGCCGGCGTCGAGTCCTTCGAGATTCAGTGTCATTTGGCCAGCGCCAGGAGTTTGTCGATGGTGGAATCGAACAGGCCGAACAGGTCCTTCGATTGCGCGTCGCCGCCGACGGTGAACGGCAGCGTCACCGCGGGCACGCCAGTGCGCGAGGACAGCCAGTCGGCCGGCTTCGGATCCTGGTAGGCCGCGCGCACGATCGCGAGCGTATTGCTGCCCTTGGTGATGTCGACGAGCGAGGCCATGTGCGCCGCGGTCGGCGGCACGGCAGGTTTCGGTTCGAGTGCGCCGATCTCGTCGATCCCGAGCCAATCCCACAGGTACACCCAACTGATGTGGTGGACGACGACCTTGCGTCCCTTCAGCGGCGTGGCTTCGGCTTTCCACTTCACCATCGCCGCGAGCCAGCGGTTGTTGAAGTCGACGAGGCGCGACTGGTAGGTCGAGGCATTCGCCGGATCGAGCTGTACCAGGCGCGCGTCCAGCGCCTTGGCGATCACGAGGATGCGGCGCGGATCCATCTGCACATGCGGATTGCCTTCCGGATGCACGTCGCCGTTGGCGCGGTCGACCGAACTCGGCACTTCCAGCCGCTTGACCTGCATCGCGGCGGAAAACGAACCGGCGCCGCTGGCGATCCTCGTGTTCCCGGACTGGCGGATCAGCTGCGGCAGCCAGCCCACTTCGAGCTCGGCGCCGGTGCAGACCGCGAGGTCGGCGGCGCGGACCTTGGCGATCAGGCTGGGCTTGGCCTCGACCACGTGCACGTCCTGCAGCGCGGTGGTGGCGACGTCGACGTCGATCTTGTCGCCGGCCAGTTCCTGCAGCAGCGAAGCCCATTCGGGTTCGCAGGCGAACACGCGCAGTTTCGCCTGCGCGGGCGCCGCGACGAACATCGCGGCGAGGATCAAGGGAATCGCGAAACGTTTCATCGATGGCTCCGGAAAAAGACGATGCTCAGAACTTGTGCGCGCCATGGGCGCCGAGGCTGGTCTGGTATTGCACGGTGACGGCGTTGTCGGCGTCGTCCGGATTGGGCTTGTCGCGGCTCAGTTGCAGGCGGAACAGGCTGAATTCGCTGTTGCGCCAGGTGAGCTCGGCGCTGTGGCGCCAGGGATCGAAGCTCGCGAACGGCAGGTCCGCGTCGCCCCACAACTTGTCGTAGCGGTAGCCGACGTCCCAGGTCCGGTTGAAGCGGTACACGCCTTCGAGATAGGCGCCGCGCCGGCTGCCGTTCCACGATGCGGCGAACGATGGATCGTTCGGATCGATGTAGTTGCCATCTCGGCTGTCGACCATGTACTCGCCGCGCAGGGTGATGCCGCCGTCCTTGAAGTTGCCCTGCGGCGCCCACTTCCAGGTGCCATCGAAGATGGACAGCGTGTCGTCGCCGCTGAAGCCGTCCTCGCCGCCTGCGGTACGTGTCTTCAGCGCCGACACGCCGACCAGCCATTCGTTGTTCGCGCCCGCAGCGCCACCCAGGTGCGCGAACAGCGTGCGCGTTCCGAGCCCGCCGTCCTGCGCGCCGCCGCTGGGATAGTTTTGCCCGCGGAACGCTTCGCCGCCGACTTCGAAGAACAGCGAGGTCGGCGCGACCCAGCGCAGTTGCACGCCGTCGTCGCCGTACTGGTTGCCGAGGAAGGCCTGGTACGGCAGTGGCCGGTCGAAGAAATTGTCGGTGTGCGCGTGATGGCTGTTGAGGTAGCCGATGTTCGAATAGAAGCGGCCGAGGCGCAGGCTGAGGCCATCCGGCAACGCGGTGCTGTCGATATAGGCCTCCTCGATGCCGAGGTGGTCCTCGCCATCCTCGCTTTCCACGGTCGCGGTCAGCTGGCCATAGAACTTGTCGTCGATGTTCGCGGCGAACGAGACCTCGCTTTCGCCAAGCGAGAACCCGTTCGGGCTCGGCGCGCCCTCGCCCACCAGCGGGAACCCTTGGCGCGCGTAGGCGGCCGGATCCAGCGAATGGTGCGAGTAGCTGCCGTTCAAGATGATGCTGATCGCCGGGTTGAAGGCGTTGGCACCGCTGCCGCCGCCCGTATCGCCCGACGGCGCGGCCATGCCCGCGACTGGGTCCTGGCTTGTGGTCGCATCGGGCGCGACCGCGGCGACGTCGCTGGCATCGGCGGCGAGCGCATCGGCCTCGACTTCGGCGCTTTGCGCTGGCGTCGCCGCGACCGGCGCCGGGGCGAGCGCGGGCGTGGTTTGCTGCGCCTTCATCGCCTGCAGTTCGGCGGTCAGCGCCTTGACCTGGGCTTCGAGCTGTTCGATCCGTTGGTGGTCATCGGGAATACCGGCCCATGCGGGGGAGGACAGGCAGGCCATCAGGCATAACGCGAGGGGGGAAAGGCGCATTGAAGGGAGGCGTTCGAATTATAAGTGAAGTTATAACATAACAAAATATCTTGCCCGGTCAAACAGGACTTCCGACAGGGATGTCAGCGAAGAGGCGATCAGCGCGGCTTGGCGCTGCAGCGGGCACAGAGCCCGTGCACTTCCAGGGTCTGTGCCTGCGGGGCGAAGCCCAGGCCGCGGGCCGCGGCCTCGAGCTTGGCGACGATGCTCGCGTCCTCGAGTTCGATGGCCGAATGGCAGCGGTCGCAGATCAGGAACGGCACCGAATGCTGGTTCGCGTTCGGGTGGTGGCAGGCGACGAAGGCATTCACCGATTCGAGCTTGTGGATGAAGCCGTTCGCGAGCAGGAAATCCAGCGCGCGATAGACCGTCGGCGGCGCGGCGGCACCACTGCCCTCGCCGCCCGCGTCGCGGTCGTTGCGCAACTGTTCGAGCAGGTCGTAGGCCTTGACCGGCTGGCCGGCATCGGCGACCAGGCCGAGCACGCGCGCGCGGATCGGGGTCAGGCGCAGGCCGCGTTCATGGCAGGCATGCTCGACCGCGGCCACGAAACCCCGGGCGTCGTGGACATGGTGCTTGGGATCGGTGCAGGCGTGGTCGTGGGGCATGGCGGAAGGATGGTGCCGATGGCGCCGGGACTCAACCCTGCCCCCGCAGGAGCGGCTTGGCCGCTATCGGCATTCCGCAGATGCGGTCGCGCCCACGGGGCGCTCCTACGGAATCATGGCGATCGCCGCATCGATCCGCGCCAGCGCCTGCTCGCGGCCGCACAGATAGATCGTCCAGCCGATATCCGGGCTGACCTGGGTGCCGGTGATCGCCACCCGCAGCGGCTGCGCGATCTTGCCCATGCCCAGGCCCAGCGCTTCGGACACCGCCTTGACCATCTCGTGGATGGGCTCGGGTCCCCAATCCGGAAGCGCAGCCAGCTGCGACCGCATCTGCTGCAGGGGTTCGCGCGCCGCTTGCCTGAGGTGCTTGGCCACCGCCGCGTCGTCGTAGTGCATCAGTGGCTGGAACCACACCGCGGATTTCTCCGCCATGTCCTTCAGCGTCTGTACCCGCTCACGTAGCGCGATGACGATATCGGCGGGCTTTGGTCCCTTCGCGAGGTCGTAGCCGCATTGCTCGAGATGCCAGGCGAGGTGCTTCGCCACCGATTCCGGATCGTCCGACTTCAGGTATTGCTGGTTGAGCCAGCCGAGCTTGGCCATGTCCAGGCGCGCCGCCTTCGCGTTCACGTCGGCCAGGTCGAACAGCGACTGCATCTCGGCGATCGAAAACACTTCCTGGTCGCCATGCGACCAGCCGAGGCGCACGAGGTAATTGAGCAGCGCATGCGGCAGGTAGCCGGCATCGCGGTATTGCATGACGTCGGCGGCGCCGGTGCGCTTCGACAGTTTCGCCCCGTGCTCGTCCAGGATCATGGGAAGGTGCGCGAAATGCGGGACATCCGCGCCCAGCGCCTTGTAGATGTTGATCTGGCGCGGCGTATTGTTGACATGGTCGTCGCCGCGCACCACGTCGGTGATGCGCATGTCGATGTCGTCGACCACGACCGCGAAATTGTAGGTCGCATAGCCGTCGCTGCGGAAGATCACCAGGTCGTCGAGTTCGGAGTTCGCGATCTCGATCCGGCCCTTGACCTTGTCCTCCCACGCGACCATGCCATCGAGCGGATTCCTGAACCGGATCACACGGTTCGGATCGTCGCGGAAGCCGGCGTCGGCATCGCGGTACGCGCCGTTGTAGCGCGGCTTCTCCCCAGCGGCCATCGCCGCTTCGCGCATCGCCTCGAGTTCCGCCTTGGTCTCGTAGGCGTAGTAGGCATGTCCGGAGGCGACGAGTTGTTCGGCGACTTCGCGGTAACGGTCGAGGCGATCGGTCTGGTAAATCGGGCCTTCGTCGTAATCGAGGCCGAGCCAGTCCATCGCCTGCAGGATCGCGTCGATCGCCGCCTGCGTGCTGCGCTCGCGGTCGGTATCCTCGATGCGCAGGATGAACTGTCCGCCCTTGTGGCGCGATTCCAGCCAGCAGTACAGCGCGGTGCGTGCGCCGCCGATGTGCAGGTAGCCGGTGGGACTGGGGGCGAAGCGGGTGCGGGTCGTCATCTGTATATTTTAGGGCATGGCCACGCTCTTCATCTCCGACCTGCACCTCGATCCGGAACGCCCGGGAATCACCGAGCTGTTCGGCCGCTTCCTCGATGGCGAGGCGCGCGGCGCGGATGCGCTGTACATCCTCGGCGACCTGTTCGAAACCTGGGTCGGCGACGACGATCCGTCCACCGCCGGGGCCTTCGTCGCGGGCAAACTTCGCGCGCTCGCGGATTCCGGCGTGCCGGTGCGTTTCATTCGCGGCAACCGCGATTTCCTGCTCGGCGGGGAGTACGCGCAGCGTTCCGGAATCACGATCCTGCCCGACCCCGCCGTCGTCATGCTGCACGGCGAACCGACGCTCATCCTGCACGGCGACCTGCTGTGCAGCGACGACATTGCCTACCAGCAGTTCCGTGCGCAGACCCGCGATCCGCGCTGGCAACGGGATTTCCTGTCGCAGCCATTGGACGCGCGACTCGCGTTCGCCGAACGGGCACGCGCGGCGAGCAAGGCGCGCTACGGCGAACTGCAGGCCAGCGGCCAGTCGGAGGCGATCACCGATGTCACCCCCGCCACCGTGCGCGAATGGTTCAAGCGCTACGGCGTGCGCCGCATGATCCACGGCCATACCCACCGCCCGGCGATCCACGACGAGGGCGACGGCAACACCCGCATCGTGCTCGGCGACTGGTACGAACAGGGATCGGTGCTGCGGGTGGACGGAACCGGCATCGATCTCGCGTCTTTCTAGGCCTGGCCCTGGCTCACCGACGACTGACGCGACGGCGGGCCGAGGCCCACCCTACTTCGCTGCGTCGGCGCAGCCCTTGTAGTCCATGTCGCCGTAGCGGAACCCGGCGGTCAGCTCGTAGACGTTGTCGGACATGCCGTCGCTGCATTCGCCCCTGGCGATATCGAGGCTGAAGACGGTACCTCCATCCTTGCCTTCGTAATGCACGCCACCGTCCGGTTGCAGCGCATGCGTGCCTGTGAACGTACGTCCCGACTGGTCGTCCGGCGTGGTGAACACCAGCGTATCCCCGTCGACGCGCAGGTTCCAGAACGGTTCGTTGCCGAACGCGCGCCATGCGAGCAGCGGCGCGTTTTCCTGGCCGGCCGGACGCTTGCCCATCGGCGCGCCGGTCGATTGCGGGGACTCGGACATGGCGCAGGCCGCGAGTGCGATAACGGCAGCGATTGCGAATAGATGCGATTTCATATCGACCCTCCGAATGAGTATCAACCGGCCTCGGCTACCAGGCTTTCCAATTCGTCCGCATCGAACCCCGCCGCAATCCGAGCCTCGGTATTGAACGGCCCGTGCAGTACGCCTCCGGCATGTTCTCGCAGCAGTTCGCGGAATCGCGCGCGCGGATCGACGCCGGCGCGTTCGCAATGCCAGCGATACCAGCGCGAACCCGCGGCGACGTGCGCGACTTCCTCGCTCAGGATGGTTTCGAGGATGCCCGCGGTCGCAGCGTCGCCGAGTGCGCGCAGCTTCGCGATCATCCCGGGCGTGACATCGAGTCCGCGCGCCTCCAGCACGCGCGGAACCAGCGCCATGCGCGCGAGGCCATCATGCGCGGTCTTTTCCGCCATTTCCCACAGGCCGTTATGCGCATCGAAATCGCCGTAGTCGCGGCCGAATTCGCGTAGCCGCACGCGCAGCATCGCGAAATGGCGCGCTTCGTCGCTGGCGACGGACACCCAGTCGGCGTAGTACGCATCCGGCATGCCGCGGAAACGGTACACGGCATCCCAGGCCAGGTCGATGGCGTTGAATTCGATGTGCGCGACCGCGTGGATGAAGGCGGCCCGGCCTTCGTCCGTGCCGAAACCGCGACGCGGCAGCTCGCGCGGATGCACGAGCTTCGGTTTCGCGGGACGCCCCGGCATGCGGATCGGTTCGGGTGCGGGCGCATCGCCCGGGATTGCGAGTTCGCCGCGTGCGAAGGCTTGCGCGGCTTCGAACGTGCGTTCGAGCTTGGCCTCGGGCGAAGCCGCATCGAGGCACGCGCGCGCGGCGTCGAACAGCGACGCCACGGCGGTCACAACGCCAAGCGACGCTGGTGCTTGGCGTCGTCGGAACGCAGTTTCCGGATGCGCTCGAAATAACCCGGGTCGACGCCGGTCACGTATTCGCCGCTGAAGCAGGAACTGTCGAACCTGCGGCCCGGGAATTTCGGGCCGGCGACGGCGGCTTCGAGGTCGGCGAGGTCCTGGTAGATGAGCCAGTCGCAACCGATCATGCGCTCGATTTCAGCCTCGGTGCGCCCATGCGCGATCAGCTCCTCGGGCGTGGGCATGTCGATGCCGTAAATGTTCGGATAGCGCACCGGCGGCGCCGCCGAGGCGAGGTAGACCTTCTTCGCGCCGGCGTCGCGCGCCATCTGCACGATCTGGCGCGAAGTCGTGCCGCGCACGATGGAATCGTCGACCAGCAGCACCACGCGATTGCGGAATTCCAGCGGGATCGGGTTGAGCTTGCGCTTCACCGACTTCGCGCGCTCGCCCTGCCCCGGCATGATGAAGGTGCGGCCGACGTAGCGGTTCTTGATGAAGCCCTCGCGGTACTTCACGTCCAGCACGTTGGCGATTTCCAGCGCGGAATCGCGGCTGGTGTCGGGGATCGGGATGACCACGTCGATGTCGTGGCCGGGGCGTTCGCGCAGGATCTTCTCGCCGAGGGTGACGCCCATGCGCATACGCGCCTTGTGCACGGAGATTTCCTCGATCATCGAGTCCGGGCGCGCGAAGTACACGTATTCGAAGATGCACGGCGCGTGCGCTTCCGGCTCCGCGCATTGCTGCGCGAACAGCTCGCCGCGCGCGGTGATGACGATGCCCTCGCCCGGCGCCACGTCGCGCACGCGTTCGAAACCGAGCACGTCCAGCGCGACCGATTCGGACGCGACGATGTATTCGTCGCCGCCGGCGGAACCGCGCTTGCCGAGCACCAGCGGGCGGATGCCGTGCGGATCGCGGAACGCGACCAGGCCGAGGCCGAGCACCGTGCAGACGACCGCGTAACCGCCCTTCGCGCGGCGGTTGACGCCCTCGATCGCGCGGAACGCGGCTTCGGGCGTCAGTGCCTTGCGCAGGTCCAGCTCGTGCGCGAACACGTTGAGCAACACTTCGCTGTCGGACTCGGTGTTGACGTTGCGGCGATCCTGTTCGAACACCTCGCGCCGCAGCGCGTCGGTGTTGATGAGGTTGCCGTTGTGCGCGAGCGCGATGCCGTAGGGCGAATTCACGTAGAACGGCTGCGCCTCGTCGCTGCCTTCGCTGCCCGCGGTCGGGTAGCGGCAATGACCGATGCCGACGCGCCCTGCGAGTTCCGCCATCGATTCCGCATCGAACACGTCGCGCACCAGGCCATTGCCCTTGTGCACGCGCAGCTTGCCGCCTTCCGCGGTGGCAATGCCGGCCGCGTCCTGGCCGCGGTGCTGGAGCACGGTCAGCCCGTCGTACAGCTGGGCCGCGACTTCGCTCTGGCCAACGATTCCGACGATGCCGCACATGGTGGGTTTCTTCGATTACGGGTGGGGTCGAACGATGCCGGCAACGCCGAGCTTCGCCTGGACTTGCGTTTTCAGCTGGTCGGCCCCGGCACGATCCGCCACCGGGCCGATGCGCACTCGGGTCAGCGTGCCCTTGTCGGTCCTGACGCTTTCGGTGAACGCGCTGAAACCGGCGGCGCGCGCGCGATCGCGCAATGCCTCGGCATCGGCGCTTTTCGCGAACGCCGCGAGCTGCACCACGAAACCGACGTTGGCGGCGGCGGGCGCGGGCTTGGCTGCCGGCGGTGGCACGGGCGCCGCGGGCTGCGGCTTCGGCGTTTCGGTCTTCGCGGTCGCGGGTGGTGCGACCGGCGCGGGCTTGGGAGCAGCCGGTTTGTCCTCGGCCGGAAGCGGCGTCGCCGCCGGTTTGGCGGCATCGGCGATCGGCGCGGTCGCGGCC
>Ga0209023_10002148_pt1 | contig 25136 bp, 23 predicted proteins | sample LakOneMetagenome_FD_187468 | JGI IMG/M metagenome (GOLD analysis project Ga0209023, IMG submission 187468) | Freshwater and sediment microbial communities from Lake Erie, Canada (SPAdes) (version 2) | ecosystem: Environmental > Aquatic > Freshwater > Lentic | place: Lake Erie, Canada... | reverse complement strand
TTCTCATTGTCCTGCTTGTTCCACTCGTCGGCATGGCCCTGTTTGCGTCGCTGTGGGCAGCCGATCACCTGAACGAAGCTCGAGCCGCCGAAGCGCAACGCCACCAAACCACGCAGGTCGTCGCGAGCGCGGAGCTGCTGTTTTCGGTGGAGCTGGCCCGCACCATGGTCGATCTGGTGGTCAACGACACCGCCGGCATCGAGTCGTTGGCGGCCTACCGTCCGTTGGTGGCGGCGCAGACCGAGTCTCAGGCGGCATCCATTCGCGACACGGCGAAGCGGGTTCGGGAACTTCCGACCACAACCAGCGCCGAGCGTCAACGCATGGCCGCGATGGCGGCAGCCGTCGACGACCTCGAACGCGTGGCGCTGACAGCCGGCCCCACGCCACGGATCGTCTTCTCGCCCGCGTCACTTGAGGCGCTCGACCGGGCCTCAAAAGTGATCGAAGGCGAGGTCATGAAGATTCGCGCCGACGACAACAGCATTGGTGGGCTCCTGGCCTTGGCCGAGTTGCAGCGCAACACGCTGCGCGAAGGCAGCATCACGATGGCTTACGGCTATACCGGCGCCCTTCGTGCTCGCGCCCGCGTCCGCGAGGCCGCAGCCACCGTCATCAGCACCGGCCGTACGACCGCCGCAATCGTTCCGCAGGACGTGCGTGCCAAGCTCGCACCACTGATCGACGCCGATGCCGGCGCACCGTGGCGCCGGTTTCAGGAAAATGTCCTCGCCGGGGATCGGCTGCCGCTCATCGACGGACTGCCGCTCGTCATCGATCGAACGAGTTTGGTGGCCCGCGCCAAGCAGGAGTACGGGCAGCGTCTGATCACATCGGCCACGGTCCGGGCACGAGCGGCACGCCGGGGACTCGTCATTGCACGTTGGCTGGGCGGAGGCGTGTTCATCGGCACGCTGATCCTGGCGTTCGCGGCGATGCGTCCCGCGACGCGTCGGTTGCGGCGGCTGGAGCGCCAGGCGGTCCGCATCGGCAACGGCGATCTGAGTGTCGAACCGCTCGCCGTCTCGGGCCGTGATGAGACTGCGCTGCTCGCGCAGTCGTTCGATTTGATGGCGGGGACGTTGACGTCGCTTCAGCACCGAATGGACGCCTTGGCCGACGGCTCGGACGACGAGACCACCGCCGTACCTGTTCCGGGTCGCATCGGCGAGTCCATCGAACGGTCGGTCGCACGGTTGTCGCAGATGACCTCGACGTTGCGTCTCAGCGAAGAGCTCGCCCGATTGACGGTGGACGCCGCTGTGGAAGCCATCTGGATTTTGGACGAGTGTTGGACCGTCGTCTCGGCCAACCCGGCTGCGGTGGCAATGAGCGGACGTGATCCGCTGACCGGAGACGGGCTGAGCGACTTCCTGACGATTCGCGATTCGACCACCGCCTTCGACGGACTCAACGAGCTCACCAACGTGGATGGCCAGATCCGCCGTCCGGATGGCACCGAGACCGCCGTTCTCGTGTCGACGCGGCGCGTCGCGCCGACCGGCGGGACGAAGCGGTGGATGGTGTTCGTGCGCGACATTTCCGAGCGCAAGCAGTTGGAGGCGCGCCTTGACTGGGAGGCCACGCACGACGCGTTGACCGGGCTTCCGAATCGACTTGCCCTGACCCGGCTGCTGACCAATGCGCAACCAACCGAACAGACGCCGCTCACTGCGATCTTCGTGGACCTCGACGGGTTCAAACGCGTGAACGATGCAATGGGACATCGTGCCGGTGACGATCTTCTGCGCGAGGCGTCATCACGCCTGCGCGCAGCGGTACGGCCGAGCGACACGGTGACGCGACTTGGCGGGGACGAGTTCGTCGTGGTCTTGCATGGGCAGGCTTCGGAAGATGATGTCGATGCGATGGTCACGCGGCTCCTCAGCGAACTCACGCGCCCTTTCGAGTTGCGCGGTACGCCGACGCATCTGTCCGCCAGCATCGGCGTCGCCACCACGACCGGCGAAACCGACCCCACGGATGTGATCCGTCTCGCCGACCTTGCGATGTACCAGGCCAAGCAGAGCGGGCCGGGCAGCGCCGCCCGATATGACGCGTCCATGCATGAGCGTGTCGCGAGGCGGGTGGAGGTGGAGGAGGCCCTTCGCCACGCCCTCGCCAACGACGAGTTGACGCCCTACTTCCAGCCGATCGTTGCCGCGAACGACAATCGGCTCACCCGCATCGAGATGCTTGCGCGCTGGCACCGCCCGGGCATTGGCCAGGTGTCACCGTCCGAGTTCATCCCGCTCGCCGAAGAGACGGGCATGGTGACCGACATCGGCCGGTGGGGGCTTCGCGCCGCCGCCGCACTGGCCGTGCATCTGCGTACGTCGATTCCCGACTTTGCTGCGCCGATCGCCGTGAACATCTCCGGTGTGCACATCGTCCGTGGCGACGTGGTGGCCGACCTGGATGCCGCACTCCTGGAGACCGGATGCGAAGCGCACTGGTTGAGTGTGGAGCTGACCGAGACGTATTTGTTGGACGAAGCCGTGGATCGGGTGAACGTCACACTGCAACGACTCGTCGAACGCGGCATTGGACTGAGCATCGACGACTTCGGAACCGGCTACTCGTCGCTCACATATCTGCGCCGCATCCCGGCCGACGTTGTCAAGGTTGACCAGTCGTTCGTCGCCGCATCGGACACCCCCGGCGCCGACCAGCGGATCATCGGGCTGGTCACCACACTTGCCCATACGCTCGGTATGCGTGTCGTCGCCGAAGGCGTGGAGACCTGGGAGCAACTGCGTCGGGTGCGCGACGCCGGATGCGATGAGGTCCAGGGATACCTGATCGCCCGGCCGATGGACGCGGACGCCCTGGCATCCTGGCTCGTGTCCCAAGATGCGGCCCGCCTTCACCTGTCCAAGTACCTCGCCGCCGCGACGATCGACTACGCCGTCTGACCCGACCGCGTGGCGCACGGGTGCAATCGTCAGCGCCGTACGGTGATGTGCGCTTGCTGGCGTCTGCGCGACACGGACCCCTCGTCATGGCACCACTGTATGGCGGTGTCGAAATGACACCGGGCCGATCGTCATACAGATGAGGCTGGTCGTCTCATCGATGATCGAGAGGAGCAAGACATGGCGAAGTATGTGTTCACGTATTCGGGTGGCGGGCCGATGCCGGATACCCAGGAGGCGCGCGACGCGTCCATGGCGGCCTGGGAGGGGTGGTTCGCCGGGCTGGGCGCGGCGGTTGTCGATCCGGGCAATCCGTTCGGCGCGTCGTCGACGGTGAGCGCCGGCGGGGTGACGGACGGGTCATCCTCAGGGGTCAACGGCTACACCATCGTCACGGCATCGGACCTGGGCGCCGCCTGCGAGATGGCGAAGGGCTGTCCGATGCTGCAGTTCGACGGCACTGTCGAGGTGCACGAGGTGTTCGAACTGATGTAGGTCGCCGTAGGTCCCGATGTCCACCCGGCGCCAGGCGCCGCACGGGCACCGGCTCCGTCACCGGTGAGACGCCCTTTTGGCGACGTGAGGCCGACTCCGCTGCGACCGGGGCGGGTCGGCCTCACGTGAACCGGTGTCAAGCGAACGGAAGGTGACCGTGTTGTTCGTCGTATGTGTGCTGATCCTCATGGCGGAAGTGCTGACGTGCACCCAGCCAAAGAAGGAAGTAGCCGAGGAACAGGGCAACGCCTGGTCCGAGTGCGATCAGAAATCCGATTCCCATCATGAGATCTGCCCTCCTGTCATGCCCTCCGGCAGTTGCCGGGGTGCGGTTTGCAGGCTGCGCGCGACGGTCCACGACCCGGGTGCGATTCGTGAGATCCGCATCGACGCCCGGCGCAGTGGCGCACTGCGTTGTGCCAGTTGGGCACCGAGGCCGACGCGATCGCCCGACACGACCAGATGGTGCCCTGACGCCCGTGCCCGGTTGATGAGCGTACGCAGGGCTTGAAGCCCCGCCCAGTCGATCGTCCCCACGTTGTTGAGCTGGACGATGACGCCCGTTTGCGGCCGATCATCGCGCTGCGGCGCAGGGACGGCGTCGTTCGTGTCGGGTGCGTGCGACGAGCGCGCAACCACGGCGGATTCCCCCAGCGCGGCTCGCGTCGCAGTCCGCTCCGACACCCCTCGCGTGTGCATGATCAACTCACCGTCAACGTGCCGGTCATGCCGGCTTCTCTGTGACCAGGCACCGCGCAGTAGAAGTCGTAGGTGCCGGGCTTGAGCGTCACGGTCAGGTCCGTGCTCGCCCCGTTGTCGATGGTTGCACTCGTGCCTTCAACCGTCGTGCCCTGCGCGATCGCCAGATTGTGCGGGACCGGGGAAGCGTTCGTCAACTTGAAGTCGATCGTGCCGGCCTTGGCCGTCAGCGTCTTTTGGACGTACTCGAGCTTGCCTGTCGGGTCCGCCGTCACGTCCACCGTCTGCGAAGCCTTCGGCGTGGACGCCGTGGTGGCCGGGGCAGCGGTTGTTGCGGGCGGCGTCGTGGTGGACGCGGCAGAGGAGGAGGATCCACCGCATCCTGCCACGACGACACCAACCGGCAGAAGCGCCACTGCGGCAGCGACCCCAAGCACCTTCCGTGAGTGAATCATTTGTCGAATCCTTCCTCTGTAACGCTCGGCGACAGTTTCCACGTCCCATCCTCCAGCCGAATGTGCGTCGCGCGCCATCGGTCGGGAGGACGACCGATCGGATGAGCCTCGCCTCACCCGATCGACCGGCCCTCCCGACCATCGAACACCCCACCCGGCCGATCTCGCGGCCACTGCGCGTGGGCGATGATTCGCCGATGGCCCGTCCGTGGACGCAGCTCCGGTTCGGCATCGCGACCACGCGTACACGATCGTCGGGACAGGCAGGCGTATGGTTGACCAAGGAGCATTCGCCGCGATATCGCAGCTTGGGAATCACCCCATGACAGAGAAGCCGAAACGCGTTCAGGTTGTGGTTGTGGATGATCACCCGGTGTTTCGCGAAGGTGTCGTCAGGGCCCTCACCTCCGCCGGACTCCAGGTGGTGGCCGAATGCTCGGACGGCCGCGAGGCACTCTCCACGGTCAGCAAGCTTCGCCCCGACGTGCTGCTGCTCGACTACAAACTCCCTGAGCTCAGCGGACTCGACGTGGCCCACGCGCTAGTGCGTGACGAGATCCCCACCAAGATTCTGTTCCTGTCCGCCCACACCGAGAGCGCCGTCGTCTACGCGGCGCTCGAGACCGGCGCATCCGGATTTTTGTCGAAGGAGGCCCGCCGCGAACAGATCGTCGATGCGGTGCGAGCGTGTGCGGCAGGGCGCAACGTCGTGCCCGCCGACGTCGCCGAAGGGTTGGTGGCGGAGATCCGGCTGCGATCCACGTCGGATGCGCCAGTGTTGACCAGCCGTGAGCGGGAGATCCTGAAGCTCATCGCCGCGGGCCGCAGTCTCCCCGAGATCGCGAAGCAACTCATCCTCGGGTTGACGACGGTCAAGACCCACGCCCAGCATCTGTACGAGAAGCTTGGCGTGTCCGACCGTGCCGCGGCGGTCGCCGAGGCCATGCGACGAGGACTGATCGAATAGCGGCCCTCGCCACAGGTCGGATCGGGCCCACCGATGACGCCACCGCCACCACCGAGGCCGAACGTCTCGTGGCATGGCTGCGTCTGCCGGCGATCGCACTGGTGGCAATCGCAGAGATGGTCAACGAGGCACCGGAAGGACGCATCGGATTTGCGGTGGCGCTCGTTGCATTCGCCGTCTGGGCGGTTGCGATCTTCATCTGGGTGCACCTGCGGACGATCGGATCGTCGTTCGGCCTGATGACGGCGTTCGTGGACATTGCGGCGATCACCGCACTGGCATTTCTGTCGGGCGGCGCCGTCTCCCAAGCGCGGGTGGCCTACGCATTGGTGCCGCTCGCCTTGGCGTTTCGCTTTCGCGTTCGCTTGACCGCCGCGGCCAGCGCGCTGGTGGTCGTGGCATACCTGCTGCAGGCGCTCAGCCATCCGTCACGCACCCGGGGGGCGCGCTACATCCTGTTGCAGGCCGGCTACCTGACGTGGCTCGGTATCGCTGCGCTGCTGCTTGCCTGGATGCTTGCCCGCCGGACACAACGCATCGGCGAGCTCGTGGAACAGAGCCGGAATCTGCTGGTCGACTCACTCGGTGCCGAGGAACGCGAGCGGCAAGGCCTCGCCGAAGCACTTCACGACACGGCCCTGCAGAACCTGCTCTCCGCACGGCATGACTTGCACGAGGCTTTCGACGCGGTGCCACATCCCGCGGTGGCACGAGCCGAGGTGACGATCACCGAAACGGTGGGGCAGCTGCGCGACGTGGTCGCCGACCTTCACCCGCTGGTCCTGGATCAGGCCGGCTTGGAGGCGGCGCTGTCGGCGGCCGGGGCACACGCGGGCAGACGCGGGCGCTTCACGGTGCGGGTGACGTGCACGGCACGTCCGGCGTATCCGGAGCAGCGTGTGCTGCTCGCGGCGGCTCGTGAGCTGCTCACCAACGTCACCAAATACGCGCGGGCGCATCAGGTCGACCTGCGCTGCGTCGACCGCAACGGATGGACCGTGCTCAGCGTGACCGACGACGGTATCGGGTTCGACCCTTCCTCCGTGTCGAACAGCCTGGCGTCCGGCCACATCGGTCTGGCGTCGCAGCGGACGCGCATCGAAAGCGCCGGCGGGGAATTGACGATCGACAGCCGACTCGGAGAGGGAACCACCGTGACCGTCAGGATTCCGTCCATCATGGCACACGGCAATCACGGGTACGGTCGGACGCACGCCCCGTCACACGGCGGGTGAACGTCGGCGTCCCCTCCCCCTCGTTCGTGGCTGGACGCCTGCCGAACATCGCGCCTGCCGCGGAGACGACACGGAGCGACGGCGTGCGGATATCGGGCGCAAGTTGTGAGCGGCCCGGGAACGTTTCGTGATCAAAGCCAGAGGGTCTCTTGAACCTCAGGGAGGATAATTCACATACAGAGTTTAGAAAGTCGCTGGACCAAGGAGGGACCACGATGACGAAGCACCGGCAGATGATCGCACTGGTCGTCACGACTGTCGTACTGGCCGCAGTTTCGCCGGCAACGGCGCGGACCGTGAGCTTCTCGGGACAGCAGTGGACCGTCAAAAGCAGTATCGGCCAGGTCGGTCCCGGACCGAACATTTTCTCGGACTCCAAGCGCAACGTCTTCGTCGATCGGCGAGGTCGCCTGCACCTGCGGTTGACCCGCTCGGCGCGGCACGGTGGACGCACCGGGGGCGTCTGGTATTCGGCCGAGGTCGTCGGAACCAAGAGCCTCGGTTATGGCACCTACACGTGGACCCTCGACAGTCGCGTCGATCAATTGGATCCCAACGCAGTGCTCGGCCTGTTCACCTGGAGCCACGATCCCGCATACAACAACCGGGAGATCGACATCGAGTTCACCCGGTTCGGCAACCCGATGAACCCGTTCAACGCGCAACGCACCATCGCTCCGTACACCAACCCGGCGAACCTGTCGCCGTTCGTCCAAACGACGACCCGCCGTTCGATCCACGGCTTCACCTGGGCACCGAACCAGGTCACCTTTCAGAATTCCAACCCAATGTTCGGTCGCTGGGCGTACGCCGGCACCGATATCCCGCGCATCGGCGACGAGACCCCCCGGATGAACCTCTGGCTCTTCCAAGGTCGCCCGCCGAAACGCGCGAAGTCGATCGAAGTGATCATCGCACGATTCACGTTCACTCCGATCAGCTCGACAGCCGACAGCAGCACATAGCGGGTGGCTCCTGTCGCTGCGGCACACTGATGGCCGGCACGTTCGCCGGCCATCAGTGTGTACTGAGCGAAGTGCCCTGTGCACAGCTCACACGTCTCCGCCGATCCCCGCCGGCCGCTGAATCTGCGGCACATCCGCGCAACTGACACTGCCTACCGCGCAATTTCGCACGTGTACTTTTTTGAGTATTTCTTGAGTGCAAAAAGCGCAAATCCTGCAGAAGCGCAGCTACGCTTTTGTTCATGAGATTGGCATGGACGCCAGACGCAGTTCCCTTCACCGGCGCCCCTTGGACGGGTGCGCTGATGACCGCGCAGTGGTTGGCAACCCCATCCACGTGGTTACCGTCCGTCCCGGCTTCAAGCGTCGGCGCGGTCGATCCTTCCGCGGATGTCGGAACGTCGGGCGCCGTCAAACACAGTTTCGCCACCGACGCATCGATCAACGCTCGTCGATCGAATCTGGCATGTGGATGCCCGGTTTGGCCGGCCATCATGGATTTCACCACCTGTGAGATCGTCCACCAGATCACGACGCGCCTCCGCATGGACGGGATCGACCTCCAGCGGGACGCGCACCAACACTCCCTCGGCAACCACATGTGGCCGTTTTACGAAACGGACACGGCGACGCGTCGAACCCACGCACGCGATCTTCATTCCACCATCGGCGACATCCGGCTCGAGCCCCCATACGGCTTTGATGCAACGGCCGATCACGAAGACGCGATTCGGGATCTGTGGTTGTGGCGGGGCATGCCCCCGATTGTCGACAACACACAGGAGGTGATCGTCAGCGACCTTGCGCTCAATCCGATATCCCGTTAGTCGCCGAGCCGTGCCGTGGCGCTTTCCTTCCCTGCCACGGCGCAGGTCGGTTTCGGTGCGGAGGTCCCCCTCCGCACCGTTCTGCCTCCTTCACTCCCTCACGTCGCCGTCTTGATCAGCGTACGGAACGGTAGACGGCACTTCGCCGACGAGTACGGCTGAAGACGATCTGCCAGAGCTGGAGCTCACGGACGCGAAATGATCCGGCAGACGCCAGCAGGTAGTACCGCCACGTGCGGCGGAACCGCTCGTCGTACGTCGGCAGCTCACCCCACGCCGACTCGATGTTTGCGTGCCACGCCATGAGCGTACGGTCGTAGTCGGGACCGAAGTTGTGGACGTCCTCAATCGCCCAGTTGCCATGGGTCGCCCGTGCCAGCTGGTCCAACGATGGGATCACCCCGCCCGGGAAGATGTACTTGTCGAACCAGGGATCGGTGTTGTGTCGCGGCTGGTTGGACCCGATGGCGTGGTGCAACGCCAACCCGTCGGGCGTGAGCAGCCGCGCGTTTGCGGCGAAGAATGCGTCGAAGTTCTTGGGCCCGACATGTTCGAGCATGCCGACCGAGACGATCCGGTCGTAGCGACCCTCCACCTGACGGAAGTCGCACTGCCGGATGTCGACGTCCAACCCGGCGCACCGGCGGGTCGCGACCTGCACCTGGTTGATCGCCGGCGAGATTCCGGTCACGTGGACCCCGTACCGCTCGGCGGCGAACCGCGCGAGCCCACCCCATCCGCAACCGATGTCGAGCAGCCGCATGCCGGGCTCCAGCCCGAGCTTCATGCAGATGAGATCGAGCTTTGCCTCCTGCGCGGCGTCCAGATCGGCCGCGTCGTTCCAGTAGCCGCAGCTGTAGATCATCCGCTTGTCGAGCATCCGCTCGTACAGGTCGTTGCCGATGTCGTAGTGGGCGGATGCGTTGTGGGCCGCCCGCCGCACCGTCTGACGGTTTTGCAACTGTGCACGCAGGGCCACCGAGATCACCCGCCGACCGGGTCGTACCCGCGCACCCAGGTTGGCGATCTGCACCTTGGCGATGAATTCGTCCAGGTGTTCGGCGTCCCACCACCCATCCTGGTAGCTCTCCCCGAGCCCGAGCTCACGATCACGAATGACGCGCTCGTAGAAGCGCTCGTCGTGGACGTGGATGTCGCCGGGACCGGAGCCGTCGAGTTCGATCCCAGCCGCGTCAAGCAACCCGAGCACGAACGACTTGGCGTGATCGGTGGGAACTTTGGCGCGTCTGGCGATCGGATGCGCCCTGACCAGCGTTGCCTTCATCCTGCACCCCCCGAATGTGCGCAGAACTCGTTGGAACGTTCCTTATCCAACTCCTCGACGGTTGCGAACGCAAGGGGTGGCGTTGAGGCGGAGGCGGATCGTTTCGAGATCGTGACCGTCGCGCAGCAGCGGCGTCGACGGCAACGCGGCAGCCGTCAGCGCAGGATGATTTCCCCGGACGCGGTGGCGATACCGCACGCGTGGATTCCGGAGCCGGTCCCCGGTGCGTAGCGGATCGGCAGTCCGTGGTCGGGACCCAACCATCCCTCCATCACGGCTTCGTAGTCGCCCACCTCCACGAAGGTGAACCCGGTTGGCGCGCAGGTGTGGCCGGCCGCTTCATAGCGCTGCTGCTGCACGCGGTGGCGCGTCTCGCGATCATTGATCAGCGACAGAAAGAACGGCAGCGGGTAGCGCGGCATGCCGGCGGTACGGAAACTCAGCTCGTCACGATCAGCCGTGCGCGCCTGCCCCACCCGGATGGGGAGCCCGCGGCGCGCCGCGCTGTCGTCCAGGTCGTCCACACCGAGGCACCACCACAGGATGCGGTCCTGCCCCTGAAGCGTCGCCTCGAGCCAGGCGCCATCGTCTTTGGAGGTGTCTTCGATTCCAAGGAGCTCAAGGAAGCATTCGGGGCCGAGCGGCACGATGCGGTTGCTGGTTCCGCCCAGGTGCATGGCGCCAGGCACCGACCCCAGGCCGTACTCGTCGCGCAACCGTTTGGCGGCCGCGTCGATGTCGACGACGCCGTAGATGACGTGATCGATGAAGAGCCCCTCGCCGTTCACCTGACCACTTGCGCCGTGTGCTGTTGAATCGTGGGGGGTCACGCGCACTTCGCTCCTCATGTCGGTGGGTGGAATACTGCCAAGCTTGAACACGCAGACACGGCTGGGCATCCGCGCCGCGACAGAATGCCCGTCCGCCGCGTTGGCGATACACTCGCGCTCGTCTCACGGACACGTCCCTTGGAGTCGCCATGAATCCCAAAGTTGACGCCTACATCGCCCGGTCGAAGAAGTGGCCGACGGAGATGACAGCCCTGCAGACCGTGCTCCTTGGCTGTGGGCTGGACGAGGAGATCAAGTGGGGCAAGCCCTGCTACGCAAGTGGCGGGAAGAACATCGCGATCATGCAGGAGATGAACGACTTCCTGGCGCTCATGTTCTTCAAGGGTGCGCTGCTTCGCGACCCGCAGGGAGTACTGAAGGAGCAGGGTCCGAACTCTCGGTCGGCGCTTCGGATGGAGTTCACCTCCGTGGACGACGTGACGCGAATGGCCGACACGATCGGCGCGTACGTGACCGAGGCAGTCGCCGTGGAGGACGCCGGACTGACCGTCGAGCCGGCCCCGGAGCTCGTGCTGGTGGGCGAACTTCAGGCACGCTTGGACGGTGATGTGGAGCTGATGGCCGCGTTCGAAGCGTTGACCCCTGGTCGCCGACGCGAGTACAACCTGATCATCGGTGACGCCAAACAGTCCACCACGCGTGCCGCGCGCGTCGAAAAGTACGTGGAGCGCATCCTGGCCGGAAAGGGACTCCGCGACCAATAGCGGTCCGGCGACTCACGCAGACGCGAGCGACTCGACGTCACCGGCCGGACACGGTCGACATTTTTGTTGGCAAGTGACGTTCATTTCTGCTGATTAGCGGCGCTCATATTTGTTGATTAGTGGTCTTCATTTTTGTGGACTCGTGCTAGGCTCCCCTTGATGGAAGTCAGCCGACTCTTGATGCCCACCATCCGCGAGTCGCTCGACGCCTTTCGCGCGGTTGTCGTACAGGGACCTCGACAATCAGGGAAAACCACGCTCGTTCGCGCCGTGGCCGCCGCAACAGGAGGTGACTATGCCTCGCTCGACGTCGCGGCCAACCGGGACGCTGCCGTGGCAGACCCCCAGACCTTCATCGATCAACTGACCGTGCCGATCGTGCTCGACGAGATCCAGCGAGTGGGCGATCCCCTCGTGCTGGCAATCAAGGTTCTCGTCGACCACGATGACCGACCGGGCCGTGCGCTGCTGACGGGGTCCTCCAACTTTCTGACCGTTCCGCAGATCTCCGAAACCCTTGCCGGACGCGTCGACATCCAGACACTTTGGCCCTTTTCGGAAAGTGAGCTGCGGGGAACGCCCGGGACGTTCGTGGACCGATTGTTCACAGATCCATCGCGCCTGACCCGTGCGCGAAGCGAGACACCCACCCGCGACGAGTATCTCGAAGTGGTGTGCAGAGGAGGCTTCCCGGAAGCTGTCCGTCTGAGTCCACGGGCCCGCGCACGGTGGTTTGACCAGTACTTGCTGACGGTCATCGATCGCGAGATCCGCGCCGTTGCCGACATTCGACGTGCAGACCTGCTGCGTGATCTTGCGCGGCTCTTTGCCGCGCGCACGTCACAGGTCCACGTCACGCAACAGGTCGCGAAAGCCGTCGGCGCCGATCGGGCCACGGTGGAAGCCCACCGAGCGTGGCTCCAAACAGTCTTCCTCGTTCGCACGGTCCCGGCGTGGAGCCGCAATGTCGCTTCGCGAGTGACTCGCCAACCAAAGCTGGCGATGGTTGACACCGGGCTGGCCGCGGCACTCTGCGGGAAGGACCCCGCTGCGCTCAGGAGGCCGACCGACCCGATGACCGGACCACTCCTTGAGACGTTTGTCGTGAACGAGATCCAGAAGTCGCTCGGATGGAGTGCCGTCTCGGCACGCCTCTATCACTACCGCGAAAGTTCGGGAGTGGAAGTCGACATCGTCCTTGAGGCCCCCGACGGGCGCGTCTGCGCGCTCGAGGTCAAATCCACAGTGTCTCCCCGTCCGTCCGATGCCGCAGGCATCGCCGCGCTTCGCGATCGAATAAACCGTGCAGGCGGCGAATTCGTCCATGGTGTCGTCGTCCACACCGGACCCCGACGATTCCGCGTCGACGACAGCATCAGCGCACTTCCGATCGCCGACATCTGGCACTAGGTGACGTGCGTCAAGGGGGTACCGATTCCCGTTCACCGGTGTTCTGAGCCGCCGCGCGGGCAGCGCCCTGCTGTCGATCGTACGGAACCGTCTACCATGGCGCGGTGACGAACAGGACCGCTTCCACCACAGTTGCTCCGGTCCGCAGGAATGTGATCCTCGCAATCGCATGTCTCGGGCAGTTCATGGTCATCTTGGATGTGGCGATCGTGAACGTCGCGTTGCCCTCCATGCGACGCGAATTGGCGTTCAGCACCACCGGCCTCCAGTGGGTTGTCAACGCGTACACGTTGGCGTTCGCCGGACTGCTGTTGCTCGGTGGCCGCACGGCCGACCTATTTGGTCGGCGCCGCATGTTCCTCGTGGGCCTCGGTGTGTTCACCGGCGCGAGCATGGTGTGCGGGCTCGCGCCAAACGCCGCGGCGCTGATCGGTGCTCGTGCAGTGCAGGGGATGGGTGCGGCGATCCTGTCACCGGTGACGCTCACCATCGTCACGATGACGTTCGTGGAACCCCGGGAGCGATCTCGGGCGCTCGGTGTGTGGAGTGCCGCGCTTGCAAGCGGTGGCGCCGTGGGTGTGCTCCTCGGGGGGATCCTGACCGACCTGCTGTCGTGGCGGTGGATCTTCCTGGTCAACATTCCGGTTGGGATCGCCGGCATCGTCATCGGGCGCATGGTCCTGAGTGAAAGCCGCGCCAACCTTCGCAGCACCTCGCTGGATGTGGCCGGGGCGGTTTCCATCACCGCGGCGCTCAGCGCCTTGGTGTTCGGCATCGTCGAGACGACGGGTCACGGTTGGACCTCGCCGCTGACCCTCGGTCCGATCGCAGCCTCCGTGGTTTTGGGTGCGCTGTTTGTGGTGATCGAGGCGCGCCTGGCGACAGCGCCGATCGCGCCGCTTACCATCCTGCGGTCGCGGGCGCTCACCGGTGCCAACATTGCGATGGCGTGCGTCGGCGGATCGATGTTTGCCATGTGGTACTTCGTGTCGCTCTACCTGCAGGAGGTCCTCGACATGAGTCCGTTGATGGCCGGGCTCGCGTTCATCCCTGCCGCCCTCGCGATCGTGGCGGGGTCCCAGTTCGCGGGGCGCGTGGTGCCGCGCACCGGACCACGCTCCATGTTGGTGACGGCCGGCCTGGTCATTTCGGCGTCGCTCTTTTGGATGTCGCACCTGTCTGCCGACGGCTCGTACTTCGGCGACTTGTTCGGTCCGTTGATCGTGGTGTCGCTCGGCTTGGGATGCAGCTTCCCTCCGGGCGTGTTCGCCGCCATGTCGAGTGTGCGCCCGACCGAGGCGGGCCTCGCATCGGGCCTCGTGAACAGCTCGCGCCAGATCGGCGGTGCCATCGGCCTTGCCGTCTTGGCGACGGTGGCTGCGCATCGCACCGGCGCGCTTCAAGTCGGTGAGTCCAACGCCTCCGCCCTGGCCGACGGCTATGGCCGGGCGATCGCCATCGGGTCGATCATCGCTTTGGGCACGGCAGCCTCCGCCTCCATCATCCCCGGTGGACGCCCGCACACGGCGGCCAGGTCGGCAGTCCCCGTGGTCGAGAGAGCCGACGAGGCGTAGGCCTGCGAGCGCCGCGCCTCGTGTCCAGGGTGGTGCCGGGCACCTCACAGGACAGAGCCGCGAACCGTCAGCCGTTCAGCAGACCCTGCAGCACGACGGCTTGGTTGTGCTCGGTGTCCTTCGCGCCGTAGACGAGCGTGAGCACCGGATGCGCCTCCGCCAGTCGGCGCAGCTGCGCAAATGCGTCGGAGCCGACGAGCTCTTCACGGTAGCGAGCGGCGAATCGCGCGAACTTGGCCGGCTCATGGCCGAACCAATGACGAAGTTCATTCGACGGGCCGACGTTCTTCAGCCATTCGTCCACGTGGGCGTCGACCTTCGCGACGCCACGCGGCCACAACCGATCGACCAACACCCGAAAGCCATCGTCGGCTGACGGCTCCTCATACACGCGTTTGATGCGAACCTCGCGTGGGATCGCCATGCCCCGACCGTAACACCCGCGCCGCTCGGCCGAATGCCCTACGGGTCATATGGTGAACGTATGAACGCGGCAGGTGGGACACGCCGGTTGGCGGTGGCAGGTGCGACAGGATTGATCGGTGCACAGGTGGTGCAGATCGCAACCGCCGCGGGCCATGAGGTCGTCCCGTTGTGCCGAAGCTGCGGCGTCGATCTGACCGACCCCGCGACCATCGGCAATCGCCTGGAGGGCGTGGATGCCGTGATCGACGTGACTCGCCCGTCGGTGATGGGCACGGACGAAGCGGTGGCGTTCTTTACAACGGTGGCGAAGAACCTGGGCCAAGCCGCATCCACGGCCGGGGTACGACGCACCATCGTCTTGTCGATCGTCGGTATCGACCAGAGCCAGGACTTCGGTTGGTACATCGCGACGCTGGCGCACGAAGACGCCACGCGCTCCTTCTCGCCCGGACCCCGGGTCCTGCGCGCCACACAGTTCCACGAGTTCCCCAGCCAAGTCCTCGGATGGTCGCGCCAAGACGGACGGGCCGAGATCATGGACATGCCAACCCAGCCGGTGGCATCGGTGGAGGTTGCACGACAGCTGCTTCAAATGGCCAATGACATCGGCGACCACGATTGCGACATCGCCGGGCCACAACCGGAGCGACTGGTCGATCTGGTGCGCCAACTGGTGACGCTCACTGGTGACGACGTGGATGTCGTGCCTGGCGCCGTGCCGGCGAGCATGGCGGCGGGCTCAACGCTGCCCGGCCCGGGCGCGCTGCTTCGCGGAGTGGACTGGCACACGTGGGCGACCGCCACCTACGGGTAGACACCGCCCTGCGCGGGACAACGACACGAAGCCGCGCGTCCCCGAGGATCGGTCATCCGCCGCCGGTGGCTGCCGCCACGTAGTCGGCAATCTGGGTGATCTGGTCACCCGCGACGAGGTTCTTGGGCATGGTGCCGCTTCCTGCACCGCCAATGATGATGGCCTGGTGGACCAGGTCGACGCTCGGCTTGAGCTGGTCCAAGTTGGGTCCGACCGTTCCGGTCGTTCCCGCCTCACTCAGCGTGTGGCAGGCCGCGCAATGGGTGATGAAGAGTTGGCGGCCGGGCCCGGTGGCGACCGTCGATTGGGTCGTGGTCGCCGTGGTGGATGTGCCAGAGGCGGCCGACGGCGAGGGCTCGTCGGAGTAGTGCGTACCGATACTGAACGCGATGATCAGCGCGGCGATCGCGATCACCCCCAACCCAAGCCCGATGAGCCATGCGCGGGTACGGTTGATGGCCGCCGATGCCAACGGTTGAGGTCCGCCCGTCGCCGGGTCGGTGGGGTCGGTGTCGCTCATGTCACTCCTCCTGAGACTCCTGCGGCAAACAACACGGCCATTGCGATGGAGGCCAACAACACCGTCCAGCCGGCAACGCGACCAAGACGCGCCGCTGCGGCACCCGTCAGCAGGCCGAAGACGATCATCGCCAGGTGGTAGGCCATATGCGCAAACTCATTGCCGTCCACGTTGGTGTAGATCACCGGGATCATCACGATCAACATCGCCACTGGCGCGATCACCACCACGACCAGGGCCGTGCCGATGCCGCCCGGGAACCGTCGAAGAAACGCCGGTGCTGACGCCGCAGCGACGCCGAGCATCCCTCCCGCGAAGAACTGCACCGCGTGGGTGAGATGGTGGTACTTGGTGTTGCCCTCCGACATTTCGATGACCTTCGGGTACATCACGGACATCGCCGCTACACCCATCGCCACCATGACGACCAGCCCGCGGAAGGTGAGCACCATCGGACGAAATCCACCGGGGGTCGTGGTCACCGTCGGCGACGGAGCAGCAGTCGCGGCGATCGATTCGCCGGTCGCGCGCCGGGCGAGCGCCAGACGTGCCATCTGTACGAATTCCGCCACGACGATGCCGATGCCCACAAGCAGGATCACGGCGAAGACGCTCGCGAGCACGCTCCACCACGCCGTCCCGTCGGGATGCACCGACCAGCGGCGCGGTACGCCCAGCGCTCCGGTGATGAACAGGACCCACATGAATCCGTACCCGCCGAACACGATCAACGTCGGACCCCAGACCGCGACACGCTTGCTGGCCGTCCGTCCGCTCGCACGCTCGAGCAGGTACGACACCAGTGCGATGACCCACATCCCGACCCCCATCAGCAGGTAGCTGTGGAAGTGCGCCGGAACCCACAGGGTGTTGTGGAACCGGAAGTTCACGGGGATCAGCGAATCGAGCACGGCGCCGGCACCCCCGAACGCCCATCCGATGAACCCGAGGAACAGGAACACCGACGTCAGCGTCCACCGAAACTGCGAGCCCCAGATCAGGACCATGCCGGTGTAGATGGTGACCACTGCGACCGGCAGCGCGGCAGCCGACGAGGCGATCAGTCCGATCACCGGTAGCGCCCCCGGCTGAACGAAGTCCATGTACAAATGGTGGAAGTAGGCGGTCATGACGAACACGATCGTCCCCAACCACCCGACCACAAGCACTTTGCTGGTCTTCCATTTGCGACCGGCGTAGAGCGGCACCAGGACGTAGAGCATCCCCGCCGCCAGGTAGATCACCAGGTTCGCGATGGCATGACCGAAAAAGTAGGTGACGTTCTTGGCCCAGAGCGCGTCGATCACGACGCCGTCGTCGATGGCGCGGCCAGAGAGCGCACCCATAATCGTCATGCCGGCGACGCTGGTGATGATCCCTTGGATCGACACCGCAGCGGCGGCGATGATCTGCGTGGGTGGCGGTTCCGGCGTGCGCCCGCGCAACCAGCGGACGCCGAGCGCACCGGTAAGTCCGCCGTAGCGTTCAGTCACCGCCTTCAGCATGTCGATGCTGAAAATCATGAAGGCGATCGCGACGAACGTCATCCCGATCAAGAACACCACCGTCGCCCACAGCGACCATTGGCCGGCGGCGGTGAACGGCAGCGGGTAGAGGAACGTCCACGCTCCCCCGAATCCACCGAACACCACTGCGATCAGCACGATCACCACGCCGAGCATGAGGCTCATGTACGTCGCCGATGCGACCCGGCTGTCCAGCCCGGGGACCGTCGATCTGACGACGTACCAGAGCCCCCCCATCATCGAGAGCAACACCGCGGCGATCATCCCCGACGCGTGGAGGGTCATTACCCGGTAGAACCACGCGTCCGACATTGAGATCACGTCGCCCTGGTTGAGCAACATGACCAGCCCGAGCAGCGCCATGACCACCATGAGAATCAAGCCGGTAATTCCGAACCACAGACCCACACGTCGCTGGTGGTTGTCGACATTTGGCTCGATCGCCGCCGCGGCTGGGTGGATGGTCGCGGCCTGATCACTCGTAATGTCAACCGTGCTCATGGCGTCACCGTGAATGTGCGGACCATGACGTGGTGACTCACCCCGCAATATTCGAGGCAGGCGAAGGTGTACTCGCCAGGGGTGTTCAACGTCAGATCCAGGATGTTGTGGTAGCCGGGCATCGCCTGTACTGAGCCGATCAGCTCGTCATTCGGGTCGTAGAGACCCAAGCCGTGGTTCACGTCACTCGACGTGACGTTGAACGCCACACGGGTGCCGGCACGCACTTGCGCCGGCTCTGCGGTCCAGTTGAACTGGTAGCCGGTGACTTTGACCTCGGTTCGCGTGCCGCCCTCGGCATGTGACGGCATGAACACCAGGGAAAGTACGACTGCCGAGCCGAGCAAGAGGACCAAGAACCAGAACCAATATCGGCGAAGTCGATAGCCGGTGTCGGCCACGGTCTCGTAGGCCACGTTGCGTCGTGACTGTTGCGCAACCGTGAGAAAGATCTCGAACAAGACCAACGAAATCACGATGAACGCCACAAGAATCGCGATCTGGAACGAACCGAATCTCAAGTGCATGAGCGCTCCCCTTCGTGAGGCAAGCAGGCCGACGACCGTTCCGTCGGTGCGCCGCAGCGCAGGGAGGGATCAGCCCAGCAATCAGCGCCGCTGATGTCATTCACGGCGGACCCCGCGTTCCGTCGACGAGACGAGGCGGATTCATGCGGGCATATTACACATAGCTACTGGTTAAAACATTTGGCGTGGTCTGCTCGTTGCGTGCGCGGTTGGCCCGCGCCACCGCACCGCGCACCACCCCGTCGGCGGCACCCGGGTCATTTGCGCGGGGCAGACCACTAGGGTTGCCTCATGGCTGACGACACGAAAGCACGGCGCACACAGTTTCTGCGCCAACTCGCCACCCGCGATCTGTATGCGTGGTTCGGCATTCCTCGTTCGGCGACGGACGACGAGATCCGCCAGGCCGCCGAGCGCATGCGCGTGAGCCTGAAGAGCACGCCGATGCCCCAGGCCAAGCGCACGACCGAGCGGGCCTTTTGCGATCAAGGTGAAAAGGCGTTGTTGCGTCCGGACATCCGCCGCGACTACGACGCCATGCTTGAGCCGGCGCGACGCACCATCGCCACGGACAAGGCGACGCGCCGCCTGACCGACGAACGCGAGGCGCGTCTGACGGCCGCCCGCGATCGGGTGCTGCACTACCAACGCGACGATGCCCTGATGTTCCCGGGCCTCACCGTCAGCTTGGCCGCCGACGCCACGCAAGAAGAACTCGCGAGTGAGAACAAGAAGGCGGCCGGCATCACGGACGCCGCCACGGCGCTCGCGGCCGCGCGCGCCGCTCGCCTTGAGAGCGCCCCGCTTCGCGCACTCGCGCTCGCGCAGCGCGCCCACAATCTGGCGCCGTCGGCCGACACGCTTCGCACGCTGGGGGCGGCGCACCGTGACCTTGGCGATGTGACCGAAGCGGTGGCGCTTCACCGCCGCAGCGTGGAACAGCTTCCGGCACTTCGCGACAACACGCCCGGATGGGCGGCGCTCTGCGCGTCGCTGCTGGCCGCCGGACAGCTGACAGAGGCCGAGGCGATCGCCCTTGAGCTGGTGAACGACGACGACGAAGAGCCGCATGGCTGGCGATTGTTGGCGCTCGTGTCGGCCGCCAAGGACGACGTCGCCCGTGCGGCGGAGGCGTTCGAACGGTCGGCGAAACTCGGCCTCGACCAGACCGGTGCCCTCGACGGACTGCAGGCGCTGCGCAAGGAGTCCCTGGCACGCGGCGACCGCGCAACCGCCGTCGACCTGGAAGGCCGCATTACGCGCTTGCGGTCTCACTGACTGCCGAGCGTGTGACGGCCGGCTCCCGAAAGAGGGTCAGCAGACGGTCCCCGCGCGGCGTGCGCGCGTAGTAGACACGCCGGCTGATGCGGTTGCGGTCCACCAGGCCGAGTGCGGCCAGGGCGGTGAGGTGTGCCGACACCGAGGCCGGGGAGATGCCGAGTCGGTGCGCGAGCGTGGTGGTCGAATCCGGCGTGTCGAGGGCCTGGAGGATCGCCGCGCGGGTGTCGCCAAGCAGTTCGACGATCTCGCCGGCGTCGTCGTCGCTTCGCTCGCGCGCATCCGCCCAGAGCGCTTCGACGCCCGGCGCCGCGTACCCAACTTTGATTTCGTCCGCACCGTTGAAGTCGACGATGATGGCGTCATCGGATGCGATCAGGGGCGTGAGTTTGAGGCGACGTCCGGCGAGTGTTCCGGACCGCGGCCCATGCGCCGAGTCGATGACGAGCGTGTCGGCGTCGATCCGCATGGACGGGTGCAGTGAGCTCAGCACCACTGACGCCGGTTGGGTCGCCAGCAGGTACCCGACGCGGATGATCTCGCGATCAAGAAATCCCCGAATGGCGGACCACGACGGTGCAATGACGGCCGCGAAATAGCGCTCAAGCGCCCGCGACATGGTGTGCAGCGCGGTATCGGCGTTGTCGCGAAATGGTTCGTAGGCGGCGGGAACCTGGTCGCCGAAGGTCAGGCGAAGCCAGTCGCGGATGACGTTGCGGTCGGTTTGCTCGATCTCACGGACCTGGTCGTGGAACTGCGGCGCGGGCTCGCGCAGCACGGCGCACAGAAACGGCGCGAGCGGCAGGCCGCAGGTGTACGGCGCCAGCGGCGCGAAGTCCACACCGTGTCCGCGGTCGGCCACGATGTCCAGCCAGCCCGAGTTTGCCGCACGCGGCCAGTTGGATGTGGGCGCACCCTCGATCAAGCTGGCCAGGGTGCTGCAGTGTGGGCTTCGGCAAAGTTGGACCGACGTCGTGATCTGATCGAGCGTGACATGCAGCGGCGAACGATCAGGAGGCGTGCCGAGCGCCCCAGGCACGAGCGTCGTGTTCATCGCCGTCTCCTTCGTCGTCGTCAGCTGCCGGCGGCCGCCCGGAGCGGTCGCCACATAAGAATGCCTCCGAGACAGATTATCTCGCGTGCAACGAAACACGGCTCGACGAGGCAGCGCCTACCGCCCGCCGAGACGAGCTGACAACCCAAGGAGGCACGGGGCCCGCTCCTCGAGGTCACCGAATCCGGGGAAGCACCAGAGGCCGTACGCGCCCAATCTGTGTCTGACGCCGTGCGGCGAATACCCATCAGCAGGCACCAGAAAATGAGAACCCCGCCATGTGATCGGCACGCGCGCGTCGTTGGCTCCGCACGATCCCCGACGGTGTATCAGGACGATTCCCGGCTCCTCAGTCGAGTGCGACCGAGAACTCAGGGGAGGCTGTCATGGCGTGTCGCCAAGTCACCACGTGGATCACCGAGAACATCCTTGTACCGGTTCAACGCTTCTTCACCGAGGCGAAGGAGGCGTGCGAGGAGGTCAAGCGGTGGGTGGAAGAGCAGGTCGAGCAACCGGTCGAAAAGTGGGTCAGCCGTACGGAGCGTCAGTGCCGTGAGCAGGCCTGCAACTGGTGGTGCCTGTGCTGCAACAAGTGGTTCTGCTGGCTTGTGACAGTGGTCGTGAAAGTGGTGACATGGATCGTCGTCACGATCGGCAAGTGGGTCACCTCCCTGGTGTGCAAGATCGTGGTGACCATCGTCGGCATCGTGGTCGAGTTGGTGTTGAAGGTCGTCACTCGGGCGGTGACGTTTCTTGTCTGCCTGTTCACCGACCCGCTGAAGGCCCTCAGCACGCTGTGGGACCTGTTCAACGATCTTGTCGACACGGTGGACGACGTGTTGGAACTGGTCGTCTCGTTGGTCAACGATCTGAAGGAGATCGTCCTCGACATCAAGGGACTGGTCGATGGTCTCGGCCGGTCGTTCTGCATTTTCGGCACGGGCGCCTGCGCATTCTTCACCGCGATCTTCGGTGCACTCAGCGGCCTGCTCGGCCTGGTGAGCGACGTGGTCGATTGGGTGGCCGACACGGTCGACGGGGTTCGTGATCTGGTCGGCGGGATCCTGAGCCTTGACTGGTGTCGCATTCAGCGTGGGCTCGGCATCTTCAACGTCCTGCGTGTCATCGGTTCGGTGACACGCATTCCCGGCACGGTCTTCTACGCGGGGCCGAAGGCGCTGATCGAAGTGGACGCGATCCAATCGACGATCGACTCCGCGCTAACGACGGCGTTCCCGGAGGACGCGGAACGCCTGGAGCGCTCACGCGTGAGCGCGAACCTGGGAGGCTCGCCGGTGGGCCTTCCGTGCCGGCTGGATGCTCGGCGACTGGCAATCCACTCGTCGGATTTCCTTCGCGGCCTTGCACAGGAAGGGGTCATCGACCTCTACGCGATCGCGGGACGCTTCACTACCTGCGGCGGCAAGTTCGTGTACGCGCAGTTTGACGGTGAGGTGGTGTACACGGGGACGTCGACGACGGTGACCAAGACCGATCTGGACGACTTCCTCGCACTTGGGCCGAGCGCGGTCCCATCGTTCACGGTGTACGCGATCAAGCAGTCGGTGTTCCGCCGGCACCTGGAGCTCGCTACGCGCAAGGGCTTTCAGCTTGGTCTGCGTTTCAACTGGAGTCGTCCGCTGGATCTGCCGGTCAGCGACGCGCGGTTTGTTCCGCTGGCAAGCGACGACGGCGCGTTGGGTGACGAAGTGCAGAAGGATCTTCTTCGTCTGGCGGGCCGACCCGACCGCAACGAGCCGCTTGAGATCATCCCGGTGATCGCCATCTTCGGCTACGTGGCGACGAGCCTCCACGGGTTGACCTCGTGGTTTCGGCGCCCCAGCACGAGCCCGACGGGCACGACCTTCCGCAACCGGTTCCCGGAGGTGGTGTTCCAGTACGTGCCGATTCACGAGGTGGGTCACTACTTGGGGTTGAACCACGATCCGCATATGAGCGCCGGCGAGATCATGTGGAAACCGAGCCAGCCAACGGACTGGGGGGCGTCGGTGGTGAACTATCTGGTGACCACCGGTGAGGCGAACTTCACGCTCGACGATGCCGCCCAGACGTGGACCTGGATCACGACGACGCCGGAAGCACGGGACCGGTTCCTGCCGTGAGCGGTATCGCCGACCCGACCGTGCTCGTGCTCGACGGCCCCGCGTCACTCGCGACCCTCAACCGTCGGGGGATGCGTGCGTCGATTCGACGGATCGCGCTGGCCGATGCGGAACGCCTGCCTGATGGTGCGCACCTTGAGCGTCAGATCAACCGCTGGTTCTTCGCGTGTGGGTGCGAGCAGGGGTCGTTCACGGTCCTCCTCGTCGCGGCCGGAAGCGTCACCGCGGGCCTGTGGCACGGCTTTGATGGGCCGCTGGCGTGGTGGCGCGTGGTGGCCTACGTGGCCGCCGCCGCCCTGGCCGGCAAGGTCGCGGGCATCGCTTACGCTCGGCTGCGTGTGCGCTTGGTACGTCGCCGTTTGCTGATCGCATGGGGATCGCGGGAGGCCGGTTGGTCCCAGCGGGCGGCCGACGGCACACCGTGACCCGGCGGCGAGCGGCTGCGTAGGTGCGACGAGTGCCGGTCAGGCAACTCGGAGAACGACGTTGGGCTGCACAGTGGAGCACGACCGGCCTGTAGCGTGCGGCGAACGTCACGAGGAGGAACACCATGCGATCTCTCAGCCGCCGACTTCGAATCGCGAGTGTGGGCATCTTGGCAGGCTTGATGTTTGCCTCGACCGCGTCCGCCTACTCTCCGGGAACCGCCACTGCGCGCAAGCCGGTCTACAACGCCTACAAGGGTGGCTTCGACTACAGCTGTGCCTTCACCGGCTGGCGGTCCGGAGCCAAAGTCTCGTGGTCGTGCAAGTTGTACCTCTACAGTCCCGGTCCGTGGATTACGGGTCTGGGCCTGTCGCAGTCCCATACGGGTTCGTGGACACCCGGCCCGACCTCGTACACCACCCCGACGTACTTCAAGCCGCTCACTGGTTCGTATGGGTATTGCGTCGTGGCGTACGCCCTGAGCGTCGATGGTGGGAGCACATCGCAGGCCTGCAACTTCTGACAAACCTGCGGATCGATCGGGGCGCTGGGCATCCGGCCCGCGCCTCGATTGACGCCGTGCGTGTCGTCGTCGTTGTCCCTGGGTTCGCGAGGAAGACCGTCCGGTCGAGCGACCGGGGTTCGTTGCTCTTTGGAATTTGAGCTCGTCTACCCCGTCGCCAGGTCTGCCTGAATGCCCAGCCGAGTGGCGACTTCGGACAAGCGTCGATCTGCGGTCCACAGCAGAGTGTCGGTGGTCAGGAGCGTTGACGCGATCAGATGAGTGTCGACATACCCAATGCACCGGGTCGTGGAGGCAGTGCGTCTCGATCAAGGTCGCGACTTCAGCAGACCCTGACGCCGATATCTCTTGTTGGATTGTCGACGAGCTCGTCGGGGCGGTGAGCTCGATCGAACATTGGCAGCTTCATCCGCGTTGTCTCGCCGATGCCTGTCCCTTCACCCAGCCCCCGCGACCTCACCTGGTAGGACTAGCTGACACTCCCGGACAATGATCGGACCGACATCGGTTCGTCTCTGATCGTGGCTTCGACGAGACCCCTGACAGAAAGAGATGGTGACCAGATGGGCCGAGCGACTGATACTGAACTGGTGATCCGATATCTCATGAAGATGAAGGCCGGGGAGTGGATTGGAACGCAGGCGCAACTCGTGAGACGTCTCATGGAAGCAGGGTGGCTCCAGGACCGCGCCGAGCGCGCCGTGGTCCGGACGATCAACCAGGACTGCGGCTTGCACGTCGGCCGCGGCGGGACACTGAAGTTCTCGAACACGGATGCCGCCCTCTACTCCCAGGTCACCCAGCAGTTGGAGCGATGGCAACCCATGAAGGGTTGGCGAGTCGATGAAGTCCTTGATGTCCACGCAAAGAAGGGTCTACGTGGACAAGGGAAATGGCAGTACCCCGATCTCTTGGTGCTGGCTGACCCACGCCGGCGCTTGTCACCAGACGACCCGCTGGAAATGCATTCGATCGAGGTCGAGCGACGTAGCGGCTTCTCGGTGCAGAGCGTGTATCAAGCACATGAGCAGGGGCG
>Ga0209023_10002147_pt1 | contig 25160 bp, 24 predicted proteins | sample LakOneMetagenome_FD_187468 | JGI IMG/M metagenome (GOLD analysis project Ga0209023, IMG submission 187468) | Freshwater and sediment microbial communities from Lake Erie, Canada (SPAdes) (version 2) | ecosystem: Environmental > Aquatic > Freshwater > Lentic | place: Lake Erie, Canada... | reverse complement strand
CGCATCTCGCCACTGGCGCAGAGGTAGGCGGCGGCGCCGGCGGCCGCGTCGTAGAAGTTCTGGATGTCCATCTTCCCGTCGCCGTTGCCGTCGTGCTGCCAGCGGGCCCAGGTGGAGCTGATGAACTGCATCGGCCCCTGGGCCCGGTCGAAACCCGTCGGCCCGGCCACCACTGCGGTGCTGTTCGTGCCGTCGAGCGCGATGCCGAGGATCGGCTTCGTGAGGCTGCCGTCGACGTTCACCGCGGCGCCCCCCTCGGTCCCGTGGTTCGACTCGGTGCGGCCGATGCCGGCCAGGGCCCACCACTGGATGCCGCAAGACGGGTTGGTCACCGCCATGAGGTCGGCCGCCTTGACGTACGCGTCGAGCACGACGAGGGGGAAGTCGACCCCGTCGACCATGGCGAGCCGACTGGCGTCGTAGACGTCCTGGGTCGCCGCCAGCAGGTCGGCGCCGAAGCGGACCTCGTCGAGCGCCGCCTGGTCACGGGCGTGCTCGTTGTCGGTGATCAGCTGACGCACGCCGTCGCGCACGGCGGTGGCGATGGCGATCTGCGTGCGGGCCTTGTCGAGCGCGGCCTGGGTGAGCCGGAGCCGCTCGAGCTTGTTCGAGTTCACGATGCTGGCCAGCAGGTTCTGCTTGCCCCGCTCGGTGCGGCCCTGCACGTCGAGGTCGAGCCCGAGGCCCGACCCGCTCGTGTCCTGGCCATTGATGTAGTTCATCACCGCGACGTCCTGCAGGGCGCTCTTGAGCACACTGATGCGGGTCGTGGCGAGCCGGGCGCGGGACGTCGCGTCGGCGATCTGCCCGGTCAGTTCCGCTTCGCGCGCCCGCAGGGGGATGAGCGCCGCGATGGCGTTGACGTGGCGGGCCGTGGCGTCGTGCACCTGGTTGGTGAGGTCGTCGGCCCGCTGCTTCGCGGCGTCGAACGACGGGCTCGACACGGAGACCTTGTCGAGCCCGACGGAAAGGGGAGGTGCGACCGGTCGCGTCGACGGCGCGGCGCCGGCCTGGGGTGCGGCAGGGGCGGCATGGGCGGCCGGGCGGTTCGACGACCCGTTCGCACCGGCCGGGAGGGGGCTCACCGAGGCCGCCATCGCCAGGGCGCACGCGACCAGCGATGCGGCGGCGGCGCGCCGCAGTGGGCGGCGGGCGCGGCGCAGGGCGCGTGGGGATGGAGAGTGCGACATGTGCGGTTCCATCATCGGCAGGGGCAGGCACCGGTTGAGGGGTGGGCGGGCCAGCCCCATGGGACCCCCATCGCACGGTGCGAGCGACAACGCTACCAACGTCGCGCGCGACCGCCCCCGTTTCCGCCCGGGACATGGCCCATCGGGTCGGGGCAGGCCGGCTCGTCGCAGCCGGAAGCATCGGGCCACACTGTCGGGCGGAACCGGCCGCGTGGTGCGGCCCGACCGAGAGGGAGACCACCGTGACCGACCGAGTCCGCATCACCGTGACCGACGGCGTGGCCGACGTCCGGCTCACCCGACCCGACAAGCTCAACGCGCTCGACGCAGCGATGTTCACGGCCATCGCGGAGGCGGTGGCCACCATCCGGTCGTCGCCCGAGGTCCGGGTCGTCGTGCTGTCCGGCGAGGGCCGGGGGTTCTGCGCCGGGCTCGACATGAGCGCGTTCGCCGCCATCGCGGGGACCGGCTCGGGAGCGGACTTCGCGTCGGGAGGCGACGCCTCCGGGCCATCCGTCGGGTTCGGTGACCTGGGCGACCGCCTGCCGGGCCGGATCACCAACCTGGCCCAGGAGGTCTGCTTCGGTTGGACCGACCTCGCCGTGCCCGTGATCGCCGCGCTGCACGGAGCGGTGCTCGGCGGCGGCCTGCAGATCGCGCTGGGCGCCGACATCCGCTTCGTCAGCCCCGACGCCAAGCTCTCCGTGATGGAGATCCGTTGGGGCATCCTGCCCGACATGACCGGGCCGCAGACCCTGCCCCGGCTCGTGGGTCTCGACGTCGCGAAGGAGCTGGCGTTCACCGGCCGCACCGTGTCGGGCGAGGAAGCCGTGGCCCTCGGCCTCGCCACCCACCTGTCGGACCAGCCGTACGAGGATGCCCACACCCTCGCGGCAGAGATCGCGGCGAAGAACCCTGCGGCGGTCCAGGGGGCGAAGGCGCTCCTGAACGCTGCAGGGACCCGGCCGCTCGCCGAGAGCTTCCTCGACGAGTCCCGCCGCATGAAGGAACTGCTCGGCTCCCCCAACCAGGTCGAGGCGGTGATGGCCCAGCTCGAAGGCCGTCCGCCGGTCTTCCGCACGGACTGAGCGGGGGAGCGGGAGCGGGAGCGGGCCCGGCTACTCGCTGAGGTCGCCGTGGGCGCGCCACGCCTGCTCGACCCGGTCGAGCCGGTCGCTGGCGGAGCGGCGCAGCCGGGCCGCGGCGCCGGCCACCAGCGCGTTGCACAGGGCCAGGCTCCCCACGTGGCTGTCGAACGGCCCTGGGCTGTCGGCCGCCACGACGAACGTCGCGGCCGAGCCGGTGGCCACCGGAGAGATGGCACTGTCGGTGATGGCGATCCTCACCGCGCCCACCCGCGTCGCCTCGTCGAGCGCGTTCAGCAGCCAGCGCTCGTACCGGCGCAGGTCGAGCGCGACCACGACGTCGCCGGGGTCCAGCAAGGCGAGGTCGCGGGTGACCCGGGTGGCCGTACCGCTGACCAGCGCCACCCCTGGGCGGATCATCCCGAGGTTCGAGGCGAACAGGTGGGCCACCCCGTGGCTGGCGTCGCCCGACATCACCGCGACGCGCTGGGATCGGCCGGCCAGCAGGCCGACCGCGGTCGTGTAGGCCTCGGTCGACATGCCTTCGAGCGTGGCGTGCACGTTCTCGAGCTCGGCGGCCAGGGTCCCGGCCACGGCGTCGGGCACCGGCCGGTCGCGGATGCGGTCGGCCGCCGGGCGCAACCGGTCGGTCACCTCGTCGCGGATGGCCGCCTGGAGGTCGGCGAAGCCGCCGAACCCGAGGCGGGTGGCCAGCCGGACGACCGTCGGCCCACTCGTGTCGGACGTGGCGGCCACCTCGGCCACCGTACCGAACGCCACCGCGCCCGCATCGCGCAGCACCAGCTCGGCGACCCGCCGCTCGGCCGGCGGCAGCTCGGCCTCCACCGCGATGATGCGCTCGCTGACTCCCACCGCGGAAACGTACCGGCTGGCGACCCCGGTCACCCGACCCATTGCCCTCGCTCCTCGAGCACCTGCTTCAGCAGTCCGGGGTGGTCGGTCATGAGGCCGTCGACGCCGAGGTCGAGCAGCTCGTGCATCTCGCGGGGTTCGTCGATGGTCCAGGCGTGCACCTGCAGACCCGACGCGTGGGCCGTGCGGACGAACCGCGCGTCGATCAGCCGACGGCCCCACCAGGCGACGGGCACCTGCACGCACGGCCCGGTGCGCACCGACGCAGGGAGGCCGAACGATCCCAGCCGGAGCCTGGCGATCGCCTTCGGGCCGAGCGACGTGCACAGGTCGGGTCCGAGCCGGGCCCGCAACCTCGCCAGGCGCGCGTCGGAGAACGCGCCGCAACACACGCGCCCGACGGCGCGGGTCCGCTGCAACGTGGCGATCAACGGCTCGACCGCGTCGTCGTGCTTCGGGTCGATGTTGATGCGCGCCTCCGGGAACGCGCCGAGCAGGTCCTCGAGCAGCGGGATGGGCTCCCGGCCGTCGACCCGGGCCTGGCGCACCACCCGGTAGGGCAGGTCGCTGATCGCTCCGCGCCCGTCGGTGACCCGGTCGAGGTGGTCGTCGTGGAACGCGAGCAGCACCCCGTCGGATGTCGCGTGGACGTCGGTCTCGAGGTACCGGTAGCCGAGGGCGACCGCCGCCTCGAAGGCCGGCATGGTGTTCTCGGGCCAGTCTCCGGCCCCACCCCGGTGGGCGAACGCGAGCACACCCGGGTGATCGAGGAACGGCCACGAGCTGCGCATGCGGTCGGGGATCCTAGGAGCGCCACGATCCGCTCGGGTTGCCACGGCCCGGCTGAGGTAGACCAACCGGAGCGAGATCGAGTCGAACGACCGCGCCGACGGCACGGCCACCAGGAGCGAACCATGAGCGAAGCCAGCGTCCACCCCGTCCGCATCGGCGACGACGCCGTCACCACCGACGACGTCATCGAAGTGCGCTCGCCCTACGACGGGGGGCTTCTCGGATCCGTCCCGGCCTGCGGGGCGGCCGAGGTCGACCGGGCGGTGCGTTGCGCCCGTCAGGCCATGGCCGAGGGGCTCCCGACCTGGAAGCGGATCGCGGTGCTCGACGCCGCCGCGGTCGCCCTGCGGGAGCAACAGGAGGAGTTCGCCCGGACGATCGCCCGGGAGGCCGCCAAGCCGATCGCCACCGCCCGGGTCGAGGCGGCCCGGGCCGTGCTCACCTTCGAGTTCGCCGCGGCCGAGGCCCGCACCCTGTCGGGCCAGATGGTCCCGATGGACGCGGCCCAGCCGGGAGACGGGAAGCTCGGGTTCACCCTGCGCCTGCCCATCGGCGTGGTCGGCGCGATCAGCCCGTTCAACTTCCCGCTCAACCTCGTCGCCCACAAGCTCGCGCCGGCCATCGCCGCCGGATGCGCCGTCGTGCTGAAGCCGGCCAGCTCCACCCCGTTCTCGGCGATCGCCCTGGCCGAGCTGCTCATCGACGAGTGCGGCCTGCCCGCGGGGTGGCTCAACGTCGTGACCGGCGGCGGCGGGACCGTCGGCAACGCACTGGTCGACCACCCCGATGTCGCCATGATCACGTTCACCGGCTCGCCCGACGTCGGGTGGGGCATCAGGGGCCGTGCGCCGCGGAAGAAGGTCAGCCTCGAGCTGGGCAACAACTCACCGGTGATCATCGAGCCATCGGGCGACTGGGAAGCGGCCGCCGACAAGATCAAGGTCGCCGGGTTCAGCCACGCCGGCCAATCGTGCATCTCCACCCAGCGGGTGTACGTCCACCGTTCCATCGCCGACGGGTTCGTCGCCCGTTTGGTCGACCAGGTGGCCACGCTCCGGGTCGGCGATCCGCTCGACGACGCCACCGACGTCTCGGCCCTCATCGACCCGGGTGAGACCGAGCGGGTCAAGAGCTGGATCGACGAAGCGGTGGCCGACGGGGCGACCGTGGCCACCGGCGGCACGGTCGAGGGCCGGTTGCTGCAGCCCACCGTGCTGACCGGCGTGACCGACTCGATGACGATCTCGACCGGCGAGGTGTTCGGCCCGGTGGTCGCCGTGCAGGTGTACGACGAGTTCGACGACGCGTTGGCCCGGGCCAACGACACCCACTACGGGCTCCAGGCCGCGGTCTTCACCGCCGACCTCGGCACCGCCCTGCGGGCGGCGCGCGAGCTCGACTTCGGTGGGGTGCTGGTCAACGAGGTCCCGACCTTCCGCACGGACCAGATGCCCTACGGAGGCGTCCGCGACAGCGGGAACACGAAGGAGGGGCCGCACTGGTCCGTGCGGGAGATGACCCAGGAGCGCCTGGTGATCCTGCAGGGCTGAGGTGCCCGATCCTGCGATCTTCGAACGGTTCGCCGTGCTGGTGGCCACTTCGGGCCACCCGGCGCTGCGCCCGTCGGCACTCGCGGAGCTCGGGCTGCTGGTGGCCGCCGGGGTGGGCCAGCCGATCGACGTGGCCGAGCAGCTCGCCCGCTTCGACCCCCTGGCGGAGCAGGTGGGGGCGACCGATCTCGACGGACTCCGGCGTTCCCTGTTCGGCCCGGGTGGGTTCCGCGGCGATGGCGCGACCTACGGCGCGGTCGACAACTCGCTGCTCGACCGGGTCCTCGACCGCCGGATGGGCATCCCGATCACGCTGTCGATGGTCGCCATCGAAGTCGGCCGGCGGGTCGGCATCCCGCTCGTCGGCGTGGGGATGCCCGGCCACTTCCTGCTCCGCGACGCGGTCGACGAGGACCGCTTCGTCGACCCGTTCGACCGGGGGGCGTCGCTGGACCGCGAAGGCGCCCGCGCCCTGTTCGGCCGGCACCACGGCCCGGCCATCCGGTTCGATCCGTCGTACCTCGATCCCTCTCCGCCGGCGACCGTCATCGCGCGGGTGCTGGCCAACCTGGCCAACGCTTGCCGCGCGGCCGACGACCACCGCCGGCTCGAGCCGGTCGCCCGCTTCCGGACCCTGCTCCCCGGCGCCGATGCCCGGGCGTTCGAGCAGCACGGCATGGCCCTCCAGCGCACCGGCGCGTTCGACCGGGCTGCCGACGCCCTGCACGAAGCCGCCGAGCGGGAGCCCCGCCAGGAGGAGGCCGACCAGCTCCGTGACCGGGCACGGAGCATCCGCGCCTCGTTGAACTGACGCACCGGGCCACGCGAGGGGTCCCTGAACCGATCGTCAGGTTGGCGCGGGAAGGCCGACCCGATGAGGGCTGGCGTCCCCGGTCGGGCAGACTGGATCGTCCCGAACCCTCCACCCATCGGCTCCCGTGCCGACGGGGGAGGTCCAGCACCCGAGGAGGCGAAACCATGGTCGATGCGATCCTGCCGGAGCGGCCCAAGCTCCGGGGCCGCCTGCACCTCCTCGCCTTCGTCGCATCGCTCGGCGGGCTGGTGTGGCTCGTCCGCTCGGCTCCCACCCCGCGAGCGCTGCTGGCGGCGTGGATCTACGGCATCGCCGGTGCGCTGCTCTACCTGACCAGCGCCTCGTACCACGTGTTCACCAAGGCGCCTCGCAAACGGCGGGTGATGCAGCGCCTCGACCACTCGATGATCTTCGTGCTGATCGCCGGCACCTTCACCCCGATGTCGCTGCTGGTCCTGCCGGGGGATTGGCGTTGGGTGGCGCTCGGCCTCATGTGGACGGGGGCCCTCGCCGGCATCCTGGTCAAGACCATCGCGTTCGAGCGGTGGAGCAAGTTCGGCAGCGCGCTCTACATCATCCTCGGGTGGGGAGCCCTCCTGGCCCTGCCCAGCCTCATCCACCGCCCCGCGCTGTTGGGCCTGATCGTGGTCGGCGGCCTGCTCTACACCGTGGGAGCCATCCTCTTCGCGCTCGGCCGGCCCCGCCTGTCGCCCCGCTGGTTCGGCTACCACGAGGTCTGGCACACGTTCGGGGTCGCCGCCGGCGTGCTGCTGTTCGTGGCCAACCTCGGCCTGGTCCGCGCCGGCTGACTCCCAGCGGGCTCGATTCGGCCGGTTTCGGTCGTTCCCGACCCCGCTCCGACCGTCGGTACGCTGGCGCCCGTCGTGCCCACCTCCAGCCCTCGCGCCCTCAACCCGTTCCGCGAGCTCCTCGGCCGCCACCGCAGCGCACCGCGCACCGCGTTCGTGCTCAGCGGCGGGGCCAACATGGGCGCCCTCCAGGTCGGCATGCTGCGGGCCCTCATCGAGCGGCGCATCCGGCCCGGGATCGTGCTGGGGTGCTCGGTCGGCGCCCTCAACGGCGCGGCCATCGCGGCCGAACCGACGTTGGCGATGGTGGGCCGCCTGCAGGAGCTGTGGATCGACCTCGAGGACAAGGACGTCCTGCCGAGCGGCGTGCTGCCCACCACGGTGCAACTGGCCCGCAAGGGCATCGCCCTGCACGCCAACACCGCGCTGCGCACGGTCATCGAGGGGGTGCTGACCGCCCGGACGTTCGGTGAGCTGGCCGTGCCGTACCAGTGCGTGGCGACCGACCTCGAGGCGGCCAGCGAGGTGTGGTTCTCCGAGGGGCCGCTGGTCGAGCCGATCCTCGCGTCGGCCGCGCTGCCGGCGGTCCTCCCACCCGTGGAGATCGACGGCATCCGCTACCTCGACGGAGCGGTGGTGAACGACGTGCCCGTGGCCCGGGCCGTCGAGCTCGGCGCGACGACCATCTACGTCCTGCACACCGGGACCTTCGACCGGCCCCGGCCCGAGCCCCGCCGACCCTTCGACATGGCGGTGCAGGCCTACTGGATCGCCCGACGGGCCCGCTTCCAGCGGGACCTGGCCCTCATCCCGCCCGACATCGAGGTGGTGATCCTGCCCACCGGCACGTTCCCCTCGGTCCGGTTCAACGACCTGTCCCAGAGCGCCGCGCTGATCGACGTGGCCTACCGGGCCTCGACGGCGTTCCTCGACGACCGGCTCGGCCGCCCGGGGTCCTGAGCCACATCGGGAAACAGGTCGTTCGGCCCATCCACGATCTCACTCTGGGTGCCGATGCAAGGAGGGTCAACAACGACAAGCGCTCCCGGGCACCGGGGTGGCGCACCCAGACCTCCTGAAGGAGACACCCCGATGATGACCCAGTTCAACACCCTTGCCGCTTACCTCCGTGCCCGTTTCGGTGACAGCGAGCGTGGCGCCTCCCTCGTGGAGTACGCCCTGCTCGTCGCCCTGATCGCCGTCGTGTGCATCGCGGCCGTCACCATCCTCGGCAAGAACGCGTCGAACAAGTTCAACCAGGTCGGCAGCTCGATCAGCTGATCCGGCAGCGGGTCCTCTGCGATCCGCACCAGCAGGAGGGGACGGGCTTCGGCCCGTCCCCTCTTCGCGTTCCGGCAGGCCGCACCTCCGTGATCGGCAGAAGGGCCGTTCGGCCCATCCACGATCTCACTCTGGGTGCCGATGCAAGGAGGGTCAACAACGACAAGCGCTCCCGGCCACCGGGGTGACGCAACTCAACCCTCCTGAAGGAGACACCCCGATGATGACCCAGTTCAACACCCTCGCCGCTTACCTCCGTGCCCGTTTCGGTGACAGCGAGCGTGGCGCCTCCCTCGTGGAGTACGCCCTGCTCGTCGCCCTGATCGCCGTCGTGTGCATCGCCGCCGTCACCATCCTCGGCAAGAACGCGTCGAACAAGTTCAACCAGGTCGGCAGCTCGATCTCCTGACCCTGGTCAGGATCGACAACTCGATCCGAACGGCAACGGGGACGGGCTTCGGCCCGTCCCCGTTCCGCGCCCGGCGCCAGGCGGGCACCCGCGGTCGGATCCGCATTGGCGGTCGCTGCCATTGGCGAGTCGCTGAAACAGGCCGTTCGACCTATCCAAGGTCTCACGCACGGTGCCGATGCAGGGAGGGTCGATCAACGACCAGCGCTCCCGGGCACCGGGGTGGCGCGACCCAGTCCCTGAAGGAGACACCCCGATGATGACCCAGTTCAACACCCTCGCCGCGTACCTCCGGGCCCGCTTCGGCGACAGCGAGCGTGGCGCCTCCCTCGTGGAGTACGCCCTGCTCGTCGCCCTGATCGCGGTCGTGTGCATCGCCGCCGTGACCGTCCTCGGCAAGAACGCGTCGAACAAGTTCAACACCGTGGGCAGCTCGATCTCCTGACCGGACCCACGACCAACTGAAGCGGGGGACGGGCTGCGGCTCGTCCCCCGCTCCGCGTTCTCGGCCGAATGCCCTGCACGAACCACTCTGTGTGCTCGGAAGGGTCCATCCGGCCCATAAACGGAGCGTAAAGCCGGCCGATGGGTACAGGGCCCGGGGCGGGACGACCCGGGGCCCCAACCCGTCGAACCACCCTCAGGGAGACCTTCCGATGATGACCCACTGGAACATGTGCGCCGCGTACCTCAGGGCACGCTTCGGCGACAGCGAGCGTGGCGCATCCCTGGTCGAGTACGCCCTGCTGGTGGCGCTCATCGCCGTCGTGTGCATCGCCGCCGTCACCGTGCTCGGCAAGAACTCGTCGAACAAGTTCAAGCAGGTCGGCAGCTCCATCAGCTAGCCAGCTCCGCCCCGGCGGATGGGTCGACCCGACCCGGTAGGTTCACGGCATGTCCGTGAGCTTCACCCCAGAAGGCCCGCCCGAGACCGTCCTCGACGCAGAGCCACCCGAGGCACTGGCCGCCCTGCGCGACGCGCTGGGTCGGCCGGCGGAGGAGCGACGCGACGCCGTGGCGGCCGTGGTCGCCCGTTGGCCCCGGTTCCTCGACGGGTGGGCCCGCATCGGCGAGCTCGGGCGCGACGACGTGGAGTCCTACGCCGCCTACCGCGTGGGCTACCACCGCGGGCTCGATCGCCTGCGTCAGAACGGCTGGCGGGGCAGCGGTTCCGTGCGCTGGGCCCACGAGGAGAACCGCGGATTCCTGCGGGCCCTCAACGGCCTGGCCGTGACGGCCGGCCGCATCGGCGAGACCGACGAGGAGGAGCGCTGCGCCCTCTTCCTCCACCAACTCGACCCGACCTGGCCCCCCGACACCCTCGATTGACCCGCGCCGAACTGGCGCGGGATGTGCGTCCGGTGGGGTGCAGGATCCGCGCCAGTTCGGCGGGTCAGCCGGCGAAGAAGACGTTCTTGACCTCGGAGTAGGCGTCCATGGCGTTCATGCCGAGCTCGCGGCCCAGGCCGGAGCGCTTGTAGCCGCCGAACGGCGTCTCGACCCGCACGCTGCTGTTGGTGTTGACCGACAGGGTGCCCGTCTTGAGGGCGCGGGCCAGGCGCATGGACCGTTGGGAGTCGCGGGTCCAGAGCGAGCCCGACAGGCCGTAGTCGCTGTCGTTGGCGATGCGGACCGCATCGGCCTCGTCGGCGAAGGGGATGATCGAGGCGACCGGGCCGAAGATCTCCTCCCGGGCGATGCGCATGTCGTTGCGCACACCGGCCACGACGGCGGGGGAGAGGTAGAACCCGTCGCCCCCGCCGGGATCGCCACCGCAGACCAGTTCGGCGCCTTCGCCGGTGCCGATGCCGATGTAGTCGAGCGACGTCTGGCGCTGGCCGGCCGAGATCATCGGGCCCATCTCGGTGGTCGCATCGAGCGGCTCGCCCACCTTGATGGCCTTGGTCCGCTCGACGAACCGGGAGACGAAGTCGTCGTAGACCGTGGACTCGACGAGGATCCGGCTGCGGGCGCAGCAGTCCTGGCCGGCGTTGCCGAAGACGGCCATCGGGGTGGAGGAGATGCAGGCGTCGAGGTCGGCGTCGGCGAACACGACCGCCGCCGACTTGCCGCCGAGCTCGAGCGACACCCTGGCGATGTTGTCGGACGAGGCCCGCAGGATGCCCGCGCCCGTCGCGGTCTCGCCGGTGAAGCCGATCTTGGAGACCCGACGATCGGAGACGAGGGCGTCGCCGATGATGCCGCCGGGACCGGGCAGGACGTGGACGTACTCGGCGGGCACGCCGGCCTCGAGGAGGAGGTCACCGAGGGCCAGCGCGGTGAGCGGCGTCAGCGACGCCGGCTTCAGGATCACCGGGTTGCCGCAGGCCAGTGCCGGACCGAGCTTCCAGGCCGCGATGAGCATCGGGAAGTTCCACGGCACGATCAGCGCGCACACCCCGACCGGCTCCTTGAGCGTCACGTCGATGCCGGCGTCCTGGGTGGGGATGCTGGCGCCGTGGTGCTTGTTGGCCGCCCCGCCGTAGAACTCGAACGTACGGGCCGCCGCGTCGGCCTCCCACCGGGCGTCGCCGATCGGGTGGCCCGCACCCTTGGCCTCCAGTTCGGCCAGCTCGTCGGCCCGCTCCCAGATCAGCTGGGCCACCTTGTTCAGGACGCGACCCCGCACGGTCGCGTTGGCCCAGGCGCCCTGCTCCTCGTGGGCCCGGTACGCGATGGCGACGGCTGCATCGACGTCCTCCGGCCCCGCCTTGGCCACCTCGGCGAGCGGCTTCCCCGTCGAGGGGTCGGTCACGCTGAACGTCGCCCCGGCCAGGGCGTCGCGGCGCTGCCCTCCCACGATCAACTGCTCGGCCATCGGCGGGATCCTCCAGGGTTGGTCGTCCGCCACGGCCGTCTCTCGGGGGCGGCGGGGCGCTGGTTCCGTCCTGAGCCCCGGGACGCGGCATCATACGGCCCACACATCCGGCGCCCGACGCCCGGATCGCGCACGACGACGAGGGAGCAGGGATGGCACGGCTGGACGGCAAGGTCGCACTCATCACCGGGGCCGGCGGGGGCATGGGCCGGGTCGCGGCGGAGATGTTCGCGGCCGAGGGTGCCAAGGTCGCGGCGGTCGACCTCGTGGACTGCACCGAGACGGTCGAGGCGATCCGGTCGGCCGGGGGCGCGGCGGTGGGCATCACCTGCAACGTCACCGAGTCGGCGTCGGTCAAGGCCGCGATCGCCGCGACGGTCGACGCGTTCGGCGGCCTGCACGTGCTCTACAACAACGCCGGGGTGAGCCTGCCCGACGACGACGGGCCCACGAACACGCCGGAGTCCACGTGGGAGACCACGATGGACGTCAACGTCAAGGGCCTGTGGTTGTGCTGCAAGTACGGCATCCCGGCGATGCTCGACTCGGTGGCGGCCGACGGGGGGACGGCGTCGATCATCAACGTCGCCTCGTTCGTGGCCCACCTCGGCGCGGCCACCCCCCAGCTGGCGTACACGACCTCCAAGGGTGCGGTCCTGTCGATGACCCGGGAGATCGCGGTCATCTACGCCCGCCAGGGCATCCGGGCCAACGCGTTGTGCCCCGGGCCGGTGCTGACACCGCTGCTGGCGAAGTACCTCTCCGACGAGGAGAAGCGCCAGCGGCGGCTGGTGCACATCCCGATGGGTCGGTTCGGCACCGCCGAGGAGATGGTGCAGGGTGCCCTGTTCCTCGCCTCCGACGAGTCGTCGTTCATGACCGGCCAGTCGCTGCTGATCGACGGCGGCATCACCGCGGCCTACACCACCCCCGAGTAGTCGAACAGAGAGAGACGGAACCAGCGATGGAACGACCCCCCCTTGCGGTCGAGGAGCTGAAGCGCCTGGTGGCGAGCGGCGACGTCGACACCGTGCTCGTCGTGTTCCCCGACCTCCAAGGCCGCTTCATGGGCAAGCGGGTCACCGGTCCGTTCTTCCTCGACACGGTGCTCACCGGGAGCATCGAGGCCTGCAACTACCTGCTGGCCGTCGACGTCGACATGACCCCGCTGCCCGGCTACCACTACGCGAACTGGGAGTCGGGCTACGGCGACTTCAGCGCCATCCCCGACCTGTCCACCCTGCGGCTCACGCCATGGCTCGAGAAGACGGCCCTGGTTGTGTGCGACCTCGTGGAGGAGGGCGGCAACGGGCCGGTGGAGGTCTCGCCCCGGCGGATCCTGCGCCGCCAGATCGAGCGGGCCGCCGAGATGGGGTTCCAGATCAAGATGGGGTCTGAGCTCGAGTTCTTCCTCTTCAAGGACTCCTACGCCGAGGCGGCGGGCAAGGACTACAAGGGCCTGGCGCCCCACTCCGACTGGATCGAGGACTACCACATCCTCCAGACCAGCCGGGAGGAGTACATCATCCGCCAGATCCGCAACGACATGATCGCCGCGGGGATCCCGATCGAGTTCTCGAAGGGGGAGGCGGGCCGGGGCCAGCACGAGATCAACCTGACCTATGCCGAAGCCCTCGAGATGGCGGACAACCACTCGATCTACAAGAACGGCACCAAGGAGATCGCCGCCAACCACGGCCGGTCGATCACCTACATGGCCAAGTACGACATGGCCGAGGTCGGGTCGTCCTGCCACATCCACTCGAGCGTGTGGGACAAGCGGGGGAAGAAGTCGCTGATGTGGGACGCGAAGGCGCCCGACCACCTCTCCCCGGTCTTCCGCGGGTGGCTCGGCGGGTTGATGCACGCCTCGCGTGAGCTCACGTGGCTGTTCGCCCCGAACGTGAACTCCTACAAGCGGTTCCAGCCCGATTCGTGGGCGCCCACGGCGATCGCCTGGGGCCACGACAACCGGACGTGCGGCCTGCGGCTCGTCGGCCACGGCCAGGGCTTCCGGGTCGAGAGCCGGATCCCGGGCGCCGACGCCAACGCCTACCTCGCGTTCGCCGCGGTCATCGCCGCGGGCCTGTACGGCATCGAGCACGAGCTCGACCCGGGCGAGGGCATCGTCGGCAACGCCTATACCGACCCCGACGTCGAGCACATCCCGTCCACCCTCGTCGAGGCCATCGACCTGCTCGAGCACTCGGTGGTGGCCAAGGAGGCCTTCGGCCCCGAGGTCCACCACCATCTCCTGAACACGGCCAAGCAGGAGTGGAACCTGTTCAACAAGGCCGTGACCGACTGGGAGCTGCGCCGCGGCTTCGAACGCCTGTGACCCCCACCGCCCGTTTCTGCGTGCCGTCCTGCCGGCATCTGTCGAGAAGTGCACGCAGGAACGGGGTTCGGGCGGTGGTGGGCGGAGGGCTCAGATGACCCGGCCGTTGATCGCCATCACCGGACGGCGGCTCGACATCGGCGTCGTCGGGAACTGGCTCGAGCCCGCGCTGGCCAGCCCGACGCACTACTCCGAAGCCGTGCAGCGGGCCGGTGGCATCGCCACCGTGCTCCTCCAGGAGGAGCTCGACGCCGACCGGGCCGACGACGAGATCGGCCGGTTCGACGGGCTGGTGCTGACCGGCGGGCCCGACGTGGACCCGTCGCTCTACGGCGAGGAGCCGTGGCCGGAGACCTACGGCACGGACCTTCCCGACGACGAGTTCGAGCTCGCGCTGCTGCACGCCGCGCTGCGTGCGGGCACGCCCGTGCTGGCGATCTGCAAGGGTCACCAGCTGCTCAACGTGGCCTTCGGCGGCTCGCTCGACCAGCACATCACCGGGCGGCCCGGCCTCGAACAGCACGGCATCCCGAACGGCGGCGGCGGGGCGCTGGTGATGGCGAGCGTCGAGGCCGACTCGCGGCTGGCCGCCGCGCTCGGGTCGACCACCTCGCAGGGCATGTGCCACCACCACCAGGCCATCGCCCGGGTGGGGGACGGGCTGCGGGTGGTGGCCCGGGCCGGCGACGGGATCATCGAAGCGGTCGAGCCGGTCGATCCAGGGAGCTGGGTGGTCAGCGTCCAGTGGCACCCGGAGGACTCCGCGATGCGCGATCCCGAGCAGCAGCGGCTGTTCGCGGCGTTCGTCGATGCAGCCCGCGCCGCCCGCGCCTGACGACGCCCATCCGGCTCGGACGGGTCAACCCTTGGCGATGAGGGCGGCGCCCTTGCCGCTGCAGTCGTAGATCTGCCCGGAGTACTGCGAGGGGAGGCCGTTCGCCGCGGTGGTCTTGACCGCCGGGCAGGTGGAGGTCACGGCGCTGATGACCTGCTGGCTGGTCCCGCCCCCGCCGAACCCGCCGAACCCGCCGGCGGGAGCCCGGCCGCCGCCTCCTCCGGGTGGGGTTCCGCCCGGGAACCCGCCACGGGTGCCCGAACCCCCCGGCACGGGGAAGCGACCACCGCCCGGCGCGGCGCCGCCCGGGAATCCGCCGCCCGGGAACCCACCGCCCGGGAAGCCGCCCCCGGGAGGACCGCCCCCGAAGCCGAACCCCCCGCCGCCCTGGACGTAGCGGACCTTGCCGGCCGCCACCAGGCGGCCGAACGACTTCACCGTCGCCGCCGGGTCGGAGCCGAGGAAGCCGCCGAGTGCGAGCACGGACACCCCCTGGTCGGCGATGAGGCCGGACGCGCTCTGGGCGCTGGTCACGACGAGCGCCCACGTCTCGCCGTGCTGCTGCGCCTTCAGCCAGGTCGCGAACGCGGCGTCGCCGCTCGAGCGGGCCGAGCCGAAGGTCCCGCCGGCGATGCCCTGGCGGGGCCCGGCCTGGGGGAGCGTGGTGTTGAGGACCGGGTTGGCCGACTCGCTCAGCGCCCACCCGGCGGGCGCCACGAGGGTTCCGGCGAGGAGCACGGCCAGCCCGCCGCCCAGGACGCGGGTCCGCCGCGGCCCGTCGAACGCGAACGCGAACACCAGCACCCCGGTGGCCAGCGCGAGGCCGGCGAGCAGGGCCTTGGGCGTCCACCCGTAGAACGTGGGTTCACGGTGGGTCAGGAGCAGTTGCAGCGACCCGGTGCCGAGTGCACCGGCGGCCACCGCCGCGAGCCAGGCCACGTGCCGACGGATGAGCGGCACCAGCGCCGCACCCCCCACACCGACGAGCACCGCGATGCCGGGAGACATCGCGCTCGTGTAGTAGCTGTGGAACGTCCCTTCGGCCTGGGAGAACACGACGCCGAACAGCAGCAGCCAGCCGGCGAACAGCCCGATGGTCGCCCGTTCGCGGTTGCCGCGCCGGTACTGCCACGCCGCGACCACCAGCCCGACCGCCGCGAGGGGGATCAGCCAGGCGATCTGAGGGCCGACCGCGCTGCTGAACATGCGGGTCCAGCCCGGGGACCCGCCGAACACGCCGCCCGGGCCGCCGAAGCCGCCGCCGGGCCCGCCACGAAGGCCACGGCCCCCGCCCCCGCCGCCCTGGCCGTTCCCGTCGATGCGGCCGAAGCCGTTGTACCCGAAGACCAGGTTCCACACCGTGTTGTTGGTGCTGCCCCCGACGTAGGGGCGGTGGGCCTGGTTCCAGTGGTCGACGACCAGCAGCCAGGGCAGGGAGGCCAGCAGCGAGGTGATCCCGAACACCGCTCCGCGGAGGATGCGCTTCCAGAAGCCGCCCACCGTGCACAGCAGGACGGTCAGCCCGAGGGCGGGGACGGGAATGTACGCGGCGAGCATCTTGGTGTTGAACGCAATGCCCACGAAGCCACCGGCCAGCACCAACCAGGCGATGCCGTGGACCGACTCGAGGCTGCGCAGCACCGCCCACGCGGCGACCAGGAGGAAGAGGATCATGAACGGCTCGGGCAGGTTGAGCCGGTTGACCGACACGTTGATCGGCGTGAGGGTCAGGACCAGAGCGGCTGCGGTCGCCGCCCCTGCGCCGAAGCGCGGTCGCACGATGCACCACAGCAGGGCCACCGATCCGGCACCGGCGATGGCACTCGGCAGGAGCAGGCTCCACGAGTTGAAGCCGAACAGGTGCACGCTGGCCGCGCCGATCCACTGGGCGACCGGAGGCTTGTCGACGGTGATGAACCCGCCCGGGTCGAACGAGTTGAAGAAGAAGTTGTGCCAGCTGTTGGCCATCGACCGGACGCCCGCCGCATAGAACAGGTTGCCGAGCCCGTTGCCCGACAGCTTCCAGCAGTTGATGGCCAGGCTGAGGGCGGTGACCGCGAGCAGGGCCCAGCGGGCCCGGGGGTTGGCGGGCCGCGTCTCGGCGCGCGTGACCGGCTGAGGGACCTCGGGGCGGCCGACCGGCGGGTACGAGCGACCATCGCCGGCGCGGGGAGCGGTCGACGTGCTCGGCAGGCTCGTGGCGGTCAAGGGGCGGGGCTCCGTTCGACTGGGATGGGCACGGGGCGACCCACCATCGGGACAGGGAGGTGGGCGTGGCGCCGGAGGAGCCGCCACACCCCGGCGAGATCCTCTCGAGCGGTGGCCACGATGTCGACGCTGGAGTCGGGGTCGTCGACCCAATCGACCGGCACCTCCAGGACCCGAAGCCCGGAACGCTCGGCGGCCACGATCAGCTCGGTGTCGAAGAACCACCCGTCGTCCTCGACCAACGGGAGCAGGTCGCGGGCCGCGCTGGCGCGGATCACCTTGCACCCGCACTGCGCGTCGTGCACCGCGACCCGTAGGAGGGTGCGCAGGATGCGGTTGTAGGACCGGGAGATGAGCTCCCGCTTGAGCCCTCGGCGGATCCGGGCACCCGGAAGCAGCCTCGATCCGATGGCCAGCTCGCTGTGACCCGAAGCGACGGCCGCGATCAGCGGGCCCAGGGCGTCGAGCCGGGTCGACAGGTCGGCGTCGGTGTAGCCCACGATGTCGGCGTCGCTGCTCGACCACGCGGCCCGCAGCGCGCCTCCCCGGCCCTTGCCCTCGATGCGCAACGACCGGACGTCGGGGTGGTCGGCGGCCAGGCGGGCCGCGATGACCGGTGTGGCGTCGCTGCTCGCGTTGTCGGCGATGGTGATCCGGACCCGGTACGGCAGGCGGGCCACCGCCGCCCGGACCCGGGTCACGGTGTCCTCCAGGATGGTCGCCTCGTCGTAGACCGGGATGACCAGATCGAACGAAGGGGGATCGCCGTCGAGCGGGTGCGCCGCCTCGGCGCGCGGCCGGTCATCGTCGGGCCGGGGCAGGGGGCTGCCCGTGGTCGACCGAGGCCGTCGCCGCATCGCCGCATCTTGGCCCAGCAACCTGGGAGCAACCTGTCAGTCGACTGGGAAGGGCCCGACCCTCAGCGCTCGCGGTCTCGTGCCGCCTCGACCGCCCGCACGGGCACCCTGGGCAGCCCCTTCACATCGCGACGGATGGGGAGCTCACCGGCGTCGACCCACCGCAGCAGCTCCCGGGTGCTGATCGACAACGCCCGAGCAGCGTCGACCGCGGCCATCGTGTCGTCCGGGCGCATCCGGCCGACGGTACCAGGATGTGTCATGTCATGCCCCGTATCCCAGCGCGTCCACCAGGCGGGCGATCGACTCCTCGAGGTCGATCATCAGCGTCAGCAACGCGCTGCCCGCCGCCACGACGTGGGCTTCGAGCAGGTCGGCCAGCACGTCGCGGAGGTCGGCCCGGGTGAGATCGGCCAGCGGATCCGCCATGTCACCTGGCATGCCCTGCCACGACCCACCCAAAACCCTCGGTTGTGGGAAGCCACCTCCGGTGCCCGCGGCCGGCCCGACCTACTGTTCGGCGCCATGAGCGACGATCCGGTCCGCATCCCTGCCCACGGGCGCCCCTCGGCCGAGTTGCTGGCGGAGATCGACGAGCTGCACGCCGACGACATCGACTGGCGCGGTGGCCGGGCGTTCAGCCTCGTCTACCACCCCGACTTCGAGGACCTCGAGGAACTGCTCCACGAGGTCGGCTCCCGGTTCCTGCACGAGAACGCGCTCAACCCGTTCAAGTACCCGAGCCTCATGAAGATGGAGCTCGAGGTGATCGGGATGGCCTGCGACCTGCTCGGCACCGGGGCCCGCTCGGGGGCCGTCACCTCGGGTGGCACAGAGAGCATCTTCTGCGCGGTCCAGGTGGCCCGTGACCACGCCAGAGCCCGTGGCGTCGCCGAGCCGCAGCTGCTGACCCCGTCGACCGCGCACCCGGCCTTCGCCAAGGCGGCCAAGTACCTCGACATCGAGCACGTGCGGGTACCGGTCGGCCCGGATGGCCGGGCCGACGTCGCGGCGATGACCGCGGCCATGGGCGAACGGACGGGGCTGGTCGTCGGCTCCGCCCCCTGTTACCCGTTCGGCGTGATCGATCCGATCGGCGACCTGGCGGCCGCCGCCGCCGAGCGGGGCGTCCTGTTCCACACCGACGCCTGCCTCGGCGGGTGGCTGCTGCCCTGGTACGAGCGCCTCGGGGAGCCGGTGCCGCCCTGGGACTTCCGGGTCCCCGGCGTCACCTCGATCTCGGCCGACGTCCACAAGTACGGCTACACGTTCAAGGGTGCGTCGATCGTCGCCTACCGGGATCGGGAGCTGCTCCAGCTCCAGCAGTTCTGGTACGACGACTGGCCTGGTGGCCTGTACGCGTCGGGCACACCCGCCGGCACCCGTCCGGCCGCGCCGATCGCCGGCGCGTGGGCCGCCATCAACCGCATCGGGGTCGACGGCTACCTGGCCATGGCGACGACGGTCCGGGACACCTTCGTCAGGTTCTGCGAGGGCATCCGGGGCATCCCGGGCCTGCGGATCACCGGCGACCCCGACATGTCGCTGTGCGAGTTCGGAGCCGACCCGGCACACCAGCCGCTGGTCGACATCGGCGGCGTGGCCGACGTGATGGACGCCAAGGGTTGGAACCTCGACCGCCAGCAGGGAGGGCTGCACCTGATGATCTCGCCCTACCACGCCCGCATCGCCGATCGGTTCCTGGCCGACCTGGCCGAGGCGGTGGCCGTCCACGGGGTGGGGAGCGGCAAGGCCGCCACCTACGGAGGCGTGGTCTGACCTCGCCGGCGGGGGCGGTGCTCACCGGTGGTGCGAGCCTGCGGATGGGGGCCGACAAGGCCCTCCTGCTGGTCGACGGCACCGCGCTCGCCAGGCGGGTGGCCGACGGCCTCTCGGCGGGCGGCGCCGATCCGGTCGTGGCGATCGGCGGCGACCTGGCCGCCCTGGTCGCCCTCGGCCTCACCGCCGTGCCCGACCTCCACCCCGGCGAGGGCCCGCTCGGCGGCATCCTCACCGCGCTGGCCTACGCGACGGAGCGGGGAGCCACGACGCTGCTGGTGGCGGCCTGCGACCACCCCGACCTGGACGGCGCGACGGTCGGGACGCTGCTGGCCGGACTGGCGGGGGCTCCCGACGACGTGGTGGTGGCCCACGCCCGGGACGCCCAGGGGACCATCCCGCTCCTCCTGGCGCTGCGCGTCGGACCGGCGCTCACTGCGGCGACGGCTCGGTTCGCGGCGGGCCGGCGCTCGGTGCGGGCCTTGCTCGAGGCCGTGCCGGCGGTCGTGGTGGCGAACCTGGACGGACCGCCGCTGGCCGATGCCGATCGCCCGACGGATCTGCGCGGACGGTAAGGTTCCCGCCACCCAACGCCAGCCCTTCCGCGGGATCGGCGGCCCCGAACGCGGAGGAACCGTGGACGTACCCGAGATCGATGTCGACGAACTGGCCCGGCGCCTGGACGGCGGGGCGGTGGTCATCGACGTGCGGGAGCTCGACGAGTACCTCGACGGCCACGTCGCCGGCGCACGGCTCATCCCGCTGGGCGACGTCCCGGATCGACTGGCCGAGGTGCCCACCACCGAGCCGGTGCTGGTCATCTGCAAGGTGGGCGGACGGAGCCTGCGGGCGGCGGAGTTCCTGGCTGCCAACGGGGTCGACGCCACCAACGTGGCCGGCGGGACCATGGCGTGGATCGACTCGGGCCGGCCGGTGGTCGAAGGCTCGGAGCCTGGATGAGCCGAACCTCGACCAGCCAGGCCGTGCGATGACCGACTTCGAGTGGGTCGACACCGACGCCGGCCTGCAGGAGGTGGCCGACTCGATGCTCACCGCCGAGCGGTACGCGGTCGACACCGAGTTCCACCGGGAGCGTACGTACTACCCGCAGGTCGCCCTGGTGCAGCTAGCGTGGGCCGACCGCATCGCCCTGGTCGATCCGCTCGCCGTGAAGCTCACCCCCCTCGCCCCGGTGCTCGACGGGCCTGGCCTCGCGGTGATGCACGCGGCCGGCCAGGACCTCGAGGTGCTCGAGTTGGCCTGCGGCACGATCCCGACCCGGCTCATCGACACCCAGATCGCCGCCGGCTTCGAGGGCTTCACCACGCCGTCGTTGGCCACCCTGGCCGAGAAGGAGCTCGGCATCCGGCTCCCCAAGGGCGATCGGCTGACCGACTGGCTGCGGCGCCCGCTCGACGCCGACCAGTGCTCCTATGCGGCCGACGACGTGGCCCACCTGTTCGCCATCCTCGACGGGCTCCTGGCCGCCCTCGCCGCCGACGGCCGTACCCAGTGGGCGATCGACGAGTGCGAGGAGCTGCGGACCAAGAGCCGGGCCTTGCGTGATCCCGAGCTCGCGTGGTTGCGGATCAAGGAGGCTCGCCACCTGAAGGGCCCGGCGGCCGGCGTCGCCCGGGCCGTGGCCGCGTGGCGCGAGCGCCGGGCCGCCACGATCGACCAGCCCGTGCGGTTCATCCTGTCCGACCTCGGGGTGGTGGGGGTGGCCCAGCGGATGCCCACCTCGGCCGGCCAGCTCAAGGGCATCCGCGGCGTCGACGACCGGCACCTGCGGGGCAAGGTGGTCGAGGAGCTGCTCGAGGTGGTGGCCGAGGGGCGCCAGCATCCCGCCGAGCGGCCCCGGACCGATGCGGTCGTCGAGCTCGAGCGCCAGCTCCGGCCGGCGGTGTCGCTCGTGTCGGCCTGGCTGAGCCAACTCGCGCGCGAGCAGCGGATCGACAGCGCCCTGCTCGGCACCCGGGCCGACATCGAGGCGCTGCTCGGCAACATCGAGGGTGCCCGGCTGGCCGAGGGCTGGCGGGCCGACATGGTCGGCGAGCCGGTGCGGCGACTGGTCGCCGGCCAAGCCGCACTCGCCTTCGACGGCGCCGGCGGCCTCGTCCTCGAGGAGCGCAGCGGCACCCGCCTCGTCTGATCCCGGCGACGGCCCCGGGGGCTCAGCGCAGGATGACGGCTTGGTGGGGGAGAAGGGTGCCCGCGAACGGTTCGCCGTCGCCGATGCCGTCGCTGGCCAGGACCACCGTGCCGGCGAGGTCGACCGGGACGGGATCGGCGAGGAAGTTCACGGCCACGACGAACCGCTCGTCGTCGGCGACGCGGGCCCAGGCGAGCGTGCCCTCCGGGCTGGCCAGCCGGTCGAGCGAGCCGACCTGCAGAGCCGGTGACGACCGGCGGAGGCTGAGGAGGCGGCGGTAGAGGTTGGCGGTGGAGCTCGCATCGGCCTGTTGCGCGGTGACGTTGCGGACGGCGGCTTCGGGGGGCCACGGCAGCCACGGATCGACCACGCCCCACCCGTGGTCCGGCGAGGGGTCCCACGGGATCGGGCCCCGGCAGCCGTCGCGACCCCCGGGGTCGACGACCCGATCCGGCGGGATGACCGAGTCCTCCAGGCCGAGCTCCTCCCCGGCGTAGAGGAACGGGGTGCCCCGCAGGGTGAGCAGCAGCACGGCGGCGGCCCGGGCCTTCGGCTCCGAGCCCTTGTACCGGGTCCGGTGGCGGCGGTTGTCGTGGTTCGACAGCACCCACGTCGGCCAGCCCCGGGGCTCGATGTGGGTCTCCACCTCGTCGAGCCGGTCGGCCCACTGGTCCGAGCGCCAGCCCGTGAACAGCGGCGGGAAGTTGAACGCGAGGTGCAGCTCGTCGCCGTCGCCGTAGTAGGTCGCGACCTGGCCGGTGTCGAGCAGGAACACCTCGCCGACCATCATGCGGTCGCCGTCGTAGCCGTCGAGCAGGGCCCGGAGCCGGCGGAGCAGCGCGTGGGTCGACGGGTGGTCGTTCAGCGCGGAGTGGGTGAGCGCCACCAGATCGGCGGGGTCGTCGGGCAGGTCGGGGTCCTTGCCGATGGCGTGGATCACGTCCATGCGGAACCCGTCGACCCCCCGGTCGAGCCAGAAGCGCAGCGTCCCGTGCATGGCCGCCTCGACCTCCGGGTTGGCCCAGTTGAGGTCGGGCTGCTCCGGCAGGAAGAGGTGGAGGTACTGCTGGTCGGTGATCGGGTCGACCGTCCATGCGCTCTCGTGGGTGAACGCCGAGATCCAGTTGTTGGGCGGGGTCCCGTCGGCCGCCACGTCCCGCCACACGTACCAGTCCCGCTGCGGATCGGCCCGGGAGGACCGTGACGCCACGAACCACGGGTGCTGGTCGGACGTGTGGTTCGGCACCCAGTCGATGACCATCCGGATCCCCCGGGCATGGCAGTCGGCCAGCAGGCGGTCGAAGTCGGCCAGCGTGCCGAAGAGCGGGTCGACGTCGCAGAAGTCGCTGACGTCGTAGCCGAAGTCCTTCATCGGCGACCGGAAGAACGGCGACAGCCAGATGGCGTCGACCCCCAACCAGACGAGGTGGTCGAGGTGCGAGCGGATGCCTTCGAGGTCACCGATCCCGTCTCCGTTCGAGTCGGCGAACGAGCGGGGATAGATCTGGTAGATCACCGCCGAACGCCACCACGGCGCCTCGGCGCGCACCGCGTCGGGCGCGGCCGGGGTGGGAGCGGGGGCGTCGGGCACGGCGGCACGCTACCCGCGGCCGACCGAGTGATCGCCCTGACCACCGGGCGAACGCGGTGGCCGCGCCTGGCCGGTCCGGATCGGTAGCGTCGGCCCCCATGACGCGTACGAGGGGGCACCGCATCGCCGTGCTCTGCGCGCTGGTGGGGTTGGCCGTCGCGGCCTGCGGCGGAGGCGGCGTGAAAGACGTGACCGGGGCGGCGTCGACCACCACGATCGCCGGCGCACCGGCCGAGACGAGCGCGGGTCCCTCGTTCCGTCCCCACTTCGTCGGCTCCGCGTGTCCGTCGGGCGTGCCGCACGTGACCCGCATCCGCTGCGGTTGGCTGGTGGTGCGGGAGGACCGGTCGGCGTCACGCGGTCCCACGGTTCGGTTGCCGGTCGCGATCGTGCGGGGCACGGCGGCCACCCCTTCGCTCGACCCGGTGGTGTACCTGTCCGGTGGCCCTGGCCAGAGCGGCCTCGCGGGCATCGAAGGCTTCCTCGACCAGCACTACTCCGGGCCGCGCGACACCATCGTGTTCGACCAGCGGGGCACCGGGGGGGCCCTGCCGAACCTCAACTGCCCCGAGGTCGAGGCGGCGGTCAAGGCCACGTTCGCGACCACCGACCCGGCATCGGTCGAGGACCGGGCGGTCGTAGCCGGGTTCGGGGCCTGCCGCCGGCGCCTGGTCGGAGCCGGGGTCGAGCTCGCCGCCTTCCGGACCGAGACCAGCGCCGACGACGTCGACGACCTGCGCGAGGCCCTCGGCTACCGGCAGGTCAACCTCTACGGGGCCTCCTACGGGTCGGCGCTGGCCCTCACCGTCCTCCGCCGTCACCCCGGCGGCCTGCGCTCGGTCACCCTCGACGGCGTCTACCCCACGACCATCGCCAACGGGCCCGCCGAGGTGGCGGCCAACGCCCAGCGAGCGATCACCGCGCTCGAGGCGGGCTGCGCGGCCGTCCCGGCCTGCCACGGCCGCGCTCCCGACCTGGCCGGGTCGCTCCGCGCGGTGGTCGCCCGGTTCGACCGCACGCCCTATGTCGCCTCCCTCACCGATCCGGCGACCGGCGACCCCGTCCCGGTCCGGCTGACCGGCGCCGACATCGTCGCCGGCGTGGTCGATGCCATGTACCAGCCGTCGGGCATCACCGCCCTGCCGGCCGCGCTCACCGCCCTCGCCAAGGGGGACGACTCGAGCATCGCCGGCGTGGCCTCCCAGGGCCTGACGACGCTGACCGGCCTCTCGGAGGGGATGGCCGCCTCGGTGGAGTGCGCCGATCGGGCCCGCACCCCGACCCGCGGCGACCTGGCCTCGGTGATCCGGCGGGCGCCGGAGATGGGCACGCTGGCATTGATCGGCGATCTGACCGCGGTCTGTCCCGAGTGGGGGGTCCCGTCGGCTGACCCGGCGTTCTCCACCCCGGTGGCCTCCGCCGTCCCCACCTTGTTGCTCAGCGGCGCCTACGACCCGGTCACCCCGCCTGCCAATGCCACCACGGCGGCCCGCGACCTTCGTCATGCCCACCTGGTGGTACTGGCCGCCGGAGGGCACGGAGCGGTGTTCGGCACCGACTGCGGCGCCAGGATCTTCCGCTCGTTCCTCGCCCGACCAGCGGGTACGCCCGATACGTCGTGCTCGGACCACCCAACGTCGCCCTGGTCGTCATGAGGCGACAACTCCCGAGTTCGCGCTTCCTCCGGTTAGCGGTACACTCGTGGGCTGGACAACGACATCAATCGGGAGTTGGCCCGTGAAAAAGGGTCGTCATCGCCGTTTCGAAGAGGCTCGGGCG
>Ga0209023_10002146_pt1 | contig 25161 bp, 22 predicted proteins | sample LakOneMetagenome_FD_187468 | JGI IMG/M metagenome (GOLD analysis project Ga0209023, IMG submission 187468) | Freshwater and sediment microbial communities from Lake Erie, Canada (SPAdes) (version 2) | ecosystem: Environmental > Aquatic > Freshwater > Lentic | place: Lake Erie, Canada... | reverse complement strand
TGGACGTGGTAGGTCTTGTCCGGCCCGGTGGCGGGATCGGTGATGTGCGCCGCCCATTGCGGATCGTTCGTAAACAGCAACAGGCCTTCGCTGGCCTTGTCGAGGCGGCCGACCGGCGCGATCCAGCCGAAGTCCGCTCCGTCGAAGCAGCGATAGACCGTATCGCGTCCGTGCTCGTCGCGCGTCGTGGAGACGAGTCCGCGCGGCTTGTTGAGCATCAAATAGTGGCGCGTCGCCACAGTCGAATCGAGGTTCGTCCCATCGACTTCGATGCGGGAGACGCCGTGGATGGTGGGGAACTCCGGATCGCGGACGATGCGCCCATCGACGCGCACGCGTCCTGCGCGGATCCATTCGACCGCCTGCGTTCGCGAACAAACCCCACGCTTGGAGAGTGCGCGGGCGAGTCCGTGGCGCGGGGCAGCGATCCGGTTCAGTCGCCCTTCGGCGCCTCGGCCGGCGGCGATTCCGACGTCGCGGCCGGTGCGGGATCGGGCTTGCGTCCGACCACGCGCACGCCGCGTGCCTTCATCCAGGCGTCGAACTCGTCCGCGGTCATGCGCTTGCCGTTCTGGGTCATGTTGAAACGCCACGGCGTGTTGTCCCACTGCGTCTGCGGCTTGTAGGCGGCCGGATCGTTGGGATCCACGCTGCCGGACGCGCCCGGCCGCATCGCATTGGCGATGTTGCCGCAGCTGGCGAGGCGGAGGCGCAGCAATACCTGGTCGACCGACTGGCTGGCGTCGTAGGCCTGCGACAGCACCGCGCCGGTCGCGCCGAGGTCGGTGTAGGCCGGCACGAGTTCGCTCGCAACCGACGCCAGCGAGAGCGTGTTGCCGAGCGACACCGGCGAAGCAGCGGTGCAGCCGCCGGAGATCGCCTCCGCGTGCGCGAAGCCGGGAAGCAGGAGCAGTAGTGCGGCGAATGGCGTAGTACGCATGTCCGTCGTCCGTGATGAAAAACCCGGCCCGAGTGTAGGCGTGCGTGCACGGACGGACAAGCGATGTTCCGAACCTGCTGTTCCGCAAAACACGAAGCCCGGCACTGGGCCGGGCTTCGCTTGTTGCTGGAACTGGCGTCCGGTCAGTTCTGGACGTTCAGCTCGGTGCGGCGGTTGGTTTCGTTCTTGCAGTCCGGCAGGGTCTGCGGGGTCTGCACGAGCGGACGGCTCTCGCCGTAACCGTTCGGGCCCACCAGGCGACCGGCGTCGACACCATTGCTGGTCAGGTAGTCGTACACGGCGCGGGCGCGACGCTCGGACAGGCCCTGGTTGTAGGTGTCGGTGCCGCAGAGGTCGGTGTGGCCGGCCACTTCGACGCGAAGGTCGGGGTAGCGCTTCAGGATGTCCACGGCCTCGTTCAGGATCGCGATCGCGTCCGGGCGCAGCGTCGACTTGTCGAAGTCGAAGTTCACGCCCTTGAGGTCGATCGACACCTGCACCGGGCAGCCGTCCGGACCGATGGTCTGGCCAGCCTGCGAACCGGGGCACTTGTCGTCGCAATCGTTCACGCCGTCGCCGTCGCTGTCCATGTCGGAGCAGCTCGGGGCCGCCGGAGTCGGAGCGGTCGGTTCCGGGCCCAGCGGGATCACGACGCCGACGGAGGCCAGCACGTCCTGGAACCAGTCTTCGCCATCGTTGTGGTCATTGTCGGTGCCGAGGGCGCCGATGCTGTCGTTGTCGCCATCGAAACGCATGGCGAGTTCGGTGCGGATGCCGACGCGACCGAGGTCGCCCTGCACGCCGATGCCGAGCTTGCCGGCAACGTTGCCGCCCGAACGCGTACCAGGCGAATCGGGGTTCGGGAAGTTGTCGTATTCCTCTTCATGGCGCTGGTAGCCCAGGCCCATGAGCAGGTAAGGGTTCCAGGCGCGGCCTTCGGCGATGAAGTGGCGACGCAGGTCGACCGAAATGCCGGACTGGCTCCAGTTCAGATCCTGACCGCGCGGCGAAGCACCGTCAGCACCCGGCGTCATGTTGACGATGTTGTTCGTGCCGGAAAAATTCGGATTCTGATAGTTGAGTTCGCCATCCAGCGACCAGTTCGGGTTCAGGAACTTGCCGAAGCCGATCGCACCGAACGGCGCGTTATTGGTGCCGCGATCGTTGTCCTGAATGTTGATGCCGGCGGAGCCGGTGATGTACCAACGGTCGTCGAAGGTCTGCGCAGAAGCAGCCTGAGCCACGCCCAGTCCGCACAGCAGCGCAGCGCAGAGCAGTTTCTTGTTCATCTTCAGCTCCTTGATCAAAGTAGGTATCGCATTAACCAGCGTGGACTCGAATTCAGACGGCCCGACGCGCGCCATCCCGTCCAGAGTATGGCCGGCCCCGTGAAAGCCGTGTTAACGCTAGCATAACAGTTCCGGCCTTGCCAACCATCGGCACAAATGGACTTGGGCGGAACCCTGTGTTGCGGGTCCGGCGCTTGGCAGCGGTGGCCCCCCGGGGCATTGTGATCGCATGACGTCCGCGGCTCCGGTTTCCCTGTTCCTGTCCCATGGATCGCCGATGCTGGCGATCGAGGACTCGCCCGCCGGGCGGTTTCTCGACGGCCTCGGCGGCACGATCCCCCGGCCGCGCGCCATCGTCGTGGCCTCGGCCCATTTCCTGACCGACCGCCCGATGCTGGGTGGCCACCCGCGGCCGCACACGGTCCACGATTTCGGTGGGTTCCCGGAACCGCTCTATGCCCTGCGCTACCCGGCTTCGGGGGATCCCGCCCTCGCCGCACGGATCGCCGAACGGATCGCGGCAGCTCGCCTGCCAGTCAAGATCCGCGAAGGCCATGGCCTCGACCACGGGATCTGGGTGCCATTGCGGAGGATGTACCCGCAGGCCGATATCCCGGTGGTGCCTTTGTCGGTCCAGCCCAACGCCGACGCCGCCTCCCATTACCGGCTCGGACAGGCACTGGCCGGTCTGGCCGATGAAAACGTGCTGGTGATCGGTTCCGGCGGTTTCGTGCACAACCTCGGCGAACTCGCCTGGGGCCGACCCGATGCGCCGATGCCGGCCTGGGCTCGCGACTTCCGCGACTGGATGCGCGACCGGGTGCTCGCTGCGGACGTCCATGCCCTGCTCGACTGGGAACGACAGGCACCGCAGGCGCGCCACGCGCATCCAACCACCGAGCACCTGCTGCCGCTGTTCGTGGCCATGGGTGCGGCCGAAGGACACACGGGCGTTCGCCATCTCCACGATTCGCACGAATACGGTTCACTGGCGCTGGACGCCTTCGCTTTCGGCTGACGCAGCCGCCATACGCGCCGGTATGCTTGCGCGATGAACGACACGCCGGCTACCGCGCCCTACCCGCACCTGCTCGCGCCACTGGACCTGGGCTTCACCACCCTGCGCAACCGGGTGCTGATGGGTTCGATGCACACCGGGCTCGAGGATCATCGCCGCGATTTCCCCAAGCTCGCGGCGTATTTCGCCGAACGCGCGGCCGGCGGCGTGGGGCTGATGGTCACAGGCGGTTTCGCGCCCAACCTCGTCGGTTGGCTGAAACCGTTCGCCGGAAAACTCAGCTGGCCGTGGGAAGCACGCAAGCATCTGCAGGTCACGTCCGCGGTGCACGTACACGGCGCGAAGATCTGCCTGCAGTTGCTGCACGCCGGGCGCTACGCCTACCACCCGCTGTCGGTGGCGCCGTCGAAACTCAAGGCGCCGATCAATCCGTTCACGCCACGCGCGCTGTCCGCCAGTGGCGTCGAGCGCCAGGTCGCCGCGTTCGCGAATGCCGCGAAGCTTGCGCGCGACGGCGGCTACGACGGCGTCGAAATCATGGGTTCGGAAGGTTACCTGCTCAACGAATTCACCGCGCCGCGCACCAACAAGCGCAATGATGCCTGGGGCGGCACGCCGGAAAAGCGCATGCGCTTCGCGGTGGAAATCGTGCGCCGCGTGCGCGAGGCCTGCGGCCCGGATTTCATCATCGTCTATCGCCTGTCGATGCTGGACCTGGTCGAAGGCGGCAACGACTGGAACGCGATCGTCGCGCAGGCGAAGGCGGTGGAAGCCGCGGGCGCGACGATCATCAATACCGGCATCGGCTGGCACGAAGCGCGCGTCCCGACCATTGCGACCTCGGTGCCGCGCGCGGCGTTCGCCGGCGTGACCGCGAAGTTGCGGCCGCACGTTTCGCTGCCGCTGGTGGCGACCAACCGCATCAACATGCCGGACGTGGCCGAAGCCGTGCTCGCCCGTGGCGGCGCCGACCTCGTGTCGATGGCGCGGCCGTTGCTCGCCGATCCGCACTGGGTCGCGAAGGCGCGCGGCAATCGCGCGAACGCGATCAACACCTGCATCGCCTGCAACCAGGCCTGCCTCGACCATGTGTTCGTGAACAAGCGCGCGAGTTGCCTGGTCAATCCGCGCGCCTGCCACGAAACCGAACTGGTCATCGCGAAAGCAGCCACGCCGAAACGCATCGCCGTGGTCGGCGCCGGGCCGGCGGGCCTTGCCTGCGCGACCACCGCGGCCGAACGCGGGCATCGCGTGACCCTGTTCGATGCCGCTGGCGAAATCGGCGGCCAGTTCAACCTCGCCAAGCGGATTCCCGGCAAGGAGGAATTCCACGAATCGCTGCGCTACTTCCGCGAGCGCATCGGCGAAACCGGCGTGCAACTGCAATTGGGAACGCGCGTCGACGCGCAGCGCTTGCGCGCATTCGACACCGTGGTCGTCGCCACCGGCGTCACGCCGCGTCGCGTGGATTTCCCCGGCTCGGATCACACCAAGGTCATCGGCTATCTCGATGTGCTGGAAGGCCGCGTCGTGCCCGGCGCGAAGGTCGCCATCGTCGGCGCCGGCGGCATCGGCTTCGATGTCGGCGAATTCCTCGTGCAGGAAGGCACGTCGCCCAGCCTCGACCCGGCGCGCTGGATGGCCGAATGGGGCATCGATCCCGCTTTCGAATCCGCTGGCGGCCTGGCGGAACCGCAACCCGAGCGCCCGGCGCGGCAGGTCTGGCTGTTGCAGCGCAGCCCGGGCAAGCCCGGCGCGAAGCTGGCGAAAACGACCGGCTGGATCCATCGCGCGGCACTGAAGGCCAGGGGCGTGAAGATGCTGGGCGGGGTCGAGTACCTCGGCGTCGACGACGCGGGATTCCGCATTCGCATCGACGGCAACGAGCAACTCCTGCCGGTCGATCACGTCGTGGTCTGCGCCGGGCAGGAACCGCGGCGGGAGCTGTTCGACCGGCTTCGGGAAACCGTCCCGGAACTGGAAACGCACCTGATCGGCGGCGCCGACGTGGCCGCCGAGCTCGACGCCAAGCGTGCCATCGACCAGGGCACCCGCCTCGCGGCCCGCCTGTAAGTTATTGTTGCGCCGCAATAAAATCCCGATTCCTAAGTAAAAACTCCAAAAGAATCAGATATTTCCGAACGTTCGTTCAGCTTTCGTTCGGTTTTCTGTCGCTAACTTGCGCCCACTTTCCAGCGGCCCACGGCCGCGCACGAGCGATCCGGGCAGTTCTTGCGCCGGTCGCGCCGGGCAAAGGCGCCATAGAGACGCCGCCCTCCCCAGTACGCCATGACGCAGAGCGATGCCCGCCCCAGGCGGACGCCGCGCTGTGCCGCAACGGAGCAAGGAGCACGACGATGAAACTGGCCTGGATCCTGTGGTTGGCCTCGATCCTCCCGCCGCAGGCGGCGGATTCGCTCTGCCTCAGCACCACCCTCTATCTCGAAGCGCGCGACCAGCCGGTGCGTGGCCAGCAAGCCGTCGCCGAAGTCGCGCTGCGTCGCCAGGACAGCGGACGCTGGGGCGATTCCATGTGCGACGTGGTCACCGCGCGCAAGCAGTTCGCCCCCACCCTCGTCCCGCCGGGCACGCGCCTGAGCAACAACGAGGCCTGGTCGCAGGCGGTCACCATCGCGCTCGAGGCCGAACGCAACTGGGAACTGCCCAAGGGCGAGCGCAAGGAAATCGTGCCGGGCGCGAGCCACTTCGCCGCGTTGGGAATCGCCAACCCGAGCTGGCGCAACGCTTACCAGGTGGCGACGATCGGCGGCCACACCTTCTTCAAGGTCGATCGCCTCTGATTCCTCCGCGGGAACGGATCGTTCCATCGCCATGCGCCCCGCTTCACCGCGGGGCTGCCATGCTGTCGGCCTCTTCCATCGAGGCCCACGCATGAAGCTCTACACCTCCCCCGGCGCCTGCTCGCTCGCGGACCACATCGCGCTGCAGTGGAGCGGCGCACCGTACGAAGCGCAGGTCGTCTCGCGCGACGATCGCAAGCAGCCCTGGTTCCAGACGCTCAATCCCGCCGGTGCGGTGCCGGTGCTGACCGAAGGCGACTGGGCGCTCACCCAGAACGCCGCGATCCTCAACTACATCGCCGACAAGTTCCCGGCAGCGAAGCTCGGCGGCGACGGTTCCCCGGAAAGCCGCGCCGAAGTGAATCGCTGGCTCGGTTTCCTCAACGCCGACGTGCATCCTGCGTTCAAGCCGATCTTCGGTTCCACCAGCTACCTCGGCGACCAGGCCTTCATCGACAAGTCGCACGAAAACGCGCGCAAGCAATTGCGTGGCCTGTTCGAACGCATCGACGCGCAACTCGCCGGCAAGGATTGGTTGACCGGTTCGCGATCGATCGCCGATCCCTACCTGTTCGTCGTCGCCCAGTGGGCGAAGAAGACCGGCGTCGATCTCTCCGGACTCGACAACCTCGCCACGTTCGACAAGCGCATGGCCGCCGATCCCGGCGTGCAGGCCGCGATGAGGGACGAAGGCCTGATCTGAGCCTCGCAGCAACGCAAACGAAAAAGGCCGCGCATTGCGCGGCCTTTTTCGTCGAACCACCACCGTCGTCAATCCTGCTTCCAGTGCCGCTGCATCTGCAGGAACGCGAAGGACGCCGACCACGCCACCAGCACAAGGCCGGTGAGCGCCTCGACGCCGGCGAGGATGCGGATCGCGCCCACCGGCACCCATGCATCGAAACCCAGGGAGGTGAATGCAAGCGCCGAGAGGAACAACGCGCCATGCCACCGCACGTGCACGACGCCGGAAATCGATCCCGCTTCGGGGAAGTGCAACAAGGCCCACCAGGCCACGCCGAAGATCCAGATCTCGACCATGTGCAAGGCGAGCACGCCGAGGATGGCCAGCAGCATCTGCCTGCGCCCGGCGCTGTTGGCGCCGGCGCGGAACCGGCGCTCCATGCGGTACAGGCCCTCGTAATGCAGCAGCACGCACAACATCGCGGCCACCAGCGTGCCGAGGATCGCCACGACGTAGCCCGGCAGGTTGCCCATCGCGTCAGCGCTTGCCGACCGGCACGTACTCGCGGTCTTCCGGGCCGGTGTAGTTCGCGCTCGGGCGGATGATCTTGCCGTCCTCGCGCTGCTCGATCACGTGCGCGCTCCAGCCGGTGGTGCGGGCGATCACGAACAGCGGGGTGAACATCGGCGTCGGGATCCCAAGCATGTGGTAGGCCGAAGCGCTGTACCAGTCGAGGTTCGGGAACATCTTCTTCGCGTCCATCATCAGGTTCTCGATGCGCTCGGACACGTCGAACAGCACCTGGTTGCCGCCGTCCACGCACAGCTTGCGCGAGATTTCCTTGATGATCGGGTTGCGCGGGTCGCCGACGGTATACACCGGATGGCCGAAGCCGATGATGATTTCCTTCTTCTCCATGCGCGCGCGGATGTCGGCTTCCGCCTCGTCGGCGCTGCCGTAGCGGCTGATGATGTCCATCGCCACTTCGTTGGCGCCGCCGTGCTTCGGGCCACGCAGCGCGCCGATCGCGCCGGTGATGCAGGAATGCATGTCCGACCCGGTGCCTGCGATCACGCGCGCGGCGAAGGTGGATGCGTTGAATTCGTGCTCGGCATACAGGATCAGCGACTTGTCCAGCGCATCGGCATGCAACTTCGATGGCGGTTCGCCATGCAGCAGGTGCAGGAAGTGCGCGGCGACGGAATCGTCGTCGGTCTCCACGTCGATGCGCCGGCCACTGCGGGTGAAGTGCCACCAGTACAGCAGCATCGAACCGAAGCTCGCGACCAGGCGATCGGCGATGTCGCGCGCCTCGCTTTCCGGGTGCGTCTCGCGCTCAGGCAGCACCGTGCCGAGCACCGAGCAGCCCGTGCGCAGCACGTCCATGGGATGCGCGTTCGCCGGCACCAATTCCAGCGCCTCGGACACGATCGCCGGCAGGCCGCGCAGGCGCTTGAGCCTGGTCTTGTAGGCATCGAGCTGCGACTGCGTCGGCAACGCGCCGTGCACCAGCAGGTGCGCCACTTCCTCGAAGGTCGACTTCGTCGCCAGATCGTGGATGTCGTAGCCGCGGTAATGCAGGTCGTTGCCGCTGCGGCCGACTGTGCACAGCGCGGTGTTGCCGGCGGCGGTGCCGCTCAGCGCGACCGACTTCTTGGCCTTGGGAAGGACTTGCACGTTGTCGCTCATGGTTTTCTCCGCCTTCGAATCATTGCAGCAGCGATCGGATCGCGCCGTCAGTTGTTGAAAATGGCATTGTCCGGAAGCTTCTGGCACCGGTCGATCGGCTTCACCAACTGCGCCAGGGACTTGTACCCGACCGCGTGCTTGTCGCTGTACATCCAGCACTCGTAGAGGGTCGAGCAGTAGCAGATGTTGACCAATGTCAGGCGCTGGACGGCGGCCGACTTGAATCGCTTGTAGTCATCCTCGTCCGCGAACTGGATCGCCGGGACTTTCTCCCCCGGCGTCAGCACGTTGGGGTTGAGCGTCGACTGCGAATACGAATGCGGCACGGTACCCAGGGCCTTCAACACGTGTTGCCAATCCGGTTGCGGCTTGCCGTCCACGAAAACCTGCGCACTGCGCACGATTGCCGGGCCGACGCCCTTGTTGAGGACTTCGATGGAACGTTCGTTGTCGTTGTTGCCGGCCACCAGCCACGGCCACACCTGCGCGCGCACCTGCTGCCGCTGGATGTAGGCGGTATAACCCGCGACCAGCAATGCAAGCATGCCGACCAGCGCCGCAATCACGGCAGCGACTGCGTCGTAGCGGATTTCGCGCCGCGGCCTCTTGTCGGCCAGGCCAGGCGCGCTTTCGTCGCGTTGTGGTTCCGGCATGGCGGTCGCCTACTTCTTCGCCGCGAACAATTCGTCGAGCTTGTCCTCGTAGGCGAGGTAGCCCAGGAAGTCGTACAACTCGTCGCGGGTCTGCAGCGTGTCGATGATGTTCTTCTGCGTGCCTTCTCGGCGCACGGTTTCGTAGAAGCCGAGCGCCGCCTTGTTCATCGCGCGATACGCACCGCAGCAGTACAGCGCGATATCGACGTTCGCCGACTTCAATTCGTCGGTGGTGAAGAACGGGGTCGAACCGAATTCGGTGAGGTTGGCGAGGATCGGCACCTTCACCGCGGCCTTGAACCTGCGGTAATCGTCCAGCGTCTTCATCGCCTCGGGAAAGATCATGTCGGCGCCGGCTTCGACATAGGCCACCGCGCGCTCGATCGCGCTGTCGATGCCCTCGGCCGCGGCGGCGTCGGTGCGCGCCATGATCACGAAGCCCGGGTCGGTGCGCGCATCCACGGCGGACTTCACGCGGTCGACCATCTCGTCCTTCGGCACCACTTCCTTGCCCGGACGATGGCCGCAGCGCTTCTGCCCCACCTGGTCCTCCATGTGCACCGCGGCCACGCCGATGCGCTCGAAGTTGCGGATGGTGCGGCCGATGTTGAACGCCCCGCCCCAGCCGGTGTCGATGTCGACCAGCAGCGGCATGCCGGTGGCGTCGACGATCCGGCGCGCATCGGTGAGCACGTCTTCCATCGTCGAGATGCCGAGGTCCGGCATTCCCAGCGAATTGGCGGCGACGCCGCCGCCGGACAGGTACAACGCCTTGTAGCCGGTGCGCTTGGCCATCAACCCGGCGTAGGCGGTGATCGCGCCCATCACCTGCAGCGGCGATTCTTCGGAAAGCGCGGCACGAAAGCGTGCGCCGGCGGATGCGTTCTGGTTCATGCAGGACCTTCCGGGAAAGGCGCGATTTTAACCCATCCCGGAAGCGCGGCCCCTTCCCGCGCCGGTCGCGCCGTAGTAAAACGCGATGCGTCGCGCCAGCGATGGGGAGCCGGTCATGGTGGCATCGAGATGGATCGCGCACCTGCGCGAACACGATTGGCTGGCGGTGAGCATCGAACTCGCGGTCGTGGTGCTCGGCATCCTCATCGCCTTGCAGGTCGGCAACTGGAACCAGGCGCGCGTCGATCGCAACCGGGCGCAGAACTATTACGAACGCATCCACGACGATCTGCTCGCCGACCGCAGGAACATGGACACGACGCTCGCCTTCTGGGGCAAGGTGTCCGCCTACGGACAAGCCGCCGTCGCGCATGGCGAAACCGGCGCGCTCGTGGGCGGATCGGAATGGAAGACGCTGCTGGCGTATTACCAGGCCAGCCAGACCATGCCTTTCGTCGAAACCGACAACGCCTACGACGAAGTGCGCAGCGCCGGCGAACTCGGCCTGATCGCCAACCAACGCCTGCGCGCCCAGCTTGCGGGCTATTACTCCCTGTCCGGCGTCGGTGGGCAGTCCATCATCCACGAACAAGATCCGCCCTATCGCGGCGAAATCCGCGGCATGACCCCGTGGCCGGTGCAGCAATACATCTGGAGCCACTGTTTCCGCGAATCGAGTTATTTCGGGCAGGATTTCGTCGATTGCCCCTCGCCGATCGACGCCGGCGAAGCGAGCGCCATCCTCGCGCGCTACCGACAGTCGCCCGCGCTACTCGATCATCTGCGTTTCTGGATGTCGCAACTGCGCATCAGCAGCCTCGTGCTCGGCAACGATCGCCACGATGCCGAAGCCTTGGCGATAGCAGTGGCACGGCAAGCCGGTCTCCCGGAAGACGACGCGCGGTCGCGTTGACGAGCGATTACGGCGCCTTGCCCCGCTTCGCCAGGTATGCCGCATTCGCCGCATCCACTTCGGAGGGCGTGGGGATGCCAGCCTGCCTGCAGAACACGGCAAAGTGCGGGTCGTCGCGATACCGGGTGAGGTAGGGATCCTCCCACACCCATTTCGCGTCGGGATCGCCCGCTGCCAGCGCGCGCTGCAGCCAATCGAACATCAAGCCGGGTTCCTTGCGAAGCGCGTACATGACCGCCACGCCCGACGGATTGTCCGTGCCCTGCACAGCAATGAATTTTCGTAATGCGGCATCGGCTGCGACGCGATCGGTGCCGATCTGCACGGCGAAGGCCGACGCATCGTCGCGGAACTCGCCCGGTGGAATCGCCCGGGCCGCGCGCATCGCGGCTCCGGCATCGCCGCGAGTGATCGCCAGCCATGCAAAATTGGCCTTGACGCCCGGTGCATCCGGCAGCAATTCGAGAACTTTGTCGAACGCGGCCTGCGCTTCATCGAGCCGTCCCGTCAATTGAAGCAGGCCGGCAAGCTGGGCATACGCCGTCGCCGAAAGCGGGTCGGACAATAGCGAACGCCGGACCAGATCGATGGCCTCCGGGTAACGGCCGGCTTTCGACATCAGCCTGCTCAAGCCCGTCAATGCATTGGACAAATCCGGTTGCAAAGCCAAGGCGCGGCGAAACTCCGCTTCCGCCGTTGCAGGATCGACATCGATGTAGGTCGACAAATTGCCTGCGATGGCGTGCGCATAGGCCAGGTTCGGATTCAGCGCCAACGCGTGTCGCACGTCGGCACGGGCGGGACTTGCCGCCACGAGCTTCCTGGCGACGATCGGATCGTTCCACGCAAGCGGAAACGTCCACGCGCCGCCGCGCTTGGCGTAGGCCAGTGCGTAGTCCGGATCCAACGCGATGGCGCGATCGAGCAGCGCGATGGCGCGGCGATTGCTTTCATCGGTGAGTTTCGCCATCTGGAAGTTGGCTTCCAGCAAGGCGTCGTAGGCCTCGATATTGCCGCTGGGCGGACGATCGCTCTGCGCGGCCGGCGCATCGCCCAGCAGCTTGGCCTTCAGCACGCCGGCCACTGCGGAAGTGATTTCGTCCTGCAGCTTGAACAGGTCCTTGTACGGTCGGTCGTAACGCTGCGACCACAACGCGCGTCCCGTCGGCGCATCCACCAGTTCCACGCTGATCCGCACCATATCGCCGGCGTGTTGCACGCTACCGCCGAGCAGTCGTGCCACTCCGAGTTTCGCGCCGATGGTCTTGCTGTCGGCGTTGCCGCCACGGAACTGGAACGAGGAATTGCGCCCGATCACGGTCAGGTCCGGCACCTGCGACAACGCGATGATCAGCGATTCGGAAATACCGTCGGAAAAGAACTGCTGCCTGTCGTCGCCGCTGGCGTTCACCAGCGGCAGGACGGCGATGGACTTGGAATCCGCTGCCACGGCCGAGACTTGCGCCTGCACTGCGGCTGGTTGCGTTGTCGAAGGCACCGCCTTCGGCACGCGCGCGAACCGCCACAGCATTCCGCCACCGACCGCCAGCAGCAACGCCAGGATCAGCAGTTCCGTGCCGGTGGCTTTCTGCGCGCCACGCTCGCCGTGGTACCAGGCCAGCACCAGCGCGACGAGGAACCCGATCGCCAGCGCGACGATCAACCCGCGTTCGACCGCCTCCGGCCAGGCGAAACGCTGCGCGACGATGTCCACGCCCTGCAGCAGCGCGAACGCGAACGCGATATAGGCCAGCGCCCACTGCACCAGCTTGCGTTGCCTGAGGCGGGCGAAGAAATCGCTCATCCCGTCGCCTCCAGCCGGCAAGCGTAAGGTTCGCGGTGCGGCGGCGGTCGCTGGATTCCCTGATCGAGCAGCACCTTCTGCAAGTTGGGGAAGTGACTGACATCGAAGTACGGATACACCAAGAACGACGACAGGGCGTTGAAATAGATCGGCGTGTCCATGTAAGCCAGCAACCGGTTCGCCTCCGCCGGGCGTCCCAAAAGCTGCAACGCGTTCCAACGCTCGGCGGTAGTCGGGTCGTCGATCCCGGCCATGCCCGCGTACAACCGGCGCGCGTTCTCGACACGCCCCTCGGCACAAGCCTGCCGAACCTGCACCAGCGCTTTCGATAGCGGCGACAACTGACTGGCCAGCAATTGCGGTACCAGCTTCGCAGCTTCCTGCACCGCACCTGCGGTCAGTAGCGCACGATGCGCTTGGTAAACCGTCTCGACTCCGTCCGGATCGTTCTTCAGATCGAGCCGGGCGTAATATTCGGCCCGCTTCGCTTCGCCTGCCCACACCAAGTAGCTGACGGGAGAGTCGGCCGATGGCTGGCCCAGCCGCAGCCGACCCATCGCCTCGGCCACGTCGCTGGCCGCGGCGTAATCGCCCCGGTACAGCGACCAGTTCGCGATGTAGTCATAGCCGCTCGGGCTATTCGGGTACTCGCGCACGTACTGGCGCATCAACCTGATGGCGTCGATGTAGCGGAGGTCTATCGCGGCACGCAAGGCGTCGTAATAGGCACGCTCGGACGCGTTGCGCGCGTTCGCGGAGGCGCGATCCAAATCCACGCGCAGGCTCTGCTGGCGATCGGCATAATTCAGGATCTTGGCCTCGGCCGACCCGAGCGAACTCGTGCGGAGCAAACTCCACTCCAAGTCCGCCGCGCGTGCGTATGCGTCGGCGAACTCAGGATCCAGTTCGATGGCGTGGTTGAACGCGGCCAGCGCATCGGAGTTCAGGCCATACTGGCTATCGTGAATGGCTTGCTGGCTCAGGGCCAGCCCGCGCAGAAAGGCCTGGTAAGCCGCGACCGATCGGGTTCCTGCGCGCTGCATGGCGGCCAGCGCCACTGGATCCACGGCGGTCTTGAGCGCCTGTGCGATCTCGCGTGCGACATCTTCCTGGATGGCGATGATGTCCTGGTTGGAACGATCATAGGTCTCCGACCACAATTCGTATCCATCCGCTGCCCGGATCAACTGCACTCCGATCCGCAGCTTGTCGTCGCCGCTCCGCACCGAACCTTCAAGCACCGTAGCCACATGCAGCTTCGCGGCAAGCTCCGGCACCGTCGCCTTGCTATCGCGCAGCGCAAACGATGATGTGCGCGCGGCCACCTTCAGATCCGGCACACGCGACAGGGAATTGATGATTTCTTCGCTCAGGCCGTCGGCGAAGTAGGCGTTGTCCTGCCCGGGACTCATGCTGGTGAACGGCAGCACGGCGATGGATTTGGAATCCGCGACCGCGGCTTGCGCCTGCGCTGCGGCTGGCTGCGCTGTCGAAGGCGCCGCCGCCTTCGGCGCGCGCGCGAACCGCCACATCATTCCGCCGCCGATCGCCAGCAGCACCGCCAGGATCAGCAGTTCCGTGCCGCTGGCCTTCTGTACTCCGCGCTCGCCGTGGTACCAGGCCAGCACCAGCGCGACGAGGAAGCCGATCGCCAGCACGACGATCAACCCGCGTTCGACCGCCTCCGGCCAGGCGAAACGCTGCGCGACGATGTCCACTCCCTGCAGCAGCGCGAACGCGAACGCGACATAGGCCAGCGCCCACTGCACCAACTTGCGTTGCCTGAGGCGGGCGAAGAATTCAGCCATGCGCATTCACGACGTCGGCGTTCGCCGCCGCGGGTTTGGACTTCGCGTATTCGCGCAGCAGCGCCTGGAAGCGCGGATCGCCGCGGATCGGATCCCAGGCCGGGTCGATCCACAGCATCGCGGGCGAATAGTTGGTGCCGACGCCCGGCGTGGCCAGCGCCCTGGCCAGCAGCGATACCGCCGAGTCGGTGCGCCCGGCGCGGGCATATTCGGTGGCGATCGTTACCAGCCACGAGGGTCCGTCCGCATAGTCGTGCTCGACGAAGGACTGCGCCTTCGCCAATGCCTTCAACGCCTCATCCACATCGCCCACGCCAAGTTCGGCACGGGCGACGAATATCCACTGCTCGGCGACCTTGACGCCGGCGCCGCTGAGCGCATGCACGCGCGCACGTTCCACGGGCAATGCCTCGGCATACAGCGCGCGCGCCCGCCCCGCATCTCCCGACAACCGATGCAACTCGGCCTGCATCAGGACTTTCTGGCCTCCCCCGGATCGATAGAAGTTGTCTGGCGTGTCGGGGATCGCGTCGAGCAGGGCAAGGGCCTCGGCGTATCGGCGTTGATACGTCAGCAGGCCCACCCGCCACAGGCGCAGGATGGGCTCGTCGCCGCGCGCCATGGCCAGTGCAGCCGGCACATCGCCACGCGACAACAAGGACACGCAGGAAAGCCTGTATCGCGCCTGCACATTGGCCGGGTCCAGCGCCAGCGCGCGCTGCAGCGCGGTTTCCGCCTCGGGATAGCGCATCAACATCATCAGGGTTTCGCCCTGGGTCAGCGCCAGGGCGCTGTTGCGCGAATCGCGCGTTTGCGCCTCCGCGAACGCGTCGAGCGCGGCATCGAAATGCCCCTGGCGACGCAGCACGTAGCCTTTCGCGGTCAGTGCCTTGTCGTCGTTTGGCCGGAGCTTCAACGCCGCCTGGAAATTTTCCAGCGCCGCCGCGTAGTCGCCTTCTCCGTAGTAGTTGCTGAAACCCATCGCGATGTGCGCTTCGGGCAGGTCAGGCGCCAGCGCGAGCACCCGCTCGGCGTCGCGACTCGCATCCGCCTGCAGTTTGTCCACGTCCTCGCCGCCGCCGCGGAACCAGGCCAACACGCTTTCCGTGTACGACAGGCGTGCCAGCGCGAGCGCGAATTGCGGCGCCCGCGCGATCGCTTCGCGATACAGCGGGATCGCCTGTTTGTATTGCGCGTTGTCGAAGTCCGTATCGCCGCGCGCGGTGAAGTACTCGGCGCGCAGGTAGAGGTCGTCGGCCACGGGATCGTTGCTCAGGGAAGTCGCGAGCCGGCTGGCCGCAGCCGGCGACAACCTGGCCTTCAGCGCATCGGCCACCTTGCCGGCGACTTCGCCTTCCACGCCGAAGACGTTGTCCAGCGTGCGCTGGTAGCTCTCCGCCCACAGGTGCGCGTCGGTGGCCGTGTCGATCAACTGCACGTTCACGAGCACCGCATTGCCCTGGCGCTGCACGCTGCCTTCCAGCACGCTCGCGACACCGAGTTCCGCGCCGACCTGCTTCAGGTTTTCCGGGCGGCTGCGGTACTTCAAGGTCGAAGTGCGCGAAATCACCTTCAGCTCGCCGATATCCGCAAGCTTGGTCAGGATCAGGTCCTGCATGCCGGCGACGAAGTATTCGTTGTCCTTGTCGGCGGACAGGTTCTCGAACGGCAGTACCGCGATGGATTTGCCAGGAATGCTCGTGGCTTGAGGCGTGGGTGCGGCCGGCGCCGCCGTCGACGGCGGCGAAAACCGCCACAACATTCCGCCGCCGACCGCCAGCACCAACGCCAGCACGAGGAGCTCCGTGCCGGATACCTTCTGAATCCCGCGCTCGCCGTGGTACCAGGCCAGCACCAGCGTGACGAAGAACCCGAGCACCAACGCCAGGGTCAGGCCGCGCTGCAGGCTTTCCGGCCAGCCGAACTGCTGCGCGACGATGTCCGTGCCCTGCAACAGCGCAAAGGCGCCCGCGACATAGGCGATCGACCACTGCACCAGCTTGCGCTGCTTCAGGCGTTCCCAGAAGTCGGCCATCCCCCCACCCGCGGCACCTAGCCGTCGCATCGCTTCCTATCTTGAACGCAAAAAGGGCCGGCGTGAGGCCGGCCCTTTCGAGACATGCGCTGCCTGTCGACTCGCTTACAGCAGGTGGGCGACACCCGCGCGCTCTTCTTCCAGCTCGGCCAGCGTCTTGTCCATGCGCTCGCGGCTGAAATCGTCGATGGGCAAGCCTTCGACGCGGGTGTATTCGCCATTCGCGCAAGTCACCGGCACGCCGTACATCACCGTTTCCGGGATGCCGTAACTGCCGTCCGAGGGCACGCCCATCGTCACCCACTTGCCGTCGGTGCCCAGCGCCCAGTCGTGCATGTGGTCGATCGCCGCGTTCGCGGCCGAAGCCGCCGACGACAGGCCGCGCGCCTCGATGATCGCGGCGCCGCGCTTGCCCACGGTCGGGATGAACGCGTTGGCGTTCCAGTCGGCGTCGTTGATCCTGTCCTTCAGCGATTGGCCCTCGACGGTGGCGAAGCGGTAATCGGGATACATCGTCGGCGAGTGGTTGCCCCACACGACCAGCTTCTCGATGTCGGCGACGGCGACGCCGGCCTTGTTCGCGAGCTGGGACAGCGCGCGGTTGTGGTCCAGGCGCAGCATCGCGGTGAAGTTCTTCGCCGGCAGCGAGGGCGCCGACTTCATCGCGATGTAGGCATTGGTGTTGGCCGGGTTGCCGACCACCAGCACCTTGACGTTGCGCGAAGCGACTGCATCCAGCGCCTTGCCCTGCTCGGTGAAGATCTTGGCGTTCTCCAGCAGCAGATCCTTGCGCTCCATGCCCGGGCCGCGCGGACGCGCGCCGACCAGCAGCGCGTAGTCGGCGTCCCTGAACGCGACTTTCGGATCGTCGGTGCCGACCATGCCGGCCAGCAGCGGGAACGCGCAGTCCTCGAGTTCCATCATCACGCCCTTGAGCGCGGCCTGCGCCTTGTCCAGCGGCAGTTCCAGCATCTGCAGGATCACCGGCTGGTCCTTGCCCAGCATTTCGCCTGAGGCGATGCGGAACAGCAGCGCGTAACCGATCTGGCCGGCGGCGCCGGTGACTGCGACACGGACGGGTTGTTTCATGTGTTCAATCCTCGAATGCACATAGGGTGGGCCCTGGCCCACCGTGTGGAGAATGGTGGGCCGGGGCCCACCCTATGGATCACTTCAATTCGGCGAAGAACTCGCGGAAACGCTCCAGCCCCGGCGCGAGTTGCGGCGTCGGGCAGGTGTAGCTGATCCGCAGCGCGCGCGGCTCGCCGAACGCGGAGCCGGGCACGCAGGCCACGCCCTTGCTTTCGAGCAGCGCGTTGCACAGGTCGATGTCGTTGGCGATGACCTTGCCGCCGTGCGACTTGCCGAAATAGGCACTGACGTCCGGGAACACGTAGAACGCGCCCTGCGGCTTCGGGCAGGCGATGCCGGGGATGGAGTCCATTACCGCCATCACCTGGTCGCGCTTGGCCTGGAATTCGGCGCATTTCGCGGTCGGCACGTCCTGCGGGCCGTCGAGCGCGGCGATCGCCGCGGCGGTGACGATCTCGGGGATGTTGGTGATGTGGTTGGAATTCATCGTGGTGACCGCGGCCGCCACCGATTCCGGGCCGGCCATGAAGCCCACGCGCCAACCCGGCATGCCATAGGTCTTGCTGAGCGAATCGATGAAGATCACCCGGTCGCGCAGTTCCGGCCGGCTGTGCACGAAGTTGTGGTAACCGATGCCGTCGAACACCATGCGGTTGTAGATGTCGTCGGTGATGACCCAGGTATCCGGGTACTTCGCGATGACGTCGGCGAGCGCGTCGATCTCGGCCTTGGCGTAGACCATGCCGGTCGGGTTGTTCGGGTTGTTGAACAGGAATACCTTCGGCTTCTTCGCCAGCGCGGCATCGAGCTGCGCCGGGGTGAGCTTGTAGTGCTGTTCCGGCGGGCACGGCAGCAGGTCGATCTTCGCGCCGACGATGTCGGCGATGTCGAGGTAGCTGGTCCAGTACGGCACCGCGAAGGCGATGGTGTCGCCTTCGTCGAGCAATGCCTCGGCGAGGTTGTAGATCACGTGCTTGGCGCCGATGCCGGTCGCGCAGTTCACGCGGCCGTAGCCGGTCAGGCCGACTTGCGCCATGTGCTCGATGAACGCATCCAGCAGCGCGTCGCTGCCGCGGTTGCTTCCGTACTGGCCGCTGTCGTGTTCCAGCGCCTTGCGCACGGCGGCGTAGACGTGCTCGCCGGGCAGGAAATTCGGAACGCCGATGGAGAAGCTGACGATGTCGCGGCCTTCGGCCTTGAGGCGCTTGGCCTTCTCGGCGACCGCCATGATGGCGCTGGGCTTGGCGCGACCGATTCGCGCGGCGAACTGAGGCATCGCAGGACCTCGAACGTGGCCGCATTGCGCGGCTTGGGGTGGGGAAAGCCCCGTAATTTTAGCACCCGACCCGATCGACGGGCCGGGCGCCTTGTGGAGCAAAAGCTCAGGCCGCGAGGATCATGCCGACAAGAGCCGGTTCCACTCCGCGACGCGGTCGGCCTTGGCTGCCAACGCGGCGTCGGCATCGCCCTCGATCTTCACCGATTTGATCGTGTCGCCCTGGCGGACGGCATCGACCACATCGAGGCCTTCGACCACCTTGCCGAACACGGTGTGCTTGCCATCCAGCCACGGGGTGGCGACATGGGTGATGAAGAACTGGCTGCCATTGGTGTTCGGGCCGGCATTGGCCATCGACAGCACGCCGCGCTCGTGGCCGATCCCGTTGTTGGCTTCGTCCTCGAAGCGGTAACCCGGGCCGCCGCGGCCGCTGCCTTCCGGGCAACCGCCCTGGATCATGAAATCGGCGATGACGCGGTGGAAATTCAGGCCGTCGTAGAAGCCGCGACGGGCCAGGTTCACGAAGTTGGCGACGGTCAGGGGCGCCTTGTCGGGGTACAGCTCGAGCTTGATCGGGCCGCGGTCGGTGTCGAAAGTGGCGAACAGGGGCATGGAGTTTCCTGCTGGATGCGAACGGGCGGCGAAAGCCGGGGCCGGCTATAATAGCCCGCTTCCTTTTCCCCTTCCCTCGTGCCCTGCCGCCTCGTAGGCGGTATCCGGGTGCGATTCGACGATCCCCGAATCCATGTCCATCGAACGCCTGCGCAACATCGCCATCGTCGCCCATGTCGACCACGGCAAGACCACCCTCGTCGACTGCCTGCTCAAGCAATCCGGCACCCTCAACGAACGCACCGTGCTGGCCGAGCGCGTGATGGACAGCAACGACCAGGAGAAGGAACGCGGCATCACCATCCTGGCCAAGAACACCGCGATCACCTGGCGGGACAACCGCATCAACATCGTCGATACCCCCGGCCACGCCGACTTCGGCGGCGAGGTCGAGCGCGTGCTGTCGATGGTGGATTCGGTGCTGATCCTGGTCGACGCGATGGACGGCCCGATGCCGCAGACCCGCTTCGTGACCCAGAAGGCGTTCGCGATGGGCTTCCGCCCGATCGTGGTGGTGAACAAGATCGACCGCCCCGGCGCACGCCCGGACTGGGTGATCGACCAGGTGTTCGACCTGTTCGACAAGCTCGGCGCGACCAACGAGCAACTGGATTTCCCGATCGTCTACGCCTCGGCGCTGCATGGCTACGCGAGCCTCGACGACGCCGCGCGCGATGGCGACATGACCCCGTTGTACGAAGCGATCATGCAGCACGTGCCGGCGCCGCCGGTGGCCACCGATGGTCCGTTCCAGATGCGCATCTCGCAGCTGGACTACAACAATTTCGTCGGCGTCATTGGTATTGGCCGCATCCAGCGCGGCACGTTGAAGAAGAACATGCCGGTCACCGTGATCGACCGCGAAGGCAAGAAGCGCCAGGGCAAGGTGCTGCAGGTGCTCGGCTTCATGGGCCTGGAACGCATCGAGCAGGACAGCGCGGAAGCCGGCGACATCGTCGCCATCTCCGGCATCCAGGACCTGACCATCTCCGACACCATCTGCGCGATCGACGCGCCGGAAGCGCTGCCGGCGCTGACCGTGGACGAGCCGACCATCAGCATGACCTTCCAGGTGAACAATTCCCCGTTCGCCGGCAACAAGGACCTGAGCGGAGGCAAGTTCCTGACCAGCCGCCAGATCAAGGACCGGCTCGAGCGCGAAACCGTCCACAACGTCGCGCTGAAGGTCGAGCAGTTGGACGATGCCGACAAGTTCCTGGTCAGCGGCCGCGGCGAACTGCACCTGTCGGTGCTGATCGAGAACATGCGCCGCGAGGGTTTCGAACTCGCGGTGTCGCGCCCCGAGGTGATCATCAAGGAAATCGACGGCCAGTTGATGGAACCGATCGAGCAGTTGGTGGTGGACATCGAGGAAGTGCACCAGGGCGGCGTGATGGAAAAGCTCGGCACCCGCAAGGGCGCACTGAAGAACATGGAATCCGACGGCAAGGGCCGCGTGCGCCTCGATTACATGATCCCCGCGCGCGGGCTGATCGGTTTCCAGAACGAGTTCAAGACCCTGACGCAAGGTTCCGGCCTGCTGTTCCACGTCTTCGACCATTACGGCCCGAAGGAAACCGGGCCGATCGCCAAGCGCCTCAACGGCGTGATGATCGCGAACGCCGCGGGTGCGACGCCGGCCTATTCGCTGGGCCCGCTGCAGGAGCGCGGCAAGCTGTTCGCCGCCGAAGGCGACCAGGTGTACGAAGGCCAGCTGGTCGGCATCCATTCCAAGGACAACGACCTCACCGTCAATGCGATCAAGACCAAGCCGCTGACCAACATGCGCGCTTCCGGCAAGGACGACGCCATCCAGTTGACGCCCGCGATCAAGTTCTCGCTGGAACAGGCGCTGGATTTCATCGACGACGACGAACTGGTCGAGATCACGCCGAAGGAAATCCGCCTGCGCAAGAAGTTCCTCACCGAAAGCGATCGCAAGCGTGCCAGCCGCGCGGCCTGAGGTCGACGCGGTGACCGGCAACGAGTAGCCTCGCCGGATGCGCGACCAGCCCGCACCGCCGCCGGACGAAACGCAAGGGCACTACAACCCGGATCCGCATGCGCATCCGGGCCTGCATGTCATCGCGGTGTTCGAGGCAAGCAAGGGCCTGCTGGCGTGGATCGCCGCGAGCGGCCTCGCGCTGATCGGGCCGGCGCCGCTGCAGCGCTGGGTGCACCTGCTGATCGCGCGCTTCCAGCTCGATCCCGACCACGGCGCGATGGCGTGGCTGGCGAACGCGATCGGCCCCGGCACCGTGCACCTGGCCGCGGCGATCGTCGCGATCTATGGTGCGCTGCATATCCTCGAAGGCTGGGGCCTGTGGCGGGCGAAGGCCTGGGCTTCATGGCTCGGCTGCGTCACCGCCGCGCTGTACCTGCCGTTCGACATTTACGCATTCGCGCGCCATCGCCACTGGATGGAAGCGGTGGTGGTCGCGGTGAACCTGCTGGTCGTGTGGGTGCTCGCCCGCGACCTGCTCAAGCGCAAGCAGTAGCCACGCTCAGGCGTGGGCCACGATCCCGCGCTTGCGCACCACCAGCATCGCCAGCTCCAGCGCTTGTTCGTAGTTCAGCCGCGGGTCGACCGTCGAACGATAGGCACGCTCGAGGTCCGCGTCGGTCAGGTCGCGCGCGCCGCCGGTGCATTCGGTCACGTCCTCGCCGGTCAGCTCGAGGTGTATGCCGCCCAGGCGGGTGCCGGCCGCCGCATGCAGGTCGAACGCGGTTTCCAGTTCCGCGCGGATGTTGCCGAAGCGGCGCGTCTTGTAGCCGTTGGCGCTGGTTTCGGTGTTGCCGTGCATCGGGTCGCAGACCCAGAGCACGCGGCGACCGTCGCGCTTGATCGCATCCAGCAACGCGGGCAGTTTCGAAGCGATGTTCGCCGCGCCCATGCGATGGACCAGCGTGAGGCGACCCGCCTCGTCGTCCGGGTTGAGCACGTCGACCAATCGCAACAACTGCTCCGGCGTGGTCGAGGGCCCGACCTTCAGCGCGATCGGGTTGCGGATGCCGCGGAAATACTCGACGTGCGCGCCATCGAGCGCGGCGGTACGCATGCCGATCCACGGGAAATGCGTGGCGAGGTTGAACCAGCCCCACTGCCGCGGCACCTGCCGCGTCTGCGCTTCCTCGTACGGCAGCAGCAGCGCCTCGTGCGAGGTGTAGAAATCGACCCGGTTGAGGTTGTGCACGCGGTCGCCGGAAATGGTTTCCATGAAGCGCACCGCGTCGCCGATGCCGGCGACGATGCGGTGGTATTCGTCGGCGAGCGGCGAATGCTGGACCCAGCCGAGATCCCAGTACTCGGGATGGTGCAGGTCGGCGAAACCGCCATCGATCAGCGAACGCACGAAGTTCATCGTCATCGCCGAGCGCGCATGCGCCTTCACCATCAGGCGCGGGTCCGGCGTGCGTGTTTTTGCGTCGAATTCCGGTCCGTTGACGATGTCGCCGCGGTAGCAGGGCAAGGTCGCGCCATCGCGCGTTTCGGTGTCGGCCGAACGCGGCTTCGCGTACTGGCCGGCGAAACGCCCGACGCGCACCACCGGCAGGCGCAGCCCGTGCACCAGCACCAGGCTCATTTGCAGCAGCACCTTCAGCCGGTTGCCGATCACGTCCGGCGTGCATTCGGCGAAGCGTTCGGCGCAGTCGCCGCCCTGCAGCACGAAGCGTCGTCCTTCCTGCGCTTCGGCGACCTGGCGCTTCAGTTCCAGGATTTCCCACGACGTCACCAGCGGCGGCAGCGCGCGCAGTTCTCCCTGCACGCCGGCAAGCGCATCGGCATCGGGATACTGCGGCTGCTGCAACGCCGGCCGCGCGCGCCAGCTGTCCGGTGTCCAGCCTTGCGGCAGGTTCACGGGACGCAGGTTGTGCTCGGGCAGGCTCATCGTCGGGCTCGTGTTGCGGTGCAACGCATCATCCGCAGCCTCCATGTCGGCTGCAAGTTCCGCCATGAATGCGGTTCAGCGTCGGCGGAAGCCGGCCAGCAAGGCCCAGGCCGCCAGCGCCGCGAACCACAACAGGCACCACATCGGCATGCTCAGTCCGAGGAATTGCCAATTGATGTTGCTGCAATCGCCGTCGGCCATCAGCACCTTGCGCGCCACGCCCAGCCATGACTGTTGTTCCAGCATGAAGTTCAGGCCGGGCCCGCAGGCCGGCATGTCCGGCGGGAACAACTGCACCCAGGAATGGCGACCGGCATAGCCCATGCCGACGATGGCGGGCACCAGCGCCAGCAGCGACCAGGCCTGGCGCGCGCGCGGCGACCCCGGGGCGACGAGGCCTCCGACCAGGAACACGAACCCCAGTCCCGCGAACGCGATCCGCTGGAAAATGCAGAACGGGCACGGCTGGATGCCGAGCTGGAACTGCACATGGAACGCATAGCCCAGCAACGCGGCGCAACATGCGAAACCGAGGAGGAACTGTTTGCGGAAACTCCAGCGGGATGGATTCACGTGCATGCTCGGCGCGAATGGTGGAGGGATTATCGCGCGCTACCCCGCAAACGAAAAACCCCGGCGCATGGCCGGGGCTTCATGGATCGGAATCGGGTATTGGCTCAGTCGGCGTCGACGGCCGCGGCGGCGTCGGGGCGATCGACCAGCTCGACATAGGCCATCGGCGCATTGTCGCCGGCGCGGAAGCCGCACTTGAGGATGCGCAGGTAGCCGCCCGGACGGGTGGCGTAGCGCGGGCCGAGTTCGATGAAGAGCTTGCCCACGGCCTGCTTGTCGCGCAGGCGCGAGAACGCGAGGCGGCGGTTGGCGACGCCGTCGACCTTGCCGAGGGTGATCAGCGGCTCGGCGACGCGGCGCAGTTCCTTGGCCTTGGGCAGCGTGGTGCGAATGAGTTCGTGCTTGATCAGCGACGCGGCCATGTTCGAGAACATCGCATCGCGGTGCGAACTGGTGCGGCTGAACTTGCGTCCGGATTTCTGGTGGCGCATGGCGTTGGTTCCTGTGAATGTCGGATCTGTTGGACTTCGCTGTCGCCATCATGGCGCTGGAACTTCGGGCTACGCTGGCCCTGGCCGATCCTCCGTGACCGGCATGCCGCGGATCTTCTGATCCGTCGGCTGGTGTTGCTGCACAACTTTTTGTAGCGTCACTACGTTTTACCGCAGCGCATTCCGAAACTTGACGCCCCTGCCCTCGCGCACAGCGCTCGGGCGTTCGCTGACGCGCGAACTGCCGATAAGGCAGTTCGCGAACGCGTCATCTCACCCCATCATCCCGTGCGAGGCGATACCGGCCGGCGGCCAATTCTCGAGCTTCATGCCGAGCGAAAGACCGCGCGAGGCGAGCACTTCCTTGATCTCGGTGAGCGACTTCTTGCCGAGGTTCGGCGTCTTCAGCAGCTCGACTTCGGTCTTCTGGATCAGGTCGCCGATGTAGTAAATGCTCTCGGCCTTGAGGCAGTTGGCCGAACGCACGGTCAGCTCGAGGTCGTCGATCGGGCGCAGCAGCATCGGGTCGACGCCCGAGGCCGCCGGCTTCGCCGCGCCGCGTTCGCGGTGGGTGAAGTCGCCGAACACGCTGAGCTGCTCGCTGAGGATGTCGGCGGCGGTGCGCACGGCTTCCTCGGCGTCGATGGTGCCGTTGGTCTCGATGTCGAGGACCAGCTTGTCGAGGTCGGTGCGCT
>Ga0209023_10002145_pt1 | contig 25162 bp, 25 predicted proteins | sample LakOneMetagenome_FD_187468 | JGI IMG/M metagenome (GOLD analysis project Ga0209023, IMG submission 187468) | Freshwater and sediment microbial communities from Lake Erie, Canada (SPAdes) (version 2) | ecosystem: Environmental > Aquatic > Freshwater > Lentic | place: Lake Erie, Canada... | reverse complement strand
GGAAAAACCCATTTCTCCCAGTGAAAAAGAATGCCGTGATATTTTAGCACTGGCAAAAAAGACGGGGCGCATTGTTGCAGTTTGTCATGTACTGCGTTATGCACCTTATTTTGTTAAGCTGAAAGAAATCATGCAGAGTGGTGTTTTGGGAGAGATCATCAGCATACAGCATATGGAACCCATTGAGCATATACACATGAGCCATTCGTATGTACGCGGCAACTGGCATAACAGTAAACAAACCACACCCATCATACTTGCCAAATCATGCCATGACCTGGATATTTTAAGATGGATGCTGGAAAAAAACTGCACCAATATACAGGCATTTGGTAACCTGAAGTGGTTCACAAAAAAAAATGCGCCTGAAGGAAGCACCGCCCGTTGCACTGATGGCTGCAAGGTGGAAGGACAATGCCCTTACTCTGCACTGGATATTTATTACCGCAAACGCCAGCGCAATTATGTGTTTGATCTGCCCGATGATAAGGATAAACAGGCAGCTTATGTGTTGGAACAGTTAAAAACCACCAACTATGGCCGCTGCGTGTACCGTATGGATAACGACCAGCCTGATCATTACACCACCAATATTTTATTTGACGGCGGGGTAACCGCAGCATTTTCTATGGAAGCCTTTACTTCTTACGAAGGCAGGCGCACAAGGGTGATGGGCAGTTTGGGCGATGTGGTGGGCGACATGAGTTCCTTTACCATGACTGATTTTTTAACCGGTAAAAAAACAGAATGGAAACAGGATACGGATGGCCATGGCGGCGGCGACTGGAGGCTGGCGCAGGACTGGGTAAATGCTGTATCGCAACATAACCCTGCACTGCTCACGTCCACTATTGATGCTTCTATTGAAAGCCATGTGATGGGCTTTATGGCAGAAGAAAGCAGGAAGCATAATAAAGTGATGGAAGTGAAATTATAGAACTATACTTTATCAATAACCGGCAGCCTGCGGCTGCCGGTTCTATTACGATTAATAATAATTCCGCTATTTTGTACCAGTGAAACCCGTCTACAATCTATTCTACCGCTTACTTCCAATAAGAAAAGTAATTACTGATAACCAGCTTTATTTATTAAGCGAAGCAGAGATAAAAGCCATCCGTTCCAAAGAACTGTTTGCAGTGTGGGCTGCCGCATTTTTTGGCGCCATGGGCGTTATCCTTTTATATGTGCCGCAGTATGTATTGCCGCAATGGTTTCCTGTTACCCATATTTCTTTATTTGGAAAAACATTTGGTGTACCCGTTGTAATGCTGGTATACATGGTGGTGCTGGTGATCATAGAAATCATGCTGCTTACTTTTTTAAACATCTGGTGCGCCCATGAAATAGCTGTGGCCACCGGCTTCTTAAACTACCAGAGCAAAAAAGAAAAAGACAAGCGCAACCTGCTTATCAATATCGGCCTTGAAAAAAAGAACAAAGAGATTTTAAAATACGGCATTGACCCGCTGCAGGGTATCAATAAAAAAGCCTTAATGGCCTGGAACTTCTTTTTCATCCTGAAAGCCACACTCAGCAATATGCTGTTCAAGGTTTTTATTCAGCGGGTGCTGGGCCGTTATGCTGTAAAAGCCGTACAGGATTTTGCGGGCATCCCCATTTTTGCAGCATGGAATGCCTATGGCACCAAAGTGATATTAAAGGAAGCCCGGGTGATCATCATGGGCCAAAATTTAATTGAAGTGGTTTGCGGGCGCATCCGTAAAGACCAGGAGCCCACAGAAGCCTTTAAAAATTTGCTATATGATACCCTGCAATACATTGCCGTGAGTAAAAGGGATTTTCACCAGAACCATTTTATACTGACAAAAAACTTATTTGAGATATACAATATCCAGCCTAAAGACAAACACTGGCTGGAAGCAGGCTATTACCAGAAACTGCATACCGCCGGCAAGGAAGAAAAAGAAGTATGTCAGCTGCTTATTGCCATTGGCTTTTTACTGGATGGAAAATTATCCATTACTGAACACCTGCAGCTGAAAGAACTGCAAAAGGAGGGCCTGATTGACTTATCTGCTCACGAAATAAAAAAATTTCAATCAGATTTTTTAAACGGCAGGGGTATTGAAGGGTTGATAACAAAATATATTTAGTACATGAAAGAACAAAAAGTGTTTGTACCCCATATTGCCATCTGTATTATTATGGACCTGGTGGGCATGGCAACCTATCTTATTCCTGCTTTTGGAGAATTTGGTGATATTGTTTGGGCCCCCATCTCCGGCTATATTTTTTATACCTTGTTTGGCGGCAGGTTTGGTGTAATTGGTGGTGTGCTCAATTTCCTGGAAGAGATCATTCCCTATACCGATATCATCCCCTCGTTTACTATTGCCTGGTTTATCAGGAAAAAACAGGCAGAGAAATTATTGCGCTGAGCTTTTCGTAAATTGCATATCCTTTATGCCATTCAAACTCCATTCTTCTTATTCCCCATCCGGCGACCAGCCGCAGGCCATACAGCAACTTACCGAAGGTTTGCTGAACGGGGAACGTTACCAAACTTTACTGGGTGTAACCGGCAGCGGTAAAACATTTACTATGGCCAATGTTATCCAGAATGTGCAGCGGCCTGTACTGGTGTTAACGCATAATAAAACACTGGTGGCACAATTGTATGGTGAGTTTAAACAGTTTTTCCCCGATAATGCCGTGGGGTATTTTGTAAGCTATTACGATTACTACCAGCCCGAGGCTTACATGCCTGTAAGCAATACCTACATTGAAAAAGATTTAAGTATTAACGAAGAGCTGGATAAATTAAGATTACAGGCAACAGCACAATTACTGAGTGGCAGAAGGGATATTATTATTGTGGCCAGCGTGAGCTGTATTTACGGTATGGGTAACCCCACGGATTATGAGAACGGCATCATCCGCATTGCTCCCGGCCAAAAAATTTCCAGGCAGGGATTTTTACATGCACTGGTAAATTCGTTATACAACAGGAGCGAGGGTGATTTTACAAGAGGAACATTCCGCGTTAAAGGCGATACCATCGATATCAATTTACCCTATGTGGATTTCGGTTACCGTATCACTTTCTTTGGTGATGAAATAGAAACCATTGAAACGCTGGAACTCAAAACCGGCAAGCGCATCAGCAGCGTGGATAATGCAGCCATCTTTCCTGCCAATTTATACGTGGCACCAAAAGACATGCTGCAGCAGGTGATACATGAAATACAGGATGAAGTACTGGCACAGGAAACTTATTATAAAAACGCAGGCAAATATATTGAAGCACAACGCATCAGTGAAAGGGTGAACTATGATTTAGAAATGATCCGTGAACTCGGTTACTGCAATGGCATTGAAAACTATTCCCGTTTTTTCGACAGGCGCAAGCCGGGCACCAGGCCCTTCTGTTTACTGGATTATTTTCCCAAAGATTTTATTTTAATGGTAGATGAAAGCCACCAGACCATCCCGCAGGTAAGCGGTATGTATGGCGGCGACAGGAGCCGTAAACTGATTTTAGTGGATTATGGTTTCCGTTTGCCGTCTGCATTGGATAACCGGCCATTGAATTTTCATGAGTTTGAAGCCTTGACAGGACAAACCATTTTTGTATCGGCCACACCTGCCGATTACGAACTGGAAAAATGTGGCGGCGTGGTGGTGGAACAGGTGGTAAGACCTACAGGTTTACTGGATCCTCCGATAGAAGTCCGCCCATCTGTAAATCAAATTGATGACCTGCTGGATGAGATTGATAAACGCATTACCAAGGGCGACAGGGTGCTGGTAACGACGCTTACCAAGCGGATGGCCGAAGAGATGACGAAATATTTAGAGCGCATCAACATCAAATGTAAATACATACACAGCGAAGTGGATGCTTTGGAACGGGTGGAAATATTAAGGGAGTTGCGACTGGGTGTTATTGATGTATTGGTGGGTGTGAATTTACTGAGAGAAGGGTTGGATCTTCCCGAGGTTTCTTTGGTAGCGATTTTAGATGCCGATAAAGAAGGATTTTTACGCAATGAAAGAAGCCTTACCCAAACAGCCGGCAGGGCGGCCCGTAATGTGGATGGCCTGGTAATTTTTTATGCCGATACCATGACGGAAAGTATGCAGAAAACCATTGACGAAACCACACGCCGCAGGGAAAAACAAATTGCTTATAATATTGAACATAATATCACCCCCACCACCATTAAAAAAAATACACAACAGATCATGGCGCAGGGTTCAGTGCTGGATGTAAAAGGTTACGACCCCGCCAACCCATATTCCATCAAGCCGGATGAGGATATTGTACCCATTGCCGCAGAAGATGAAGCCGAATACAAAACCATTCCACAGATGGAAAAAGGTATTGGCAAAATAAAAAAGCAAATGGAAAAAGCAGCAAAGGATTTAGATTTTATGGAAGCAGCAAGGCTGCGGGATGAAATGTTCAGGCTGCAGAAAGAACTGGAATCAATGAAAAAATAATATTCAGACTGCTTCGCAGTTTAATAGCCACGGATTACACGAATGGGCAAGAATAATACAGGCCATTAGTGTTAATTAGTGTAATTCGTGGCCACAAAAAAATTCACGTAGTGAATAAAATATCCTTCCTTTCCAATCGTCTTTGTTAGCAGGCACGATAATTTTTAAAAAATCAGTTCACAATGATATTGTCTCTTTTAATTATTGCCCTACCTGTGGCCATGGTATATTTTTTCATGAAGCAGTCAAAGTTTGGCAGCCTTCCAGCCGGCGAAAGGCTGGAATTGGTAAGGGTATCCCCGCAATACAAAAACGGCGCTTTTCAAAATCAAAGCCATACCCCAAGCTTAACAGAAGGCACCAGCTACTGGGGGGTGCTCAAAGAATTTTTATTCTTTAAAAAAGAAAGGCCAAAACCATCACAGCCCTTACCTTCTGTAAAAACCAATTTACTTGACTTAAAAAAGGAAGAAAATGTTTGGATATGGATGGGCCACTCTTCGTACTTTATACAGGTGGATGGTAAAACCATTTTGGTTGACCCTGTACTGAGTGGTGCTGCTTCGCCATTATCTTTCACCACCAAAAGTTTTCCCGGTTCGGATATTTATACCACTGATGATATTCCTCCAATTGATTTTCTTTTCATCTCCCACGACCACTGGGACCACCTGGATTATGACACTATAAAAAAATTACAGCCCAAAATAAAAACCATCATTACCGGCCTGGGCACAGGGGCTCACCTGGAACGCTGGGGTTTAAAAAAAGACATGATCATTGAAAAAGACTGGCATGAAAGTGTAACCCTTGCTGATGGCTTTGCAGTAACGGTTATGCCGGCCCGGCATTTTTCGGGCAGGGGCTTTAAAAGAAATACGGCTTTATGGGTATCCTTTGTTTTACAAACCCCGGCACATAAAATTTATATTGGCGGCGACAGTGGTTATGATGCTCATTTTAATGCCATCGGCAGCCAGCATGGCCCTTTTGACCTGGCCATTTTAGAATGCGGCCAGTACGACAAAAGCTGGAAATACATTCACATGATGCCCGAAGAAGTGGTACAGGCAGCTGCTGAATTAAATACTAAAAAACTGGTGGCTGTACACTGGGGCAAATTTGCCCTCGGTAACCATCCCTGGGATGAGCCTGCTGTGAGGGTGCATAAAGCCGCAAAGCAAAAAAACATGAACCTGCTTACCCCGATGATTGGGGAAAAGCTGAACCTGGATGATGATAACCAGCAATTTTTGCCCTGGTGGGTGGGTATTGATTGATTACCATTCCCATCTTCCGGCAGGGAGGCGTTTATTTAATACCAAGCCGGTTTTGTCCGTACAATTTTCCTGAAAAAATCCTATCTTACCTACCCTTTATTTCTAAAATCAGGATCATGACAACAATCGCTTTGTACAACCTTAAAGGCGGGGTAGGCAAAACCGCCAGTTGTGTAAACTTCGCTTATTTAGCTGCTGCCGACGGTTTTAAAACCCTGTTGTGGGATATTGACCCCCAGGGCTCCTCTTCATTTTATTATAAAGTAAAACCCAAAACACATCCCGGTATAAAAAAATTAATTACCAAAGATGCGCACCTGGAAAATGCCATCATGAGTACTGATTTTGAAATGCTGGATGTGATACCTGCCGATAATGATATCAAAAGTTTTGACATCATGCTGGAGGAAATGAAGGGTAATAAGAACAGGCTGAAAACGGTATTGAAACAGCTGGATAAGGAATATGATTTTGTTTTTATTGATTGCCACCCGGGCTTCAGCGCCCTGAGCGAAAATATTTTTAATGCCGCTGATATTGTACTTATGCCAGTGATCCCCACCACGCTTTCCATCCGTACGTATCAGATGGTAAAAGATTATTTTAAAGAAAAGGACCTTGACATCAGCAAGATGATGTGCTTTTTTACCATGGCCGACCTGCGTAAAAACATGCACAACGAAATAATGGAAGAGCTGTATAAAGACAAACGTTTTTTCCAGAATTATATCCCTTATTTATCTGATGTTGAAAAAATGGGTATCCACAAAGCGCCCATTATGGAATTTGCCAACAGCAGTTATGCAGCCAAATGCTACAGGGAATTGTGGACGGAGATCAAGGAAGGGGTGCTGGAGTGAGCATGCCACGGAGTTACGCTGAGATGGCACGGAGTTGCTCAAAGAAATTTTTTGCTGTGTTTTATTTTGTGAAGTAATAAACTCGTACCCTATGCATGAAGACGAAATATCTTCTGTAATTATTGGTTGTGCCATTGATATTCACAGAACTTTTGGCCCGGGTTTATGAGAATCGGCTTACAGGGAATGTTTATTTTACGATTTGACTGAGAAGGACCTTTTTGTTGTAAAGGAAAAGCCAATGCCAATAATTTATAAAGAAGTCAGGCTTGATCATGGTTACAGGATGGAATTACTGGTGGAAAATAAAGTAGTGGTGGAATTAAAAAGGGTCGAAGCCATTAATGAGATTCACATAGCCCAGTTATTGACTTATCTTAAACTGGGCCATTACCAGCTTGGCTTAATAATTAATTTTCAAAATAAATTACTTAAAGACGGTATTAAAAGAATTATAAATTAATAACACTGCCCTCTGTGCATCTTTGTGAAATAATTTTGTGCATCTTTGTGGAATAATCTTAAAAAATGAAGAGAGAAATCACCAGCTGGTTCAGCCCGGCACTGCAAAAAGAAATGCCCATTGTTACTTATGGAGACTATGGCTTTGCCTTATTATTAGTACCAACAGCCGCAGCCGATTATTTAGAATACGAGCGTTTCCAGTTGATGGAACACCTGGCACCCTATATTAACAGCGGAAAAGTAAAAGTGTTTTCTGTAAACAGCATTAATACCGAAAGCTGGCTGAATAAAGAAATGCAGGGCGAGCATAAAGCCATCCGCCAGAACCAGTTCAATAATTATATCTACAATGAAGTCATTCCTTTTATCAGGAACAGCACTTCATGGGAAACGCCCATTATTACCTGTGGCGCTTCTTTTGGCGCCCTGCACAGCATGAACCTGTTTTTAAAACGCCCTGACCTGATTAACGGGGTAATTGCCATGAGCGGGGTGTACAATTTAATGGAATATACCGATGGATTTTATGATGAGCAGGTATATTTTAATTCGCCCATACACTATATCCCTAATCTTACCGATCATTCCGTTTTGGAGCAGATAAGGCGCAGCAAGAATATTCACATATTAACTGGCAGCGGCGATTATGAAGCCCCGGATGCCGCCAGGGAATTTGCAGGTGTGCTGTACGGCAAAGGCATTACCTATGAACTGGATGTTTGGGGAACCGAATGGAAGCACGACTGGCCCACCTGGCGGGCTATGTTACCTGCCTATTTAGAAACCCGTTTTTAATTTTTTGGGCTATTGGTACAATAAAATACCGCTTTTTCTGTTATCAATTACAGTATCCCTGTAATATCCATACACATGAAAAAGCCAGCACTGCTATTTGCACTTAAATGCTCTGTTATTATATACTTTGCAGCCTGTACCAGCATAGAAAAATTAGCTGTTTCTTCATCAGTATCTGACCTGGTAACCAGGGGTACCTGGAAGGTAAACTGCTACAGTTCCGGCAATACAGACAATACCTGCAATTTTAAAGACTATACTTTTACTTTTGATGCCTCCGGACAGGTTACCGCCGTTAAAAACGGTACCAGTTTTACCGGCAACTGGATAGAAGACAATATTTCTAAAAAAATTACGCTTCATTTTAATAACAGCAACCCGGTACTTGACGGGTTGAACAGCTACTGGAATATCACTTCCATTACTGATGCCGGTATCAGCTTTGAAAAAAATACCAGCCGGGACACCGATAAAATTTATCTCACCGCATTATAATTATTTTTTACTACCCATTAATAGTCCCCAACTAGTTGGGGACTTTGTTTTACCCCACTCTTGATTAGCAGGGCCAATTGTTTTACTTTTATGGCATGCAAAAAAAATTATTTCTGTTAGACGCTTTTGCCCTTGTGTTCAGGGCTTATTACGCATTGATACGCAATCCCCGCATTACCAGCAAAGGCCGCAATACCAATGCACAGTTTGGGTTTACCAATACACTGATTGACCTGATCAATAACCAGAAACCCACCCATATGGCGGTATGCTTTGATACCAGCGCCGCCACCGAGCGGCATACCGATTTTGCAGATTACAAAGCCAACCGCCAGGAAACACCTGAAGATATTTCCGCTGCCGTGCCCGATATCAAAAAAATTATTGAAGGCTTTAACATCCCCGTAATTGGTATTGACGGTTATGAAGCTGATGATGTAATCGGCGCTTTGGCAAAACAGGCAGAAAAAGAAGGGTACGAGGTGTTTATGGTTACACCGGATAAAGATTACGGCCAGCTGGTTTCACAAAATATAAAAATCTACAAACCTCCTTACCAGGGCGGCAATTTTGAAATCCTTGGCCCGAAAGAGGTATGTGAAAAATGGGATATAGAAAAAGTGGAACAGGTAATTGACATTTTAGGCATGATGGGAGATGCGGTTGATAATATTCCCGGCATACCCGGGGTGGGAGAAAAAACAGCAGCCAAATTATTAAAAGAGTATGGCAGTCTTGAAAATGTACTGACAAATGCTGCCAACATTAAAGGTAAACTGGGCGAAAAAATTGTTGCCGGCAAAGAGCTGGCACTGATGAGCAAAAAATTAGCCACCATCATCACCAATGTGCCGGTGGAATTTCATGAAGAGAACTTCCGAATTAAAGAAATGAATAAGGAAGCACTGAAAGAAATTTTTGCCGAGCTGGAATTTAAAACATTGGGCAAACGTTTACTGGGCGAAGATCTGGAGCCTGGCGTTCAGAGTCAGGAGTCAGGAGCCGGGAGACAGGAGGTGGGAGACAGGACGGAAAAGAAAGCAACTGCGCAAATGGATTTGTTTGGAAATATTATCGAGTCCGCTCCGCAAACAAATAAAGAAACAAACAAACCAGCAGAGACTGCGGAAGTCTCACCCACAGGGGGAGATTTAGAGGGGGCAGCGGTTGACAAAAACATCAACAATACCCCTCACAATTATATCCTCGCTAATACGGACGAACTGATTAACGGATTAACTGATAAACTGATTAACCACAAAGAAATTTGTTTTGATACCGAAACCACCGGCATTGATGCCAACGACGCCGAACTGGTGGGCTTAAGTTTTTCTGTTACTCCTGGTGAGGCTTACTATGTTCCCTGCCCTGCTGATAAAGAAAAATGCATTGCCCTGCTCAATACATTCAAACCCCTGTTTGATGATACCACCAAAACTTGGGTGGGCCAGAATTTAAAGTATGATATGCTGATGCTGAAATGGTATGGCTTTGAATTTGCCGGCAATATTTTTGATACCATGCTGGCACATTATGTGATTGAGCCGGATGGTAAACGGGGAATGGATGCATTGAGTGCAAAATATTTAGGCTATGAACCGGTGCATATTGAGGAACTGATTGGAAAAAAAGGCAAGGGCCAGGGCACAATGAGGGATGTGGAGCTGGAAAAAATAAAAGACTACGCTGCTGAAGATGCAGACATTACACTGCAGTTAAAAAATATTTTCCTGCCGCAGTTAAAAACCAAAGCAGTGGAAAAGGTTTTTTATGAAGTGGAAAATCCGCTGGTGAAAGTATTAACAGCCATGGAGTTTGAAGGCATACGTATTGATGAAGGTTTTTTAAATGATTACAGCAAAGAACTGGAACGGGAAGCAAAAATTGCAGAAGAAAGTGTGTACAAACAGGCAGGGGTACGTTTTAACCTGGCAAGCCCCAAACAACTGGGCGAAGTATTGTTTGATAAGATGCAGGTTGATCCCAAGGCTAAAAAAACAAAAACGGGCCAGTATGCCACAGGCGAAGATGTATTGCTGAAACTGGCGGCAAAAAATAAAATTGTAGATGATATTTTAATTTTCAGGGAGTACACCAAGTTAAAATCAACTTATGTGGATGCGCTGCCGCTGATGATCAATAAAAAAACAGGGCGGGTGCATACTTCCTATGCACAGGCAGTGGCGGTTACCGGAAGGCTGAGCAGTAATAACCCTAACCTGCAGAACATACCAGTGCGTACCGACAGGGGAAAAGAAATACGCAAGGCTTTTATTCCAAGGGATAAAGACCATGTGCTGGTATCTGCCGATTATTCACAAATTGAATTGCGTATTGTGGCTGCCATCAGCGGTGATGAAAATATGTGTAATGCTTTTAAAACCGGTAAGGATATCCATACGGCCACCGCTGCAAAAGTTTTTAATGTAGAAGAAAAAGACGTAACCAAAGAAATGCGCTACAAAGCAAAGAGTGTAAACTTTGGTATCATTTACGGGCAGGGTGCTTTTGGGCTGGCAGAAAATTTAGGCATACCCCGTGCAGAAGCCAAAGAGATCATTGATAACTACAAGAAAGAATTCCCGCTGATACAAAAATATATGGACGACACCATCAATTTTGCAAAAGAAAGCGGTTATGTGGAAACGTTGATGGGCAGGAAGCGCTGGCTGCGTGATATCAACTCCGCTAACTTTACCGTGCGTGGTTTTGCAGAGCGAAATGCCATCAACAGTCCCATACAGGGCAGTGCTGCCGATATGATAAAACTGGCCATGATAAAAATACATGCCGAGTTTAAAAAGCATAATTTCAAAAGTAAGATGTTGTTGCAGGTACATGATGAACTGGTTTTTGATGCCCATAAAGATGAAATAGAGCTCATCAAGCCGGTAATTTTAAATTGTATGCAAACTGCTCTGGCCTTACCCAATAATGTACCCACCGAAGCAGAAATCGGTATGGGGGGCAACTGGCTGGAAGCGCATTAATAATTAAGGAAGGAAGAATTAAAGAATAAAAAAAATTAAGTACCCATAGTATGGCTGAAAATGTAATTGTTGTCAAATCATATAATTTTGCCATTAATGTTGTTAAGTTTTGTTTTGAAATGCAGGGCAAAATAAAAGAGTATGTTCTTTCGAGGCAATTATTAAAGAGCGGAACAAGCATTGGAGCAAACATAGAAGAAGCACAAGGAGCTATTTCAAAAGCAGAATTTATTTCTAAAATTCAAATTTCACTTAAAGAAGCTAAAGAGACAAAATACTGGATAAGGCTAATAATTGATACCGGAATATTTAATTCAGAAAAAGCCGACGAGCTTCTAAAAGATAGTAGTGAAATAATTGTACTGCTCACATCAATACTTAAAACTGCAAAAAGTAATTCCTAATTCCTTATTTTTTTCACTCCTTCATTTTTTAATTATATTTTGAAACCACTACTTATTTACTGTTACGACGCTTACTGCGGATGGTGCTATGGCTTCAGCCCCGTGCTGAAAAGAATTGCAGTGGCTTATAAAGACCAGTTGGACATTGAAGTACTCAGCGGCGGCATGATGATTGGCGACAGCAAAATGCCCATTGAAAAAATTGGGCCGTATATACAGGGTGCGTATAAACGGGTGGAGGAGTTAACCGGGATACAATTTGGCGAAGACTTTTTATGGCACATCTTTAACCCGGGTAAAAGCGACTGGGTGATGAACAGTGAAAAGCCCGCTATTGCCTTATGCATTTTTAAAGAACTGCAACCGGAACAACAACTGGATTTTGCTTCAGACCTGCAATATGCGCTCAATTACGAGGGCCGCGACCTTGATGATGATGAAGCCTACCGACATTTACTGGAAAAATATACAATGGATGCCGGTGATTTTTACAGCAAACTAAAAAGCGAAGTATACAAAGAGAAAGCTTATTATGAATTTGCATTGTGCAAACAACTGCAGGTAACAGCGTTTCCTGTTGTATTGCTGCAGGCAAGCGATTCAAAATTCTATTTACTCTCCCGTGGTTTTACGGCTTACGAAGATATGCAGGCAAGAATAGCCAACGTGCTTAGGGAAATAGAAGAAAACCCGGCAACTTAATATAAAAGAAGAGCTGCATCAAATGCAGCTCTTCCCTTATTTGCTCTATCAGGATTATTTAAGTGTGCGCATATAATTTACAACTGCCCAAATATCATTGGGATCTGCAATTTTCTTTTTAAAAGATGGCATATCCTTACGTCCTTCAGAAGTTTTATAGAATATGGCACCGTCTGTTTGAGACTGGAAAGCGGGTTTTGTAAAATCACCGCATTCGGTATCTAACTGTGCGGCCTTGGGGCCATCGCCTTTGCCTTTGGGGCCATGGCAGGATTTACAGTGCTGCGAAAACAAATCTTTGCCCTTTGTTACAGAAGCTGCATCGCCTTTAAGCGGGTTGGCTTTATTTTTAGCTGCATCGGGCACAGCCCAGGGTTGCTGGCTGGAAGTAGTAAAGGCAAATAACCCGGCAATAACTAACCCTGTTGTTAACATTATCAGTTTTTTCATTTTTACTTTTGTTTTTGTTTATTTAATAGATGATATAACTTAAGAAACGGCTGCATCAGCAGTGTTAATATTATGTGGTTCTTCTTTTCTTAACCTGAATAGTTGAAAGATAATCACAATATAGTGGCCCCAAACAACTGATATCAAGATAATAAAAGTAAATAACATCCACAAGGGCGGATGCGAACTCCATAAAGCCCGGGGCAGTTCCTGCAATTTATCTGAAACAGGGATCCCCCATTTTTGCACTGACGCGGCTTCCAGGTTGCCATAGGTTTCATTTTCGTCAAGCCTGCCTATCAGTGTAATATTTCCTTGTGCATCACCCGGGAGGTTGGCTGGTATTTCCACTGATGCCTCACCGTTTGTATCAGTAGCTCCCTCACCCAGTTTTAGCGCATTAAAAGAGCGTTTAACAAATATGCCCACTGTAATTTCCGGTACGGGGGTTTCTTTCCCTGATCCCAGGTCAACCAATTTAGCCTTTACAGTAAATACAGAATCATCTTTAACAGGTGTTATCTCAAGGCGTGCCCTTTTTACAGCCGCTTCTTCTGTTGCAGCTTCCATGGCTTTATTTCCGGTAAACAATGCCTTAAAATGAACCTTTCCCTCCTTATCCATTACAAGTGAATCGGCTTTGATATTCAATACCGCTTTCCCCTCCCTGTCGGTTATCTTAAATCCAAGATCATTTTCTGCATCACCATTCACAGCAGTAAATTTTATCTTAAGCAGCGGCAGTTTTATAAAAGACCCTTTTATTTTAGCTTTTAAAACCGCTTTCAGGTCGATGGTATTATCGGCTTTCTGAACGGTGATGAACTGAAGCGTTGGAGAGATCAGCACCGCAGCCTCTTCTGTTTTCCCTTCCTCTTTTTTGGCAGTGCTGTCTGCCTGTGCATACAGGCCGGTAACCAACAATACCTGTATTACAGCTATGCAAAGCAATTGCTTTAAAAATGTGTTTTTCTTTTTTTGTATTATAAAGTATTTCATACAATTTTATTTTTATGCAGGTACAATTTCATTAGGCATTACTGCTGCTGAAGCGTCAGGCGCTTTTTCTTTATTTTCAAATTCTGATACAGGAATTACTGTTACAAATTTTGACATCAGTGTAAAGAATAAAAAGAAGGTGGCCACGCCTGCAAGTGTTAATGCCCATTCCACCCAGGTGGCAGAATATTTTACATATTCCATCCTGGTATCCTGCATAGGCAGTAATGGAGACTCCAGTGTGGGCACAATGATAAGATACCGTTTTACCCATAATGCAATTACCATAAAGAACGAAGCAAACGTAATCAAATTAGGGGTGCGTGTTTTGGGAATAGCCACAATAAGTATCGGCAGCAGGATGCCCGCCACGTTGGAGAACAGGAACCACCAGCCATATTTTGCCGGGTTAAATAATTTTTCAATTACTTCGCCGCTCCACTTTTCAGAGCTGAACCAGTCAGTCAGGTATTCAGAAAAAGTGAAATAACCATAGCCGGCACCAAGTACCATCATGATGTAACCAAGGTAAATGAAATGTTTATCGGTAAGGTAGCTGTTAAGATTGTACATTTTCCGGTATACCCACATTGCCATGATTAAAACGCCGGTACCGGAGTAAATGGCTGCCAGTACAAAATAAGGGCCGAATATGGTACTGTGCCAGCCGGGCCGCAGTGTCATACCAAAAATCCACGACAGTACAGAGTGTACAATTATGGCAAGAGGAATTATCATTATGGCCATCAGGTTGGTGGAAATTCTTATATGCCTTTTTTGGCTGGGCGTACCACGGTAACCAATGGCAAGTATTTTATACAGTTTTTGTTTCCATTTTGGAATATTTAAAAGTGCATCACGGTAAATGGCAAAGTCTTTTATTAATGCCAGGTATAAAAAAATAACGCTTCCGGCAAAGTAAGTGCTGATAGCGAGCACATCCCAGGTTATGGGAGATTGCAGCCTTGGATACAGCACCAGGTGGTGCAGCCTGTCGAACCGGCCCACGCAAAGCAAAATAAAAACAGGTCCGATGATGGTGGCTATCACCGTTATCATTTCGGCAATGCGGATAATGGGTTTACGCCACTCCACTTTTAAAATATGGAGTATGCCTGAAATAACAGCACCTGCGTAGCTGATGCCTATAAAGAAAATAAAGTTGGCAATGTATAAGCCCCATACCACGTTATCCCTCATGCCGGTTACCTTATGCCCTTTGGCAATCTGTAAATACAATGCATATCCTCCCACTATTATCCACAGGAGGAAGAAAACAGTCCACCCCCAGGTGCGTTTACCAAAGGTTTCAATTACGGGCCGCTGTTTTTCAAGAATTTCTTTTTGATAAGTATTGAGTTGCATAATGAATTCGGTATTTGTTGATCAATTAAAATGCTTACCGGTATTATTTTTTCTCTTTTCCGTCGGGTTCCATTATATCTTTAAACCTTCCTTTAAGTTTGTCCGGTAAGTTCTCATATCCTCTTTCTACAGGGAACTGCCTGTCTTTAGGTGGCAGGTAATATACCCTTGGTTTGGTACCCAGTTCTTCCATAAACCTGTATCCTGAACGGTCTTTTATCAATTGTGTAAAGCTTACAGTTTCGTCGCCGTTGGTAACTGTATCTTCATTTTCATCGCCAAAATAAAATACGCCGTTGGGGCAGGCTTCAACACAGGGTGGTAACAGTCCTTCCCGTGCCCTGTCCGGGCAGAAATCACATTTTTCAACAGTACCAATTTTTGCAGGAATATTGGTTTCAGGATTAGAAGTAAAATCTCTCAGGTCAATGGGCATTTCCGGTTCGCTCCAGTTAAATACCCTGGTGGAATAAGGACAGGCAGCCATACAGAATTTACACCCGATACACCTGTCATTGTCTATCAGCACCAAACCATCCTGCCTTTTAAAAGTGGCATCAACCGGGCAAACTTTCACACAGGGAGGGTTATCGCAGTGAAAGCATTGTTTGGGAAACCAGTAAGGTGCCCCTTTATCACTATCCTTCATCAGCTTAACAGTAAGCCATTCCTGTTCTTCGGGCCGGTAGTGCCATTTCTGGCAGGCTGCCACACATTTTCTTGCATTTTTACAACGTGACAGGTCCACCACCATTACAAATTTCTTACCTGCAATCCCTTCCCTGGCTTCCAGTTTTGAAATGATGGCCATATGTTCCTGGTGATTGAGATATGAGGAATCAATCTCAACAATTTCTCCATCTGGAGAAAGGAGTTTAACCTTTTGATCGGGCACCACTTGTTTAGATGAGCATGAGCAGGTTAAACTGCCGCATGCCGCAGTGGCTATGGTGGCAATAGCTGCGGTCTTTAAAAAATCCCGCCTCCCTTTATCATTAAGTGCTGTTGTTTCGTCCTGTTTCATATTTCAGGTTTAATGTTTAAAAATCTTTGGAAGGATTATCCATCCATTCCATTATGTCTTTATTGCTTGTTTTTTGTTTTTGCGCTTTGTCAAAAACCGATTTTTCCACTTCCACCAGTTTACCATCAGCAGTAAGCATTTTTACCATTTCCGGCTGAGTATTGTTTTCTTTAGCCGGTAAGAAAAATGACAAAAACCAACGGCGGGATTTATTGTCTGGTTTTGTATGCTGTCCCATATTTTATTGATTTAGAAATTCTTGCCTTTAATGTTACAACGCAATTTTATTAAGGACCGGCGGCTGATAATATGAGCATGCTCAACGCAGCAAATGATTTATATCATATTAGCTTTAAAAAGCAACGACACTAAAAATGGAAGTGAGTAACATCACAAATAAACATGAGTTATGTCATAGTATTGTCATAGAGGTGTTGGGTACTTTTACGTCCAGTTAAAAACAATAGTTGTGTGCGGAAAATTTAATAATAGTTTAAAATGAATGTTATGAAAAAAGTTTCTTTAATCAAATCTGTTTCGGTTTTCCTGTTTGTACTGTTTATATCCGCTACTGTATTTCAATGTAAAAAAACAGGCGATTTTGCTACTAACCTGGACCGGTCTTATAAGGGTGCGGCCGACTCTACTGTATATGCTTCATTTTATGAAAGCAATACCATTACACCAGCTTCCCCTACACCTGATGTGAATGACATCATTAAATTAAGAGGGGTACAAACCATTATACACGAGTATTGCGGTACTTCTAATTGCCATGGTGGTGCCATCAGCCCAAAGTTTGACACTTATACAGACATCATGAAATATATTGCTCCAGGCAATCCTGCAGGCAGTAAATTATGGGATTACTTAACCACTAATAATTTCGATAAGGCGATGCCGCCTGTAAATTCCAATCATGAGATGACATTTACAGACAAATCCATCATCTATAACTGGATCTTAAACGGCGCCAAAGAAAGGCCCGATTTCAAAGATTTCAGGCCTGCTGCCGTTGCGCTTATTACTAACGGATGTGCCTCTGCCAACTGCCATAACGAAGCTACCAGTACAGGTGGATGGGCAAGAAAAGGATTAATACCGGGTATTACTGCTGCCGATACCACAACATTTAAATTTACTAACCAAAGTACAGGGTCAGTAACACTGTATTGCTTACTGTCTAACAACACCATCCGCGACCAGGTATGGGGAGCCTATAAAGACAGCGTAAGAAAGTTTTATGCTGATACCCTTGCCAATGCCAGTTTCAGGCCCTATAAAACTTTTGCCACACCGGTATCTGCTTCCAGCACTCGTGGTCCGCTAAGCACTTATGATGATATACTGCTGGATATCAATTACCCAAAAAGTATAAGAAGCAATTCAGGCGTGGTATACACTGACCCGGTAACACTGAAACAATATTATTCAAAAGGTAATTACCTCAATGCCACCAGTTCATTGGTAAGCAGAATCGATTCTACCTTGCTGCTGGCTAATCCTTTTACCACATTCCCTCCTTCACCAGCACCTGTTTTTGCAACTGCACACCAGGGTGATATGGCTTATGGAGATGGTGGTTTACGGCCAAGTGAAGTTGCCCTGATCAAAGCCTGGTATTTTGGAGACCCCAATATTCCTGATGTATGGAAATACGGGTATAATAATACAGGAATATTCAAATACAGGAATTCAGGAGCCATTATCAAAAAGTAATAACAAATACACTCAATCAAAAATATTTTTTATGAAAAAAGTTATAATTCTCGCAGCCATGACAACTTCAATGTTGATGTATTTGCTGTCATCCTGCTATAAAAATAAAGAAGATGTACTGGGCCTTCCCAAGGTTTCATTCAGGGGTGATGTAGTGCCCATCATTACATCCGGCGGTTGCGGTTGCCATAATAATGGTAAAATTTCAAATGCGGTGGCATTTTCACATGTGGACACCATTTTTTATGACGCCATACTGGCAAGAACCGGTTTATTCAAAACATGGGTAAACGGTGGCACACACCCCGGTGGAGGTGCTATTGATTTTAATGCAACCCAAAAAAGCATTGTTAAAAAATGGATTGATGAAGGTGCACAGGATGATGGCGGTGGTTGTACCGTAACAGGCGCTATTACCTATAACGCCAATATTTCTCCCATTTATTTAACTACCTGTAAGGGTTCCACCTGCCATGCAGGTATTGCAGTGCCGCTTGATTACAGTAAAATGGTGGCCAAAAAAACCGTTTTAATGGATATGATGAACAGTAATGGCGCCAGTGGACACCCCGGCCCTGTACTGAGTTTAAGTTCCTGTACAGTTAAAATCTTTAATGCCTGGATCGCACAGGGGCAACCACAATAAGTATAAAAAATTAAGTAATGAATGTAAGTAAAATTAAAATTGATGTTATGAAAAAGATAATATTGTTCCTTATTTTTTGCCTGGGCTTTTTAGGATTTACCATTGCGCAGGATGCTGCACCAGTGGCAGAAAAAGAGGCACCAAAACCAAAATTTGCAAGGGCTACTTTCAACTCCACCAAGTTGATCAATATGCAAACCACCGAAATAGTAAGCCCGGGATCCTTACAGTTTATGATATCTCACCACTTCAGCAATATATGGGATAAAGAAGGTGGTGCCAAGCAATCACTTTCCCAATTTTTCGGACTCAATTCGGGTGTGGCCCATACCTATTTATCATTTGATTATTCTCCAACAGCCTATATGAACCTGGGAATTGCAGCAGCAGGAAGCGGCCGTTATGAAGGCTGGGCTAAGTTTAAATTACTGCGGCAGCAAACCGGTGCTAAAAACATACCTGTTTCTGTAGCTTTTTACAGCGTGGCTAATGTGAATACCGTTAAAGACCCTGATATAGATTTTGCTGAAAACAGGTTTGCATTTGCCAACCAGCTGCTCATTGCACGTAAGATAACTCCAAAATTATCTTTGGAATTAATACCCACCTGGTTACACTTTAATACAGTGCCATACGGTATCAACAACAGCAACGAAGTGTTCTCATTGGGAATTGGCGGAAAATATAAAGTGAAAAGTAAAATGAACCTGACTTTTGAATACACCCGCCAGTTAAATATGTTTGAGAATATTATCAGTAAAAGCGGAACCATTCTCAATTATAACCCTGATTTACTTTCTGCCGGAATTGAGATCAATACAGGAGGACACCAGTTTCAGTTCTATATTGGTAATACCACCGATGCCTCCATTATTGATATGCTGGCCAGGAACAACAACAGGATCAAAAACGGCAATATTGCTTTTGGTTTTACAATCAACAGAAGCATGAACCTGAAAAAAGAAAAAGAATAATATACCCGCAAAAACCTGGCTTTAACGATTGCAGGAAAATAACAGCCACTGATGAAAACTTTAAAGGGTAACAGCAATGTTACCCTTTTTCTTTTGAAGCTGCACCTTTATATGGTGCCTTCCTGCTGCAGTCTTTGATATCACAACAGCTTAAAAATGTAATATGCGGAAAAACTCCGGCCAGGGGCCCATCTCGTCTTTATACTGCTTGGCCATCACCCTTGTTACCTGTGCAAGGTGCGTAAGGTCGTGCGCCACCCAGGTAGCGAGCAGGTTCCGTAAAGTTACTTCACCCAATACGGGATGCATTCCCTTTTTATCTAGGTCAGCAGTTGTTAACCCCAATGATGTAAACCAAACGATATTTTCTTTTCTTATAGCTTCAAATTCATGCAGCAATTGCTGCAGTGTTTTACCCTTACTTTCTTCATACTGTGCAAACCGGTCATACCTTTCAAATGTTTTACTGCTGCCAGATTCAAGAATCATTTTGGCCCGTACCACCCAGTCTGTTTTCTCTCCATGGATCAAATGGCCCAATACATCATAGGGCGAAAAGGTATCGGGCCCTTCATTATGCATCACCCAGTCATCGCTCAGGCCGCCCAGCAGTGATGCCAAAACAGCCGGTGTCCTTTCCAGTATTTCAACTGATTTTGCTACACTGTATTTCATTTGATTTTGTTTGCCCGTTTTTTCTTACTGGCTTTTGCCATTTTATTATACTCCAGTGCCAGGCCTATCCAGTATTCCAGTTTCTTTTTTGTGCTGAGCACACCGGCATCCACAAATACATATCCTTTCATAACCCTCCCGGTAAAGTCCATGGGCCTGCTGTCATCCCTTTCCATTATTTCATCATGCCTTGCTGGGTCAAACCTTACCATTAATCTTTCCTGCTCCACACCCACACACATTTTACCATTCACCATAAAACAAAGACCCCCAAACATGGCTTTCTCTTCCACATTTTTGTGTGTCATGCAGATGAGTTCTCGCACATGATGGGCTAATTTTTCATTATAAGCCATGCGGTATTTTTATTGCGGCACGCTGTGCAGTGCAATCCTGTTGCCTTCGGTATCAATAAACACCGCCATATTTCCATATTCAGGGGATATCTCTGTTTTGGGCACCATTATTTTTCCTCCGGCAGCTTCCACTTTGGCTAATACATTTTGTACATCCGGGTTGGCGTTCAGGTAAATCAATGGTCCGTCAGTAACTGATGGCTTGTGAAAACCGCCACTGTCCACCAGCGCCCCGCCAATCCCGTTCATCATGTCATCTAACGGAAACATGCGCATTTTTATATTTGGCATTTCCATGGATATCATGGAAATGCCAAATATAGTTTCGTAAAATTTTTGCGCCCTGTTAATATCTGTTGTCGGTATTTCAAACCAACTGATAGCATTATTCATTTTTAATACTGCTTTTGATTATAAATTATTGCGGCATATTTTGTTTTTGCCATTCTTCCAGCACATGGATCATACTGTCGCTTAAAGCGGGTTTTTTATTTTTCCATGGCATAAACCTGTTATCGCCCTGTGGCAGTTTTACCCTTGCAATAACATCTGCAATATTAGCTTTTACTGCATCATAGGTATTTAAGGGTTTCTTATTACCGCCCGGGGGAAAATGGCAAGGGGTACAGCTGGCCTGCATAATGGGCATTACATCTTTTGCGAAAGAAACCGCCGCAGGTTTAGCAGCTGCTTTTTTGCTGCTGCCGCAGTTTTCTAAGATTACGAGACCGCAAAAACAAAGTGCAAGAATGAGCATTCTTTTCATGTGTATTTTATTTATTGTGAAAAATAGTATTTATTTGGTAACCGCGTTCACCATTTTTTCATACACTTCATCATTGGCTTCCCACAACTCCACCCGGTTCCCCTCTCCATCAAGTATATGTATAAATTTACCGTATTCATAAATTTCCATCTGGTCCACAATGGTTACTCCTTCTTCTTTTAATTGCTGTACGAGGGCTTCCAGGTCATCCACCCTGTAATTGATCATGTACTGCTGTGAGGCATCGCCAAAATAATCGGTATCCTTTTCAAATGGGCTCCAGGCCGAATAGCCTTTTTTTTCCGGGTCATCGCTGTGGCGCCATTCAAAACTGCTGCCATATTTATCCATGGCAATGCCCAGGTGTTTTGCGTACCAGCCCTGCTGTGCCTCCGGATCTTTACATTTAAAAAATATGCCGCCAATAGCAGTCACCCGCTTCATGTGTAATTTTTTTTCAAATTACAATTTTAATTGTTGTTTTTGATATGAATTGTATAAACGGTTACCCCGGGTACCCTGTTGCCTGCATTTGTAAACGCAGTATATTCTATACTCTTTACCCAATAAAGAAGTGGCAGCCTTAAAATAAGGTTGCCGCTTTTGGTACATTAGTAATGCTTAGTTTTTAATAAGCTTTACAGCAGTACCATCCTTTAGAATCAATATGTACATTCCTTTAACAAGATGGCTCATGTTAAATGGCTGCTGATAGTTGCTGAGAATAATTTGCTGGATACGTTTCCCCCTCGTATCAGTCAAAACAGCCTGCGTATTTAATAAGGCTTTGTTACTAAAACTAAGGGTGGTCATGTTATTTACAGGGTTAGGGTAAACTGTAATGCTGTTGTTCAGGTATAAATTCAACAACACTATTTGCGAATAATTGTACCTGCCGTCTTTATCGGTTTGTTTAAGGTGGTAGTAAAGCCTGCTGTAATTTAATAAAGTCGCCCCCGCATCTGTAAAGGTATAATTATGATCTCCCGGCGTATTTAATGCTGCAACAGTACCCGCAGTTATAAAATTCCGTCCATCAGTACTTCTTTCCACTTTAAAATTTTTGGTATTGATTTCGTTGGCGACATTCCAGCTTAGCAGTATATCGTTTTTTGAAAGTGCTGCAGAAAAATTTAACCATTGCAGCGGAAGCGCTGTTGTTTTTGTTTGTACAAAAAATCCGCTGAAGCCGGTTACATCAAAACTAACTTCCCACCTGCTTAGGATGCCATTCCATATTATGTCTGCATCATCAGGATCAATTATTACAGGGATGCTGGAATATGTGCCAGGTAACCCGCTGCCATCGGTACTGCTCCCATGATATTTGCCAATCCTGAGATTAGCGATACCTGTTGCATCTGATTCATCAGTTGGTAAATCTAATGTACTACTTGGGTGGGCATTAAAATCATTAAAGTCCTGCTGGGTAAAATAAAGTGTAACATTGCCGGTTGCAGAAGAAGTGTAGGGATTAAGAGAAATTTCATAATGGCGGGCAACAAATGGATCTTCTCCATATACAGGCACTGCGGGCTCAACCCATACTTTAGCTTTAACGGTACCATTAACAGGATTTGTGCCATTGGGTGTTAGTGTTGCAATAATACGGCAACCGGTACTTGCTATAAGAGGGGTAGCAACATGGCTATATACATTTTGTAAAATAGAATCTTGTGTATTGGCAAGCGTCATATTTGCAGGGCCATAAATACTGATTGTGTTATCAGCAGGGCGGCCAACGATTAAGTAGTCATAAGTATTGTTATATGCATAATTCATTATAGCACCGCCGGATGGTGCGGTTCCTGTAACACTGTTGCAACTTGATATTATACCAACTACACCAGTGCTTCCATTACCCAAAGTAATTGCCCCGGCATTAACGGTAGTTCCATAATTCCATCTTGGATTAGTTTCAACATATTTGCCATTACCTAGAGGAATTATTGTTCCATTCCAAAAATCATCGGCAGTACTACCAACCAGTGAGTTGCTGGTGCTTACAAAACCTGATATACCAACAGAACCGTTACCTAAAGTGGCTGCACCTGCTCCGTTATTCCACATTACGCTTTTCACAACATAGTTGCCATTGGCTAGAGCTGTTACCGAGCCTCCAACTTCATCACCCTCAGCATTACCAACAAGCGAATTACTGCTATTTACAACACCTGATATACCTGTATTCCCATTACCCCAGGTAGCTGCGCCGGTACTCTTATTCCAAAAACTGCTTTTCACAACATAATTACCATTGCTTAGGGCTGTCGCCAAACTTCCAACTTGATCACCCTCAGCATTACCAACGAGCGAATTACTGCTGTTTACAACACCTGATGTACCAGTAGTACCGTTACCCCAGGTAGATGCGCCGGCATCATTTATTGATCCAATATTACAGCGAGGGCAACTCACAATATAGTTGCCATTGGCAAGAGGTGTTACCAGATCCCCCAAATTTGAAATATTACTACTACCTACCAGCGAATTACTACTGCTTACAATACCTGATGTACCAGTATTACCGTTACCCCAGGTAGCTGCGCCAGCGCTGAGCACAACTCCATTATCCCAGTATGGGCTCTGCACAACATAGTTACCGTTCGTAAGTGCTGTAACTTCATACCCTACATTGTCATTTGCTTTACTACCAACCAAGGAATTACTACTGCTTACAATACCTGATGTACCAGTATTACCGTTGCCCCAGGTAGCAGCACCAGCACCGGCCACAACTCCATTATGCCATTGAGGGCTCAACACAACATAGTTACCATTTGTAAGTGCTATAGTTCCTTTGCCTCCTGTTCCATATCCAATCGCGTCGTGTGCCTGGCCACCTATTATCGAATTACTAATGCTTACAAAACCTGCTGTGCCTGTATTACCATTGCCCCAGGTAGCAGCGCCGGCACCAGCCACAACTCCATTATGCCAATTAGGACTATTAACTACATAATTACCATTTGTCAATGCGGTCACATCATGAGAACCAATGTTATCACCACCATTACTGCCTATCAATGAATTGCTGCTGTTAATGGTACCAGAAATACCAACAGTTCCATTTCCCCAGGTGACAGCTCCCACATCCTGTGTGCCCCCATTATCCCATATTCTACTAATAACGACATAATTGCCATTTGAAAGTGCTCTTACTCCACCACTTCCTACATAATCAGAATTTTTACTGCCAACCAGGGAATTATTTGAGCTTACAATACCTGTAGTACCCGTATTGCCATTGCACCAGGTGACCGCACCGGCGTCAACTATAGATCCGTTATTCCAAAGCGGACTTGCAACAACATAGTTGCTATTGTTAAGAACTGTTACCCCTGTAATATCAGCCCAGACTCCAGGGAAAGTACCTCCAACACTATCATCAGTTGTATTGCCAATCAATGAATTATTGCTACTAATAATACCCGAAATACCTGTATTACCATTACCCCAGGTAACCGCTCCGAGGTTCTGTGCCAATTCATTATCCCAGTATGGATTTACTACAACATAATTACCATTAGGAAGCATAATAACGCGGATGTTAGTTTTGGAATTTGCAATATTTCCTACCAGTGAGTTGCCACTGTTTACTACACCAGATATGCCGGTAATTCCACTTCCCCAGGTAACTGCTCCTGCATTTGTTGCTGTTCCATTATCCCATTTTGGGCTATTGATAACATAATTGCCATTGTTCAGCGCGGTTATTCCACCATTTCCA
>Ga0209023_10002144_pt1 | contig 25169 bp, 27 predicted proteins | sample LakOneMetagenome_FD_187468 | JGI IMG/M metagenome (GOLD analysis project Ga0209023, IMG submission 187468) | Freshwater and sediment microbial communities from Lake Erie, Canada (SPAdes) (version 2) | ecosystem: Environmental > Aquatic > Freshwater > Lentic | place: Lake Erie, Canada... | reverse complement strand
CCGGCAGCGAGCTCGACCCAGCGAAAATCCCCGCAATCTGGGGCGTCGAACTGGACATGACCAATCGCGCCCGCCGTGCCTCGAAACTGCTTGCCGAGCCGGGCCCGATCGGGCTCGGCCGGCTGCTCGAAATCAAGTTCGACACCGGCTATGAGCGGTCCGGCTATGTCGCCTACATGCTTGATGGAGTTGCCAAACTCGATCTGCACCGAGAACCGGAACTACAGAAAGCTCAAGCACTTCTAGCGACTTGGGACTATACCGCCGACGGCATCGGCAAGGCCGACGCCCTGGCGGTAATGGTCCTCGAAGAAGCGATGAAGAAGAGCTACGGTCTGGAGCCGCTACCCGATCCCAAGACCGAACTGGCCGCGGCCGTCTCCCACCTTTCCAGGTACTTCGGCCGAATTGATCCGCCGCTGGGAGATTTGATCCGGATCCGCCAGGGCAAGGTCGACCTCGCCAGCGACGGCGGCGGCGATACCTTGCGCGCCGCGACCGACTGGGATGTCGACCCCGACGGGCGTTTTTCGGTGCGGCATGGAGACAGCTTCATCATGCTGGTCGAATGGGGCAAGAACGGCACATTGCGATCGCGCTCGATCCAGCCCTATGGCGCGGCCACCACCCGCCCAGCCAGCCCGCATTATGCCGACCAGGCTCCGCTGTTCGTCGCCAAGCAATTCAAGCCGGTGTGGTTCACCCGCGCGGAAGTAGCCAAACATGCTACCTCGCGTGAGGTGGTTTCCAACTAGAGTTAAGTACTTACGTTTGTATGGTTAGTTGCCCTCATAAACTGTTCATAAGTTGCGACAGACTGAATATTATCTACTTGCCTTCGCAATGGAATCCGTCGGTCTTCTCATCCATCGGGCGGGAGGAAAATCCGCCGATTCTGAATGTAGCTCATGAAATTTGGCACGATGGGCCGCATGGCCCTTGCCCTCGCCGCATCGCTGGCAGGGTTCTCTACTGCACACGCCCAATCGCAGACCGCGGTCGAGCGCAGCGGCAATACTTTCCACCAGGCGGTTTGCGCTCGCGGCCAAGGCCGGGGTGAAGCTCGCTGCTTTGCCCACGTGGTCACCGACGCACAAGGCAATCCGAAGGCCGGCAAGGATGCTGGCGCTTCGCCCCAGGCCACGCCGTCGGGCTTCGGCCCGGCGAGCCTGCGCAGTGCCTAGGCCGTAACCGGCAGCGGCAGCAGCACCTCGGTGATCGCAATCGTCGATGCTTATGGCTATGCCGGGGCGGAAGCCGATCTGGCGGTCTATCGTGCACAATATGGCCTTCCCCCCTGCACCACCGCCAACGGCTGTTTCATCAAGCGTGACCAGCGCGGCGGCACCGCCTATCCCCGCGCCAACACTGGTTGGGCACAGGAACAGGCGCTAGACCTCGATATGGCCAGTGCGATGTGCCCGAACTGCAAGATCCTGCTGGTTCAAGCCGATACGCCGAGCTTCGGCAATCTCGCCGCAGCGGTGAACTTCGCCGCCACCTATCCCGGTGTAAAGGCGATTTCGAACAGCTATGGCGGCGGCGAAGCGGGGAGCTCGGCTTACAATTCGGCCTATTCGCACCCAGGTATCGCGATCACCGCCTCAACCGGCGACAGCGGCTTCGGCGCTTCGTTCCCGGCGACCTCGCCCACCGTTATCGCCGTTGGCGGCACTCGGCTGGTGGCCTCGGGCAACGCGCGCGGCTAGGCTGAAACGGCCTGGACCAGCGGCGGTAGCGGCTGCAGCGCGGTTTACGCCAAGCCGCTGTGGCAAACCAACACGGGCTGTGCGAGCCGCATGGAAGCCGATGTTTCGGCGGTTGCTGACCCTGCCACCGGCGTGGCAGTCTACGGCCCGACTGGCCAGGGCCCCAAATCGGGTTGGCTGGTGTTCGGCGGAACCAGCGCCTCGGCCCCCATCATCGGCGGAATGTACGGTGTAGCCGGGCACGGCGCGAGTAATGCCAGCCTGTTCTGGAGCACTCCGGGCAGCCTCAACGACATTACCAGCGGCTCGAACGGAACCTGCAGTGTGGCCTACTTCTGCAACGCCGGGACCGGCTATGATGGGCCGACCGGCAACGGCACCCCGATCGGTATCGGCGCGTTCTGAGCCAGCGCTGACTCAGCAACATAGCCTCCGCGCCTGGACCAGCCAGGCGCGGAGGATTTGCTTTGCTTGGCCCGCGCCGATGCGGCCCCTATATGCGGTTCGTCGAGAAATGGTGTCACATTGAGCGCGCAGGCCGGATAGTCGCACCAGGTTCAAAGGAAGGTTACTGCCCCATGCGCCGCTTCGTTTCCACCTCGCTTCTGGCCCTTGCTCTTGGCGCCTGTGCTTCAACTCAATCTGCCCAGCTGGAGCGCCAAATCCCCCAACAGCCGCCGGCTGACGCGCCCTTCCCGCCCAAGCCTCAGGTGGCACCGGCACCGCTCAGCGAGTTGGTTGACAGGGTCAGTATTCCCTTTGATCAGTTCACCTTGCCCAACGGACTGCAAGTGATCGTCCACACCGATCGCAAGGCTCCGATCGTCGGAGTTACCACCTATTACCGGGTCGGCTCGAAAAGCGAACCCAAGGGCCGCACCGGCTTTGCCCACCTGTTTGAACACCTGATGTTCGGCGGCAGCGAGAACGTGCCCAACTTCGATGTGCCGCTGGAAGGCGCGGGCTCGACCAGTACCAACGGATCGACCTGGTTCGACCGTACCAACTATGTCGAAACGCTGCCCAAGGGCGCGGTGAATCTGGCGCTGATGATGGAAAGCGATCGGATGGGCCACCTGCTGGGCGCGGTGACCCAGGACAAGCTCGATAAGCAGCGCGGCGTGGTCCAGAATGAAAAGCGCCAGGGCGATAACGAACCCTATGGCCTGACCGACTATGCCATCGGCGAAGGGCTGTTTCCGGTGGGCCACCCCTATCGCCATTCGACCATCGGTTCGATGGCCGATCTCAACGCTGCCTCTGTGCCCGATGTGCGCAAATGGTTCACCGACAACTATGCGCCCAACAATGTAGTGCTGGTGCTGTCGGGCGATATCGATGTCGGCACTGCGCGGCCCATGGTCGAGAAGTGGTTCGGAAGCATTCCGCGCGGTCCCGAAGTGCGCAAGGTTGACGCCCAGCCGGTGACGCTGCCCGCACCGGTCCGCCGCGAGATGAAAGACCAGGTGCCGCTGACCAAGGTCTACCGGGTCTGGTCGGGACCGGGCCTCAGCCATGCCGATGCCCCTGCGCTCGATTTGGGGATGCGCGTGCTGGGCGGGCTCGCCTCATCGCGGCTCGATAACCAGCTAGTTCGCGGGCGCCAGCTCGCCACGTCGGTTTCGGCCAATACCCAGCAGTTCGAGCAGGTCAGCTTCATTCAGGTGGAAATGACCATCAAGCCGGGAGTCGATCAGGCTGTCGCCGAAGCGGCGCTCGATGAAATCATCGCCGATCTGGTCAGGAACGGCCCGACCGCCGACGAATTGCAGCGTGCTGCGACCAGCGCGGTATCCTTCCAGATCGACGGGCTGGAACTGGTCGGCGGGTTCGGCGGCAAGGGGTCGACGCTGGCCGAAGGGCTGCTTTATTCGGGAGATCCTGCGCAGTACAAGAAGGACCTGGCGGCAATAGCGGCGCTGCAGCCGGCCGACGTCCAGGCCGCGCTGGGCCGCTGGCTGAACCGGCCGGTCTATTCGCTGGTCGTAACCCCCGGTGAACGCACCGAGCGCGGCGAGCTGATGGGCGGCTGGGGCGACGAAGGCTCCAGCCCGCCGCCCAAGCCCGACGCCAAAAAGCCTGCCCCCAAGCTGGCCAAGGGCCCCAAACGCGAACTTCCCCCGGTCGATCCGGTCGGCGAACTGACTTTCCCCAAGGTCGAGCGCGCCACGCTGTCCAACGGCATCCCGGTGGTACTGGCGCGCCGTGCGGGCGTGCCCAAGGTGCTGGTCAGCCTGTCGTTCGATGCCGGCTATGCCGCCGATGCCCAGGACGGCCCTGGCACCCAGTCGCTGATGATGTCGCTGCTCGACGAAGGCACCGCCAGCCTCAACGCCACCCAGATCGCCGAAGAGCAGGAACGGCTGGGTGCCCGCATCAACGCGGGCGCCGGAATCGATAGTTCCAATGTAACGCTGAGCGCGCTGACCCCCAATCTCCAACCTTCGCTTGACCTCATGGCCGACCTGGTGCTGCGCCCCGCCTTCCGCGAGGACGATATCAAACGCGCGCGTGACAAGCGACTGGCCGATATCGCCCAGTCACAGGCCAGCCCGCGCGCTTTGGCCAATCGTAGCCTTAACCCGATCCTGTTCGGCCCCTCGCACCCCTATGGCCAGCCAGGGGATGGCCTGGGCGATGCCCGCGCGGTCGCGGCACTGACCCCGGCGGCGCTGCGTGCCGCGCACGCAAAGTGGCTGCGCGCCGACAATGTCACAATCACCGTGGTCGGCGATGTAACGATGGAGCAGCTCAAACCGCTGCTCGAAGCCAGCTTCGGCGGCTGGAAGGCTCCGGCCAGCCCGCGTCCGGTCAAGGCGCTCGATGCCGCCGTTCCGACGCCGCAACCACGGATCGTGCTGATCGACCGGCCCAATTCGCCGCAATCAGTGATTGTTGCGGGACGCGTCCTGCCACTCACTGGCCGCACGGCCAACATGGAGGCACTCGATCTCGCCAATGAAGTGCTCGGCAACGGCTTCCTCAGCCGGCTCAACATGGACCTGCGCGAGGACAAGGGCTGGTCCTATGGCGTGCGCTCGGGAATCCGCAGCCCCAGGGGTCCGCGCAGCCTGGTGCTGACCGCCCCGGTCCAGGCCGACCGTACCGGGGATTCGATCGCGCTGATGCTGGCCGACATGCGCGCCTTCCCCAAAACCAAGGGAGTCGAACCCACCGAGCTATCGCGGGTCACCGATGGCAATATCCGAGGCTTGCCCAACGAATACGAGACCAACGGTCAGGTGCTTGGCGCGGTGCTGAACAATCAGCTGCTAGGCCGTCCCGACGACTATCAAGCGTCGCTGCCAACCCGATACCGCGCAATCGATGCAAAGGCGATCGATGCCGCGGCCGCACAGTACCTCTATCCTGATGGACTGGTCTTCGTGGTAGTGGGCGATCGCAAACTGGTTGAGCCGCAGCTCAAAAAGCTCGACCTGCCGATCGAGATTGCAAGCCCCGTTGACTCCGCGTCCGCAAAAGGCGAGTGATTGCCCTACTTACCCCCATGTAAGCTGAGACCCTAAAAAGCTGAGGAGAGTTCGAATGTCCCTGTCCGGCACCTATGAATGCGTAACCAAGACCCCGATGGGCGATCAGAAGAGCGACGTGACGATCAACGTTGACGGCGACACCTTCACCGGCACCAATGCCGGCGCCCAAGGCACTCTGGAAATGGAAAACGGCAAGGTCGATGGCAACAAGCTGACCTGGACCATGAAGATGACCGTGCCGATGCCGATGACCCTGGAAGGCGAAGCCACGATCGATGGCGATGTGCTGACCGGCGGCGTCAAGGCTGGTGCTTTCGGCACCTTCCCGATCAACGGGACCCGCAAGGCCTAAGCTGGCCAAACAAGGCTGATATGCAAAAGCGCGCCGATTGAATTCGGCGCGCTTTTTCGTTTGATTGCAACAATTGCCGTCTTGCTCACCAGGTATTTGCTGATAGGTAATTGGCTTTACTGGCTGTTTCCAGACTAGGGGTCCAATCAATGCGTTACACAGCGACGGCAATTCTTGCCGCTGCCATGCTCGCCAGCCCACTTCCGGCTTTTTCGCAAAGTACCGACAATTCAGCGCCGGTGCCTGCTTCCGTCGCGACCGAGCCGTCGACCGCGACCCCCGCGCCGCAAGAGCAAGGCTGCGTCTTGCATGTCTGGCCTGGCAAGAGCTTTCACACCGTCCAGTATGGCTGGACCCACGGCGGGACCATCGACGGTTCGCAAAAAGGCCGCAAGGGCTACCCCGACATGCCGGACCAGCCGCTATCGGCTGAGGTGCAGCGCGGCGAAATGGCCAAGGTCGACATCCCCGCACTGCTGGGGCTCAGCGGCTACCGCACGGTGATGCACGATGCTCCGCTCGAAACCAAGGTGATCCGCTCAACCCCGGGCCGCATGCTGAAAGACAGCGGCCCGTGCCATGCCGAATTGATGATCGAAGACGTGGTCTACCAAAACAACGTCATCAACGGCAAATGGCTCAATGTAATCTACAAGTTTCGCGCGTTCGAAGGGACCAGCGATGCCCCGGTGCGCGGTTACAGCACCTATATCCTTGGGCGGGTCACCTTGTTCCCACCCGATCCCGATACCGATCCGCAACCCGCGCTTGACGACCTTCGCCGGGCGTTCGGCCAGACGCTGAACGATTTCGGCAAACAGTATGACGCCTACCTGAAGCGCAACGGAAAGCTCAAGGGCGCCAAGATCACACTCTGAACCCGCAACCACGGAGATTGACATGAATTCAAAGATTGCCCCCATGCTCCTGGCCGCCGCCGGACTGTTCGCGCTGGCCGTGACTGCTGATGCCCAGACTGCCGATCCAGCCCCGGCCGCTGCGCCCGTCGCCGCTCCTGCTCCGGCACCTGCCGCCGCTCCCACCGTCCTGGCACCCAATGGCCCGGCGGATGGCTGCGAACTGCACGTCTGGCCGGCCGAGCGCATGGCCTCGCAGACTTCGGGCCTGTTTGGCCCGGGGCTGCTCAGCTCTGCGATCAACGGCAAGCGCGATTCGAGCAACCAGGCGCTGATGGCCAGCGCGCTCGACAGCCCCAGCCAGCTTACCGCGCTGACCGCGATGGACCTGAGGGGCATGATGGCCCGCACTCCGGGTACCACCATCGTGCTGCACGAAACTCCGCTTGAGCGGCACACGATGAACAAGATCAAGACCCGCCGCGCTGAATCGACTTCCAAGTGCTATTCCGAACTGATTGTCGCCGACGTGTTCTTCCAGAAGGCGATGCTCTATGGGCGCTCGCTCAACACGCTGTTCATGCTGCGTGATTTCGGTGACGACCAGAAGATCGACAAGCAGTACAAGTCGTGGGGCGGCAACGGCATCAGCCTGTTCCCGCCGAAGGAAGGTGAAGACGTTGGCGCTGCGCTGAACGAGCTGGTCGACGTGTTCAAGAAGAACTTCGTCGAATTTTCGGACAAGGCCCGTAAGTCACTTGCCGCCAAGAAGTAGGTCTGGGTCGGTGGCCGTTTGATCTGGCGCGTTCCAGATAGCTGGCAACCGCAAGACACTAACGAATCCAGAAAGGCGTCAGGGAAAACCCTGGCGCCTTTCTGCCATTTCGCGAAGCTGGAATCCTTGTCCTGCGCTGGATTATCCTAATTTCGATTGGCGATTTCTCACCCGCCAGCCACCACACGCTACCTTTCCAGTTACAGCTTGAAATAGCTCATCTTTCCAATATCCAGACAAGATCAGTTGAAAGAGGGGGCCAAGTGAACTGGAAACTCGCCATCATAGCAGGGCTGTCGCTGGCCATTGCCAATCCGGTTACCGCAGAGAAGCCCTCGCCTCCGCATATGTCGGCAATGACTTTCGCCAAAACCAAGGCCAGTCGCTCGATCATCATTCTGGTTCCGCAGAATGGGCTCGAGGCTGACTATGCCTTGTCGCATCTTGCGCAGGAGGATCCGCTGGTCCGATATGGGTTTGGCCTTTCCGGCCTGCTGGTCCAGGGCATCGGCACAAGCAACAACCGCAAGAAGGCCGAAAAAAGGCGCTGGTTCCGATCCGTGCGGCCACGGCGGGTTTTCAGCTCGACGAACTGACCGAAAAGGCATTTGTCGCGGCTTTGCAGAAGGTGGATTGGTTGGCCGGTAGCCCGATCTCGTTCAGCAAGGCCACAAGTCCCAGCGAATTGAGCAAGATGGTCGATGCCGCTGGAACCGACCAGGTTGTCTTCATCAGGATCGGCTATGCCATGAACGACGGCTTTGACAGCCTGCAGGTGATCGAATCGATCGAAGTCGCCAACCGCGCACTGCCACTGGCCAGCAAACCCAAGGATCCAGGGACCGTTCGGTTGCAGCCCCAGAACCTGGCCTATTTCGCGATGGTGCGGGTCGAAGTGGCCATGCGCAATCAGGCCTTCCATCCGCTCATGGAAAATGCGCAATTGTGGGCGGCAAATGATGGCGCTGCGGCTAAGCGGGCGATGAACCAGGCCGTAGCCGCTGCCGGTGGCCTAACCGCCCGCACACTCCAGCTTTCGGATCAGGATATCGTCAGACTGGCCAGCCCGACACGGCTCAACTATGCCTACCGGGGCCGTTCCGCGAGGATTATCGAAAGCGATGCCAACCACTATCTGCTGTGGCTGGACCAGTTCATCGCGATCGAGTGGCTGAAGTAGTCCGGTCTAGCCCAGCCGCTCGCGCAGCACCTGATTGACCAGCTGCGGGTTGCCCTTGCCCTGCATGGCTTTCATCGTCTGGCCGACAAAGAAGCCGAACAGGTTTTCCTTGCCGCCCTTGTATTCGGCGACCTTGTCCTGATTGGCGGCGAGTATTGCATCGACCGCTGCTTCGATCGCGCCAGTGTCGCTGGTCTGCTTGTTGGCCTCGATCTCGGCTGCAAGGTCGATGTCCGAAGTCAGATGCGCTTCGAAGATTTCTTTGGCCTTGCTGCCCGAGATCAGCCCGCTTTCGGTCGCCACAACGATCGCGGTGTTGGCTTCGAGCGAGTTTTTGGGATGGTCGGCCGAGAGCCCGTGAGCATTGAGCAGGCCCGGGCGTTCCGACAGCAGCCAGTTGGCGACGCGCTTGGCCATTTCGGTTTCGCTCTTGCCAGCACCCTTTGCGACCGAAGTCAGCAGTTCCTCGAACTGGCGCGCCACTTCGACATCGGCGGTCAGCACGTTGGCGTTGTAAGCGCTCAGCCCCAGCGCGGTCTCATAACGATGGCGCTTGGCATCGGGCAGTTCGGGCAGGCTGGCCTTGCATTCGGCAATGAAGGCATCGTCCAGTTCCAGTGGCAGCAGGTCCGGATCGGGGAAATAGCGGTAATCATGCGCGTCTTCCTTGCTGCGCATGGACCGCGTTTCGTTGCGATCGGGATCGTAGAGCCGGGTTTCCTGCACCACCGTGCCGCCGTCCTCGATCAGGTCGACCTGGCGGCGTGCTTCCGATTCAACCACGGCCATGACGAAACGGACCGAGTTGACGTTCTTGGTTTCGGTGCGGGTGCCGAATGGTTCACCCGGGCGGCGGACCGAAACATTGACGTCGGCGCGCATCGAGCCCTGGTCCATGTTGCCGTCGCACGAGCCGACATAGCGCAGGATCTGGCGCAACTTGGCGACATAGGCCCCGGCCTCTTGCGGACTGCGCATGTCCGGGCGACTGACGATTTCCATCAAGGCCACGCCCGAACGGTTGAGATCGACATAGGACATCGTCGGGTGCTGATCGTGCATCAGCTTGCCCGCATCCTGCTCAACGTGGATCCGCTCGATCCCGATGGTCTTGGTGCTGCCTTCGGGGTCTTTCTCGTCGAGGATTACCTCGATCTCACCCTCGCCCACGATCGGGTGGTAGAGCTGGCTGATCTGGTAGCCCTGCGGCAGGTCGGCATAGAAGTAGTTCTTGCGGTCAAACCGCGACCACTTGTTGATCTGGGCGTTAAGCGCCATCCCGGTGCGCACCGCCTGGCGGATGCACTCCCGGTTGGGGATCGGCAGCATCCCCGGCATCGCCGCATCAACCAGGCTGACCTGGGTATTGGGTCCTGCGCCAAACTGGGTGGCTGCGCCGGAAAACAGCTTGGAATTGGATGTAACCTGTGCGTGAACTTCGAGGCCGATCACGACCTCCCATTCGCCCGTGGCGCCGTGGATGCGATAGTTGCTCATGGCTCTGCCGATAGAGGGCATTGGCGCACAAGAAAAGGGGTTAGAGGCGCTCCGCCCGAAGCCGCGACCATTGCCGTGCGGGTTCCTCGATCCAGCGCCAGGTCAACTGGGCGACACCGGCGCAGGATGCAATCATCGCAAGCTGGACCAGCAAGGCTGGGATCAACGGCAGATCGATCGCCTTGATCGGAATCCCGTCCTGCCAGGTGGAGGTTGCCAGTGGCCAGCCGGTGACGCGCGAGGCGAGCAGAAACAGGTCCGCAATCCGCGCCAGGACCATCATGTGGACCATGTAGAACGAATAGGAAATCGTCCCCAGCCACAGCGGCCAGCGCGTCAAGAGCAGGCGCGAAAGCCAGCCCGACTGGTGCGCGAAGACAAAGACCGCCAGCGCCGACGGAAGCACGATCAGCGCCGAATGGTTCGATCCCGGCGCAAACCAGACAAAGCCCACCACCGAGGCTAGTGCCAGCGTCTCAAGCCAGCCGGCCAGCGGCAATGCCGCCCCAGAGCGAGCGCGGTGCAGCAACCAGCAAGCCAGCCCGGTGGCGAACCCCGCCAGTCCACGCTCCAGTGAATTGGTCAGGCCTGGCACATCGACTTTGGCATATTGCAGTGCGAGCCCCGCCAGCCCAATGCTCATGAACGCCGCGAGTCCGATTCGCTTGGCCCGAAAGGCCAGTACAGCCAGTGCGTAGAGCAGCAGCTCGATCCCGATACTCCAGCTTACGCCGTTGTAATAATTGTTCTTGTCCGGAAAATAACCATCGAGCAGCAGCACTGCCCGTAGCAAATGCTCGGGCGAATGCCCCCCCGTGAACGGCGCTCGCAGGTTGAGTCCGCCCGAACCGAAAGCCCAGGCCACCAGTTCAAGCACGAGGAACGCTGCGACCATCACCAAGTGCAGCGGCAACACTCGGCCCAACCGCAAAACTGCGAAACGCTTGGCGGGGAACCCAGCCGCCAGCCGCTCGCCATAACTTTCGGCAATCACGAAGCCCGAGATCACGAAGAAAAGGTCGACAAACAACCCGCCTGCATCTGCGATCGGCAAGATCGCGAAGCCATTGCTAGCGGGCAAATGGCGCAGCAATACCCCAAGCGCCGCGAGCCCACGCAGCGAATCGAGCGCGGCGAAGCGGTGCACCGCTCCGCCCGGGCCTGTTACCACCACCGCTCCGGCCGGGCGCTGAACTGGGCGCGTTGCTCGATCGCGAGGCCAGCGTTAAGCACGCCTTGTTCGTCAAACGCCTTGCCGATGATTTGCAGACCCAGCGGCAGACCCTCGCGGTTGAGGCCCGCTGGCACCGACATCGCGGGAAGGCCCGCAAGCGAGGCCGGTACGGCGAAAACGTCGTTCAGATACATCGCCAGCGGATCGTCGCTCTTTTCGCCTAGGCCGAACGCGGTGGTCGGCGCGGTGGGGGCGAGGATCACGTCGCAGCGGGTGAAGGCGTTCTTGAAGTCCTGCGCGATCAGGGTGCGGACTTTTTGGGCCTGGGTGTAGTAGGCGTCATAGAACCCGGCCGAGAGCACATAGGTACCGATCAGGATCCGGCGCTTGACCTCTGCCCCGAACCCGGCGGCGCGAGTGGCGGCGTACATGTCTTGCAGACCAGCCCCATCGGGCAGGTCGCGCAGGCCGTAACGCACCCCGTCATAGCGGGCGAGGTTCGACGAGGCTTCGGCCGGGGCGATGATGTAATAGGCCGGGAGCGCGTACTTGGTGTGCGGCAGGCTGATCTCGACGATCTCTGCCCCGGCGTCCTTGAGCCAGGCGATCCCCTGGTCCCACGAGGCCGCGACATCGGCGTCCATCCCGTCCATCCGGTATTCGACCGGAATGCCGACTTTCTTGCCCTTGAGATCGCCGCTGAGCCCGGCTTCCCATTCGGGGACCGGCAGGTTCAGGCTGGTCGCATCCTTCGGATCGAACCCGGCCATCGCTTCGAGCATGATCGCGCAGTCGCGCACGTCGCGGGCCATCGGTCCGGCCTGATCGAGGCTGCTGGCGAAGGCGACGATGCCCCAGCGGCTGCAACGGCCATAGGTGGGCTTGATCCCCGAAATGCCCGTGAAGGCGGCGGGCTGGCGGATCGAGCCGCCGGTATCGGTACCGGTGGCTGCCGGCGCAAGCCGTGCGGATACTGCGGCCGAACTGCCACCCGACGAACCGCCCGGGGCCAGCGCGGCATTGCCGCCATCGTTGCGCCGCCACGGCGAGATGACGTTGCCGAAATACGAGGTCTCGTTCGACGAGCCCATCGCGAACTGATCGAGGTTGAGCTTGCCCAGCATCCCTGCGCCGGCGTTCCACAGGTTGGCGGAAACGGTGCTCTCGTACTCGGGCGTGAAACCTTCGAGGATGTGGCTGGCCGCGGTGGTCTGCACGCCTTGCGTCGCGAACAGGTCTTTCATCCCGATCGGCACGCCGCCCATCTTGCCCAGCGGCTGACCCGCTGCGCGCTTGGCATCAGTGGCATGCGCAGCTTCGATCGCCTTTTCGGGCGTGGGCAGAATGAAGGCGTTCAGCGCTCCGGCAGCTGCAACATTGGCGTTGAACGCCTCGGCCACTTCCACGGCGGAGAAGTCACCCTTGGCAACCCCGTCGCGGATCGCCGCGACGCCCAGATCGGTAAGCTGGGTCATTATTCGATCACCTTGGGCACGCCGAAGAACCCGTCCTGCCGCGCGGGTGCATTGGCCAGCACCGCATCGCGGCGCCCACCGCCGGTCAACGGATCGGCGTCGGTCACATCTTCGCGCAGGCGCAGCTTGTTCTCGATCACGGCGGTCATCGGCTCTACCCCGGTGACATCGACTTCGCCGAGCTGCTCAACCCAGGCGAGGATCCCGTTGAGTTCGGGCACCATCGCCTCAAGCTCGGCTTCGCTTACCTTGATGCGGGCCAGCGCAGCGATCTTGGCCACGGTGGCGGTATCGACCGACATTGTGTGCTATCCTGTGATTACTTGGTCTTCGGCTTTGACTGCGGGGCGTCCTTGCCCGGTGCAGCGCCGCTTTCGGGCTCGGCGCCTTCGCCGCCCTGCATCTGCTGCTGTTGCTGCATCTGTTGCATCTGCATCATCGCTTCAAACCGTTCACGCGGCATGACCTGGAGGATCTCGATATCGAAGACCAGGTCGCTGTTGGCCGGGATTACCACTTCGCCGGTCTGCGGATTGCGCTTTTCCTCGAGCCCATAGGCCTTCATTGCCGGGATGGTCAGCTTGTACTTGCCGCCTTGCTTCATCTTGAGCAAACCCTCGGTAAAGCCAGGGATCATGCCCGCAACAGGAAGCGGGGCCTGCTGGCCTTCGTCGAAGGTCTTGCCATTGGTCAGCTTGCCGACATAGTTGATCACGACAACGTCCTTGTCGGTCACCGCAGTACCCGTCCCGGCCTTGACTGTCACAAGGTCGACGCCTTTCGGCAACGAGGCCCAGGCGAGGCCTGCAGCGGCGAGCGCGACAGCGAGCACCCCCAGCCAGAGCTTGGTCAGCGCGCCCTTGGCAATGGGCTGGAGCGGTACGCGGGTCACTTCGGTCATGCGGAATCCTGTCTGGAAGATATGCAAAAGGGCGCGGAATTGTTCCGCGCCCTCATGGCCTAACACGGCCCGCCGTTCAAGCGGGCATGCGCCAGTTTACTTGACGCCGTCGCGTTCCATCCGCTTGCGCTCCATCTTGCGGGCACGGCGGACAGCAGCGGCCTTTTCACGGGCGCGCTTTTCGCTGGGCTTTTCGTAGTGACGACGCAGCTTCATCTCGCGATAGACGCCTTCACGCTGCAGCTTCTTCTTGAGCGCGCGCAGGGCCTGCTCGACATTGTTGTCGCGGACGAGAATTTGCATAAATTAAGCCACCTCACATACAACAGACCAGAGCCCCGCTTTGTCCCTCGCGGGGGTGCATCTACTTGAGTCGAAAAACACGAAAGTGGCCGAATCCCTTACAGGATCGGCTCGAACCGGCGGGCGGCTAGCAGGAACTCACCCCCTTGGCAAGCCCGGGGACTGCCAAAGACGCGTCGCCAATCCACAATTGCTGCATCCAAACTAGCCCCGGAACGGACCAGTCTGGCGCTGATCGCACCATATCATGTGTGCTAGTACCCTGCCAGTCGCAATCTCTTGGGGGGACATTGTTGATGCACAATCGGCGTAACCAGCAAGCTGCAACGCGGCGCGTTCCTTCGGCCAAGGCCAAGGTGAAAGTCCGGTCTGCTCCGAAATTTCCCGCTGATATCGTCGTCCCGCCTCACCGCGGAGCTTCCGCACGCACCGCGGCAATTCCACTTCCTATCCCCTTGGCTGCGGCGACACCCCCCGCCCCGGCCAGGGTCGCAGCGCGGCCGCTCTTTGCCATGCCACCACCCATGACGGCAGAGCGGCCGCGCACCCGGCCCAAACGCAAGGCCAAGGCAAAGACGAAAACCAAAACGCGGAATGCGGCAAAACAGGCGGCCCCAGCCATCGCGCTGCCCGCCATGCCCGAGCCGCTGGTTGCCGTAGCGCCCTTGCCCAAAGACCGCGCGCTGGCGCTCCATCGGCCTCCCGGCCTGATTGACCAATTGGCACGTTGGCTGGGACGACGGCTTGAACTGACCTGGCGGCGGCTGGGCGGGATCAAGCCTGACGCCGGGTCCGAGCTCAAGCGACTGCGGCAAGAGAATGCCCGGCTCCAGGCCCAGCTCGAAGCGCTGCTGGCCCTGCGGGACACCCGGCCCGAACCAGCGCGGACAAGCGCAATGCTTCCCCAAGTCTGACCCGCCGCGCTGCGGCGGCGGCATCGGACGCACAAGCTGCGCGTCACCACCCTCGATGCCGCCGCCCAATTTCTGATCAAGCGGATTTTCCCACCCCTCGTTCGTGCAGAGCCCTTCGGCCTGTGGACCGAAGTCGGGGCACCTGTGCACGGCATCTCTAATTCGCTCGCTGCGAACGGAACGGGGTGTTTCTTTCCGGTCGCGTTATGGTCTAAGGCGCTGGCGTGAGCGCACCATCTTTCCTTGCCGCATCGCTCTACGTCGCCCTGGGCGGCGGGATCGGCGCGTGGCTGCGTTATGCCACTGGCCTCCTCTGGAGCCGGGCGATCGGCCCTGCTGCCGCCACGGCATTCCCCTGGCCTACCCTGACAGTCAATATTGTCGGCAGTCTTGCCATGGGCCTGCTGGCCGGGTGGCTGGCGCGCTATGGATCGCACGGCGAGGGCTGGCGGCTGCTGCTGGGCGTGGGCGTGCTGGGCGGCTTCACCACCTTTTCTGCCTTCAGCCTGGAACTGGCCTTGCTGATCGAACGCGGCACACCGGGCACGGCCGCGCTTTATGCCGCGCTGTCGCTGGCGGCAGGTCTGGGCGGACTGTTCGTGGGGCTGGCCCTAATGCGAGTAGCCTCATGAGTACAGAAGTCCGCCAGTTCACCGTCGGCGCCGATGACGAAGGCGTGCGGCTTGACCGCTGGTTCAAGCGCCACCTGCCGCAAGTGGGCTTTGCCACGGTCAGCCGCTGGGCGCGGACCGGACAGATTCGGGTCGATGGCAAGCGCGCCGATCCGGCTGACCGGCTGAGCGCAGGCCAGGTTCTGCGCGTGCCACCAGGCGGCGAACAGGCCGAGCGGGGCCCGCGGGTCCGCAAGCCGCTGACCGAAGAGCAGCGCCTGCTGGCCAAGGATATGGTGATCCTGCGCAATCCCGCGGCGTTGGTTCTCAACAAACCCCCGGGCCTTGCAACGCAAGGCGGCAGCGGCACGCACGAGCATGTCGACGGCCTGCTCGATGCCTATGCCGACAACAACGGCCCTCGCCCGCGGCTGGTTCACCGGCTCGACAAGGATACCTCGGGCGTGCTGCTGATCGCCCGCACCCCGGGCAGCGCGGCGTTCTTTTCCAAGCAGCTTTCAGGGCGCTCTGCGCGCAAGATCTATTGGGCGCTGGTGATTGGCGTGCCCCAGATCGAGGACGGGCTGATCGAACTGCCGCTGGCCAAGCAGCCCGGCACCGGCGGCGAAAAAATGATGGTCGATCAGTCAGGCGACGGGCAATCGGCGCGCACCCGCTACCGCGTGCTCGACCGGGCCGGCAACCGCGCCGCCTGGGTTGAGCTGCAACCGCTGACCGGGCGCACCCACCAGTTGCGCGTGCATATGGCCGCGATCGGCCACCCGATCGTTGGCGACGGCAAATACGGCGGCAAGGACGCATTCCTTTCGGGTACGATCAGCCGCAAGATGCACCTCCACGCGCGGCGCCTGATAATCCCGGCCCCAGGCGGCGACGAGATCGACGTGACTGCCGAATTGCCCGAACACTTTGCCGCTTCGATGGCTGGCCTGGGCTTTGACGAGATGGACGGCGCGCAGATCCCCCTGCCCCCGCCGCCACCTCCGCGTGAGGTCAAAAAGGCCGAAGCCAAGGCCCACGCCAAGCAATACCGCAAGGAACGCCGGGGCGAGCGCCGCAAGCGCGGCGAGAGCGATGGTACGCCCAAGCGTGCAACAGCCCGCAAGGGTCCGGCCAAGGCCGCCACTCGACCTGTCTCGAGGGGGCCGACCAAAAGTCCGGCGAAAGGTCCCGCCAAGCCGAGGAAGCGCTGATGCATCCCAACTCCGCATTTCGCCACCCAGACCGTGTCTTGCTCGAATCGCTGGTTGAGGAAGTCGGCTTCGGGATGGTCTTCGCCCAGACTCCCGATGGCCCGCGTGTCGCCCATGTACCGCTGCTGTGGACTGGTGATGGCGCGCTGCAGTTCCACCTGGCGCGCGGCAATGGGCTGACCAAACACCTCGATGGCGCGACCGCGCTGGTCGTGGTCAACGGCCCCGACGGCTATGTCAGCCCGCGCTGGTATCCCGATGGTGGAGCTGACCAGGTGCCAACGTGGAACTACGCCGCGGTCGAGCTGGAAGGCCGGGTCCGGCAGATGGACGACGATGGCCTGCTGGCCCAGGTTACCACGCTGTCTGAAAAGCACGAGGCCCGAATCGCCGAGGGAAAGCCCTGGACGATCGACAAGCTTTCGGACTTGCGCCGCAATGGCTTGCTGAAAGCGATCGTCGGGTTCGAACTGGAAGTGCAGGCCTGGCGCGAAACCTTCAAGCTCAGCCAGAACAAGGGTGCGGAAAACGTCGCCGCGATCGCTAACGGTATGGAAGCCGAAGGCGCGGTTGCAATCGCCCACCTGATGCGGACCCTGTCTTCTTGACCCTGCGCCTCGCCCTGTTCGATTGCGACGGGACGCTGGTCGATGGCCAGGCGGGAGTCGTCCATGCAATGGAAGCCGCATTCGCCGAACTGGCCCTGCCTGCGCCCGACCGGCATCTGGTCCGCCGGATTGTAGGGCTAAGCCTGCCGCAGGCGATCAGCGCGCTGGTCCCCGATGCCAACGAGGACATCCGAGCCGAACTGGATGCCGCCTATCGCCGGATCTTCCGCGCCGCACGCGAAGGCGGGCAATTGGTCGAGCCGCTGTACGACGGAATTGCCGAGCTGGTGACCGAGCTCAATACGGCAGGCTGGATGCTGGGCGTCGCCACCGGCAAGAGCCAGCGTGGGTTGGAACATTGCCTGGCGACCCACGGGCTGACCTATTGTTTCTCCACACTGCAGACGGCCGACAATCATCCTTCCAAGCCGCATCCCTCGATGGTCGATGCAGCGCTGGCGGAAACCGGAGTAGCATCCGAGAACTGCGTGATGATCGGCGATACCCAATTCGACATGGCGATGGCACTGAATGCCGGCGTGCGGGCAGTGGGGGTCGATTGGGGCTATCACACCGTTGAAGAACTGTTCGAAGCGGGTGCCGAAGCGGTTGCCGCCAGCCCCGCCCAGCTGAGGGAGCTTCTGAAATGAATTCCAACGAAGCCGATGCCAAAACCCGCTTTTTCATCCTGTCCGCCGTCCGCCTGGCCAGCGTTGCGCTGATCGCGGTGGGCATGGCGATCATTGCCGGCAAGATCGACATTCCGCAGCCGGCCGGGATCGGTTTCACCATTTTCGGCCTGCTTGAGCTGTTGCTGCTGCCGCCGTTCCTGGCCCGCAAGTGGAAGTCTCCCCAAGGATGAGGTCGGGGTTGAAGCGGTTCTGGAAGGAAGTCGGGGTGAGCGAGGTCGCAGACGGGTACTCCGTCGCGCTGGACGGCCGCGCGCTTAAGACGCAGGGGAAGCAGGCGCAGGTGGTGCCCACCCTCACCCTGGCCGAAGCGCTGGCGGCCGAATGGGCGGCGCAGGGCGAAATAATCGATCCCGCCGGTTTCGTGCTGCGCGACCTGGCCGACATGGCGATCGACGTGATTGCCGAAGACCGCGATGCTGCGATAGCCGGGCTGCTGCGCTACGCCGAAACCGATACACTGTGTTATCGCGCCGATCCGGACGAGCCGCTCCACGCGCGCCAGCTCGAACTGTGGGAGCCGTTGCTGCTTGCTGCCGAGGCGCGCTGGGATGTGCATTTCGAGCGCGTCTCGGGCGTGATCCACTGCCCCCAATCGCCGGCCACGCTGGCGCGGCTGAAGTCTGTGCTCGAAACCAAGGACATGTTCGTGCTTGCCGCGCTGTCAACTCTGACGCCGCTCAGCGCCTCGCTCATAGTCGGCCTTGCCGCGCTGGAACCGGATGCCGATGCCCGCAAGCTGTGGACCGCCGCCGAGCTGGAGGAAGAATGGCAGGCCGAGCTGTGGGGCCGTGAAGAGGAAGCCGAAGTTCGCCGGGCGCGGCGTTTTGCCGCATTCAGCACTGGGTCGGACTTTGCGAGGTTGGCGAGGGGTTAGCCCGCCACCATCCAGTCGGCCACTTGTCCGGCCACATCGTTCGCCGCCTTGTTGAGCGCCGGGCCGACAAATTCGGGCTTGGCCTGGACTCCGGGCACCACGCTTTCGAATCGCTTGGTCTGGAGCTCGCCTTTGGGTCCCGTGCGCATTGCATCGAAACGAACCACGACGGACTGGTTGCGCGCATCAAAGCCTAGGTCAATCAGTCGCCCTGACAGCCGCGTGCCGCCAACCGGTGCGGCCTGGGTATCTTCCAACACCAACGCCTGGGTGCGGGTCCGCAGTGTCTCGGCCAGCAGGCCGCGGAACAGCCGCGAAGGGCGTTCGACCCAGGCGGTGCCGACCAGGTATGCTACCTGGGTATCGTCGACCTGAACCGGGATCCGCAGCACTGCCAGGCGCTGGTCGGTCTCGGGCACCATCACCATGATCGCACTGGTACCGGTGCCGTTGGCGGTGGTGCCAGCCGGAACCTGCTTGTCGGCCGAAAGCGTCAACAGGAACGGCGGCGGCTTGCCCCCGCCCAGGCTGACGCAGCCAGCCATGGCCAAGAGCAGTGCTGGCGCGGCCAGCATGCGGATCGCGGCAAGGCTCATCTCTTTCCTCATGGCTTGTAGTCCGGCAGCTGATCGCCGCCCAAGAGGCCCTTGGCGCCCTGTTCATTGAGCTTTTCGGTCATCGCCCGCAAGCTTTTGGTGGTCGAACGCAAGTCGCGGATCGTCGCCTCGGCCTCGGGCAAGGTGTTCTCGTTAAGCCGCCGCGCGCCGGGCCGCATGTCGGCCAGCAAGCCGTCGAGCTGGTCAGAAGCCTTGTTGATCGATTTGAGCGACTTGTTGAACTGGCCGACCATCGGCCGGAAATCGTCGTTCATCATCGCGTTGGTCGATCCGGCCATCTGCTGGAATTCGGCCAGCGCGGTCTGCGCCTGAACCAGTGTCGCCTGCAATTCGAGCATGGTGCGCTGAACCTGCGGCGAGGCATCGGCCAGGCTGCCGCTCATCCGGTCGGCATTGGCCAGGATATTCTCGATCGACTGCTGGTTCTTGTCCGAAAACATCATGGTCAGCCGCTCGGTCAAGGTCGCCAGCCGCTCGAGCAGGACCGGCGCGGAATTGAGCAGTTCGCCAAGGCCGCCGCGCTTGGTCGGGATCACCGGCACGCCTTCCGGGCAGGTCGCTTTCTTGTTTTCGGCATCGCAGACCAGCAGCGGCGCGTCCTTGCTTGCCCCTTCGAGCTGGATGTTCGAAACCCCGGTGAAATTGCTCTGGATCGTCGCGGTGGTGCCCAGCCGTACCGGCACTTCCTTGTCGACCGAGATCCGCACTCGCACGAAACCGGGATCCTTGTGCCACAGCTCGATCACCTTGACCTGGCCGACCGGAACGCCCGAAAAATTGACCGCCGAGCCTTTCGACAGGCCATCGACCGCCTGCTTGAAGAAGATGTCGTATTCGTTCTTGTTGCCCTCGCCCAGCCGCGCGATCCAGATGATCGCGGCCGCGAGCAGGCCCAGCAAGGCCAGCGTCACCGCCCCTACCCAGACATTGTTGGCTCTGGTCTCCATCGCCTGCTTAATCCCCTGCCTTGCCGAGTTTGTCCATCGCTTTGGCACGGCTCTGCGATGCCTTGGCGGCGCGGCCGCGCGGCCCATTGAAGTATTCCTGGATCCACGGATGGTCGAGCGCGAGCAATTCCGGGATCGTCCCCACCGCGATCACCCGCTTGTCGGCGATCACCGCCACCCGGTCACAGATCTCGTACAAGGTATCGAGATCGTGGGTGATCAGGAATACGGTGTGCCCCAGCGTGTCCTGCAATTCATTGGTCAGCGTATCGAATGCCGCCGCGCCGATCGGGTCAAGCCCGGCAGTCGGCTCATCCAGGAACAGCAACTCCGGATCGAGCGCCAAGGCCCGGGCAAGACCTGCGCGCTTCCGCATCCCGCCTGACAGTTCGCTGGGATACTTGTCCGCAGCTTCGGGTGGCAGGCCAGAAAGACGAACCTTGTATTGGGCAATCTCGCGGCGCAGCTGGGGACCGATCTCCGGGTGGAATTCCTTGAGCGGCACTTCGATATTCTCGGCCACGGTCAGGGTCGAGAACAGCGCCCCGCCCTGGAACAGCACGCCCCAACGGCTGCGGATATCGACTTCGTCCGGCTCACGCGGCTCGCCCATTTGCTGGCCCAGCACTTCGATCCGCCCGGCGCTGGGCTGCTGCAGCCCGATGATCGAGCGCATCAGCACCGACTTGCCAGTGCCCGATCCGCCAACAACGCCCAGGATCTCGCCGCGCTTGACCCGAAGATCAAGGTCCTCGTGAATCACGTGGGCACCGAACTCGTTCTTCAGTCCTTCGACCACGATCGGGAATTCGACATCGAACTGGGGCAGGCTCATCCCCACCCCACTTCGGTGAAGAACACCGCGAAAAAGGCGTCGAGCACGATGACCGCAAAAATCGCCTGGACCACCGCCACTGTGGTTTTGAGGCCAACTTCCTCTGAATTGCCGTGGACCCGCATCCCCTGATAGCAACCCGCTAGGGCTACGATCAGCCCAAACACCGGCCCCTTGATGATGCCCACCCACAAGTCGTGCGTCGGCACCACTTCCTGGATCCGGGAGAGGAAAGTGAAGAACGGAATCTCAAGACTGAACATCGAAATGAACGCCCCGCCGATGATCGACAGCACTGCGGCGTAGAAGCCCAGCAAGGGCATGATGATTATCGAGGCCATGACCCGCGGCAGGATCAGCGCTTCGACCGGGGAGACCCCGATGGTGCGCATCGCATCGACTTCCTCGGTCAGCTTCATCGTCCCGATCTGCGCGGCAAAGCTCGAACCCGAACGGCCGGCAAACATGATCGCGGTCATCAAGATGCCAAGTTCGCGAAAGCTCAGCCGCCCGGTCAGGTTGACAGTATAGATCTCCGCCCCGAACTGGCGCAGCTGGACCGCACCCTGCTGGGCAATCACGATCCCGATCAGGAAGCTCATCAGCCCGACAATCGGCAGGGCCCCCACGCCGACCAGGTCCATCTGCCGAACCAGCGAAATCCAGCGGATCCGCGACGGGTGCCGCAGCACCCGCGCACCTGCAATCAGCAGCGCGCCGAGGAAATCGAGCAGCTCGATCACACCCTGCCAATAGGCTTTGGTCTCTGCGCCGGTGCGCTCCAGCAGCCGCGTCAGCGGGGCTTGGTCCGCGCCTTCCGCCGCGCTTGCGGCTTCCGGCTTGGTCCGTACCGCGGCGATCAGCCGCTGCGCTTCCTGGCTTGCGCCGGTGACCGTGGCCCCGTGTTCCTCAGCCAGCCGCGCGACGATCCAGGCGCCGACAGTGTCGATAGCCGGCACGCCGGACAAATCGATCCGTGCCACCGGCCCTGCCAGTTCGCGCAGTCGCACATCGAGCTCGCCGACCGAACTGACGATCATCGGCCCGGCCAGCATCACCTGCTGTGCGCCGTCCGCTTGCGTCTCGGTGGTAAAGTCAGCCCATTCGCGCATCGCGGCGATGTGTGCGGGAAATTTGCGGTCCCTGCAAGGCGGCGCAACGCTTGCCAGCCAAACCCCGCGCTGGCAAAGGCCGCCCGGTATGACTGACAATACTCTCGACAAGACATTCGATCCCGCCGCGATCGAGGCGAAGTGGTATGCCCATTGGGAAGCGAACGGCCTGTTCCGCCCGGAACGCCCGGACGCGCAGCCGTTCACCATCGTCAACCCGCCGCCCAACGTCACCGGCAGCCTCCACATCGGCCACGCGCTCGACAACACGCTGCAGGACGTGGTGATCCGTTACGAGCGGCTGCGCGGCAAGGATGCGCTGTGGGTGGTCGGCACCGACCATGCGGGCATCGCGACGCAGATGGTGGTCGAGCGCCAGCTTGAAGCCAAGCAGGACAAGCGCACCAATTATTCGCGCAAAGAGTTCATCGACAAGGTCTGGGAATGGAAGGCGGAAAGCGGCGGGACCATCACCCAGCAGCTGCGGCGGCTGGGCTGTTCGATGGACTGGTCCAGAGAGCAGTTCACCATGGACCCGCACTTTACCAAGGCGGTGGTGAAGGTCTTCGTCGATCTCTACAACCAAGGGCTGATTTACCGCGACAAGCGGCTGGTCAACTGGGACCCCAAGCTGAAGACCGCAATCTCGGACCTTGAGGTGGAGACCAAGGAGGTCAAGGGCAGCTTCTGGCGCTTCCGCTATCCCTTCGCCGATGGCTCTGGCCATGTCGAAGTGGCAACCACTCGCCCTGAAACCATGCTGGCCGACATGTGCGTGGCGGTGAACCCCGAGGATGAACGCTACAAGGCGGTCATCGGCAAGGAGATCCTCCAGCCGATCACCGGCCGCCGTTTCAAGGTGGTGGCCGACGAGCACGCCGACCCGGAACTGGGCAGCGGTGTGGTCAAGATCACCCCGGGGCACGATTTCAACGACTTCGAAGTGGGCAAGCGCGCCGGGATCAAGCCGGCCGACATGCTCAACATGTTCGATGCCGAAGCCCACGTGGTGCAGACCGCCGACGGGCTGGTGCCGGATGAATTCATCGGCATGGAGCGGTTTGCGGCGCGGGCATTGGTGGTTCAGCGGATGAAGGAACTGGGCTTCCTGATCCCGCATGTGGTCAAGGACAAGGACGGCGAGGAGACCGAACTCGACGCCGAACCGCGCACAATCCAGACGCCGTTTGGTGACCGCGGCGGGGTGGAGATCGAACCCTGGCTAACCGACCAGTGGTATGTGAATGCCGAGGAACTGGCCAAGGCCCCGATCGAGGCGGTGAAGAGCGGCGCGGTGGAGATCGTGCCGAAGAGCTGGGAGAAGACCTTCTTCAACTGGATGGAGAATATCCAGCCGTGGTGCGTCAGCCGCCAGCTGTGGTGGGGGCATCGGATTCCGGCTTGGTATACGCTTGACGGACAAGTGTTTGTTGCTGAATCGGAAGAAGCAGCATTTGCAAAAGCCAAAGAGCTCTTCGGACAGAACACCAAGATTGAGTTCGGCGAAATGACGCAGGGTTTCGATGCTCATGCGACTTCACCAGATGCTCAAGTCTTGTATCGCGACCCCGACGTCCTCGACACCTGGTTCTCCTCCGCGCTGTGGCCCTTCGCCACGCTGGGTTGGCCGGAAGAGAATTCAAACCAAACCCCGTTCGCATCGAGCGAAGTCGAGATGCCGCGCGCAGGTGTCTCGACTACGCTCGACACGAACGGAGGTAAGGGTACGGGGGCAAGCTTGTTGCAGCGCCACTACCCCAACAACCTCCTGATCTCCGGCTTCGACATCCTGTTCTTCTGGGATGCGCGGATGATGATGATGGGCCAGGCGATGACCGGGCAGAATCCCTGGCCGCGGCTGTATCTGCACGGGCTGGTCCGCGCGCCCGATGGCCAGAAAATGTCCAAGAGCAAGGGCAACGTGGTCGATCCCTTGGGGCTGATCGACCAGTTCGGTGCCGATGCGCTGCGCTTCTTCATGGCGGCGATGGAAAGCCAGGGCCGCGACATCAAGATGGATGAGAAGCGGGTCGAGGGTTACCGCAACTTCGCGACCAAGCTGTGGAATGCTGCACGCTTCTGCCAGAGCAATGGAATTGCTGCATCCTCTTCGCTTGCTGCACCTGCAGCAAAAAGTGCGGTAAACCGCTGGATTATTGGCGAAACTGTGGAGACTCTGGCCGAGCTCGACAAGGCCATGGCCGACCTGCGCTTCGACGCCGCAGCAAACGCGATCTACCACTTCGTCTGGGACCAGTTCTGCGACTGGTACATCGAGCTGATCAAGGGCTCGTTCGATGAAGAGACCAAGGCCGTGGCCGGCTGGGTGCTCGACCAGATCCTGGTCATGCTGCATCCGTTCATGCCGTTTGTGACCGAGGAGTTGTGGTCCAAGCTGGGCGATCGGCTGAGCTATCCGCTGATTACCGCGAAGTGGCCCGAGCCCTTTCCTCCTGCACAGCCCATCGAACCTCCGTTGCTCGTAAATGAGAATGAATTTTTCTCGCCTACAGTCCTTCAAGGCGCGAAAGAGGAGATCGAGTGGCTCATTGCTCTGATCGGCAACCTGCGCACTGCCAAGAACGAACTCGGCATCGCGCCGGGGGCCAAGCTTGACGCGTTCTTGCCCGATCCAAGCGCCGAAACACGCGGCATCATCGAACGCAACCCCGGCGCGATCGAAAGACTCGCTCGCCTCAACGGTATACGCTTCGAGGCAGCGCCGGCGGGCGCGGCGATGCAGATTGGTGCAGGCGATGCCAACATCGTTGTGCCGCTGGAAGGCGTGATCGACATTGAAGCCGAAAAGGCACGCCTCGCCAAGGCGCTTGAGGCCAGCACCAAGGAAGCCAAGAGCCTCGAAGGCCGCCTCTCCAACGCTGCCTTCGTCGAAAAGGCCAAGCCCGAAGCCGTCGAAAAGGCCCGCGCCGACCATGCCATGCATGCCGCCGAGGCCGAGCGGCTGGCGGCGGCACTGGCGCGGTTGGGGTGACCATGCGCTGCGCAATCCTCCCCCTTGGGGGAGGGG
>Ga0209023_10002143_pt1 | contig 25176 bp, 22 predicted proteins | sample LakOneMetagenome_FD_187468 | JGI IMG/M metagenome (GOLD analysis project Ga0209023, IMG submission 187468) | Freshwater and sediment microbial communities from Lake Erie, Canada (SPAdes) (version 2) | ecosystem: Environmental > Aquatic > Freshwater > Lentic | place: Lake Erie, Canada... | reverse complement strand
GGCGGCCGGTACGGCAGCGCCTTCGCCTTTTTTGGCCGCCAGCGCGCCCAGCACAACGGCCGTACGCGACATGGGGGACATAAGCAAGCCACAAATCTGAGCCAACAGGACTTCCTTGGAAGGAATGTTGGCCAGTTGCTTAACGCCGTTGACATCCAGGGCTTTGCCACCGAAAGCGCCACCGCGAATCACCAGCTTGTCGTTGGTCTTCGCGAAATCGGCCACCACCTTGGCGGCGGCCACAGCGTCTTCGGAGAAGCCGTAGATCAGCGGGCCGGTCATCTGGTCAGCCACCACGTCAAATGCGCTGCCTGCTACAGCACGGCGGGCCAGGGTGTTCTTCAGAACACTCAAGGTCACGCCCTTGCTGCGAGCATCAACACGCAGTTTGGTCATGTCGGCGACCGTGATGCCACGGTATTCCGCGATCACAAGCGTTTGAGCTTTAGCGGCGAGGCTGGTCACTTCACTGATGACCGCTTCTTTCTCACTGCGATTAAGACTCAAGGTCTACTCCTTAAAATGCGCACTCGGCGGTTGCCTCGTGCACGCTCTTGTTGCAGCGACCAACTGTTCAGGAAAATTTCCATCTGCAGCGGGATCGCCATCTGCGTTGGTGCCTTGTCTGGCTTTAAGCGCGACCGGATCGCGCACCAACGGTCTTGGATGGCCTGTGGCTACCGAAGCAGCCCCAGCCCACCACATCGGACGTGCCCGTGAAGGCCCGCCCGAAGATTTCTTGCAATTACGCTGCAGCGATGGTCTGCGTGTCCACGCGAACACCCAGGCCCATCGTGGAAGACACTGCCACCTTGCGCAGGTAAACACCCTTGCTGGTTGCAGGCTTGGCCTTGGTCAGGGCGTCGATCAGTGCAGCCAAGTTGCCTTGCAGCTTGTCGTTGTCGAACGAGCGGCGGCCAATGGTGCTGTGCACGATGCCGGCCTTGTCGACGCGGAACTGCACTTGACCTGCCTTGGCGTTCTTCACGGCCGTAGCGACGTCAGGCGTCACGGTGCCCACCTTGGGGTTAGGCATCAGGCCACGTGGGCCCAGGATCTGGCCCAGCGTACCCACAACGCGCATGGCGTCAGGGGCAGCGATCACCACGTCGAAAGGCATGTCGCCGGCCTTGACCATGGCGGCCAGGTCGTCCATACCGACGATGTCGGCGCCAGCGGCCTTGGCTTCTTCAGCCTTGGCACCCTGGGCGAACACGGCCACGCGCTTGGTCTTGCCGGTGCCATTGGGCAGGACGACGGCGCCGCGAACGACTTGGTCGGACTTCTTGGCATCGATGCCAAGCTGAACGGCGACGTCGATGGATTCGTCGAACTTGGCCGTAGCGGCTTCCTTCACGATCACGACTGCGTCAGCGAAGGCGTACAGCTTCGTGCTCTCAACCTTGCCTTGCAGGGCTTTTTGCTTTTTAGTCAGCTTGGCCATTTTACAAACCCTCCACCGTCACGCCCATCGAGCGTGCAGAGCCGGCCAGCGTGCGCACAGCGGCGTCGACGTTGGCAGCGTTCATGTCTTTCATCTTGGTCTTGGCGATCTCTTCGAGCTGTTCGCGCGTGATCTTGCCGACCTTCGTCTTCAGAGGGTTCGAAGAACCCTTGTCGAGCTTGATGGCCTTCTTGATCAAAGTCGTCGCAGGCGGCGTCTTGATGATGAAGGTGAAGCTCTTGTCTGCGAAGGCCGTGATGACCACGGGCAATGGCAGGCCTGGCTCAACGCCTTGGGTCTGCGCATTGAATGCCTTGCAGAACTCCATGATGTTGAGGCCACGCTGACCCAGTGCTGGGCCGATAGGTGGGGATGGGTTGGCCTTACCAGCTGGAACTTGCAGCTTGATAAAACCGACGATTTTCTTCGCCATGTTTTACTCCTTGCGGGTGATGACGCCATCCGCTGCACCATGCAGCATCGGCTCCCCGGGATTAAGACTCTCTGCTGACGATCACCGCGCCGAGTCGAAAGCGCGAGATCCAAATGGGGTGGTGTGCATGCCAAGGCTGCACACCGTGGACCGCAGGGGTCCTGGCAAAAAAACTCAGGTCTTTTGACTCAGGTTTTTTCGACCTGGCCGAATTCGAGCTCTACAGGTGTGGAACGACCGAAGATCATCACCGAGACGCGCACGCGGCTCTTCTCGTAGTTGACTTCTTCGACGGAGCCATTGAAGTCCGTGAACGGGCCTTCCTTGACGCGCACCAGTTCGCCCACCATGAATTCGATCTTGTGGCGCGGCTTTTCCGTGCCTTCCTGCATCTGGCTGACGATCTTTTGCACTTCGTCTTCGGAGATGGGGGCAGGACGGTTTTTTGCACCACCCACGAAGCCCGTCACCTTGCTGGTGTGCTTCACCAAGTGCCAAGTGTCGTCGTCCATGATCATTTCGACGAACACATAGCCAGGGAACAAGCGACGCTCGGTCGTCTTGCGCTGGCCGTTCTTCATCTCGACGACTTCTTCCGTGGGCACCAGAATGCGACCGAACTTGGTCTCCATGCCCGAACGGGCGATGCGCTCCTGGATGTTGCGCTCCACGGCCTTTTCCATGCCCGAGTAGGCATGCACGATGTACCAACGCAGGTCAGGGTTGGCGGAAGCAGAAGCGCCAGAAGGAGCCTCAGCTCCAGTGATTTCCGTAGCGCTCGTCATGACTTTCTCCATCCCAAAATCAAGTCGTACAAGACCCATTCCAGCGTCTTGTCGGTGAACCACAGGAAAAGCGCCATGATCACCACGAAGGCGAACACATACGCGGTCATCTGCAAGGTTTCCTTGCGGGTCGGCCAGACGACCTTTTTGACTTCACGCCAAGCATCCTGGGCGAAGGCAATGAACTGACGCCCCGACTCCGACACCAGGAAGACTGCGACTGCCGCGATCAAGCCGACGATCAATGCCGCCCACTGGACGAGCGCGCCTTGCTTGCTCAGCAAATAGAAACCAGCCACCGACGCGATGACCAAAGCCACCACTGCCGCGAGCTTGGCTTTGTCAGCGCCTGTGTTGACGGTTTCAACCTGTGAAGTGGCCATGTTTGAATAATTCCTGCTACGAGTCTCGGCGTCACTTAAGACACCGAAGCCCGCCAGGGTCTGGCGGGCTTGTTGGAGGCCACTTTCAAGTGGCAGGGGCAGTAGGAATCGAACCTACAACCTTTGGTTTTGGAGACCAACGCTCTGCCAATTGAGCTATACCCCTGTATCTTCTACCTTGCTTGAATTACGCGAGGATCTTGGCCACGACGCCAGCGCCCACGGTGCGGCCGCCTTCGCGGATAGCGAAGCGCAGACCTTCTTCCATGGCGATGGGGTTGATCAGCTTCACAGTGATCGACACGTTGTCACCAGGCATGACCATTTCCTTGTCGGCTGGCAGCTCGATGGCGCCAGTCACGTCGGTCGTGCGGAAGTAGAACTGTGGGCGGTAGTTGTTGAAGAACGGGGTGTGGCGGCCGCCTTCGTCCTTGCTCAGCACATACACTTCAGCCGTGAAGTGGGTGTGCGGCTTGATCGAGCCGGGCTTGCACAGCACTTGGCCGCGTTCCACGTCTTCACGCTTGGTGCCGCGCAGCAGCAGGCCGACGTTGTCGCCAGCTTGACCTTGGTCCAGCAGCTTGCGGAACATTTCCACGCCGGTGCAGGTGGTCTTGACGGTGTCCTTGATACCGACGATTTCGATTTCTTCGCCGACCTTGACGATACCGCGCTCGATACGGCCGGTCACCACGGTGCCGCGGCCAGAGATGGAGAACACGTCTTCCACGGGCATCAGGAAGGCGCCGTCCACAGCGCGCTCTGGCGTGGGGATGTACGTATCCAGTGCTTCAGCCAGCTTCATGATGGCTTCTTCACCCAGGGCACCCTTGTCGCCTTCCAGGGCGAGCTTGGCGGAACCGCGGATGATCGGGGTGTCGTCGCCTGGGAAGCTGTACTTGTCCAGGAGTTCGCGCACTTCCATCTCGACCAGCTCCAGCAGCTCTTCGTCGTCGACCATGTCGCACTTGTTCAGGAACACGATGATGTAAGGCACGCCCACTTGGCGGGCCAGCAGGATGTGCTCGCGGGTCTGGGGCATCGGGCCGTCAGCGGCCGAGCACACCAGGATAGCGCCGTCCATCTGGGCTGCGCCGGTGATCATGTTCTTCACATAGTCGGCGTGGCCTGGGCAGTCCACGTGGGCGTAGTGGCGGTTGGCCGTTTCGTATTCCACGTGAGCGGTGTTGATCGTGATGCCGCGGGCCTTTTCTTCAGGTGCTGCGTCGATCTGGTCGTAGGCCTTGGCTTCGCCGCCGAACTTGGCGGACAGCACCGTGGCGATCGCCGCCGTCAGCGTCGTCTTGCCATGGTCCACGTGGCCGATCGTGCCCACGTTGACGTGGGGCTTGGTACGTTCGAACTTACCTTTTGCCATTTTTCCGACTCCGAAAAAAATCTATATCAACACAACAGGATCTCGGCGCAACCAGAATCGGACGCACCTGAAAGTGGTGCCCATGGCGGGAATCGGACCCGCGACCTCTCCCTTACCAAGGGAGTGCTCTACCACTGAGCCACATGGGCAGCTTGATGCCACTTGCACGACATCAAAATTTCTAACTCAACAAACCAGCAACAACCAAGCGATGGAGCGGGAGACGGGAATCGAACCCGCGTCATTAGCTTGGAAGGCTAGGGTTCTACCATTGAACTACTCCCGCATCGGCCGACAACCTTTGCGACCGCCCTGCGCAAGCAGAACAGCTGACACTCTCAACACTGACTAACTGGTGGAGGGGACTGGATTCGAACCAGTGTAGGCGTAAGCCAACAGATTTACAGTCTGCCCCCTTTAGCCACTCGGGCACCCCTCCGGAGAATTTCGAATTATAGCACTGATTTTTAGCCCGCCTGAAAAATTGTGCGACGCCGCACAATTTCGAAGCCCCGGTCGTTGGACCCAGGCATCTGGCGCGGCTGGCGGGGATCGAACCCACGACCCTTGGCTTCGGAGGCCAATACTCTATCCACTGAGCTACAGCCGCGTGACTGCATCAATACAGCCCGAGATTATCGCATGCAGAGCAATGATCCCCAACAAGATGGACAAGTCCGCAAGCGGCGCGCCAGCCAAGCCACGTCGTCAAGCAGGTGTACCCGGCCCATCGCAGCGAGCCTCGGGCAACGACAGACCCAGGCCGACCAGGAACGCATCGGTGCTGACACGGCCCACACCCACCAGATCAAAGCCCCCTTCGCTGAGTATCCAGTTGCGGATGAGCCCGTCGAACAGGGCATGCAGGCCCACCGCCGCTTCCGTCGGCGTCATCGGCAATACGACGCCCTGCACTTGCGACGCCAGCTCGAAATCCCGCGCCAGCTGGCGCGTGAACCCTTCGGACGCTGCGATGTGGCGCTCGCGCACGCCCACCATCTCGCTCACGTACTCCACCTTGTACAGCGCCACCTCGAAGACTCTGCGCGTACGCTCATCAAAGGCCACGCCGCGCAGCACCATCGCCATCACGGCGCGCAGGCGCTGGACCGGGTCGGGGCACGTGCTGCTTTCGAACTCGCCGTAGCCCTGCTCCAGGGGCAGCGTCACGCGGTCCATCATGGCGTTGAAAAGGTCGACCTTGTCCTTGAAGTGCCAGTAGATGGCACCGCGTGTGGCACCTGCGGCCTGGGCGATATCGCTGAGCGACGCCCGCGACACTCCTTTTTCGCCAAAAACCTGCTCGGCAGCATCGATAAGGCTGCTGCGGGTGGCAATGGCATCTTCTTTGGTTCGGCGTGCCATGGTGGCTTGTCTCCTCTGCTCCGTCCGGTCCTAATGCCCCTGCAAGAACGCAAGGGCATACACATCGACAATTATACATTCATGGTTGTATGTATAATCGCGTACTTGTTTTGTCGGGTTCTCCGGGGACGGCCCGTGGCCGACCCGCCATCCCCTACAACCCCATTTCCTTGACGCATATCAGAAGGACTCTCATGCGCACACTGCGTGACCCATCCGTCAGCTCCGCCCTCCCCCTGGCCTTTTCGCACCGCACCACGCGCACTTTTGTGGCCGTGAGCGCGGTGGCGATGCTCCTCGTCGCCTGCGGAAAAACCGACGGCAAGGCCGCCGGCGGTGCACCACCGCAAATGCCCGCGCCCGAGGTGGGCGTGGTCACGGCAACCCCTGGAGATGTGGGGCTGGTCACTGAATTGCCAGGCCGCGTGGAGGCATCCCGCACGGCCCAGGTGCGCGCACGCGCCGCAGGCATCCTGCAGCAGCGCCTGTTCAAGGAAGGCAGCGACGTGAAGGCGGGCCAGGCGCTGTTCCGCATCGACCCTGCTCCTTACGCTGCCGCGGCAGAAAGCTCGCGCGCCAGCCTGGCCAAGGCACAGGCCAATCTCTCGCAGGCCAGCGCCCAGGTCGACCGCTATCGCCCGCTGGTGGCCGCCAACGCCATCAGCAAGCAGGATTTCGTGAACGCCGAAGCCGCCGAGAAGCAGGCACAGGCCGATGTGGCCGTTGGCAAGGCGGCGGTTCGCACGGCAGAGATCAACCTGAGCTACGCCAGCGTGACGTCCCCCATCTCCGGCCGCATTGGCCGGGCGCTGGTGACCGAAGGCGCGCTGGTGGGCCAGGGCGAGGCCACAGCGCTGGCAGTGGTGCAGCAGATCGACCCGGTGTATGTGAACTTCACGCAGTCGGCCAGCGATGTGTTCCAACTGCGCCGTGCCATGGAAAACGGTCAGCTCAAGCGCGCCGGCGGCGAGGCCGCCAGCGTCAAGCTGGTGCTCAGCGACGGCACCGAATACGCCCAGCCGGGCAAGCTGCTGTTCACCGATCTGTCGGTGGACGCCAGCACCGGCCAGGTCACGCTGCGCGCAGAAGTCCCCAACCCCAAGGGCGAGCTGCTGCCCGGCCTGTACCTGCGCGTGCGCATCGAGCAGGCCCAGGCCAGCAACGCCATCACGCTGCCCCAGCAGGCGGTCACGCGCACGCAGCAGGGTGACACCATCAGCGTGGTGTCCGATGACGGCAAGATTTCGCAGCGCACGATCAAGATCAGCGCTGCGCAGAACAACCGCTGGGTGGTGCTCGACGGCCTGAAGGCTGGCGAGAAGGTCATGGTGGACGGCTTCCAGAAGCTGCAGATGCTGCCGCCCGGAACGCCCGTGAAGCCCGTACCGTGGCAAGCACCGGGCGCCGCGCCTGCACAACCGGGCTCCGCAGCGGTGGCACCGGCTGCGGCAACCGCCCCGGCTGCATCGGCTGCTCCAGCCGTATCGGCCGCGGCCTCCAAGCCATAAGAGGCAGCTCAGCATGGCCAAATTCTTTATCGACCGCCCCATCTTTGCGTGGGTGATTGCGCTGTTCATCATGGTGATGGGCGGCGTTGCCATCACGCAACTGCCGATTGCCCAGTATCCGCCGGTGGCTCCGCCATCGATCGTGATCAACACCGCCTACCCCGGCGCCTCCGCCCAGACGCTCGAGGACAGCGTGCTGTCCGTCATCGAGCGGGAAATGAACGGCTCGCCCGGCCTGATCTACATGGAATCGGTGGCCCAGGCCGACGGCTCCGGCAGCATCACGCTGAGCTTCGAGCCCGGCACCAACTCCGACCTGGCCCAGGTGGACGTGCAAAACCGCCTGTCGCGCGCTACGCCGCGCCTGCCGTCCGTCGTGACGCAGCAGGGCGTGCGCGTCGACAAGGCCCGCAGCAACTTCCTGCTGTTTGCCATGCTGGCCTCCGACAACCCCAAGTACACCCCGGTGGAGCTGGGCGACTACGCGGCCCGCAACCTGCAGCCCGAGCTGCAGCGCGTCAAGGGCATCGGCCAGGTGCAGCTGTTCGGCAGTGAAAACGCGATGCGCGTCTGGATCGACCCCGACAAGCTGCGCGGCTTCAACCTGTCTGCCGCCGACGTGACGGCCGCCATCCGCGCGCAGAACGCCCAGGTGTCCGCCGGCGTGATGGGCGACCTGCCCAACATCACGGGCCAGGGCATCGCGGCCACGGTCGTGGTGCGGGGCCAATTGTCCAGCGTGGAGCAGTTCGGCAACGTCGTGCTGCGCGCCAATACCGACGGCTCGTCGGTGCGCCTCAAGGACGTGGCGCGCCTCGAACTCGGTGGCCAGAGCTACGCCACCTCCGCGCGCCTGAACGGCGCCCCGGCCGTCGGCCTGGGTGTGCAGCTGTCGCCCAGCGGCAATGCGCTGGAGTCGGCGCGCTTGGTGCGCGAGAAGATGGACGAGCTGCAGAAGTTCTTCCCTGAAGGCGTGAAGTACTCGATCCCGTACGACAGCTCGCGCTTCGTGAAGATCTCGATCTCGCAAGTGGCCGAGACCCTGGTCGAAGCCGTGGTGCTGGTGTTCCTGGTGATGTTCCTGTTCCTGCAGAACTGGCGCTACACCATCATCCCGACCATCGTGGTGCCGATTGCCCTGCTGGGCACGTTCGGCACGCTGCTGGCGCTGGGCTTCTCGATCAACGTGCTGACCATGTTCGGAATGGTGCTGGTGATCGGTATCGTGGTGGACGACGCCATCGTGGTGGTGGAGAACGTCGAGCGCATCATGAGCGAGGAAGGGCTCTCGCCCCTGGAAGCCACGCGCAAGGCGATGCGCCAGATCTCGGGCGCCATCATCGGCGTGACCGTGGTGCTGATCTCGGTGTTCGTGCCGCTGGCGTTCTTTGCGGGCTCCACCGGCAACATCTACCGCCAGTTCTCGGCCGTGATGGTCGCGTCGATCGCCTTCTCGGCCTTCATGGCGCTGTCGCTCACGCCGGCGCTGTGCGCCACGCTGCTCAAGCCTGTCGAGGCGGGGCACCACCACGAAAAGCGCGGCTTCTTCGGCTGGTTCAACCGCGTGTTCACACGCACCGCCAAGGGCTATGAGGGCCTGGTGTCGCGCATCCTGCGCAAGGCGGCGCGCTACCTTGTCATCTACGGCGCCATCCTGCTCGTGGTGGGGGTGGTGTACACGCGCATCCCCACGGCGTTCCTGCCGCAAGAAGACCAGGGCAACATCCTGGTGAACGTGCAACTGCCGCCCGGCGCCACGCAAGAGCGCACGCTCGAGGCGATGAAGCAGGTCGAAGGCTTCATGCTCAAGCAGCCTGAAGTGCAGAGCATGGTGGGCGTGCTGGGCTTCTCGTTCTCGGGCCAGGGGCAGAACGCGGGCATTGCCTTCGTGACGCTCAAGGACTGGGACGAGCGCAAGGACGCCGGCCAATCCGCCAGCGCCCTGGCGGGCCGCGCCTTCGGTGCGCTGTCTACCGTGCGCGATGCGTTCATCTTCCCGCTCAGCCCGCCGGCCATTCCGGAACTGGGTACCGGCAGCGGCTTCTCGTTCCGCCTGCAGGACCGCGCCGGCATGGGCCACGACGCTCTGGTCAACGCCCGCAACCAGATGCTGGGCATGGCCATGCAGAGCAAGGTGCTGACGGGCCTGCGCCCCGACGGCCTGGAAGATGCCCCGCAGCTGCAGATCGACATCGACCGCGACAAGGCGCAGGCCCTGGGCGTGGGCTTTGACGCCATCAATAGCGCCATCTCCACCGCACTGGGTTCGAGCTACGTGAACGACTTCCCCAACAAGGGCCGTTTGCAGCGCGTGGTGGTGCAGTCCGACGCGCCAGGCCGCATGCAGCCCGACGACCTGCTGCGCCTGAACGCGACCAACGCACAGGGCCAGCCCGTGCCGCTGTCGGCCTTTGCCTCCACCAAGTGGGTCAAGGGTGCGCAGCAGACGGTGCGCTACAACGGCTACCCCGCCATGCGCATCAGCGGCGAGCCCGCCCCGGGCTACAGCAGCGGTGCGGCACTGGCCGAGATGGAAAAGCTTGCCGCGCAGCTGCCACCGGGCTTCGGCTTCGAGTGGACGGGTACGTCGCGCGAAGAAAAGCAGGCGGGCTCGCAAGCCATCATCCTGTACGGCTTTGCCGTGCTGGCGGTGTTCCTGTGCCTGGCCGCGCTGTACGAAAGCTGGACCATTCCGCTGGCCGTGATCCTGGTGGTGCCGCTCGGTGTGCTGGGCGTGCTGCTGGCCACGTTGCTGCGCGGTTATGCCAATGACGTGTACTTCCAGGTGGGCCTGATCACCATCATTGGCCTGTCGGCGAAGAACGCCATCTTGATCATCGAATTTGCCAAGGACCTGCATGCCCAGGGCAAGGGACTGGTCGAGTCCGCACTGGAGGCCGCGCACCTGCGCTTCCGCCCCATCGTGATGACCTCGCTGGCGTTCGGCCTGGGCGTGGTGCCGCTGTTCATCGCATCGGGCGCCGGCTCTGCCAGCCAGCGCGCCATCGGCACCGGCGTGATCGGCGGCATGATCACCGGCACGGCACTGGCCGTGTTCTTCGTGCCCGTGTTCTTCGTCGTGGTGCGCAGCCTGTTCAAGGGCAGCGCGCGCCAGCAGGAAATGAACCGCCGCCATGCAGAAGAAGCAGGAGTTGGAACCCATGACTAATCACCGCAGCACCCTCACCGCCCTGGCCGCGTCCGCGCTGCTGGCCGGCTGCTCGTTCATCCCGACGTACGAGCGCCCTGCGGCGCCCGTGCCGTCGGCGTACACGACGCTCGGCGCAGACACCACCGGCGCTGCACAAGGCGCGGCTGCCGCCCCGTGGCAGGACTACTTTGCCGAGCCCCGGCTGCGCCAGCTCATCGAAGCGGCGCTTGCCAACAACCGCGACCTGCGCGTGGCGGTGCTCAACATCGAGCAGGCCCGCGCCACCTACCAGGTGCGCCGTGCCGACCAGTACCCGGGCGTGGGCCTGGGCGTCAATGCCAGCCGCGCACCCGCCACGGGCACCGGTGATTTGACCAATTCATTCAGCGTGGGGCTGGCCATCTCGTCCTGGGAGATCGACTTCTTCGGCCGCATCGCGAGCCTGAAGGAGCAGGCGCTAGCACAGTACCTGGCCACCGAAGAAGGCCGCAACGCCGCGCAGGTGAGCCTGGTGGCTGCCGTGGCCAACGGCTGGCTGAACCTGCTGGCTGACGAAGAGCTGCTGGAGCTGTCGCGCCAGACCCTCGCCTCGCGCGAAGAATCGGTGCGGCTGACCAAGATGCGCCTGGACGCGGGCGTCACCTCGGAGCTGGACTTCCGCCAGGCCGAGTCGCTGACCCAGGCGGCCCGCGCCACGCTGGCACAACAGCAGCGCCAGCGTGCGCTGGACGAAAACGCCCTGGCCCTGCTGCTGGGCCAGGCCCTGCCAGACGACGTGCGCGCCAGCCTGGCGGGCAGCCGCCTGGCCAACGCGCCGGCCATGGCGCAGTTGCCCGCCGGTCTGCCGTCCGAGCTGCTCACGCGGCGCCCGGACATCCGCCAGGCCGAGCAGCAGCTGATTGCCGCCAACGCCAACATCGGCGCGGCGCGGGCGGCGTTCTTCCCGCGCATTGCGCTCACGGCACAGGCGGGCACGGCCAGCAACGAGCTGTCCGGGTTGTTCAAGAGCGGCTCGTGGGGCTTCTCCATCGCGCCATCGCTGCTGCTGCCGATCTTCGATGCGGGCCGCAACCAGGCCAACCTGGAGAGCGCACGCGCTGGCCGCGGCATCGCCATTGCCCAGTACGAAAAATCCATCCAGACCGCCTTCCGCGAGGTGTCGGACGCCCTGGCCGGGCAGGCCACGCTGGGCGAACAGGCCCTGGCCCAGCAGCGGCAGGCCGAGGCCGAGAGCGCCCGCCTGCAGCTGGCCGACCTGCGCTACCGCAACGGCGTGTCGAGCTATCTCGACCTGCTGGACGCCCAGCGCTCCCTGTTTGCCACGCAGCAGGCGGTGGTGCAGGTGCGCCTGGCGCAACTGCAAAACCAGGTGACGCTGTACAAGGCCCTGGGTGGCGGTGCGCCGGCTGTGGCCGACAACCGCTCCTGAAGCAGCCGCGCCCCCTGCAGCCCGCCAGCGGCTGCTAGGGGCGCACACTCAGGGTTGATCGGGGTGCGCGTGTGCCTGGCGGGGGACTGAAGTTCCTGGGGCCGCAGATATAATTTAAGGTTGATTTCACAAAGCCCCCCGATACACCAGAGGAAGTCATGAGCGACACCCACCACGAAGAAGCGCACACCGGCCCCATCAAGAGCCCCAAGCAACTGCTGCTGGCGAGTTTTTTCTCGTTTGTGGTTCCAATCTTTGCCATCATCGGTTTGGTCATGTACGTCACCTCGGCCGACAAGCCGGCCATGGGTGCGGCCAACCCTGAAAAGTCGATCGCAGAGCGCATTCAAAAGGTGGGCATGGTCGAGGTGCGCGATGCCAACCGGCCGCTGGCCACTGGCGAAGCCGTGTTCAAGGGCCAGTGCGCCGCTTGCCACGCCACGGGTGCCGCTGGCGCCCCCAAGCTGGCCGATGCCGCTGCCTGGGCTGAACGCATCAAGACGGGCTTCGATTCCCTGGTGCACTCGGCCTTGAAGGGCAAGGGCGCCATGGCACCCCAAGGCGGTGGCGACTTCAACGACACCGAAATCGCACGCGCCGTGGCCTACATGGCTAATGCAGCCGGCGCCAAGTTCGCAGAGCCTGCCGCTCCTGCGGCGGCTGGTGCCTCGGCACCTGCTGCGGATGCGTCCGCACCGGCAGCGCCTGCCGCCGCGCCGGCATCTGCTGCGTCGCAATGATCCCCGCGGGCCTCGCGGCCCGCAACTTGGCTGCGGCATCGCGCTGCAGTCATGGGTTCAGGGTAGATGAGCCTTTGCGTTGGAGGGAAGTACGCCACCCGCTGCGGCAGTCCGGCTGAGCAGATATTGAAAGGGGGCGAATGGCCTGCGGGGGCTGCCACAACGTCAGCCTGCAGCCCTGGGCAACCCCACCAAAGACAGCCGACCCACCGAGGTCGGCTTTTTCATGGGCGCGCGGTGTGCGCTGGCCCCACTGGTCCTGTGGCCCCAGTCGCCGCGTCAGACCGGCGTTGGTGCCGCCGCCCCGCCCTCGCGGGCGACCCACAGGGCCCGGGGGCTCTGGATGTAGCCGTACAGCCCGGCCAGATCGGCCGCCCGTACCTCACGCGGAGACCACAGCCCCTGCTCCACCGCCTCGGACGCCAGCAGCACGTCGAGGGTGTGCACAAGGCCCAGGCCCTGGGTCGCGGTCAGGTACACCCGGCCCTCTTCGTCCAGCAAACACTCAAGCGCCGTGGCGGCCTGCCCGGTGTGCGACACCAGTGACAGGTCCGGCTGAATGCGCCAGACGATGGGCGTGATCTCCAGCTCGACGTACACCCGCTGCGGCCCGTTCTGAAAGAACCATTGGCCCTGGCCGTCGGACTCGTAGTTGCGCTCGATGAACTCGATCAGCTTTTCGTGATGCAGCAGCGAGCCCTTGGCTTCAGGGAAGGGGCCCGTGGCCTGCACCGCGTCGTCGCGCAGGTACCAGCGGCCCCGCGCGTCCAGGCCCAGCCAGCCGTAGCAGTGGGGCACGTTGGGCCATTTGGCGATAGCTTGCTTGACGATGTCATCCATGGGGCGATTGTGCGGCGGGTGCCCCGGCGCCGATGTCAGCCTGATTCGCCAACCAGCCGCCCACGGCGTCGGGCATGCCGCGCACATTGCCGGGCAGTCGCCCCTGCGCAAAGCCGACATGGCCGCCGTGCGGCGGCTGCCACAGCGTCACGCAGCGGCCGACCTCGTGCGCCTGCGGCAGGCTGGCCGCGGGCACGAAGGGGTCGTTGCGCGCGTTGACCACCAGCGCCGGCACGCGGATGCGGTGCAGCATCGGCTTGGACGAAGCCCGCAGCCAGTAGTCCTCGGTGTTGCGAAAGCCGTGCACGGGCGCGGTGAACACGTTGTCGAAAGCGTACAGGTCGCGCGCGACCAGCAGTGCCTGCCGGTCGAACAGCCCCGGGTGCTGCGCCAGCTTCTGCAGCGCCTTGGGCACCAGGGTGCGCATGAACATGCGGGTGTAGACCTGCCGGTTGAAGCCCCGCCCGATGGCGTGCCCCCCGGCCGCGAGGTCAACGGGCGAGCACACGGCCGCCACCGCGTCCACGCTGCGCGCGGCGTCCTCGCCCACTTCGGCCGCCCAGCGCAGCAGCGCGTTGCCCCCCAGCGACACGCCCACCGCCACCAGCGGCCCGGCGTGCGCTGCGCGCAGGCGCTGCAGGATCCAGCCGATCTCGGCATGGTCGCCCGAGTGGTAGGCCCGCGGGGCGAGGTTGATCTCACCGCTGCAGCCCCGAAAATGCGGCAGCGCGCAGGCCCAGCCTCGCTCACGAGCGAAGTCAGCGAACGCTTCGCAATAGTGGCTGCGCGACGATCCTTCCAGGCCATGGAACACGACCAGCAGCGGCTGGAGCGCGGTTGCACCGGTGCGGGGGGCACCCTCCACCAGAAAATCCACATCGATGAAATCGCCGTCCGGCGTGTCCCAGCGCTCGCGCCGGTACTGGGGCGGGGGGCCGAACGCGCGGCGGGAGTACAGGGCAGGCCAGATGGTCTGCAGCTGGCCACCGGGCAACCAGCGTGGCGCTACATATTTCATAGCTTAAAAGGCTTATGTATCAAGCGGCAGGGCACACAATGACCTGAATCCACAGCCGCATCACCGTTCAATGGAGCACCGGGCGCTGCGTGTCCACCACCTGCGCGTCGGGCGCCGTGCCGGGGCTGGCGTGGTGGGCCACCATGCGCCAGCCTTCGGGGGTCTTGTGGTAGACGTTGGTGGCCAGCACCACGGCCTGGTGCAGGCCGTCGGGCAGCATCACCTCGACCTGCTCGGCCACGCTGTGCACGGCGCTGGACAGGGCCACCACGCGGTGCACCTGCACCGGCCGGGCCCGCACCGTGCCATGGGCGAACATGGCCTCGAACGCGGCGCGGATCGCCGCAGCCCCCATGAGGCGTGGGCCCCCGGGGTGCACGCAGACGATGTCGTCGTCCTCCGACCAGCAGGACATCAGCAGCTCGATGTCGCCGCGCTGCAGGGCTTCATAGAAAGCGGCCTCGGTGTCATCCGAGGAACCTCCGAGGGTGGCGGCGCTGGGGCGGGGCATTGGACGGTGTGGCGTAGGAAGAGTCTGAGGGCGGCAAGCGCGCTGTGCCCATGGGCGGGTTGCGCGCAGGCTGCTATTGTGCGGTCAAGCCCCAAAAGCCGTGCAGGCCCCCGGGCAGTTGGGCTGGCGCCGGTGCCAGTGCCGGTGTGGTGCAGAATCCGCCGCAATGTCAGCCTGGCCGCAACCCTTGCAGACGCCGCAGCCCCTTGCCAATGCCGCAGGCCCCCCCGATATCCCCGCTTTCCACTTTCACCTGGTGCACACCCTCATGATGACAAAACGCATTCTTGCCCTGCTCACCGTCGTGCTGGCCTTGAGCGGCTGTGGCTACAACGACTTCCAGCGGCTGGACGAGCAGTCCAAGGCCGCCTGGAGCGAGGTGCTCAACCAGTACCAGCGCCGCGCCGACCTGGTGCCCAACATAGTCGCCACCGTGAAGGGCGAGGCCAACTTCGAGCAGGAAACGCTCACCCGCGTGGTCGAAGCCCGCGCCAAGGCCACGTCGATCCAGGTCACGCCCGAGACGCTGAACAACCCCGAGGTCTTCAGCAAGTTCCAGCAGGCGCAGGGCGAGCTGTCGGGCGCGCTGTCGCGGCTGATGGTGGTGTCCGAGCGCTACCCCACGCTGCAGGCGAACCAGGGCTTTCGCGACCTGCGCGTGACGCTGGAGGGCACCGAAAACCGCATCACCGTGGCGCGCAACCGCTACATCGAGACCGTGCAGAACTACAACGTGCTGGCGCGCAGCTTTCCCACCAACCTCACGGCCAAGGCCTTCAGCTACGCGCCCAAGCCCACCTTCACGGTGGCCAACGAAGTGCAGATCTCCACGCCGCCCACGGTGGACTTCTCGGCATCGCAGCCCAAGCGCTGAGGCCTGAGCCCTGAGCGCCAGCACCGCAGTCAATTGAGATAAAAAATGCCTCTACCGCGCATCTGGCGGGCGCTAGCAGCTATATTTTTAATAGCAGCATCAAGCACCTGGGCGCAGGCCGACAAAGGCCTGCAGCCCGTCCCCGCCCTCACCCGCGCCGTGATCGACCAGACCGGCACGCTGAGCACTGACGACACCGCCGCGCTGGAGGCCCAGCTGCAAGCCCTGGAGCGCACCCGCGGCGCCCAAGTGGTGGTGCTGATGGTGGCCAGCACCGCACCCGAAGACATCGCCGCGTTTGCCAACCGCGTGGGCAGCGACTGGAAGATCGGCCGCCGCGACGTGGGTGACGGCGTGCTGGTGGTCGTGGCCAAGAACGACCGCAAGATGCGCATCGAGGTCGCCAAGACGCTGGAGGGCGCCATCCCGGACATCGCCGCAGCCCGCATCATCGACGGCGCGATGAAGCCGAAGTTTCAGCAGGGCGACTACGCCGGCGGCCTGACCGCTGCGGTGGCCCAGTTGAGCGCACGCATCGCCGGCGAGGCCCTGCCGGCACCGGTACAAGGCGGCGAATCCCGCGGCAACAACAACAGCAATACCGGCAAAGGCAGCGGTTTCGACTGGACGAACCTCGCCATCTTCCTGTTCTTTGGCGTCATCGTCGCGGGCCCGCTGGCGCGCAGCCTGCTCGGTGGGCGGATGGGCGGGCTGCTCATGGGCGGCGGGGTGGGTGCCATCGCTTTCCTCGTCACGTCCAGCCTGCTGCTGGCGGGCGGCGCGGGGCTGATCGCGCTGCTCTACACCTGGCTCTTTGGCGGCCGCAGCGGCCCGGTGATCCACGGCGGCAACGCTGGCGGCTGGGGTGCGGGCAGCGGCGGCTGGGGCAGTGGCGGCAGCCGCGGCGGCGGGGGCTTCGGGTCCGGGGGCGGCGGCTTCAGCTCGGGCGGCGGTGGCAATTTTGGCGGCGGCGGCGCGTCGGGGGGGTGGTGAACATGGCAGGACATCCTCACTCTCTGTGGCACCGCTGCCAGCGCCTGGTGCGCCACCGCTGGGCCGACGGCGCGCTGCAGCAGTCCTTTCCGGCCGACGTGCTTGCGCGTCTCACCGAGCGCGTTGCAGCCAGCGAGCGGCTGCACACCGGGCAGATCCGCATCTGCGTGGAGGCGGGGCTGCCGCTGTCTTACCTGTGGCGCGGCGCCAGTGCCCGCGAGCGTGCGGTGGCGCAGTTCGGCAAGCTGCAGGTGTGGGACACCGCGGGCAACAACGGCGTGCTGATCTACCTGCTGCAGGCCGAACACGCCATCGAGATCGTGGCGGACCGGGGCCTTGCTGGCGCAGTGCCTGCCGACACCTGGCAGCACATGGTGGCGGCGATGGGCGATGCGTTTGGGGCGGGGCGCCACGAGGAAGGCCTCACCCGCGCCATTGCCGAAGTCTCTGCCCTGCTGCAGCAGCACTTTCCGGCAGGCCCCGCGGGCGCTGCAGGTGCCACCAACAGCCGCCCCGGCAACGAGCTGCCGGACGAGCCAGTCATCGGGCACAGGGGCTAGTGGGCACGGCAACGGGCGCACGCGCCAGGGTAGAACGCAGCAGAACGGGGAAAGCAGGAAAGCGGACTGAGTTGCGTTGAATTGCGAGGACTGCGGCGAAGGCATCCCCCCGCTCTCAACGCAGGCGCATCAGATCCGCTGCGCCCACTCCGCCATGCGCGAGCCGGATGCGGCGGGCACGGCCTCCAGCAGACGGCGCTCCCAGCGCTCTACATGGTTGAGCAGCAGCTCGATGGCGCTGAGCATGGCGCCGGCAGACGCCTCGGCCAGGGCCAGTGGCAAATGCACCACAGCCAGGCCCTGGGCATCCACGCCCGACCAGCCGCCGCCAAAACCCGCGCCCATGTGGTTGCCCTGCATCAGCACCTGCATCCCTGCAGCGTCCACCCGCTGCCCGCGCAATGCACACGACAGTACCCAGCGCCCCTGGGCGGGCGTGCAGCGCAGCTCCACCGCCCGGTCTCCGTCGAAGAGAAGCCGGCAGCACCCCTGCGCATCGGCCCGCAGAGCGGGAATGCCAATGGCTTCGCCCAGTGCTGCGATCAACGGGGACACGTGGCTGTCGGACATGGCACCAGGGGGCGGTCGGGAGGAAAACTGAAGGGGGAGGGGTCGATGCACCCGGGCACGAGCGCGGCCGGGCAGCGCACGCGGCGCTGGTCACAGGCAATGATACGCCTGTACACTTTGCTACATACCTTCGCCCACAGCGCCGCCTGGCGCCCATGTGCGAGACACCGCGATTTCGTTGACGGCGCCGTCCCGGCGGTAAACGAAACGATCCGCCAACTTCTTGACGAAATGCACACCCAGCCCACCGATATGCCTGTCCTCGAGCGACGCCTCGACATCGGCAGCCACCAGCGTGGTGGGGTCAAAAGCAGGCCCGTCGTCGCGCAGGACCGCGCTCAGGGTGGCGGGCGCCGTAAAAACGAGGTGCACGGCCACCGGACCGCCCTGCCCCTGATACCCGTGGGTGGCCACGTTGGTGAGAAGCTCATCCAGCATGAGGCCGAAGGACGATGCCAATGGCATCGGAGCGCCGTGTTCGAGGGCCCAATCCTCCATGCGCTCGAAGAACGACGGGAGCTCCGCGACGGTACCGGACAGGGTGCAGTGCAGTTCAGCCGGAGGGTTCATAGACAGCATGCGCTCGAAAGGGCCGTGGACATCGATGCGCAGTACCGCTCTCTCGGCCTGCGCACGCGTCGGCGCATTGTGGCATGAGCGGAGCCGCCTTTTCACGCGGTGATACCCCGCCGCAGCCCGCTGCTGCCGCGCCGGCCCCACCGCCCGTGAGCGCCAAGCCCGGGTTTGCAGCGCTGTGGGAGCTGGCCGGACTGTGGCTGCTGATCGTGCTGGCGGGCGTGGTCCTGATCGCCTTTTTGCTGCTGAACATCCGCACCCAGGAAGAACAAGGCATCCAGCGCGCCCGGCTGTCGCTCACGCTGGCCGGCCTGCAGGAGTCCATCGAAGGCGACCTGGCGCTGGGCCTGGACCTTCCCGACCACCGCGCCATGCCGTCCCGCCTTGAAAAGGCCCTGGCCAGCGACCGGCAGCTGCATGCCATCGACGTGGTCGACCGCGCCGGCATCGCCCTGTTCAGCACCGACCGCGGCGCCATTGGCGAGCCCCTGCACGCACGCGTCGCCCAGGCCGCCGAGGCTGGCGCCCTCGGCGACCGCACCTGGATTGCCCTGGTAGGCACCGAGGCCGTCATGGGCCTGCCCCTGCACAACGCCTTCGGCGAAGTAGTGGGGCACATCAGCACCAGCTATGCAGCACCGGCCCCCGCATTGCAGTGGGTGGACGGCGGCTCGCTGCGCGACAAGCTGCTCAGCCCCATCCTGCTCACCACCCTGGCGATCTTCGTGCTGGTGGTGGTGATCGGCTGGGCGGCCGCGCGCTGGGCCCTGGCACCGCAATACCGCAGGCAGTCTTATGAACGCACCGGCCGCATGGCACAGTCGCTGGCCGAAGCGGCGGCAGTGCGTGCACGCATGGACGACTGCCTGGCACGGCTGGACGAAAGCGAGCGCCTGGAATGAGCAACCGCCGCAGGCCCCGCCGCCCCAATGCCGCCCTGCGCCTGGGCAGCGTCGCCCTGGTCTTGCTGCTGGCAGCGGCCGCAGCACTGGCATGGAACACGTACGAACAGCTGCGCGGCATGCGGCAAGAGAGCGAACGCGTGCGCGCCCAGCTCATGGCCGACTCGCTGAGCCAGCGCATCGGCCATGCGCTGGACATCGGCATCCCCCTCGACGGCCTGGTGGGGGTGGAGGCTCTCTTCAACCAGCGCCTGGGCGCCCATGCCGAAATCCAGTCCATCGCGCTGCTGCAGGGGCCCGGCAAGGTCCTGTGGTTCGTGGAACGCGAGCGGTCCGCCAAGGTGGCCGCCGGCACGGTGGCCGACGCGCCCATCACCGTGCGCGGCGAGCCGCGCGGCACCGTGCGCCTGGCCCTGCAGGAGACGGGCGCCGGGCCGTTTGCACGCTCGGCCGCCATCCTGCTGCTGCCCACCGTGCTGCTGCTGGCTGCGCTGGCCTTTCTGGCCGTGCGCTTTTCCGAAGCCCAGGGCGTGAAGCTGCGCAACCATGCGGTGCGGCTGGCGATGCGCGCCATCGCCAGCGGGCGCTACGACCGGTCCATGGTGCTGCCGCACCGGCGCGGGTTCGACCTGCGGGCGCAGCAACTGGGCCATGCCGTGCGCGGCGTCCATGAAACGCTGACCCGCGTGCGCCGCCTGATCTCGTCGCTGCGCCAGACCGAGCCCCAGGCGCAGCGGCGCGAGTACCTGGACATGCTGCTGGCCGAAGCCCAGGGCACACACCGCTTTGCCGAACACGGCCTCGCGCAGGTGCGCGTCGTGGCCGCCGAGGCGCAGTCCTTCTGGGCCAGCCTGCTCATGACCCTCGCGGCCATGGCCCTGCTGGGGCTGGCCGCATCGGCATCGAACGCGGTGGCCGACATCGCGCCCCTGCAGCTGGCCCTGTTGCCGGCCGCTTTCGTCGTGGCTGCCACCGTCGCGGCCTGGATCACGCAGGGCCGGCGCTGGCCTGTGCTGTCGGTGCTGTTCTCTGCCTGCGCGGGGCTGGCCGGGCTGGCCCTGGTGCTGGCCTCTGGCGCGTTGACGGCATACAACCCTCTGCACCTGCTGCCGGGCGTGGCCCTGTGGTGCGGCGGGTTCGCCGGTGCCGCGCTGGCGGCCTGCATGACGGTCGAACAGGTGCCACGCCGCCAGGACTTCAAGCACGCCATGCCCCGCTGGCCCAAGGCCGCGATGGGGGCCTGGGTGGGCGCCACCGTCTGGCTCGGCCCGGCACTGGGCTCGGTGGCGTACACCGCCCTCGGCGGGCTGTATGGCGGGCTGGCACTGACGCTGCCGCTGCTGTGCGCCAGCTTCCTGTTGCTGCGCTGGAACGAGCCGCGCAGCCCCTGGCGCCACCGGGTCGGCGGGCGCAGCCTGCCCCAGCCCTCAGCGGCTGCCCGGGCCGGTGTGCGTGCCTGGGGCACCACCGCCTGCATCGCGGCGGCGTCGGGCCTGCTCATGGTGCTGGGCTGGGTCGCGGCCACCGCCGTTCCGCACGGTCTTTCCGAAGCGGCCGTGGCCAGTGCGCTGGGCGTGGGCCTGCTGGGGGGCCTGCTGGATCCACTGCGCCGGCGTCGCCACACCGGCGCCGCCCTGGGTGTTGCAGCCACCATCAATGCCCTGGCTCTGGCGCTGCCCGGCGAGGGCGCCTGGCACATCGCCGCCGTGTCGGTGGCGGCCCTGCTCACGGCCTACCTGCTGGGCCACGCAGTGACGTCGACACAGCGAACGCAGCACACCAGGGCGTCCGCCACGCTGCTGGGCGCCGCCATCGGTGCCCTGCTGGCTGCCGGCATGGCCGCGTCGGGCCTGCCGATCACGGGCCTGATGCTGGCAGCCACGCTGGCCGTTGCGGTCAGCTGGTGGGCCCAACCCCGTCCGCAGCCCTGGCAGCCGACACGAAAGGACAGCGATGCAGCTTAAGCGGCGCATCATGTTCATCCTGCTGCTGGCGATGGCACTGCTCGTGACCGCCCTGGGCATGATGGGCTGGCTCGGCGAACAGCGCTGGGCGCAGCGTTACAACGAGGCACTGCTGCAGGGCCAGCGGATCGCGTGGGACAAGCTCCAGAACGAGAGCCTGGACCGCCAGGACGCGCTGGCGCGCAAGCTGCTGGAAGACCCGTCGTTTCGCAACCTGCAGGCCACCGGTGCGCAGCAGCGCATCGACGCCCTGCTGGCCCATGCGGTGCGCCAGGCGCCGGGCCTGCGCATCGACATCCTGGGGCCGGGCGGCGCACTCATCTCCACTACCGAGCCCGGGTTCGACCCACAGCCGCTGGCCGAATCCGGCTGGGTCAAGGCTGCCATGGAGTCGCCCTCGGGCGTGCGCGGCCTGAGCCAGGTGGCTCCGCGGCAGTACGACTGGGTGCTGGTGCGCGGCTTCGACGGCGGTGCGCTGGCCATCGGCCAGGACGTCGCGCAGCGGCTGCCCGAGCTGGCGGCCTACCTGGGCGGCGACATCTTCCTTGTGAACATGCGCGGCAAGGAAACCCTGGGCACCCAGCCCGGCAGCCTGGCCGCCACCGGCGCCGTGGTGCCCGTGCGCTCTTCGCAGGCGCTGATCCTGCCGCTCTCGACCACATCCGCCACCGGCCAGGGCGCGCTGCAGCTGGTGAGCCAACCGGTGATGAACCCCGACAGGCGCGTGGTGGGCGCCCTGGTGTGGGCGCAGGACGTCACCGCGCAGTACCGGTCGGACAAGTTCTTCAACTGGGCGGCGGCGGGAGGCGCACTGCTGTTTGCGGCCCTGGTGGTGATGGGCCTGGCGGCCTACATGCAGCACGCCATGGAGCCGCTCACCCGCTCGGTCGGCGTGCTCAAGGCCCTGGCCAGCGGTGCCACCGATGCGTCGCTGGACGACGGCGAAGAAGAAGCCGAGGACGAGTCCGGCGCCATCGCGCGCGGCGTGGTGGCCATCCGGTCGGAACTGCTCAACCTGGAAACCCTGCGCCAGGAGCGCATCCGCATCCGCCACCAGCAGGAGCGCCTGATCCGCGACCAGCTGCGCTCGCTGGCCGAGAGCCTGGACCCCGCGTCGCGCGAAGAGATCCTCGCGTCGTTGGCCACGCGCGCCGAAATCCCCCTGCCCGTGGCCGAAACCGTGCAAAGCGGCACCAACCAGCTGGCCGAGCTGGCCGGGATTCTGGGGCGCATGTCGGGCCTGGTGAGCACGCAGCAAAGCCGCTTGCTCAAGCTGCTGCGCGAGCTGCAGGCCGCCGTGCAAACCCAGGCCATGCTGGCCAGCCTGCAGCAGGAGCTCGAGATCGCGCGCCAGATGCAGCTGTCGATCCTGCCCCGATCAGCCCCCGACGTGGATGAGGTGGACATCGCATCCACCATGATCCCCGCCAAGGAAGTGGGCGGCGACTTCTACGACTACTTCCCCATCGACGACGAGAACCTGGCCATCGTGGTGGCCGACGTGTCGGGCAAGGGCGTGCCGGCCGCCTTCTTCATGGCGATCTCGCGCACGCTGCTCAAGAGCAATGCGCTGTTCCTGCGCCTGCCCGGCGCGACCATCGCCGCGCTGAACGACCAGCTGTGCGCCGAGAACGACCAGATGATGTTCGTCACCGTGTTCTACGGCGTGCTGCACCTGAGCACCGGACGGCTGACCTACGTGAACGCGGGCCACAACCCGCCCATCCGGCTGCGGGACGGCAAGGCGACCTTCTTCGAGCGCGGCACCAACATGGCGCTGGCCGTGCTGGAAGGCCAGGAATACAACGAGGGCGAGGTCATGCTGTCGCCCGGCGAGACGCTGCTGCTGTACACGGACGGCGTGACCGAGGCCAACAATGCCGAAGGCGATCTGTTCGGCGACCAAGCGCTGCTCGACGCCATGGTGGCCGTGGGTGCCGACCCTCTGCACAAGGGCCACTCGGGCGGCGTGCCGCAGCGCGTGGTTCAGGCCGTGCGCACCTTCGAGGCCGGGGCCGCGCAGGCGGACGACATCACCGTCGTGGCCATCACCTACCAGGGAGCGCGGTCGTGATGCAGATGCCGCACGTACCGAAGGCGCACGCCCGAGGCATCGCGCACCTCGCCGATGCCGGTGTAGCCGGCCGCGCAGGCTTCTTGCAGGGCCCTGAAATCATCGCTTTGCAGCAGCTTCTCGTCGCCCATGTCGAAGTGCAGCCCGTGCTGCAGGTCGATCATGGCCACATGGCGCTGCAGGCCGTCGATGACGCCCGTCCACGCGATGTGCATGCCCTGGCGCAGCAGGTTGTGCCTGCTGCTGTGGTTGAGCAACGACACCATCGCCATGCACAGCGGCCGGCCGCGCGCATGCGCCAGCGCCAGCCGCGCGGCCAGCAGCGTGCGCTGCAGCTTTCGGCCGCGCCACTCGGGCAGCACCATGCAGCTCGACAAATGGGTGACCTGGGCGTGGAGTCGGGGTTCGAGGCCGACCACGGCCCCCAGGTTTTCAGGCGAATCGGCGTCGGGGAAGCCCACCATGGCGTAGGCGACGAGCGCGCCGTGCGCAAACACCCCGATGGTCTCGCCCCGGGGCTGCGTGTGGGCCTCGAAGAACGCCTGCTCATCGTCCTCGCGCACATAGAAATCGGGGTTGGGCAAGTCGGCGATGACCCGGTCGCGCAGCGCGCTCCATGCCGCAAAGTCATGCGGCAAAAGGATGTGGGCACTCAGATCCGGAAGATGGGCGAATGCGACATCTGGCGGCAGGGACGGGGGCGTAAGTTGAATCGACGACAGCAAACCAGAGACTCCGACAGCAGCGTGCGAGTTTGCACGACAACGGGGCGGTTGCAAACAAGCCAGTGCAGCGCAGCCAAGGCAAAGGGTATACCTCATGAGTGACAGCACCATCACAGAAGGCGCCGCGCAAAGCCCTGCCGCGTCCGTCGACCTTGCGGCGCTGCGCCCCCGCCTTCGCCGCGAGTCGCTGGTGTTCGCGGCGATTTTCTCGCTGGCGCTGTTCGGGCTGTCGCTGGTGCTGATCGCCTGGCGTACCGAGCAACTGCTCACCCAGTTGTCGCAAGACCGTGTGGTGCGGCTGTTGCAGCAGGTGGCGGACGAGGCCGAGCGCGGCATGCAGTTCGGGGTGGCCGTGGCCGACCAGACATCGCTGGTGGACCGGCTGCAGCGCATGCAGTCCGAGGACAAGGCGCTGCGCGCGGTCTTTGTGGACACCGACCGCGGGGACCCGGTGGCCAAGGCCGGCGACGAGAGCCTGCGCACCGCCATCGACGGGCGCTGGAACGCGCCGCTGCGCAGCGGCGGGCCGGACCACCCCCCGAGCGTGCGCACCACAGGCCGCGGCGTGTTCGTGGGCACGGTCATGTTCGATTCGACCGGTGCGCCTGCCGCCACCATCTGGGCGGCGCTGGACCCGACCGTCGTGCGGCAGCAGGCCCACCATGCCGCCATCAGCATGGTGCTCAAGGCGCTGCCCCTCATCGTCGGCACGCTGTTTTTGACCTGGTGGGCGCTGATCCGCTGGGGCACCCGCGTGATCGAGTCGTTGCAGCGCCGCCGCCATGGCGCCAGCCGCGCCACGGAAGACAGCCCACCGAACTCCACAGCCCGTACCGACCACACCGACCGGACCCATGGCCCGAACGGTACAACCGGTAAAACCGGTACACGCACCCCAGGCTACGGCAAGGCGCTGTGGCTGGCGTTGTTGCTGGCGGGGGGGGCAGCACCCT
>Ga0209023_10002142_pt1 | contig 25181 bp, 36 predicted proteins | sample LakOneMetagenome_FD_187468 | JGI IMG/M metagenome (GOLD analysis project Ga0209023, IMG submission 187468) | Freshwater and sediment microbial communities from Lake Erie, Canada (SPAdes) (version 2) | ecosystem: Environmental > Aquatic > Freshwater > Lentic | place: Lake Erie, Canada... | reverse complement strand
GCGGACCATGTCGTCGGCGAGGCCCGCCTGGACCATCCCGGCGAGGAGCCGGACGAACCGGTCGGGGTCCGACGTGGGGGCGAGGGGTATGGCGGTGCGTGTCTGCTGTTCATCCATGGACATCGTTCATGGGTGGCGGCGCGCCACGGCCCGCCCTCCGGGCTGGCATCAGCCCGGTGCACCAGCCACGACTACGTCGAGAGGGATGTCCAAGAGGCGTCGTGCACGGTCGATGCGGTGGTGCTCGAGGCCCGGAAGCGGTAGGTCGTCGGAGACGATCACGAGCTGGCCGCGGTGACCCTGATGGGGGATCTCTGGCCAGCGCAGCTTCTCGGGGTACAGGTCCGACCCGTTCGAGACGAGCGAGAAGCTGACGTTGCGGTCCGGTGGCCCAGCGACCCACCAGAGACCAGGCTGGCGGAACATGGGAGACGGCCGAGTTCGGTCCCACTCGAGCGGGACGAGATCGCGTAGGCCGGCCCGCACCGTGGTGAGGTCGGGCTCCCTGGCTTCGACTCGGATGGTCAGGCCGGTGCGCAGGTGGAGGTGGGTGACCATGTCCGCGACGGCTTGGAGCTGGGCAGCGCGGCCTTCGACGGTGACCTGGACCATCTGCTGACCGGACCAGATCTCCCAGAGGCCTCGGCCGACCGGCGACCCTGAGACCAGCGTTGGGGGCGTCGTCACGTCGATCCTCCGGCGACAACAACCTCCAGCGGGACCGGACTACCGGGGCCAGGGGACCGGCCGAACGAGAAACGCTCATCAGGGTTTCGGGTGAGATCAACGAGCTGGGCTGCCGGATGATCCGTCCACCAGCTCAGCTGTTCTCGGCGTTGATCCTCCTGCCCATGAGCACGGACGTCGATGACCAGTCGCGAGTTGGAGCCCCCATTGAGGCGGGTTGCCGTCCGGAGGAGAACGCCCCGGCCCGGCCAGTCCGGTCGGGGCCCAATCCCTGGCGGGGTCGGTCTCTTCGTCGCAATCGGGAGCCCGACGTTGGCCGGGCCGAGTGTCTCATCAAGCATCCAGGCCAACTGGACGAGGTCACCCCGGGAGGCCGAAAGGACCTCGACAGCCCGTGGAGTCCTGAGGGCTAGGTGGGTGGCGACCGCCGCCGCAAGATGCAGGCGCTCCTCGTGGTCGGCGACGCCCACCCGGGTCACCCGGGCTCCACGCCACACGGCCGCCAGTACGAACGCGGCCTCGGAGTCGACGGCCAGCGGTGGACAGCCGGTCGGTCGACCTGTCCGGGCGCTGCAGCTCAGTGGCTCGTCGCTGGGAGCGAAGCCGGGGGATGAAGTATGGCTCTGTGCTTCGAGGGCGAGGTTGTCCGTGGAGATCACGCTGGGTACCTGACGTCGCCGAGCGTCAGGAGCGCCGATGAGCAGGTCCTGTCTACGTGGTGCGGACCGGGGTCGGCCGGCGCCGGCATCCATGGGGCCGGCTCGCTCGGCCGGGTGAGGAACACGACGAGCGTTCGGTCCTTGGCGGACACGGAGAACGACACCGCCTCCTGGCCGAGGCGCACGGTGCCGAGGGCCGCGACTCCGTCGGAGCAACCGATGTCGGTCAACCTCATGCCCTGGCGGTCGAAGGCCAGGAGGACCTCGGCCGCAGCACGCTCCTCGCCTCCGGACCGCAGGTGCCAGGTCCGCTGTCCGATCTCGACCGGCCCTCCGGGACGCCCCTGGTCCGCTGACCCCGACCCGATCGGTGCGTCGGCGACGGCGTCGCCGACCGGCATCTGGAGCAGGTCCGAGGCGGCGAGCTGCGGCGGACGGTAGTGATGGGTGCAACCGACGACCGCCATGGTGAGGACGGTGACGAAGGCGGCGAGCACCGGCACGAGGTAGCTGCTCGCTGGCCGGCCGGGCTCGGTCGGTTGCGGGTCGGGGTGGGCGGTCATCGGGCACCTGCGATCTGGATGTCGAGCGGGACCGGCCCGAGAGCGAGTAGCGGGTCGGGCCACGACTTGGGGGCGACGGGGCTGGGCCCGACGAAGACGACCCGAGCCTTCGACCACACCAAGGCGGTGACTTCGGGCGTCTCGTAGGAGGCCAGGACGATGACGAGCCGGTCGCGACTGGCGACGGTGGCAGGCCCGGGGATGAAGTCGAGGCCCCCGCTTATGGCTCCTGGCTCCTGCCAGGTGTCGTTGACGACGCGCTCAAGACCGTCGCGTTTGCGGGCGGCGATCGTGATGGTGATGTCTGAGCGCAGGAGATGTTTGGCGAGCGCCGTCGCGACGTCCGCTCTGGTCTGAGGATCGGCGGCCAGGACCTCGGCGGTCCGATGGCCGGACCAGACCTCGAACAGGGCACGGGCGACGGGAGACCCGACAACCAGGGCCGGCGGCGCGGTCGTGGTCACGACGGGGCCCCGGCCACGACGACGTCGAAGGGCATCGTGGGGACGTACTCCTTGAACCATTCGAGGTCGCCGGCGTTGCCGGTGACGGAGCACGGCCGGGGCTCGCCGGCCACGACGACTTCCTGAACCCTGGTGAGCGCCGCGGGAAGGGCGGCTGTCGGGTACGGCTCGAGTGAGATCCGCACGGTGCCTGGAAGGTCGCCCCACCCGTCTGGGCAGATCTTGCGGAGGACGACGAATCGTTTCCTCGTGGTCGGTTCGTCCGTCCCGACGTTGTCGCTGCCGATCTGCTCGGTGACGAGGGCAGTGATCCTGGCGTGCCATCGCTCCTCCGCGACGATCTCGACGATCAGGTCGGTCCGGTGCGCCAACTGGGCGGCGACGTCGGCGACGACCTTCAGCCGCTCCTCCAGGTCGAAGGCCCCCACGTTGGTGACGACTGCGCCAGACCAGACCCCGTAGAGGGCCCGGGCGGCCGGGGACTCGACGACCAGTGGTTCGAGCTCGGGCGGTGGCGTTGCTGAGCCGGTCATTGGTCGTGCTTCATGAGGTACCGGTTGCCGATCGCCTTCAAGACCGCTCCGGTGGCGTCGTGGCGCCAGACCACGCCCTCGGCGCGCTGGCCGGGGGCGATCAGGGAGTCGAGCTGTTCGACCTGGGCCAGGCCTGCGTCGACGGTGGTCGGGAACTCGAGGTCGTGGACCGGGACCAGTAGCTTCGCGAGGCCGGGTGCGAGCTCGAGTACAGAGCAGGACGCTCGCTGGTCGCTGTAGATGGGGATGCCGGTGTCGGCGACGAGCGGCAGGTTCTGACCGTCGACCAGGACCCGGAACACCGCGAAGTGCTGACCCTGGACCCGCAGGGGGTTGCGCTTGATGCCCTCGCCGTAGAACTCGCCGGACACGGCTACATGCCGCGCCCCGAGGAGCTCGCCGAGAGCGGCCACCTCCCCCAACAACCCGAGTCGGGTAGCAGCTGCGACCATGCGGCTGCTCCGCCCGAGGTCAAGGTCGAGGCCGCGGGTGCTGACGCCGTGGTCGGAGTGGCCGACGGTGGGCCCGGACCGGGTCCACCAGACGGTCATCGACTCGCCGTCGATCTTCTCGGTGGCGATCCACCCGTCGCCGCCGCGGTCGAGGACAGAGCCGCTGTTCTGGAGCCGTGGGGCCTCCGTTCGGGGGATCCAGCCGGGACGCATCCCTCGGACCTCGCCGATCAGCTCGGGCGGGATCGGCGGGTCCCACTTGCGGACGTTGAGCAGCTCGGTGACGTCGGCCCCGATCTCGTAGAGGTCGATCTCGGGGAACCTGCCGCCGGGAAGGGCGAGCCCCTGGCTGCGCTGGCCTCGGAAGGCGGCGGTTTTGAGGACGTGGCCGGTGCTTCCGGCGGCGTCTGTGCGGACGCCCCTGGTGGCCAGGTCGGCGAAGCGCGGGTCGCTGACGTCGAGCATCGAGTCGACCTCGAAGTAGACGCAGCGGTCGCCGGGGGCGAACTCGCCTTTCCCGACGACCACGTCCCACCCTCGGACCCGGGCGAGTTCGATGCGGTCGGCGCCCTCGACCGGGGTGACCGAGACGATGGTCTCGACGGTGGCCAGCATCCGGTTCTCGTCGGAGTGGTCGATGCGGTCGTTGTCGGGCTGGCCAGCGACGCGGTCGAGGGCCGTGAAGAACTCGGTCGCAGCGGACGCGGCCGGGGTGTCGAAGTCGAAGTCGGGCATGTTGAGGCCCATGGGTGGCATCGGCCGTGCTCCCGGCGGCCTCCCTCGGGCGATGTCGGTCGGATCGGTGGCCTTCGAGCGACTCGTCCTCCCTGTCCTGGGACCGTCGGGGATCGCCGTGATCCGCCTCGCCGACCAGATGCTCTCGGCCCGCAACGACGCAGGGTTCAACATCGGGTCCGCGGTCTTCGCCGGCCTCGTCGGCATCGCTCACCCTCAGCTCGCCAGGACAGCAGTGCGGACCGCGAAGTTCGGCCTGGCCGACTGGACGCCGGTCGCCGCCGGATCTAGGTCGGGCGTCCTCCTGGTCCAGCATGAAGTGGTTCCGTCGGACGGGATGCTGCGGCGATTGACCCCCGAGCTGGTCGAGACCCTCGGTCTGCTGGGGCTGGCCGAGCGGGCCCGCATTCGCACCTGACCCCGGCTGTCACGCTCAGCCGGCGACCAGCGAAACCAGCCACTCGGGCGACTCGATTCGGACGCCAAGCTCCTCCGCCTTCGTGTGCTTCGACGAGCCGGGCCCGTCGGAGATCAGCAGCGTGGTCGCCTTCGACACCGAGCCCGAGGACTTCCCGCCCAGGCGTTCGATGAGGTCGTTCACCTCGTTGCGGCCGTAGCCCGGGACCGCCCCGGTGACGACGACCTTCTCGCCGGCGAGGGGCAGGTCACCGATGTCGGTCGGGGCGGCCCCGTAGTTCTCGTCGACCGTGTTCCATCCCTGGGCGACCAGCTGGTCGAGGAGACCGGCGATGGCGTCGAGCTCGGCCCGGATCGTCTCGGCCCGCCTGGCACCGATCCCTTCCACCTCGCACAGCTCGGTGACGGTGGCCGAACGGATCGCGTCGAGGGTTCCGAAGTGGGCGGCGATCCGCTTGGACAGGCGCCGGCCGGTCATGCGGATGCCGAGCGCAGTGACCAGTCGGTGCAGCGGCCGGGTCTTCGCGGCTGCGATGTTGGCGACCAGCGTCGACGCTGAGGTCTGAGCGAACCCGTCGAGTCCCACGAGGTCGGCGACGGTGATGGTCGCCAGACCCGGGAGGGTGTGCGTGAGGTTGGCGCCCACGATGGTGCCGATAGCTCCTTCGCCGGCGCCTTCGATGTCGAGGGCGTCGCGAGAGCAGGCGTAGACGAGCAGGGCGCCGGCGCCGGCGATGCAGTCGCGGTTGACGCAGCGCCACCGCTTCTCGGACTGGTCGAGCTCGCTGCCGCACTCCACGCAGTCGGTCGGCATCACCCACGGGACCGAGTCCGATGGTCGTGCGATGTGGCCGGCGATCTCGGGGATGACGTCGCCGGCCCGGCGGACCACCACGGTGTCGCCCGGGCGAACGTCGCGAGCCGCGAGATCGGAGGGGTTGTGGAGGGTGGCGTAGGTGACGGTGGTGCCGCCGACGAACACCGGCTCGAGGCGACCGCGCAGGGAATGGATGCCGGTGCGGCCGACCTGGACCTCGATGTCGAGGAGCGTGGTCGACGCCTCCTCAGCGGGGTACTTCCACGCGACCGCCCAGCGCGGGTGGGCCGACGTCTCGCCGAGCAGGCTGCGGGACCGGACCGAGTCGACCTTGATGACGGCCCCGTCGAGCGCGTACGGGAACGTGAGCCGCTTCTCACCGATCAGGGCGATCCGCTCGGCCACCTCGTCCAGGGTGCCGGCGGAGTCGAGCACCACCGGCCCCACGACCTCTGCGGCGAGGTGCAGGGCGGGCACGAAGCCGAGGTCGGCCAGGCCGAGCATCAGGCGCCCGTGATGCTCGGAGACGACAGCGGCGTAGGCCAGGAAGGTCATGGCCGGCCGCTCGGCGGCGGGGATGTCATCCCGTCGGACGGAACCGGCAAGGGCGTTGCGGGGGTTCACGAAGGGTGCCTTCCCTTCGGCCACCCGGTACGCGTTGGCGGCCTGGAACTGGTCGGTGCTGAACACCAGCTCACCGCGGACGGTCAGGTGGGTCTGGTTGATCTCGCGTGGCAGCCCGACGGTGCCGGTGGGGATCCGATCGGTCACGTCCTCGCCGACCTGGCCGTCGCCACGGGTGATGACCTGGTGCAGTCGACCGTCGACGTAGACGGCGGAGATGGCGATGCCGTCCAGCTTCGGCTCGACGACGACCTCGAGCTGGTCGTCGGCGGCGGCGAGGGACGAGGCTGTCCGGTCCCACCAGCTGCGGAGTCCGTCGGCGGCGGTGACCTTGCCGAGCGACAGCATCGGGACGGAGTGCGGCACGTCGCCCGTGCCGCCCGTGCCGGCGGCGACGCGGTCGAGACCGTGGTCGACGGTCCAGTCCGGGTGCGCCTGTTCGATGTGGCGGACGTCTTCGAGCAGAGCGTCGTAGTCGGCGTCGGTCATGCCAATCGTCTCGATGCCGTCGCCGGTGTAGTAGGCCGCGGCCGCGCTGCGGAGCACCTCGACGGTCCTCTGGTAGTCGGTCTCGGTGTTGATCTCGCTCGGGTGCGCCATGTCCTCTACGTGGGTCGCGGACGAACGTCTCCCGGATCTTGCCCTGCTGGATCAGCCCGGATGGAAGGCGGCTCAGGCCGCGTTGCGAGCGGCAGCGGCGGCGGCCGCCTCGTCAGCTCGCTGCGCGGAGATGGCACTGAACAGAGTGCGGCCATCGGGCGTCAGGCGGAACACGATGCCGTTGAAACGGACCGCATGGGACCCCTGGCGCCCGCGCTGGTAGAACCCTCCGGCGAGGGCCTCCTCGACGGCTGCGGCCAGCATCGTTCGGACCATGTCGTCGAACCCGCCCTGCGGACCCAGGCCGAGGGTTCGTCTGACCACCTGACGGACCTTCGACTTGATCGTGAGGTCCCCGAAGCCCTGCATCGTGATCTCCTGCAGTGACCGGGCCGGGCCGGCGGCCGTGAAGCGGATGACCAGATGGCCGGTCGGGTCGACGACGACCTGGTGGCCGTCGGCCCGGAACCTGCCGGTGCCATCGGAGCCGAGCTTGATTGCCCCCTTGGCGATGGCGGCATCCACGATCGAACGGGCCCATGCAGTGACGGCGAGGGGGTCGGTGAGCGTCGGGTCCGATGCTGCGATCGTTGCGGCCGCCCGGGGCGAGACCGCGACGGCCGTTGTGTCCAGAGCTGCGAACCCCTCGAGCGTGAGCGGCTTCCGGACGGCCGCGTGGCCGGTGATGAACGTCCCGTCCGGGCAGAGGAAGGTGGAGAAGCCATCGACCTCGAAGGTGTGCCAGCCCGTTCGTCCCGTCCGGACGGTCCCGCGGTCGATCGCTGCGGCAACGTGGTCGCGGAGGGAGCGGACCGGATCCCCGGGGAGCTCGTGGACTGCCACATAGGCCGCTCGGGCGGGCCTGGTCGCGTGGAGCTTGGTGAGATCGAGGTGGGCGAGCATGGCCGCGGCCGCGGCGGAGACGGTGGGTTTCGACATGGGCACCTCGTCGGTGGCGGTGGACCTGGTCCCGGTTCGTGACGTTCAGGCGGCCTGTCGGCGCCGCAGGGCGGGACTGGCCATCCGCGACGTCCAGGCCAGTGGCTCAGAGATCGCGGCCATGCGGGAGAACTCCTCGACGTACGCCGAGGCCACCTGGGCGTCGGCGATGACGACGGCGTTCTCGGCGGAACTGCCGGCGTTGGCCGAGAAGTTGAAGGACCCGGTCCACACCCGTTCGGGCACCCAGCGGTCACCGACGGTCCGCCCGGCGACGACGAACTTGGAGTGGAGCCTCGGAGCGTTCCCGCTCGCACCCGAGTTCAGGTAGCCGACGCAACGGATCGGCTCGATCCGTTCCGGACCGTCGGTCTCGGCGAGCGGACCCGGGAACACGACACGACGGGGTCCGCGACCGAGCGTCGCATACCGGCGCCGGAGCTCGACCGACCAGGCGTCACGCCCCTCACGGAGGTTGCGCTCCTTCTGCACGAGCAAGCCGACCTCGGGTACCTCGGCGAGAGCGGCCAGGACGGGCTTCGACGTGAGCCAGGCCACGCACCCGACGATGGACTCGGCCCCGGTGACGAACTCGAGGATGGCCTCGGACAGGTCGCCGCAGTGGACGGTGACGTTGCCGGCGACGGTGGTCCGGCAACGCTGCGACCAGAACGCCCGGTCGGCGAGCGTGGTGAACCCGACCGGCCGGACGGCCTGAAGGTCTCGGACGGTCGCCTTCCGCGGACGACGGGACGCGGTCGTACCTCGGGCGGCCGACTTCTGCGGGGCAGTCTTACGAGCCGCGACCTTCTTGGTTGATGCTCGCTTCGCTGCGATCTTTCGAGCGGCGACCTTCTTGGCCGGGACCTTCTTGGCCGTCTTCTTGGCGGCCGCCCTGGTTGGCTTCCGCCGGGCGGAGGTCGACTTGCGGGCTGGTCGCTTCGGCGAAGTCGCCGTCGTCTTGGTGGCCATCCAGAGACATGGGTGGCAGGCCGCCGCCGACTACCAGCTCGGTTCGGTCCAACGCTTCAGGGCGTCGCTCGGCATGAGACGGGAGCGGGCCCGAAGCGACTCGGGGAGCCGCCCGATGATCTGGTCAGTGCCCACGCGGACCTGGGCCTGCCGGATCCGATCCTCGACCTGTCCGATGGAGGCGCCGAGGTGGGCCTCCATCTGCGCACGCGTCGGTGCTCGTCGGCTGTAGGACTCGCCGGCGGCCTGCCGAATGATCTCGATCGCGGCACCGGCGCGCTTCTCCTTCAGGGCCCGGTCACGGGCTTCGGTCAGTCGGAGACGGTGCGTCTCCAGCTCGTGGACGACGTCGGCTGTGGCTTCGGTCCGTGCGTCGGCGAAGACCTGGTCCACGTCGGGACCGATGGAGTCGGCGAACGCCCCGGTGCACCGGTCCCGGGCGGCGGCCCGGGCGGCCTCGTGCTCGCGGTACAGCGGGCTCGGCGGACCGATCCGAACCCCTTCGGCGGACGCTGCGACGTTGTAGTCGGCCAGGGCGGCGTCGAGTGCTGCGTCCCCGGTCTGCGGTCCGTCGATGGCCTCGAGTGGTTCGGCCAGCACGCCTTCGGCGTGGGTGTCTGGCGCGAACTGACCTCCGCTGCTGGTGCCCTTCGGGTGACGGGTCGCGACGTCGGGCGGGCTCATGCCTCGGCGTCTTCCGTGGTGCCGTGATCGACCTCGTACACGGAGTCGTAGTAGACGCCGAGGCTCAGGTCCTGGTCGCCGATCCCGTCGACGAGTCGGGTGCCCTGGGTTCCCGCTCCCGCCCGGTTGGTGGACCGGACCGGTGACCCCTCGATCAGCATGGCCGGAAGCCGGTCCTCGAAGTTGGCCAGGGCGTCGCCTACGTCGTCGTGTCGGCTCTTCGTGGTGTCGGTCGAGATCGCGAATGAGAACGGCGAGTCACGGACCGGGCTGCCGATCGACTCGCCGTTCACCGTCGACCGGTACGCGTACCCCACCAGCTGCGCGGCCCGGTGCATCTCGGCGTCGCTGATCGGCCGGTTCGCCTGGAACCGCATGGCGTACGGGTAGTCCGGGTAGACGCCGTATCGGCGGCGCTGGTACAGCGTCTGGTGGCCGTGTTCGTCGGTGACCCGGACCTTGTCGGCGACACCACCGCCCTGCACGAAGCTGCTCCGGGCGTCCCACACCCCGTCGGCATCGGCGACGTCGACAGGTCGAACAGCCGGCTCCGGCACCGCCAGCGAGGGAACGCCATCGTCGATGTCGCTCTGGGTGAGGCGGAGCCATTCCTGTTCGCCGGCGCGCTGCCGCAACGCCCGCGACGCCTCGTTGGATGCGCCGAGATGGTCGACGAGGAGCGACCGTTCCGCCCTCCAGGCCTCGTAGTCCGCGGCGAGCTGGGCTCGCTGCTCGTCGATGCTCGGCATCAACGGTTCGTCGAGGTCGCCTTCGGCATGGGCGCCGGCGGCCCACTGTCCACCGGATGCGGTGCCTCGTGGCTGACGGGTCTGAATGGTGCTCATGCCTGTACGTGGGTGGCGCGCCCGAACCGCGTACCAGTGCGATGAGCGGGTCAGCGCGTCGAGCGCTCCGCCTGGCTTCATCACGAGGGTGGCGAAGGAGCCGGGTAGGTGGATCCCGCCGGCTAGTAGCCGGCCCCAAGGTCGTTCACCGTGGCGAAGTAGTGCTCGAACACGATGTCGCCGATCCGGCTCTCATCGGCCGTGCTCGGCAGCGCCCGGGGCGCTGCCCAGGCCTTCGCCACCTGGTCGGTGAACCAGTCGGACCGCTGTGTCCGTGTCCAGTGGGCGAACGAGGCGTGGAAGTCGCGGTCCGGGATCTGGAGTCGCATCGTCCCGGTCTCGATCAGATGCTGCGCCTGCCACAGGACCCGGAGAGCGTCTTGGGCCACGGTCGCCGAGATCAGCTCGAGGTCCGGCCGGACCTGCACAGTCGACTGGGTCATCCGCTCCTCGGCGTACGTCAGCAGATCCCGCAGGAAGCCCTCGGTGAGGAACGCGTCGATGTTGAGCCGCAGGAGCTCGGCCACGGGGGTCGTGAGCGAGACGATCGGGGTGGCCAGCGTCTCGATCGGGCTGCGGTCCCCGGCCAGCGCGCTGTTGGCGAAGTCGGAAAGCTCTTCGAGGTAGCAGGTGCCTTCGTCGTCGTGGGACCACCCGGTCGGTCGTGGGCCGAGGCCCAGCATCTGACGGGCGGTGCCGGAGTAGAAGCCGGTGAACCGGATGTCGTCGCCGGCTTCGTAGGTGCCGTAGGCGCTGGGTCCGACGACGGCGACGAGGCCCGGCTGGCCGACGAGTCCGTCGGTGGTGGCCGGGTCGAAGACGGTCAGGCACGGGTTGAAGTACGTCGAGGTCAAGGTCGGTCCTGTCCATGATGGGCGGTGGTGGTGTTCGTAGGTGGTCCTGCGGGGTGCCCCCGAGCAGACCGACGAGGTTTCTGCCGCTGCGTGCGGCGGCCGTCAGGTCCCTCGACCGGGGTGGACAGTGGGCATGGCGAACGCCTCGGCGTTGCGGACTATGCGGCCAGCGTTGGCCCACACCTCGACCTCGAGCTGCTCGAACATCTCGAGGTCGCCGTCGATCACCGAGTCGTCGTGGAGCCGGACGAGCTCGGCGAGGGCGTCGACGGCCCCGGCCACGGGCCCCTGCAGGTCTTCGTGCGTTGCCCCGTGGGCGACGGCGACCCCGTAGACGTAGGTGAGTCGGTGTATCAGGCGCGCGGTCTCCCGGTGTGCTTCGCGGCCCCAGGCCTCCATCCGTGCAGTTCTCTGCTCGGCGAGGGCGAGCCGCATCTGCGCGACCCGGTGACGCTCTTGGGAGCGGCGGTAGCTGCCGGTCCGAAGGACCGTCCAGCCATCGGGGACCTCCGGGCGGGCGGCCATCAGTCGGCTTCCTCCGCCGCTGACTTGTGGCCGAACATCTCGTCGATCTCAGCTGCCCTCTCGACCCAGTGGGCGATGCGTCGGTCCGCTTCTGCCTGGTCGATGCGGCCCTCCTTCACCGCGACGGCGCAGATGCAGCGCTCGGCCGCGACGCAGTAGGCCCCGGTCGGGTTCTTCCGGCGTTCCTGGCCGGGCTGGTACTCCTTCCACAGCGCGGTACGGAGGTGGGAGGGGACCATGAACCAGTGGGCCCGGTGCATGAACATGCGCGGAGGGACTGCGATGGCGCAGTCCTCAGCGTGGCAGTGGTGCTCGGCCGGATTCACGCGGCGGCCGGGATGAGGTCGGTGGCGTCTCGGGCCAGGAGCTCGAGGAACGTGAGGGCCTCGGCGGCGCCCGCGCACGCCGGTGCCACGATGTCGAGCACCAGCTGGAGTTCAGCCATGCCGGCCGGTCGGTGGGCCGTGGCGTGGGCCAGACGGTCCTGCAGCTGGGCGATGGCGTCGGTGAGGTCGCCCAGGAACTCGGCCGCGACCTGCTGTTCGAGGTCGGCGTCGACGGTGCCAGGGTTGGCATGTCGGTGCCGTGCGGCTCCGCATCGGGCGCAGCGCAGGAACCGGTTGGGCACCATCGACGCCCACTCCTCGCAGATGTCCTCGACCGGTGTGTAGTGCCCGCACGGACAGGCCGGGTCGTCGCAGAGCGAGAAGCCGGGGAGCGGGGGCCGACGTCCGGTGTCGGTCATGGCGCTTCCGAGGTGTGGAGGTGGACGTCGGTCGCGTCCGCCGCCCAGGTCTCGCGGTCGCTGAACCCGCCGCGCAGGTCCTGGACGGACACGGTCGGCCCGTCGAAGCGGATCGGCTTGTCGCGGAACGTGACCACGACCTTGCGGACCGACACGGTGCCAGCGAGGAACTGCCGGCCGAAGTCGGTGACCTTCCAGACGCCAAGCTGACGCCGACCGCCGACGTACACCTGCTCGACCAGACCGAAGTGCTTCATCTTCTGGAAGTTGTCCCAGCGGGACCGGTCGAGGCCCAGCAGTCGCAGGGCGAGCGGTCCGCCTCCGGCGGCATCGAGGGCTTCGAGACCTTCGATGAGCCGGCGGCTCAGGCTGTGGCGGTGTTCCTTGGTGGATGCACCGCAGGTGGGGCAGACGGCGTCGGCCATCGGGGCTCCTCAGGGTCGGGTGGACGGTTGGAGATCGGCGCTCGTGGCCCAACGAGTCGGGACGGCCGGGCGGCCCACGACGGTGAGCCAGTCCTGTGCGACCCGGTGCGCCATTCGACGCTGGGACCCGCGGGCGGTCAGGCCGATCCGAGAGCGGAACCGAGGGCACGTCGGGCACACCGACCGCCAGACCGGGCCGTAGGGACGGGTCTCGATCAGGACCCCGCCGCCGCCCCAGGTCTTGGTGACCCGCGGGCCGGTCGGCCGGTCGGTGCGACCGTCAGGCATCGGTGGCCTCCGGTTCGTTGGCGTTGATCGCGACGCAGGTGACGCTGTCGCCGGGGTCGTAGAAGTCGTCGGCGTCGTGGCAGCCGGCGAACTCGGTCTCGATCCGACATGCCCCGGCCGGGTAGTCGCACTCCCAGTTGCTGCAGGTCGCAGGACCCGTGGGACGTTCCGGGACGTCGTCGGGGGTCCGGGCCGGTAGCGGGTTGGTATCGAGCAGCTTCAAGGTGACGGCGTGCTCGATCATGTCCTCGAACGTCCGGGTCTTGGTGGTGCGACTGTTGTTGGCGGCCCGCACCTCGGCCCGCCGGGCCATCAGCAGGACACCCAGCCAGTTCTCGCCGACCCAGTTGCCGGATTCATCCAGCACCTGGCCCCAGAACTTGTCGTTCCAGTGGTTGCCCTCGACGATCCGGAACGGGTCTGTCCAGGACAGCCACTTGGCGAACCTGGTCCCGGTCGCGAACTTGTAGCCGAGCGCCCGGCGCATCACCCCGAGCCGTCGCTCGTCCCAGCCGGGTCGGAGCTCGATCTCCCGGCCGATCCGCTTCGCTTCGCCGGGGGTCGGGGCGGCGAGGATCCTGTCTTGCACCTCGTGGTCGAGGGACTTGGCGGCGTGTAGGTAGTGCTCGATGGTGGGGGCGATCCGACCGCGTGGCGCCGGGATCGGGGAAGGGAAGTAGTTGGAGCCGGGACTGTGGATGTACCGGTCGCCGACCTTGATGGTGAGGAGCCGGATCTCCGGAACGTCGGCGCTCATCGGCTGGCCTGGGAGTGGGGGTGGTGTGGCACGCCGGACCTGTGGGTGGTCCCGGGATCCCTCCCGAGGAGCCGGCTGACGACCCGTGCCGTGGGGGTGAAGAGGGTGAGGTCGGCGATCTCGCCCAGTGGGACCCAACGGACCTCCGGGCACTTGTCGGGCTCGGTGACTCGCGGTGGCCGCTGGCCCAACCAGCGGCACGGGACCAACAAGGTGACGAAGTCGAAGCTCCCGTCGTCGGCGGTGTCCCGGGTGACGGTGGGTTCGCCCACGGCCGCGACGTCGGCGCCGGTCTCCTCCTCGACCTCACGCACGGCCGCTGTCTCGATCGACTCGCCCCGGTCCAGCCAGCCGCCGGGGATCGACCAGGTGCCGTGGCCGTTGCAGGCGTACGGGCCGGTGCCCCCGCGGCGGACCATCAGGAGCGTGCCGGCGTGTTCGACCCAGGCCCCGACGCCGACATGGACTCTCGGGTCAGGCGGCAAGGCGGGCCTCGCACGGTGACGCCGCCGGTGCCTCGGCGAAGTAGTGGCGGATCGTCTCGTTGATCCCGCTCTTGGCGCACGGGCACCAGAACGTCGGTGGCTGCGGGTCGCAGCGGGCGTGCTCGGCGTCGGCGATCGCCAACATCGCGGCCTCGGCTCGGGCCAGACGCTCGGCGATGGCCACACCGTCGTCCTCGCGTTGGCCGATCCGTTCCTCGGCGTGTACGACCAGCGCGCTGAGACGCTCGATGCGGTTGCGGTAGCGGCGCCTCGAACCCAGCATCACCCGACCTCCACGATCACGGCGGTCGGCGAGCCGGGGGCGATCTCGGTACGTCCGGCGTCGGTGATGACCGGGTACCGGGTGTCGCGCTGGCCTGCGGCGAAGGTGGCCGGATCGACCTCCGCTACCTGCACCGGCGGAAGCTCGGTCGGGAGGTCGCGTTGCATCAGCGTCCACGTCATCAGCGCGTGCGCCGCCTGGGCGGCGGACTTGCCGGTTGACATCATGAGGTCTCCGTTGAGCCAGACCCAGAGCCCACTGCCGAGCGGCGGCTGCGGGGTGCGGTCGCGTTCGAGCCCGGACACCCGGGCCCGGGCCACCGGCCGAGGGAGATCGGCGAGGACCATCGGGGCGAACGCGACGGCAGCGATGCCGTTCGGTCCGACGAAAGCGGTCCCGTCCGCGGCGAGGTTCTCGAGCTGCGTGGCGTTGACCCGCCGCACGGTTTTCGTGAACGACCCGCTCAGCCACCGGAGCCACAAGGCATCGTCGGAACGGTTCAGCAGGGCGAGGGACGAGGCTCGCATCGCTGCGTCGACCACCTCGAGGTGGGTGCCGTCGGGTCCGACGACGATGGCCTGGACCAGTTCGGTCCTGCGGTCAGTCATCGGTGGCCCCTTCCGACCCGTCGCCGGGGACGGAGGCCAGCCGGCGTGCGGCTGAGGTCCGGGACTGGTCGGCCATGTCGAGGAGCACCGCCTCGCAGACGGTGAGGGCGTCGTCGTTGAGGGAGAGCCGCTTGGCGATCTCCGCTGATGCCTCACCGGGTCTGGCGGTCATGGCGTCGATGGCGGCGCAGGTCCGTTCGGTGGCCCCGCACCGACGGAGTCGCTCGACGGTGAACCGGCCTTCGCTGAGGGCGACGGTGTCGCGCAGGACGGCGATGATGCGGAGCTCGTCCTCGTCGAAGCGGGCCATCACCCGGATCGCCGCCACGATGGTGGGGTCCCCATGAGGATCTCGGTGCCCGGCGTGGGCGTTGGCTGCGAGGACCACAGCGTGGTCGAGCGTGAACTGCCCGGTCACTGCTGCGCCGCCGTGCTCGGCGCGGGCATCGCTTCACCAAGCCACGCCCGCCCGGCGAGCCAGGCGGTGGCCCGCACGTCGGAGAGGTTGTAGGCCCGCAGCTCGTCCGCGGTCAGTTCGTGGACTCGGTCACGGGCCACCTCGATCGGTTCGAGACCGAAGTGCTGGGCGACGGGTTTGAGGCTGTACTTCACCCCGTTGTCGTCGCACCAGGCACGGGTGAACGCGACGCGGTCGAAGGCCAGGTCGAAGCCGGTGACCCCGTGCCACCGGTGCCGGTAGCCACCGGCGAAGCCCGGGGTCGGGTCGTACTTGGGGACGATGTCGGGGTCGAAGGAGAGGAACAGGTCGAGTCGAAGTCCCAGGATCTCGGCCCGCCGGAAGCAGAACGGGGCGTCGAAGCACGAGGAGTTCCAACCGACGAGATCGCCCAGCGGGGCGAAGACGTTGAGCCAGCGGTCGAACTTCCCGAGCACCTCGGCCTCAGACATACCGGTGCCGGCGCAGGCGTAGAACTGGTGGAGCTCGGCGAGATCGCCGTCGGGCGCCAGGCTGTAGACGCCGGCGGCGATCGAGGTGATGCCGCCGTGGTTCGGGTCAAGGCCGAAGCCCCCGGACGTGTCGGTCTCGATGTCCCACGCGGTGAAGATCACGGGACCCATGTGGGTGGCTCGCGTTGGTCTCCCCGACTGGCAGACAATGCCCTGTCGGGGACGGGGTGTGTAACCTCAGCGTCCCGGTCCTGGGCCCGCCGGCGGAACCGCCAAACCCCTCGGAGCGCCCGTGAAGCACCGCCTCGCCAGCATCGCCGTCGTCCTCGTGCTCGCCGCAGTGGTCGGGTGCTCGGGCGGCGGTCACACCGCGAGCCCGAGCACGACGGGCCCGGCGGCCCCGGCGGCCACCACGATCGCCGGCACCGACGACGAGCCGGCCCCGGACGGACCAGCCCGTGAGATCGCCAAGCCCCTCGACCTCATCACCAACCAGACCCATCCGTTCATCGACCTGCTGCCGGCGATCCCGAACCCCGTCGTGGTCAAGGGGCCGATCTCACCCCGGAAGGACTACAGCAGCCAGTACCTCCCCGTATGGACCTTCGTCCTGCAACGCCAGGCGGTGAAGTCCCAGTTCGTCACACGCCTCTTCGCCGACGGATCGTTCCGCACCGTGGTCGCCCCGAAGGGATACGAGCTCGTCGTCTGGCAATTCTGCCTGAACTGCATCGCGGACGGGCGTGGCGCCGACACCTACGCAGCCTTCCGCGACTCCGAAAACGCGGCGACCCCCTTCGGAGGCACCCCCATCCCGTTCACGTTCACCCACCAGATCAAGGTGAACGGGAAGCCCCCCACCTTCGACCACGAGGACGAGGGCGGAAACATCGACGAGGCCATTCTGGCGGTGCCCACGGGATCCAAGGTCGTCGTCGAGGTGTCGATCTTCGATGCCGCCGACAAGGACAACCCAACCCGCTACCCAGAGGTGAAGGCCACGGCGGCCTACGACCTGCGAACCGGAAAGCCCGTCAGTCCGTAGCCGACGGGGGAGCGTCGCCGCGCTGTCCGACGGCCCACGCAACGAACACGACCGGGATCACGACGGCAACAACCAGGGCCGCCCAGGCCCCCAGCATCGCCAGCCACGACTCGAACATCACGGCCGGCAACATCACGATGAGCGCCGACACCACGAACAGGCCGCTCAAAGCCACGACCTCGGGCCGAATGTCCTCGTCGTCGAGCAGGTACCGGCACCCGTCGTGCACAGCAGTCACATGGCCCCGGGCGGCAGCCTCGACGTCGACCCGGGGCAGATCCATCGCCCAGGCGCCGCAAGGACACGTCACCGACCGCCACCCGCGACGGTCCTTGATCGGTTTGATCGTGAGCATCAGGGGGCGTTGCACAGCCTCTCTTGGGTGGCCGGATCGGGTCCGGCTGCGCCGCCACCCAAGAGAGGCTGTGATGAGCGCCTGGGACGACGAACCGCTGACGAACTTCGATACCGACGGCGGCGGGGCCCCCGACGAGTTCGATGACCCCTACCTGCCCGGCTGGGACACGCCCGACGTCGCTCCTCCCGCCGGCGACGGGGCCGAGCCAGATGGGAGCGACCCCGACGAACCGGAAGGACCCTGCGACGGCGTGGGGACGGACACCCCCGCCTCCGTCGGCCCGGACCTCACCGCCGGACGTTGCGGCATGGACACCTCCGAGGCTGAGGTCGAACCGACCTTCGCCGCCCCGGCCAGCGGAACGCTGCTCGACGCCGCCCGACTCGCCCTGGCCATCCTCGGCCAGCTCAAGGTCCCGGCCTGGGCCGACCTGCCGCTCGAGTCCGCTCCACTGCTGACCGCAGCCGGCATCGTCCTCTCCGACGATCAGCGCGACCTTCTCGACAACCACTCCGGCCCGCTCGGCTACATCCGCCGAAGGATCAACAAGAAGGGCGACACCGCAGCTGTCCCACAGCTGACCATCGCCGTCTGCCCCCGCTGCCAGTCGTGGCGTCTCGTCGCCGGTGGGACCGGCGGAAGCTGCGTCCGGGCCCTTGCCTGCAAGGGGACCACGAACGTGGCGACACCGATGCCCACCAGCGCCGCCGCGGCCCGCAAGCTTGCCAAGGCCCAGGAGGCTTCAGCTGCGGCTTCAGCCGACACCCCCAACGAGGCAGGACCCGACGACCTGTCGGCGGCGCTCGTAGCGGCGTAGGGCGGACGACGGGAGCGGGCCACCCAATAGAGGCCCATGAAGCGAACTTTCTCCGCCGGCATCGTCATCCTGGCCCTCTACCTGTTCTTCCACTTCGGCGCGATGCGCAGCGGAGTGAAGTGGATCGAGAACCTGAACGGCAACGGCACCGACTCGGCTCTCGTGAAGGACGCGGCCCCCCTGACGACGCCGACGCTGCCCAACGGCACCAAGATCGGCGCCGCCGCCAAGGGCCTTCCCGCAGTCTTCGGCATCGACACGAAGCCGGTCGTCGCCTACACGACGACCACCGTGTCAAGCACGAAGAGCACGACCGCAGTGCCCGTCGTACCCGTCGACCTGAACCCGACCGGTGCGAAGCCCGGTCTCCCGACGATCGCCACCAACGACGCCCGGGCACAGGCCACGGCCATCATCAACCAGGTCCGCACCGCCGGTCGCGGCCCGAAGACCGGGTACACCCGCGACCAGTTCGGGCCGGCCTGGACCGACAACAACAACGCCGGGCTCTGGTCCCACAACGGCTGCGACACCCGCGACGACATCCTCCGCCGGGACCTCACCGGCATCTCCGTCCGGCCGAACACCAACAACTGCGTGGTCGTCGCCGGGACCCTGGCCGACCCGTACACCGCCAAGACCTACGTCTTCGCCAAGGCCACGGCCAGCAAGCTGCAGGTCGACCACGAAGTCCCGCTCTCCCTCGCCTGGCAGATGGGAGCGTCGCGATGGGACAAGGCGAAGCGCACCGCCTTCGCGAACGACCCGCTCAACCTGGTGCTGACCGACGGTCCGACCAACGGGGCCAAGAGCGACTCCTCGATCGCCTCCTGGATGCCGCCGAACAGGACCATCCGCTGCGCCTACGCCCTGCGCATCGCCCAGGTCTCGATCCGCTACGACCTGCCGACCACCGCCGCCGACAAGGCCGTGATGATCACCCAGTGCGCGCCGCGCTGACGCCGTCCGCCTGAGCCGCAACGTCGACCGGACCGATGGTGCTGACGGGACCGCACCCGGCCACCCATACCCGGTCATGAGCATGCAGACCCGCCAGCCATCAGGCAGCCCCGCCGGGGGCCAGTTCTCTCCGGGCGCCCATTCCGAGGCCGACATCGACCTGGGGACCGCCGACGCCGTGACCGAACCAACGGTGGCTTGGGGCCAGGACCTCAACGATCGCGTCAACGAGAAGCTGATCGCCTGGGCCGAGGACCTCGACGACAACTGGAGCCGCACCACCGTCGGGGAGCTCCTCGAGATCCCCGAGGACGACATGATCGCCGCCTACGGCGAGCCCCGCAGCGACTGGCTCCACTCCCTGAAGGTGAGTGGCACCTTCGAGTCCCGCCAGACCTCCGGCGGGTCGTGGGACGCCCCTCCCGAGTGGGCTGGTGGAGGGAACATCGTCATCCGCGACGCCGACGGGGTCGCCCTGTACGACATCGCCTACAGCCACGAGGACCCACCGGCAGGGGTGACCAGGCTGGCGGAGCGATGCCCGGTGGCGGCCGACGGAACGACGCTCTACGACCCGACGGACCCTGGCTGGTCGAACCGCACCTTCGTGAACCGCCCGGCGGTCTGGGTCGCCAACGGTTTCCAGGACCCGACCGAGGCGGCCGGGTGGGACGAGGCCGGTCTCCGGCCGTCGGTTGCCGACGAGTGGGCGGAGTCGGGGTTCTCGGCGGGCGAGTCCGCTGGCCACGTCGCAGCTGGCCGGACCCGCTGGCAGGCCGACGCCCTGCGTCGCCGGGAAGCCGAAGCGGCAGCGCAGCCGGTCGCGAACGCCGCGTGACCGGCCGATCTCGGGAGACCTCTCAGCGCCACCCACGTCCCGTTACGTGAACGGACTGAACCACGGGATCTCTGGCCTGGCCGCCTACAGCGCCGGGCTGCTCATCGGCCACTCGGCCTTCGGGCTCACGTACCCCGGCCCGGTGGTCGTGCTCATCGGTGCCGCCGTAGCGGTCGGAGCTGGACTGGCGCCCGACATCGACGAGAAGCACTCCAAGGCCTCGCAGTCCGCCGGTGCTCTCGGTGCCGTCGCTCGCGTGGCTACCGGCTCGCACCGCACCCGCACCCACTGGCCGCTCATCACGATCCCCTTGCTCACCTACTGGTGCTGGTGGCTGATGGCCACCGCCGGCCCGGGGTGGCCGTTCGCCATCACCTGCGGGGTCCTCATCGCTCTCGGCTGGCCGTTCATCGCGGTCGCCGTCCTGCCCAGGAACATCGAGAAGATCATCGCTGTCGCGTCGATCCCGGCCGGGGCCGGGATCGCCTGGGCGATCCAGTCTCACGGGCTCATCCCCGGCTGGTGGCTGTACGCCGCCGTCCCGGCCCCGTACCTGGCCCACATCGTCGGAGACACCCCGACCCCCGCGGGGATCGCCTGGATCGGGCCGTTCTCGAAGCGGGCCATCTCGGCCCACCTGTTCCACAGCGGCGGCTTCGTCGAGCTGCGCATCGTCACCCCGCTCCTGACCGCCACGGTCGCGTACCTCACCTGGCGCCTGGCCGCCGGGGGCGCGTTCCACGGTCGGTGGGCGCTGTGACCTCACGCCCACACGCAGGCCGGTGTCCCGGCCCTTGAATCCCGCGGCCCCTCCGGGCCACGGCCGGACCGACCCATCCGGGGCGGTCCTCAACCAAGTCCCCCCGTCCAGTAGGGGGGCCGCCGCCTCGACCGAGGTGGCGAACCAAGACCCCTGATGGGGAGAAAGCAGTACCAGGAACATGAACAAGATCAGCTTCGTCGGCAACCTGACCCGCGACCCCGACCTCCGCACGTCGAGCGAGGGCAAGCACCGGGCCACCTTCAGCGTCGCCATCAACGAGGGCGAGGGCGACAACGAGAAGACCCACTTCGTCAACGTGACGGCCTTCGGCACCCTCGGCGAGAACGTCGCCGCCAGCCTGAAGCGCGGCCAGCGCGTCATCGTCGAGGGCCGGCTCGACACCTACAAGAAGACCGTCCAGATCGACGGCGAGGACAAGGAGCTGACGATGACCAACTACATCGCCAGCGCCGTCGGCCCCGACCTGCGCTGGGCGACCGCCGAGGTCTCCAAGGTCGTCAGCAACCGCTCCGAGGAGCAGTTCGCCGGCGACGAGCCGGCAGCCCCGGCTGCGGCCCCGGCCGAGGCCGAGGCCCCCAAGAAGTCCGCCTCGGCCAGCAAGAAGGCCGCCTCGGCGGCCCGCCCGGCCCCGGCACCCGCCGACACGGACGACGAGGACTTCTAGTCCCCGAAGGACCCGAACCCACGCCGACCTGGTCCGCCAGGTCGGCGTGGGTGGTCCTCCCGCCAACCCGATGGCCAAGCCTTCACCTCCGCTCCTCCGGACCCGATCCGACACCTTCCGCTACTACACGAGGCGGCCGGTGATCGCCGTCGCGCTGATGCTCCTACTCGCCGGTGGCATGTACTCAACGCTTCGGCCACCGAGCCCGACCGCAACAGCGGCCAGCACCACGACCCTCCCCTCGACGACCGTCCCGATCGCGACGTCCACCACGAGGCGAAGCGCCCCGACGACCACCACCATCGTCATGAACGTCACCGTCACGTCCGCGACGACCGCGAAACCGACGACCACGGCGGCACCGGCTCCGGTCACGACCGTTCCGCCGGTCACCGCGCCGCCGGCGACGAGCCCACCCGCAACCTCGCCGCCGGCCACGACCCCGATCACCTCGCCGCCGGCAACGGCCCCGCCGGTCACCAGCGCTCCGACGACGATCCCGTTCCGGGTGTCGTACACCCAATCGGTCAGCTGCAGCGGGCCGGCGATGCTGTTCTTCACCGCGTCCGGCGACGGCACCGTCGACCTCTCGATCACCGGACCCGGCAGTGCCGCCGGCTCCGGCCAAGGGACCGTCACCCGCCAGGTCATCGGCTCATCAGCCGGGACCTACGTCGCGACCTACAGCACCGACGGCTACGCCCACATCGACTGGAAGACCCCCAACGGGGCCTGCAAGTGATCACAGCCCTACTGGCCGACGCCGGTTCACGGCCCAGCTCGACCCCGAGCACGGCCATCGTGCTTGGTGTCGTGGTAGCCCTCGTGGCCCTGGTGGTCCTCGCTGCGAAGGTGATCCGCAGCGAGCCATCCCGCGATCCGCAACGCCTGTTCGACGGCCCTCAGAAGTCCGCAGCCCGCAAGCGGTGCGGGAACCGGTGCGAGCACAAGCATCCGCTGTGGCGACGCTGCCAGGGCGGAGCCGAGCAGGCCGACCACATCTATCCGTGGTCGAAGGGCGGGTCGACCAGGCTCAGCAACCTCCAGTACCTGTGCCAGAGCCACAACGGCCGCAAGTCAGCCTGGAAGCCGACTCGCACCTACATCTGGCGACTCGAACGACGACGGCGGGCCTACTTCCCGGCTGGCGAACCGGTCACCGTCGTCTGGCGGATGGGCGCACCCGACCCGGTCGACCGCCGTGGCGGCGACCGTCGGCCCCAGCGGCCCAGCAGCGGAGCCGACAAGGCCACGGTCCCGCCTGCGCCGACGTCGCGCCCCCGCGTCGAGCCCGTCGATGCCGGGCAACGGTCGGGCAGCTCGGTGTCGACCGGCTTCTACGCCGGCCTGAACCGGGCGACCAGACCGCAGCTGGACCCGGACGAGCACGAGCGGTGAGTGCCGCGGCCGGGGAGGCCCTGGCCGCCACCTACAGGTGACGAAACCGCCAACGCAACCCGTGGAGCCACCGAGCATGGATGACCTCGAACACCAGGTGATCGCAGCCGCCAGGAGCTGGCGCCGCCGCCGCCGGAACCCGGCGATCCCGCTCGCTCTGGAGCGTGCAGTCGATGCCCTCGAGGCGGGGGAGCTCGACGACGACGCCGACGATGGGATATGCGAAGACTGCGAGCACGCCCGTCACCGAGCCGGCCAATGCGCCAGCTTCGACGGCGAACGACGGTGTGCGTGCGAACGCTCGACGTCGGCGGTCGAGCCGGGTCGGGAGAACGACACGGCCCGGACTCTGGCGTCTGTCGACATGACGGTCCTCGACGTCTCGGTCATCGTCAGCGACATCGAGATCGCAGCACGGGCGGTCCGTGGCAGCTCGTGGCCCGGTGACATGGCCCAGAGGATGGACGACCGGGCACGCCGGCTCGATGCGTTCGCCGAGTTGCTCCGGTCCGCTCCGGTGTACCGCGGGCCCGGCTCCTGATGGCGGCCTACTGCCGGCCCTGCCGCGCCGAGGTGCCGACGGCGACCCCCGGCCGTCCGGTTCTCTCCGAACGGTCCGGCCACCCAGAAACAGACGACGGGCCCGACTGAGGAGATCACCAGAATGCCGAACCCGTCCAAGGCCAAGGGCGATGCCATGGAACGAGAGATCGTCGCCGTCCTCATCGCCATGGCCCCAGACCTGTGCGTCGAGAGGGCGGAGCGGATGCTCGGCGCCGGTCGACGCGACGACATCGGCGACCTCCGGGTCTTCGACGACGTGACGGTCCAGGTGAAGGCCTACAAGGACCTGATCGTGGCCATCCGTTTGGCCTCAGAGGGAGCGGTCGAGCAGCAGGCCCGCGCCGGGACCTCGTTTGCGGTGGGGATGTCGCCCATCCCGCGGGCCAGCAAGGCATCGGGTGCGGTCCGCTGGTTGGCGGCGGCGATCGAGTGGCCGGCGCCGGAGGTGGGGGAGCGGGCCTCCACTGAGTCGTTCACGAACGCGTCCAGCGTCAAGGCCGTGGCGTGGCTGGCCGACCGTACCGGGGACCTACCGATCGACGAACGGGTGGCCGAGATCGTCCGCCCGGATAAGCCGGCGTTGTGGGTCGGACCGGTGCAGGCATGGCTCCGCGACTACCGCCGTGCCATCGCGGTCGGGGCGGCGGTCCAGGCCGCGTGAGCGATCAGCGGTTCAGGCGGCGGCCCGGTGCTCGGCCGGCGGGCCTGCGGACCTACGGGCCGTAGCGAGATCCGTCGGCGCCTCGACGCTCGTCTCGTAGGTGCGCCTGCACTCCGGGCAGGTGACCTTGCTGTCCCACCCCGTGAAGTTGCCGAGCCCCTCGGACTTCCGTCGTCTGGCCTCCGTCCCGCATTTGCCGACGACGATCTTGTAGCTGCCGCGGCCGATCGCCTCGACCCGGATCAGCATGTGGACGCCCTCGGGTGCGAGCCCCGACGTCGGGCGGCGGGGCGCATCGGCCTGGGTCGGCGGCCCGACCACGAGCGCCCGGTCGACGTCGTCATCGTCGTCGATCCATGACGGCTCGGTGTCCGGACCGGCCACGACCTCCGCTGGTCCGGCGTCCGCCCAGTCCTCGGCGCGCCCTCGCTCCGCCAGGAGTTCGGTGTCGGTCAACGCCTGGTCGATCAGGGCAGGGTCGAGGTCACAGCTGAGGTCGTCGAAGTCCCCGGCTCGTTCGCCGACGTCGGGACCTGGTCCCGACGTCGGGTCCGGGTCGGGCCACTCGTCGTCGTCGGGCGCCGTGCGGGGAGCACCCGTGGCTTCGGGGTCTCTAGGGACCGACACCACAGCCGTCGGCACCTCGAAATCTGCGGGGTCGCCGGTCCCCTCGTCGAAGATCCCGAGGTCGAACAGATCGGCAGGCTCGACGGCGGAGAACCCCTCATCCAGACGAACCGTCGGCGCAGCCTTCATCCGGGGGGTGGACTTGGGGCCCGGGCGCTCGGTGATGGCGTTGCGGACGTCGAGGAGTGCGTTCTGGAACTCGGTCGCAGGCACCAACGACCTCCCCTCCGGCAGCCCGGCGAGCAGCTGGTCGATCATGTCGATGAGGCCGGCATCGCGGTCAGTCATCGGTCAGGCCGGACTCGTTGAACAGGTGCCGGTTCACCAGGTCGTCAGGTGCGGCATCGGCCGGTGCCTCGCGGGTCACCAGGTTGCGGATGTCGAGGAGGGTGTCCAAGTGGTCGCCAACATCCATGATCGTGCGGCCGGCCGGCATCGACGCAAGGTGCAGGTCGATGCGGTCGATCAGCTCACCGAACACGTCGGGAGCGGCGGTCGGGGTCGTGGCGGTAGCGGTCATCTCGGTGTCCTGGGTGGGCGGTCGGTCACCGGGGCTGTGGGTGGTGTGTCGGGAGCTTCCCGCAGCCCACCCACT
>Ga0209023_10002141_pt1 | contig 25255 bp, 52 predicted proteins | sample LakOneMetagenome_FD_187468 | JGI IMG/M metagenome (GOLD analysis project Ga0209023, IMG submission 187468) | Freshwater and sediment microbial communities from Lake Erie, Canada (SPAdes) (version 2) | ecosystem: Environmental > Aquatic > Freshwater > Lentic | place: Lake Erie, Canada... | reverse complement strand
CCAGATGGTTGGCCTGAAGTCATTCTTAAGGCAAGTGACGGCAAGTGAACAGAGCGCCACCTAACTACGCGTTCGAGCGGACGGTCAAACAGCCACGCAATGTTCGGCGGCATCGCGCCGCCGCTCAACGCGAGCGTTAGGCAGCAGCTAAGCGTTGCGGTACTCTTCCGAGGGCGTAAGTGATGTTGCAGCTTCGACCCAATTGCGAGTGTTGTGACCGCGATCTACCGCCCGATTCGACCGAAGCGGTGATCTGCTCGTTCGAGTGCACGTTTTGCCGAACCTGTGCGACCGGCGTGCTGTCGGGTCGCTGTCCGAACTGCGGTGGCGAGCTCGTGTCCAGGCCTCGGCGACCGGCTTCAAAGCTTGCGGCTAATCCACCCTCGATTAAGAGGGTTGTTAAACAGGGCGGGTGTACAAATGCTGCCTAACTACGCGTTCGAGCGGACGGCTAAACAGCAACGCAACCATCGGCGTGATCGCGCCGCCGCTCAACGCGAGCGTTAGGCGGCACATGACCTCTAACCCCTACGCACCGCCTTCTGCTCCGGTTAACGACGCGCAGCCTCAGGCGCTGTCCCTCAAACGCCCCGCCGCCGTCGATCGCGCGTGCACACTGTTGTGGTGCAGTGTCGGACTGTCGATTCTCAGTATGGTCTTAGAGAACATGGTAACTGTTCAGCCTCCCGCAGCCATGAAAGGTTTGTTAGGTCTTCTTCTTGGTGTCCCAATTACTCTTTGGTTCACTACAAAGCTCAAGCGCGGCAGAAACTGGATGCGTGTGGTCTTGACGACCCTCACCGTACTAGGAGTGCTAATGGTGCCGTTTATGCTGCTCGCATTGCGCCAGATATATGTCGCCGGCCAAGGTGCGCACTTTGCCGTGCTGATTGTGAATATCGCCATGACAATCGTTCGGGTGGCTTTGATTGTGGTCGTCACTATCCTCATAAATCTGCGGGCAGCTAAAGAGTGGTTTCAGGCCATGAGAGACCGTGGCTACAGTGCCGCCTAACTACGCGTTCGAGCGGACGGTGAAACAGCAACGCAACCATTGCCGGCAACGCGCCGCCGCTCAACGCGAGCGTTAGGGATCATGCGCAGTCTCGCTCCAATGTTGGTGCTGATCCTCATCGGTGGGTGCGTCACTTACGAAGAGTCGCAATTCTTCCGCCCAAGCGGCCCCGGCACAACTGTAAAAGTGAAGGGCGTGCCAGATACTCAACAGGTCTTGCTGGGCGAAGCAGGGTATGTTCGCCTTAACGCTACGCTAGCGAAGAGCGTTGTAGAGGTATCCCTATTTATTGCCGTGAAAAATGGGCACAACGTTAGGCTGCTCTCCAACGTGTTCATTGAAAGCTGCACGGCAGCTAGCCCGCACCGCGTCACCATGGAGAAGGCTCAGGCGTGGCGTATTAGAGACGGCGTAGGGTATTTTGCGTATCCCGACCCTATGGACAAAGTGGTCGGAGACGAAACCTTCGGGGGGAAATCCACGCACGGCGACTTGTCAGTTGGGCAAGTCCTATTCACCGCTCATTTGAACGGGTGCGGTCCTGGCGCAATAACTCTCGAAGTCCCACCGATTGAGGTAGATGGTCATAGTGTTGCTGTTGGCAAGTTTGTTCTCCGGCCAGACCGTGGGCGGTTTGTGAATGTGTTGCCCATCGCGTGAAGACATGATCCCTAACTACGCGTTCGAGCGGACGGTGAAATCGCCACGCAATCATCGGCGCTTGCGCGCCGCCGCTCAACGCGAGCGTTAGGTTGCATGCAACGGCATTTCACCATTCTGGGTGTCACGCTTGCTTCGGCCCTGGTCGCCGCTGTACCTGCCCGCGCGTGCAGTATGCCGCCGCCACCGTCCGTACAAGAAGCCTTCGCTCAGGCCAGTGCTGTCTATCTGGCCCAAGTAGCTTCGGTGAAGCAAGAACCTGGCGCTTCGGGGTCCATCACCGAGAAGGTTGTGTTTAGGGTGTTGGTTACACTGAAGGGTAACAAGCGCCGCGGAGAAACACTTCTGGCGGAGACTGCCGATGTTGGCGATACCTGCGGCCGTAGTGTCTTGAATAACCCTGCTTGGGTAGAAGATGACGATCCATCGTCGCACAAGTCGACTCCTGTAAAGCTTTCCGATACTTGGGTGCTCTATCTTTCTGGTCGCGAGCCCTACGATATGTCCTCAAACTCCAACCCAATCAACCTCGTCGACCCGGCCGAGTTGCGGTTCTTGTTCGCACAGCACAAGTGAAACTAGGCATGCAACCTAACTACGCGTTCGAGCGGACGGTGAAACCGCCACGCAACCATCTGCGGCACCGCGCCGCCGCTCAACGCGAGCGTTAGGCTGCCGATTGTCGTGCCGCACGGAAACGGCAACACACGAATGAAATCAGCGCTTGAGCTGCCTCTTCGTTTCCGCGGCGGCCGCGTCGCGGCGGTGCGGGGTACACCACGCGGTATTCGAGCGATCAAAGGTCTGCTGCAAACCAGCCTGGCGTCAGCTGCTTGTGGAAACGCCGTCTGTCTACGGCGCGGTCATCCAAGTTCACGCGTCAGCTCGGGTTCGTCGGTCCAGCTCGGTGGTGTTCGCCGCTGTTGCCGCGGTCTATCGAGTCGGTCTTCGCACTCATATCGCCAAGCTTCGTTCAACGTAATCTCGGCCGCCGCACTAGATCTTTACTCCAGCGTCCCCGCAGCTTACGGTGGGTCCATCATGCGGCAGCCTAACTACGCGTTCGAGCGGACGGCCAAACAGCAACGCTATCGACTAAACGTTGGGCGCGCCGCCGCTCAACGCGAGCGTTAGGTGTCGCCGTGCAGTATCCGGACGTGTCAGTGGCTGACATTAAGGCACTTCGCGGAACCTTTAAGCGATCGCTGTTTGAGTACGTCGTGCCAATTGTCGCCGCTGTTGCGTGCATCGTTTTGCTGGTTCTAAAAATGTTCTTCCACCTTTTAGCTCCACTTGATGGGGAGCCTCGAGCAATAACACTAGTAACAAATCTAATGGTCTTCTGTGGCTTTCCGGTACTCGGTCTGCTGGTGCTATTAAAGAGCACCTCCCGATACATTTTCGACGGTCGGTCTGTCTCCTGTCTCTGGCTTGGCCGTTACGCCATCTGGCGTGAGCAGCTGGAAGGGCTAAAGCACGTAGCGTGTGTCCCCGCCCTCAAAGGTAATCTTCCGATGCTTAAGCTCGAGTGGGGCGACTACTCCCAGAGCGTCACGCTGACGCGTGATATCGAGATGGCATTGCGAAAATGAACGGGGCGACACCTAACTACGCGTTCGAGCGGACGGCCAAACAGCCACGCAATGTTTGGCAGCATCGCGCCGCCGCTCAACGCGAGCGTTAGGTGGCCGTGAGTCGTCGCGCGATGATCTGCGCCAACTGACGGTTCGAGGTGCCGAGTGCCAGAAGTGACCTCACCAACAGATCAATCGACACGGTTGGGTCGCCCGATTCCATCTTGGCCACGCGCGATTGGCTGGAGCGCAGAGATTCCGCCAGCTGGGTCTGGGTTACTCCGCGCGCATGGCGCCGTGACTTCAAGCCATCGGCCAGTTTCAGCCGCAGCTCGATCAACGCTTCCTCAGCCTCACTCAGGCCAAGGAACTCCTGGGCGCCACCGATCTTCCAGCCCTTGGCCGCAAGTTTCTTACGTTTACTTTCCCGCACGGTCATACTCCTTCAATCGGGCCTTGCACACCTCTAGTACAGCCTTGGGTGTACGGGCGGTCTTCTTGGCAAAGACCTCTGCAATCACAATGGCATCGGCATCGATCCGGTACATGATTCGCCAGGCTGCCCCGGCATCGCCAATCCGCAGCTCGTGGCATCTCGCCCCCATGGAGGGCATCGGCCTCGAATGGGGCAGTGCCAGCACGTCGCCGTGCTGCAAACGCCGCAGCAGGTACCCGGCTTCGAGACGCGCCGCGGCAGAAAACGGCGGGGTCTTCACCTTGCCGTGGAGCCACGCCAGCGGCTTGTCTTTGGGGCTCACGGGACGCACTATATGTCAGAACAGACATAGATGCAAACGGCCACCTAACTACGCGTTCGAGCGGACGGTGAAATCGCCACGCAACCATTGGCGGCATCACGCCGCCGCTCAACGCGAGCGTTAGCCAGCATTTCGGGCGGTGTTCTTCTGGGTTGACGCCCGTAATAAACGTAGCTACACTTAATCGATGCGCATCACCTGCGACCCGGCCAAGCGAGCTCAAACGCTGGCGGAGCGGGGCCTGGACCTGCGCAGGGCCAAGGAGATCTTTTCGGGCCGACACCTCACACGACCCGATGACCGATATGACTATGGTGAACCGAGGTTCATCACAGTTGGGTGGCTCGATGATCGCTTGGTGGTATTCGTATGGACGCCGCGAGGTTCAGCGCGGCGCATTATCAGCATGAGACATTGCCATGAACGTGAAGCGCAAAAGATCCGTCCGCACCTCACCGAGCTCTGATGAAGCGCCGGAGATTACGGAGCGGTGGGTAGCCGAGGCAGACCTTCACCAAGGCGGCAAGCTGGTGCGCCGGGGTCGGCCCCGGCTCGCCAATCCGCGGCGTCTGCTCTCGCTTCGGCTACCACCGGAAGTCATCGCTCGGTGGAAAGCCAGTGGCTCGGGTTGGCAGACCCGCATGGCCGAGGTGCTGCAGAAGTCAGTGCCCAAGGCTCGCCGAAATGCTGGCTAACTACGCGTTCGAGCGGACGGTGAAACCGCCACGCAATCTTTGGCGTGATCGCGCCGCCGCTCAACGCGAGCGTTAGACAGCACCGATAGCTCAATGCCATCGACTTCCGGACGCAACCCCTGGACCACTCACCGTGGCGACGAATGGTGGTACTCCACGTTCGACCTTGAGGCGACGGCCCATCCGGGGACCTCGACTCAAATGACCGTCGCTGAGATCACCTCAAAGGGTGATGTCGTCACTGCTGCCCAGCTGCTGAGACTGCTGCAGCATACGTTTGAGCGCTTCTCCGAATGCCGAATCTATGTTGATGTGAGGCCGCCGATTTCTGCAGCGCTTGAACAACTGCGCGCCGAGGGTGCGATTCGATACGAAATCATCAACACCGGCTACGGTCGAGATGCGCTCGTTCAGCTCGTCCGGACTCGCGGCAGTGCTGTCTAACAAAGCGATGGAGCGGACCGAGATGGATAAAGTGCTTGCGGAGCGCGCTACGCGCGCGAGTTCGAGCCCTCGGACACACCTGAGCGCGGCCGCTCATCGGCCACGTTAGGCAGCAGCTAAGCGTTGCGGTACTCTTCTGAGGGCGTAATTGATGTTGCAGCTTCGACCCAATTGCGAGTGTTGTGACTGCGATCTGCCGCCCGATTCAACCGAAGCCGTGATCTGCTCGTTCGAGTGCACGTTTTGCCGAACCTGTGCGACCAGCGTACTGTCGGGTCACTGTCCGAACTGCGGCGGTGAGCTCGTGTCCAGGCCGCGACGGCCGGCATCGAAGCTGGCAGCCAATCCAGCCTCACTCAAGAGGGTTGTTAAACAGGGCGGGTGTACAAATGCTGCCTAACTACGCGTTCGAGCGCACGGTGAAACCGCGACGCAATGTTTGGCGTGATCGCGCCGCCGCTCAACGCGAGCGTTAGGTGACCCTGGGCTGTGGCGCATTGGAAGTTCCAGTTCCTACCAAACGAGCGCGATATTGTGGCTCTCGGCTATCGCATGGATGCTACGGGAGAAGCTCTGGAGCGCGAGGTGAACGCGGCGATTAGGTATCCACTGAAGTTCCACAAGGTGAGCAAGATCGTAGTCGCGTTGGGCCCCGCACCCAAGCCCGAGCGCGACTACTTTGAGGTATTGGGCGTTGGCAAGAAGCAGTGGCCGCTGTTTGACCTGCGAGGCTACGTAACGATGGCCGAACATGAGAAGGTGCAAGCTCTCAGAAAAGTAACAATGGACACCTTTGCCTGGCTAGAAGCGTCCTTCGACGACGCGCATTTCGCAACATTGGCAAGAGCGAGACTGAAATGGGCCACCTAACTACGCGTTCGAGCGGACGGTGAAACCGCCACGCAGTGTTTGGCGGCATCGCGCCGCCGCTCAACGCGAGCGTTAGGCCCCCAATTCGCGAAGGCACCTATGTCGAAGCGTCGCGCTGGCATGAGCCTACAATCACTCCGTAGCTATGCCATGGCACTGCCCGAGGTAACCGAAGAGCCACACTTCACGTACGCTTCGTTCAGAGTCAGAGGCAAGATATTTGTAACAGTGCCACCTGAGGGCACGCACATCCACGTGTTTGTGGACGAAGAAGATCGCGCACCGGCACTTGCGATGTATCCTGAGTATATTGAGAAGCTTTGGTGGGGTAAGAAGGTTCAGGGTTTGCGCATTGAGATGGGTAAAGCTCAAAGCCATGTTGTAGAGGCTCTAGTTCGAGCGGCGTGGGATCGGAAAGCACCGAAGTCCTTGAAGCGTGAACGGGCATGAACGAGGTAGCCGGCGTGCCAAGTAAATGGGGGCCTAACTAAGCGTTCGAGCGGACGGTGAAACCGCCACGCAATCATCGGCGGCATTGCGCCGCCGCTCAACGCGAGCGTTAGCGCGCATTGCCGCGCAATCTTTACGGGCGTACCATCGGCTCATGATCGACTGGAGTTCGTGCGCAGCGGTTGAACGTAATCCCGGACACGTCAGCGGTGCCTGGGTGTTTCGTGGCACTCGTGCCCCGGTCGAGGCCTTGTTCCAAAACCTTGAAGACGGCGCGACTGCAGCCGACTTCGTTCGATGGTTTCCCGGGGTGACGGCCGAGCATGTGCGAGTGGTGCTCGAGCACGCCGCGCGCTCGCTGCAAGTTGCGTAAGTGCGCCTTCTATTCGATCAGGGCACGCCCGCGCCGCTTCGTGCGCTCCTGACGAACCACGAAGTCGAAACGGTCTTTGAGCTTGGCTGGTCGGCCCTTTCCAATGGCGAGCTGCTCAGTCGCGCCGAAGCGGCGGGGTATCTCGGCTTCGTCACGACCGATCAGAATCTGAAGTACCAGCAGCATCTGCCGAGTCGGCGCATTGCCATTGCGGTGCTACTGACCACGAGCTGGCCACGTATTGAGCGTCATGCGGCGGCCGTCGGCGGCCAACTCGACAAGCTGTCTGCCGGCAGCTACGTGGAGATCGCAATTCCGTGATGCGCGCTAACTACGCGTTCGAGCGGACGGCCAAACAGCCACGCAATGTTTGGCGGCATCGCGCCGCCGCTCAACGCGAGCCTTAGGCGGGCAACATGCGTATTGGTGACTTTCTGGCCCAAGTTGCTGCGCTCCCTGGCGAGCAGTCCGACTACGCGGTATATCTGGCTGCTCCTGACTCGGTCGATGGCGACTCCATAGACGTTCAGCTCGTTCCGGTCGTAAGGGTCGATTGGGAATCTGACCCGAAGGCGGTTCGGCTCTATCCAGAGCTGCCTGATTCAGAGGAAACTTCTCTCGAGACCCTGGAAGACTTGATGGGCGTTATGCCTCTCGAAAGCGACGTACCCCAGGACGCCCGACTGCAGGTCGAGGAGCCCATCGTGCGCACGGGCACGGGCTACTATCATGTGGGGTTTGTTGATGTGACTGAGACCATCGTGGGGCCGACCTCGAAGGAGATGTGGCTGCTCACGAAGCCGCGGTCAGAGTTTGCAGCCGATGACTTGCCAGCCTAACTACGCGTTCGAGCGGACGGCCAAACAGCCACACAATGTTTGGCGGCAACGCGCCGCCGCCCAACGCGAGCGTTAGAGCGCACATGAACCCCGTACGCCCATTCAGCACTGCCAGCGCGCTTAGCGCGGCTTTACTCTTTGCTTGTGTTGCGACATCACGCGATGCACTCCCGAAATATAAGCCCCCGCCCGATAGCGCGCCTGCTGCCACGATCGAAACTGGAAAACACAGCCGGGCTTGGGCGATTGATGGTGCGGTAACGCCATCATTTGCGACGACGCTGCGTGTGGCGCCCGGGGAGCACCGCGTGGGCATCAATTGCCTAACAGTTGATATTCACTTCGCTGGAGTCGCAGTTGGGCCAAGTGCGCTCCCCTTGATTCCGCTGTTTGATCCCCATTCGGAATTGAAGTTCATGCTTGTTACGGGCAGCTTCAAAGACAAGAGTCACTACTACGTACACTGCGTCAACATTGACGGACATCCGCGCGCCTGGCTCTCAGACACGCCCGATGGCAATGCATTGCCCGAAGGTTTTACTGCCATATGCACACGCGGTTGCGCCAAGCAATAGCTGCCCGTCATTGGCGTCGCCCGCGCCGTACGCTCAGGCGACTTGGCGTATCGGTGCGCTCTAACTACGCGTTCGAGCGGACGGCCAAACAGCCACGCAACCATCGGCGGCATCATGCCGCCGCTCGACGCGAGCGTTAGGTGGCGATATGTGGCCTGAGAAGCCTTCCGTCGCATACCAGGTGGCAGCCGGCTACTTACTTCTATTGGTCTTTCTATTCTGGGTTTGGACACTAGAACCCGTAGTAGCTAGCCTCCTGCCAAACGGCGCGCTTATTACGCGACGCATACTGTATGTTCAGATTGGAGTATTGATTGTGACCGCGGGCGTAGCAGCATACTTCAGAACGTGGTCGCTAATTTGGCAGCTCCCAATGCAGGGTCTCACAATGGCCCTGTTTGTCGCCGGGGTCACCCCAATCGTGTCGCTGCTCTTTTACAGCCCGCGCGATCTCGTTGACTCTAAAGTTCTACCCTATGTGAGCCTTGTTGCTGGAGGTGCAGCCACAATGCTTCTGATGAAGCGTATGCAGGTCAGATTTCTTGGTGGGTACCATCGTCACCTAACTACGCGTTCGAGCGGCCGGTGAAAGAGCCACGCAATGTTCAGCGGCATCGCGCCGCCGCTCAACGCGAGCGTTAGGCCGCAGCATCCATGCCGTCGCGCGACTGGTTTCGGCACACTACGTGGACCCCGCGAGATGAGCGCGAGTTCTCCGCGCGGCTGGCGCGGAGCCGTAGCAGTTTCCACACAGCTCAGTACTTAAGGATTCAGGCCATTACTCTCGCGGAAGTCGGCGGCAAGACGCGAACCGCCGCTGCTCTCCGTTTGTTACAACGGCTCTTCGCCGAGTTTCCAGATGCCTCACAACTTGAAAGCGCTCACCTCCAAGCAGCACTCATCTATGAACAAATGGGCAATGAAGCCGCTGCGGTTGAACACTTCAGATTAGCCCTAAGAGCTAAGGCTGCCTTTCCAAACGGCGATGCGGGAACGTCACTCGAATTCCCGTGGTTCATTGCACGACACGATCTATCCGCGCACTTTGTCGAGGCCCTAGAGGTACTTAAATCCGCGCACCTGGCATTTCCGGTCCAAGTTTTCAAATCTGCGGCAATCCGAGCCACGGTGGCGCAGTTTCATGGCGATCATGTAGGTGCTTCGCGGTTCGCCCACGAGGCGTTGGAGGCCGCGAGCGTAGAGAAGTCCCCGTTCCGCTATCATTCATCACTCGGTCTCGTCGGGGGTGAATATGAGTCCACCATCCGGAAGCTTCGCAAGCTTGCTGCGGCCTAACTACGCGTTCGAGCGGATGGTGAAACTGCCACGCAACCATCGGCGCGTGCGCGCCGCCGCTCAACGCGGGCGTCAGACGGCTCATGACGTCACCTTGACGTTTTAACGTCAAAGATGCACCATTTGGCCTATGAGTGCTCCTAAGCGCGCCACGGTTTACTTTCATGCCGACATCCACAAGGCATTGCGGTTGCGCGCCGCCGCGAACGATCGGTCAGTTTCAGACTTGGTTAATGATGCGGTAAGAGTTTCCCTGGCCGAAGACGCCGCAGATCTGTCTGCCTTTGATCGCCGCAAGAAAGAGAGACGCACTTCGTTTGAAAGCTTCGTGCAGGGCATGAAGCGCCGTGGCCTTATATAGGGTGTTCATAAAGGCCTCGGCGGGCAAGGAACTCGCCGCGGTTGCTTCCAAGGTCGATCGCCAAAGAATCGTGGCGAGAATCCAAGGGCTGGCGGCGAACCCTCGGCCGCACGGCGGTGAGAAGCTCGCTGGCTACGCTGACCGGTACCGAGTACGCCAGGGCAACTTTCGCATCATCTACCTTATTGACGACGCAGCGTTTGAGGTCACAGTCTTCAAGATCGGTGATCGCAAGGATGTTTACCGCTGAGCCGTCTGACTACGTGTTAGAGCGGACGGCTAAACAGCAACGCAACCATCTGCGGCATCGCGCCGCCGCTCAACGCGGGCGTTAGGCAACAACATGAGCGACTACGAAGACGACAACCGTCAGCGCGATATCGCAAACGCTATCTCACCAGGAGAGAGTGTCATTTGGTCGGGCCGTCCTCGAACCGGCTTGCTATTGCGGCCAAGCGACGCGTTCATGATTCCGTTTAGCCTGTTCTGGGGCGGCTTTGCCATGTTCTGGGAATGGGGGGTATCAAACGGCAACGGCCCGCACGAACCCATCATGATGATATGGGGTATCCCGTTCGTAGCAATCGGGCTTTACATGATTGTAGGCCGCTTCTTCGTCGATTCATATGTCCGCGGACGCACGACCTACATCATCACTAACCGACGGGCGATCATCGCTGGTGGATTGTTCTGGCGAAGCACTACGACTTTGCCATTGAAGAACCTCACTGACGTCACGTTGACTACCCGGTCTGACGGGAGTGGAACCATCATGTTCGGTAGACCATTGATAGGTGGGTGGGCATCTCAAACGGGTTGGCCTGGCACGAGCAGGAACGCAGTGCCATCTTTTGAGTTCATCGCAGATGCGAAACAAGTGCATGACAAATTACTTGAGGCTCAACGTGTTACTGCCTGACTACGCATTCGAGCGGACGGTGAAGCCGTCACGCAACAATCGGCGTCATCGTGCGGCCGCTCAACGCGAGCGTTTGCCGGCGCTCCTGTAATTCATCGCTAGTACACGGCGGTTCATTATGAGCTTTGTGGCATCGGCGTCTCTATTGGCGGTTGGGCTATTTTGCGGAATGCTGCTGCTCTATGAGGTGGGGCGGCGGCTCGGCGTTGCCAGGCTCGCGCGCGATCCCGGTGGAGTAGCGAACGGATCCGGTCCAGTGGAGGCGGCCATATTCGGCCTGCTTGGTCTGCTCCTGGCATTCACATTCTCGGGTGCCGCATCACGATTCGAGGAGCGCAGACACCTGGTTGCCGAAGAGGCGAACGCGATCGGAACGGCATACCTGCGGGTCGATCTGCTTCCTGCGGATGCGCAGCCAGCATTGCGGCAGCTCTTCAGTCGCTACCTGGATGTTCGACTGGAAGCCTTCCGTAGTCGGGCAGACGTGGCGGCTACGAAGGCCAACCTTTCCGAGACGGACGCATTACAACGTCGGATTTGGTCAAGGGCGCTTTCAACTTCTCAGCAACCCGGCGCGTCAGCGGATGCAGAAAAGCTATTGCTTCCCGCTTTGAACCAGATGATTGACATTACGACAACCAGGACGATGGCGACTCAAAATCATCCTCCGACGATCATATTTTACTTGCTCGCGGGCCTGAGTCTCCTCAGTGCATTGCTAATCGGCTACGTGATGTGCAATACAAGCAATCGAAGCTGGTTCTACCTCTTGCTTGTCTCAGTCACCATGTCGACCACGTTCTACGTGATCCTGGATCTGGAATATCCCCGCTTGGGTTTGATACGCGTCGACACGGCCGACCAGGTCCTCGTAGACCTTCGCAACAGCATGGGGCAATAAAGTGCCAAGCTCAAACAGGGATGCAAGCGGCGCTCATGCGGAGCGTTACGCGTGAACACAAAATCACTCATGATCGCAAGCAGCCTTGTACTCGCACTGGCGGGCGCAGTGTGTTTGTTTGCGCCTGTCGAACTGTTGGAATCGCTCGGGTCGCCCGATGGCGCATCATTGGCGGTATTCGCTCAGCTCACCGGGGCACTCTATTTGGCGTTTGCCTTGACCAACTGGGCCGCCAAAGGCTCCATGATCGGTGGCATCTATTCTCGCCCCCTGTCGGTCGGTAACCTCCTTCACTTCACAGTGGGTACACTGGCACTCTTCAAGCATGCGCTCGCTCATGGTATTCACTGGCCAGCCTCCTTGGTCTTGGTTGCATACGCTGTCTTTGCAGCCTTGTTCTCTTACCTGGTATTTGGGGCGAAACGCAAACGATAGGCCACAAGGAGGCCACTTCGTGCTACTGCAGGTCAGGGTGAAGCCCCGGTCGCGAACATCGGTGCTCGTGCGCGAGTCCGATGGCACCTGGGTGGCGCGCCTCAAGGCACCGCCCGTGGATGGCCGAGCCAATCTCGAGCTTGTCGCACTGGTAGCGGCGCATCTGAAGTGTTCCAAGGCTGCCGTCACCATCAAGTCTGGTACCACGGGGCGAGTCAAGATCGTCAAGGTCGAAGAGCGATGACCGACGTCATGATCGAAGAGCAACTCAAGATTGCGATACGCCTAGGCGTCATTGCGGCGCAGGAGACATGTGATGGTCACTACGACAACGTTTGAAGTTCCGGGAGCGCGTATCGTCAAGTGCCTGGGTGTCGTGCGAGGCATCACGGTCCGAACGCGGTCGCTGCCGATGTCCATGCTCGGTGGACTCCGAACCCTGTTCGGTGGAAGAGCGGGCATATTCACGACTCTTTGCGAGACAGCGCGCCAGGAAGCCTTCGACCTCATGCAGTCGCACGCCAAGGAGCTGGGCGCCAACGCCGTCGTTGGCGTGCGGTACGACACGGGGCCGATGGTTGGAGCCGCGGAGGTTCTCTGCTACGGAACGGCCGTCATCGTGGAACCCGCACCATGAAGTGGAAAGATGGCGACCACTGCGTCGTAACAACCGGAACTCATGCCGGAAAATCTGGCACGGTGCGGGACGTCAACGTCAGCAAGACTGGCCACACGACCATTACGGTCGTGCAGAAGAACGGCGAGCGGTTCAAGACCCTTGCGAGGAACGTCACCCGCGGAAAGCCCGCGGCCTGACCGCACGGGCGTTAGGGGGCGCTCAACATGGCGATGCACTGGTCCCGCGGCGAATACACGATTTCCACGGACCAACGCCAGTTGGACCTGGTCGCCGTCCACGCCTTCCTGACGACAAGCTATTGGTCACCCGGCATCCCGCTCGAGACGGTACGCAAAGCGACCCGCAATTCACTGGCCTTCGGCCTGTTCCACGGCGACCAGCAGGTTGGATTCGCTCGTGTGGTGACGGACAGTGCAACCTTTGCATACCTCGCAGATGTCTATGTGCTTCCGGAGCATCGGGGCCAGTCACTCGCGAAATGGCTCATGTCGATCATCGTCGAGCACCCGGACCTCCAGGGGCTGCGCCGCTTCCTGCTGGCCACTGCCGATGCCCACACGCTCTACGGTCGTTTTGGATTCGAGCCGGTGAGCAGGCCGGACCGCCTGATGGAAATATTCAGGCCTGATGTGTACCGCTCGCCTTAGCCGCGTATCCATGCGGAACCATGCGTAAGCAGTACCACAGCCGGCTCACGAGTCGCGGGAACCTCATCTGGGACGTGCACCGACTGGTCGCGCTCTCGGCAGGGCTGCCCCGGATCCGCGTTGCGTTGGCCGACATCCGTGAGTTTGACGAGCCATTCTGGTTCGGTGGCCCCGACGATGTGGCAACGTGCAGGGCAGTGGCGGACCATGCGAGTCTCATCCAGGCCACTGATCTCGCATACCCGATCATCCTGTCATCCGACGGGCGTGTCATGGATGGCATGCATCGCGTTGCAAAAGCCCATATGCTCGGCCTCAAGGAGATCGAAGCGGTGCGTTTCGATCGTGATCCAGAACCCGACTATGTCGACGTGCCCGACGATCAGCTTCCCTACGAAGAGTCGCACGAGGGAGTGTAGGGTGAATCGAAGCAAGCTGTTGGCGTTGGTGTTCGCGTTGGCAACGTCCGTTGCGGCTGCGCAGACAGATCAGCAGCTGGCGAAACTGCAGGAACATAACGCAAGCCTGCGGAAGACCATCTGCGCCGAGCAGGATCCGGCGAATGCACTCAAGCCGTTTCCTCCCGAGATCGGCTGCGTCACCATTGCCGCAGGCGGCCAGGCGAGTGGCAATGTCGACGGACACCACCTGGACATTGCGGTCGCTGCCGACGGTACCGAGCAGTGCCGGGTCGATGGAACGGTGATCTCGTGCAATGGATGCGCGGGACCGAAGGTGACGGGGTGTCCAGAATCCATCATGGTCATCCCCAACACCGAAGACCATTCGGTGACCTTCAGCTTTCAGCGCAAGATGGAAGGCGATCGGTATGCCTACAGCATGAATGCGTGGAAGGCATACCTCGAGCGAAAGAAGAACGGAACACTGCTTCAGGTTGAAACCGCTCCAGTCGCCAGGCCGCCCCCTCCAACTCCGCCCGCGGCGCTCGCTGCTCCACCGGTGATTCCAGCGCCCCCGCCAGGGGCTTTTTTCCCTGGCCGCGAGGCAACAGATGGACCTGCTGCACTGACCGCTGTTGGCTGGATCGCGCAAGGAGCCTACTCTCGCTCGCAGTGGGCAGACCTCGAAAGTCTGGTCAACACGCTGTCGACGCCGGACCAGCTCACCGACGATGGCATGCCCAAGCTGGCGGGCGTCATCGAGGGGATCAACGATTTCGTCACGGCATGGAACCAGTGGGATGACGACTTCGCGAGGATTGCCAAATGGCGCCGAGAGCAACCCGACTCACCCACGATTGATGTCGTCGAAGCACTGGTGTGGCGCGCGTGGGCCTGGAAGGTGCGGGGCGGCGGATATGGCAATACCGTCAAGGCCGAGGCCTGGAAACTCTTCACGACGAAAATTGGCAATGCCAGCACCGCGCTGGAGCGATGCAAGAGTGCATCGTGCCAGACGCCACTCTGGTATCAGCTGCGCCTCGGTATTGCCAGGGACGCGGGCTGGGACCCGGATCGCTACAGGCAGCTGTTCGAAGAAGCACGCAAGAAATATCCCTGGTACATCCCACTGTATCTCTGGGCGGCCAACTACCTGTCCCCGCAATGGGGCGGAAGCTACGAGGCCGTTGACGCGTTCGCACGGCAGACAGTGACCATGCCGCCCGGCACCGACTACTCACTGTACGCTCGCATCTATTGGCACATCAGGAGCTATGCGGAGTTGGACTTTGAAATTTTTCGCGACTCGCCGGCGAACTGGAGCGACATGAAGAAGGGTTTCGAAGCGCTGATGAAGCAATACCCAAAGAGCATGTGGAACTTGAACGCATATGCCAGCTTCGCGTGCCACGCGCAGGATCGCGAGACCTACGGCGAGTTGCGCGCGAAGATTGCCAGGAACGTTTTTCCTGAAGCGTGGTCCTCGAATGCCACGGTCGACGTGTGCGATGAGCAATTGCTTGGAAAATCGTGAGGCGGGGACTAAAGGAAGGAACATGATGCGTACCGCGAGGGGAATCGCGACCTGTGCATTGCTGGTCGCGTTGACTGCGCCCAGCCTGGCTCAGGAGTCGAGGTGGGGCTCAGCCGACGATCCGGTCGTTCAGTTCATGAAGGCCTGCGAAGCGAAGTGGGTCAACGCTGCATGCAGTACACAATCCAATCTGGGTGATTTTGTCGCGGACGATTACCAGGGCACCTCGACCACGGGGCGTCGCTACCCGAAAGCCGACGCCATTGCAGATGAACCGAACAAGCAGTCGAGTGATTGCAAGCTCGGCGAGGTGTGGACCGATACCTGGCTGAAACGCAACGGGAGATGGCAGATCGTTGCCGCGCAAGACACGGTGATCCCCTGTGACAAGCAAGGCACTTGAAAGCTTCAGCGTTGCCCTGAAGCACCGCGCGCTCTCCGCGATCCTGCTTGCGTTCGGTCTTGCAGCCTGCAGCCCCGTGCTGGTGCGTGAATATCACGTGACGCCCAACCAGGTCGGCGACGCGACGCTGGAAACCAGGGCCGGCCGGGCGCTCGTCCCGTTTGGGCTGGAAACATTTGATGCGGGACCGACCGATTCATTCGGGTTTCGACGCCGGTGGCCCAACCTGGCCACAGGGCGCCCAGGTGAGATGTCGATTACCTTTGCGATGGATGAGAAGAGCGACGCATGGTCGGTGAGGCTGCGTGAGTGGCCCGTGGCCCATCAAACGCACTTCGGCGCGGACGTCGAGGCTGCGCTCGTCGAGGAGCTGTCACGCTCGGGCTACAAGGTCTCGAGGACGAAATGACGGGGGAAGGAAAGATTGACGCGCTCATCGCGCGTTTCTTCTCGGCATTCGACAATCGACATGGCGCAGTGCCACGGCTTGCGGCCATCACCGGGTGCTTCGCGGACAAAGCGGTCATTGCGCGGCGCTTCGATTCCGGCGTGGAGCTTTGCACGGTCCGTGAGTTCGCCGATCCTCGCATCGCGCTGCTGACTCAGGGAGCACTGCGCGACTTCCATGAATGGGAGGTCAGCTCAACGACCCAAATATTTGGTGGCATTGCCGCTCGCATTTCACGCTATGCCAAGGCGGGAATGCAGAACGGCAATGACTATTCGGGATCAGGCAGCAAGTGCTTTCAACTGGTCGACACGGCCATTGGCTGGCGCATCGTATCGCTCGCCTGGGTCGATGACGAGAAGCCCGTGCGCTAGGCGCCACGGCTGGATTCGCAGATGGACTCGCTACCGCCCTACGCGATCTATACGGTGCTGGCCGTCATTTCAACTGCGCTCATCGTCAGTACGGCATTTTATTGCGCGACCTGCTATGGAACCTGGGCACGACAAAAGAAGGAAGCGCGACATGAGTGACGTGACGGCGGCGACGTTCGTGATTCGCGATGTTGCCATTCGTCTTATGGCCGACACGGCGCCACTGCGCTACCGGAGCCGATCACCGAGTCGACCTGGAAACGCTAGCTGGATCCCGCCGAGCCGATGTTCGCGCTGGTGGCTGAACATGACGGCTCATTCGTCGGATTGACGAACTACCTCTTTCATCGCAGCATGACGAAGATCGAACGGCGGGCCACTTGCTGTACGACAAGGTCGCCAAGCACCATGGATTCATCGTCTACTCCCGCGACATGTGAGGGCGCGACCATGCAAGGCGGCTGTCTTTGTGGAGCAATTCGGTATGAGGTGGCGGGGCCGCTGAGTGACATCAGCAACTGCCATTGCTCGATGTGCCGTCGTTTCCACGGCGCCGCGTACTCGACCTACGCCAAGGTCAACGCGGGAGGCTTTCGCTGGATCAAGGGCCAGGCACTGCTCGCCGTGTACGAAACCACGCCCGGCATCGGCTGGGCGTTTTGCCGCCAATGCGGCTCCAGCCTTGGCATTCCTGGCGGCGACTCGCTGGGCAGCATCACGCTGGGCACGCTCGATGACGATCCGGGCGTGCGCCCGGCCTATCACATGTTCGTCGGCTCGAAGGCCGCGTGGCACGACATCACCGATGCGCTGCCGCAGCACGAGGCGTGGCCGCCCGCAGAGGCAAAATGACTCACTCCGAAGTGGCGAACGAGGGCGTCGCGATTCGCGATGCGGCGCCGGCAGACTTTGACGCCATCCTCGCGCTGAACGAGGCCGACGTGCTGTCGACGAGCGCGATGGATCGCGCGCGGCTGGAGGAACTCAACGCGCTTTCCTGCCATCACCGTGTCGCCTGCAAGGATGGCCAGGTCGTGGCCTTCCTGCTCGCCATGCAAGACGGCGCGACGTACGACAACGACAACTTCAGCTGGTTCAGTTCGCGATACCAGCGTTTCGTGTACGTCGATCGCATCGTCGTCTCGAGCGCCGCGCGCGGCCTGCGGCTCGGCACGCTGCTCTATGACGACCTGTTTGCATGGGCGCGGCGATTGGGCATTCCCGTCGTGGTCTGCGAGTACAACATCGTCCCGCCTAATGAGCCCTCGCGTCAATTCCATGCGAAGTTCGGCTTCAGGGAACAGGGCCGGCAATGGGTCGCGAACGGCACAAAGCAGGTTTCGATGCAGGCCATGCAGCTCTGATGCAGGAGATCCTCCTCAGCGGTGGGCGATCGACCGCGGGCGTCGTGCGCATCGGATCCACCGTGCGGCGGCCACCGCCCGGCAACGCCGAGTTCGTCCACGCGCTGTTGCGCCAACTCGAATCGCGAGGCTTGCAGTGCGTGCCGCGTTTCCTGGGGCTGGACGAAGCGGGGCGCGAGATCCTGTCCTATTTGCCTGGCGACGTTCCAGCGGAACTTGGCTGGATTGAACTGCCGCCGTTGCGCGCCGCTGCCAGGCTACTGCGCCGGCTGCACGATGCCACGGCAGAATGCGCGCTCAAAGGTGGCAGTGAAATCGTTTGCCATGGTGATGCGAGCCCCTGCAATTGCGTGTTCGTCGCGGCGTACGGTGATGGAGCTGCCTGGAACATCGTGGATGTGCTGCTCGAGGCGCAACATCGACTGCTCGCAAGCAGGGGCGCCAAGCCGGAAACGCGCGACTGGGCGCTGGCCTGCTCAGGCTGGACGGAGCAGAATAGCAAGACACTCTTGGCGGGATACGAGCGTGGAAGCTGAATCGATCGAGGCCCGATCAGACATGCGAAGCCGCACATTCGCTGCCGCACCGTCCGAGGTGTTCGCGGCCATGCGCGATGCGGCGCGAATCGCGCGGTGGTGGGGGCCGAAGGGATTCACGAGCACAATCCATGAGTTCGACTTCAGGCCGGGCGGCCGATGGCGATTGACGTTGCATGGCCCTGACGGCAAGGATTATCCGAACGCCAGCCGTTTTACGCGGATTGTTCCCGATCAAGCGTTCGAAATAGAGCATGTCGACGGGCATCATTTCTTCCTGTGCATCGATCTTCAACCGGCCGGCGGCGGCACGTTGCTGACATGGCGGCAGACCTTTGACACGATCGAACATTACAAGGGCATAGCGGAGTTCGTTGCTGTGGCCAACGAACAGAATCTCGATCGCCTCGCGGCCGAATTGCAGCGCGGGGGTTAGCGCAGTCGTTTGCCTTGCTTCGACGGAGAGAAACACATGGCCAGGATTACCGGGATTGGTGGCGTCTTCCTGAAATGCAAAGGCGACTCCAAGGCACTTGCGGCCTGGTACCAGCAGCACCTGGGCATGCCGTTGTCCGATTTTGGCGGGGCCGTGCTGAGATGGCCCGATGACAAGGCCGAGGACGGCGGCCTGACGGTCTGGCATCTGGCTGCGAATGACAGCAAGTGGTTCAGCCCCAGCGAGTCCTCGTTCATGATCAATTACCGCGTCGATAACCTCGTCGAGCTGCTCGCGCAGTTGCGCTCGGCAGGCGTCATGGTCGTCGGTGGTCCTGAATCGCACGAGAACGGCAAGTTCGCCTGGATCATGGACCCCGACGGCAACAAGGTTGAACTGTGGGAGCCGATGCAATGGGACGACAAGAACAAGTCGGCGGACTAGTATAGATTGACGTCGGGTTGCTGCCAGCGCGTCTATTGCAGCGCGGCAAGCACATGACAACAACTCGAGGAATCACCATGCGCACGTTCAGCAACAGTTGCCTCATGTTTGCATCACTGGCCGTCGCACTGGGCGCAGGGCCTGCGTTCGCGACGACCGAAACGCCGCTCGCGCAGAACGCCATTGCCGTCGCCGTGGGCCACGGCAACTGCACCGAAGCCGTCACGCAGGTGAAGCGCGACGTCGAGGCGAATGAGCCGCAAAGCGTGTTCATTGCCGGCCGCATGCTCGATGAAGGCCTGTGCGTTGAGAAGAACGGCAAGGCCGCGGCCAAGTTCTTTGCACATGCCGCCGACCTGGGCGTGTCCGCCGCACAGCTCGACTACGTGGCCAAGGTCGGCCTCGGCGAAGGCGCCACGCAGGACTACGCCGATGCGGGAAAGCGTTGCCGCGCCGCCGGCCTCGATGCGCAGAACCATCTGTCCGATTATTCGCTGGGCTATGTTTGCACGCTGCGTGGACTCGCCAGTCGAATGCTGCGTGAGTCGCTGCCCGCCGATACGTTCCAGACGATCTCCGGAGCGCGTGCGCGACTGGAGTTCAACCCTGCGAGCGGGCAGCTGTTCGTGCGGGCCTCATCGCGGGTGACGGCAAGTGAACCCACCGTCTCATCGCGCATCGGGCAGCCGCTGGTGAACATCCAGCAGGTCGTCGACAAGGCCTGGCACAAGGCGCAGGACACCGTGTCGAAGCCCGATACAGCGCACCTCGAGGACCAGTTGTTCGAGGTCGTACTCGATCTCGACATGACGATGGAGCAGTCGAGCAATGCGCGCCAGAAAAAGGCGTCGGACGACATCAGGCCGCTGGAGAGCTGGGATTCCATCCATACCGCGATGCCGACCAAGGGAACGTAACGCAGCGCCAGGCCACGAGCCTGATTGCCGTGAAGCGCACGTGGACAATCATTGGCGTGGCCGACGTTGCGCGCAGCTTCAATTGGTATCAGCGTTTGTTCGGCCAGGCTGAAACGGCCCCCGTGCACGATCATCCGACGTTGACGAGTGCTGGGCGCGCCGAGCCGGGCAATGGCCTGTTGCTCTTTTTTCGCGTGGACGATTTCGATGCAGCGCTCGCGCGGGCTCGCAAGTTCAATGGCAGGCTCGAAGTGGAGCCAAGGCTGAACCCCGCGACGGGCACGCGGGAATACGCGCTACGCGATCCAGACGGTTACTACATCATGATCAGCGCATTGTCCTGAGGTCCAGTGGACGCGCATCCGGCATTTGCTGTAGCGCTGCGGTGTACGTGGCTGGTGGTCGTCGCGTACTGGTTCTGGAGCGCGCGCGGCGTCAAGACCCCGGCTCGCACGGAAGCGCCGATGCGTCGGATCGTGTTCTACGTGTTGCCGCTGGTCGTGGCGGTGCTGCTGCTCGGGCCGGGACATTGGTTTGGCCACGGTATCCTGCGCGAGCCATTTGCGTCCCACTCGGCCACGGTCGCATCCATCGGCCTTGCGCTCTGCGTGCTCGGTGCCGCGATCGCGTGCGCTGCACGCTATACGTTGGGAAAAAACTGGAGCGGAGCGGTTCAGCTCAAGGAGGACCACGAACTCATCGAGCGCGGCCCGTACCGATATGTGCGGCATCCGATCTACACCGGACTGCTGCTGCTGTTCCTGGGGAACGCCATCATGGTGGGTGAATGGCGAGGCCTGCTGGCCGTCGCCATCGTGTTCGTGTCCTTCTGGCACAAACTCAGCCTCGAGGAAGCCTGGCTGGCGCAACACTTCGGTGCGCGCTACGCCGAGTACGTCAGCCGCACGAAGGCACTGGTACCGGGCGTGCTTTGATGCGTGCAGTTGTCGACGGCTGGTTTTTCTGGGCCCTGCTGTCGGCCTGCTTCGCGGCGCTGACCGCGGTGCTGGCCAAGGTCGGCATCCAGGGCATCGACTCCGACTACGCCACGTTGATCAGGACACTGTTCATCGTCGTCGTGCTCGCGGGCTTCGTGGCCTTCGCCGGCAAGTGGAGCGATCCGCGCGCGCTGTCGGGCCGTACCCTGGCGTTCCTCGGATTGTCGGCGCTCGCGACGGGGGCCTCGTGGGTATGCTATTTCCGCGCGCTGCAGGTCGGCGAGGCTTCCCGCGTCGCACCCGTGGACAAGTTCAGCGTGGTGCTCGTCGCCGTGTTCGCCTTCATGTTCCTCGGTGAAAGGCCAAGCGGGCGCGATTGGCTTGGCATCGCGCTCGTCACGCTGGGCGTGTTGCTGCTGGCGTTCAAACGCGGATGAACGGCACATGGTGATCAAAGGCGGGTGCCATTGCGGCAACATTTCATTCGCACTGACGTGGCAACCCGACCCCACCGCGATTCCCGCCCGCGCCTGCTCGTGTTCGTTCTGCGTCAAGCATGGCGGCGTGTGGACTTCGAACCCGACGGGTGCGCTGTCGATTCGCGTAGAAGACGAATCGAAGGTCGTGCGCTATGGCTTTGGCACGCACACCGCCGATTTCCACGTGTGTGCGCGCTGCGGCGTCGTGCCGGTGGTCACATCGCTCATCGACGGGCGGGTCTATGCCGTCGTCAACGCGAACACCTTCGAAGGCGTCGAGGCATCGCTCCTGACGCGCACGCCGGCGAGCTTCGAGGGCGAGGGCAAGGGCCCGCGCCTCGAGCGGCGAGCACGCAACTGGATCGCGCGCGTCGAATTCAGGGCCGCGGGGCGCGTGTAGGATGAGGACGCATTGCCGGTGGCCCACTGCAATGGGACAATGCAACGCATGACAACCGGAGCCGTACGACTGCACCGGGTGCTGCGCGCGCCGCCCGAGCGCGTGTATCGCGCTTTCCTCGAGGCCGACGCCGTTGCGAAATGGCTGCCACCGCACGGCTTTACGTGCAGCGTCGATCACCTCGATGCGAAGGTGGGCGGCACGTTCAAGATGTCGTTCAGGAATTTTGCTCGTGCGCAGGGCCAATCCTTTGGCGGCGAGTACGTCGAGCTGGTGCCGGGCACGACGATTCGCTACAAGGACAAGTTCGACGATCCGAGCATGCCGGGCGAAATGAACGTGACCATTGCATTGAAGAGCGTTGCCTGCGGAACCGATATCAGCATCGAGCAGGCCGGCCTCCCCGCCGCGATTCCGGTCGAGATGTGCTATCTCGGCTGGCAGGAATCGCTCGAGCAGCTTGCGAAACTGGTGGAGCCCGACATTCCGATGTAGTCGGGCGCCGCGTCGACCTGAAGCCATCGCTCCCATATGTCCAAGCGCACAGCCAGCTGCACATGCGGGCAGCTCCGCATCGAAGTATCGGGCGAACCCCTCGGCGTCGGCCTGTGTCATTGCCTCGCCTGCCAACGCAGGACCGGCAGCGTCTTTGCCGCGCAGGCAAGCTTCAGGGCGCCGTACGCGGTGACCGGCGTCGCGACCGAATACCTGCGCACGGGCGATCAGGGCGCGACGTTCCGATTCAGGTTCTGCCCCGTGTGCGGCAGCACGGTGTTCCGCACCGAAGAGGGCGACACGAGCCGGGTCAGCGTGGCCGTCGGCGCGTTTGGCGATCCTGGCTTCTACGCACCGCGCGTGTCGGTGTACGATTGTCGGCGACATCCGTGGGTGCGGCTGCCAGACGGCGTGCGCATTTTCGAGAAGGATCCCACGTGAACCCCGGAGTTCCATGTACGCGCCATCACACTTCAACGAATCGCGCACCGAAGTGCTGCATGAGTTCATCGCGCAGCATCCGCTGGCGCTGCTCGTCGGCACATGCGCAGACGGACTGCAGGCGAACCATCTTCCGTTGATGCTCGAGCCGGGCAACGGCGGTTCCGGCACGCTCAAAGGACACATCGCGCGCGGCAACGCGATGTGGAAAGAGATTCCCGCCGGCTCCGAAGTGCTCGCGGTCTTCCAGGGACCGAGCCAGTACATTTCACCGAACTGGTATCCATCCAAGCGCGAGCATGGGCGCGTCGTGCCCACGTGGAACTACGCTGTCGTGCATGTCCATGGCCGCATCGCCTGGAACCACGACAAGGCCTCGTTGCACACGCTGGTCGAGTCGCTGACCGATCGGCATGAAAGCAGCCAGGCAGCGCCCTGGCACGTGGGCGATGCGCCCGATGATTACATCCAGCAGATGCTCGGTGCGATCGTCGGTTTCGAGATCGAGATCACCCGCATGACGGGCAAGTGGAAACTCAGCCAGAACCGGACGCCGACGGAACGCGCCGGCGTCGTGCAGGCGCTGTCCGCGCAGCCCGACGATGCATCGCGCGAGATGGCGTCACTGATCGAGCGGGCGGGCAAACCGAATGGCGCGTGAGGCCGCTGGACACCCGGGCCAGCCGCAAGAGCCTTCCCGCGCAATCGCGCTCTTTTCCAGCTCGCGGCGCAACGGCAACACGGGAAAGTTGATCGATCACATTGCGAGCGAACTCGACATCGAGGTCATCGACCTGGGTGAGCTGCGCATCTCGAACTACGACTATGATCACCGCAATCGCGACGACGACTTCGAGCCGTTGATGCGGCGCCTGCTGGAGTTCGACCCGCTCATCTTCGCCTCACCGGTGTATTGGTATTCGGTGGCCGCGCCCATGAAGACGTTCCTCGATCGTCTGTCAGATTATCTGGACCTGCCGGATTTGCTCGCCGAGGGCCGGCGGCTGCGCGGCAAGCGGGCCTACATTGCCTGCACGTCAATCTGCACGGAGGCGCCCCGGTCGTTCATCGACACCTTCGTGGACACCTTCGAATACCTGGGTATGCAGTACGGTGGTATCGCACACGTCGATTGCAGCCATGAATATTCGCCCGCTGCGGGAACGGCCGAGTCGGCGGCATTGATCGAGCGGATTCGAGGCTTGCCGGAAAAATGACCTTGGGGACCATTTCGGATCTCAAACAGCAATTGGCCGGGCTGGATCCACGCCTGAATCCGGGCGCCTACGTGTTCGTGACGCTCGAGAAAGAGCAGCACATCGATTCGTCGGCCGTCATCGCCACGATGCGTGAACCGGAAGGTAGCTCATGCGTCATCGAAGCCGGCGCTGCGGCCGCCGCGGGTCTGCCGCCATCGCCGCTGTTCGCGTGGATCACGTTGTCGGTGCAATCCGATCTGCAATCGGTGGGCCTGACGGCGAAGTTCTCGAGCGTGCTGGCTGCGGCGGGAATCGGCTGCAACGTCGTCGCGGGCGCGCTGCACGATCACCTCTTCGTGCCCGCGGAGCATGCCGACAGGGCCCTGTCTGAACTGCGCGCGCTGCAGGCCGGCGCGCAGCTCGAGATCAGGCGCGACGACCTTCGCGGGACAGAGATCCAGGCGTTGTTGCTTGAGCACCTGCAGAGCATGACACTGTATTCGCCGGCCGAGAGCATCCATGCGCTCGACCTCGACAAACTTCGGCGGCCTGAGGTCACGTTCTGGACCGTGTGGGACGGCAATACGCTGCTGGGTTGCGGCGCGTTGCAGGCGCTCGACGCGCAGCATGGCGAAATCAAGTCGATGCGCACGGCTTCGGCGCATCGGCGCAGGGGCGCGGCGCGCGCGATGCTGGACCACATCATTGCCGAAGCGAGCCGGCGCGGCTACACCCGGCTCAGCCTGGAAACGGGTTCACACGCCGCGTTCAAGCCCGCGCATGCACTCTATGCGAGCCGGGGATTTTCGTTTTGCGAGCCGTTTGCGCCGTACAAGCATGACCCGTACAGCGTGTTCATGACGCGCACGCTCTAGCCGCGCCGTTCGCGCCGCGCGTGGCCGTGCTTGGTTTTCCCACGCGGCCCCGCCGGACGAGCATCCAGCAGGCTGATGGCGAGCGGTCGGCCGCGCACCTGCACGCGCGCCAGCCTCGC
>Ga0209023_10002140_pt1 | contig 25262 bp, 20 predicted proteins | sample LakOneMetagenome_FD_187468 | JGI IMG/M metagenome (GOLD analysis project Ga0209023, IMG submission 187468) | Freshwater and sediment microbial communities from Lake Erie, Canada (SPAdes) (version 2) | ecosystem: Environmental > Aquatic > Freshwater > Lentic | place: Lake Erie, Canada... | reverse complement strand
GAGCCGAGGGCCGATGCCGGCGAGGTCAGCTCTGCGGAGCCTCGACCGCGTCGGCCGAGCTGAGCGCCCCGGCCGAGGCGATGACGACGAGGCCGATCGCGACGATCTCGCGGCCGACGAGATCCTGACTGAGCGCGATCACGCCGACCAGTGCGGCGACGGCGGGTTCGAGGCTCAGCATCACCCCGAAGGTCCGCTCCGGGAGCCGGCGCAGCGCCTCGAGCTCGACGGTGTAGGGGAGGGCCGAGCTCAGGATCGCGACGCCGAGCCCGATCGCGAGGACGGTCGGATCGAGGAGGTCTCCGCCGCCGTCGACGAGGCCGATCGGGATCAGGACCACGGAGGCGACGACCATCGCGACGGCGAGCCCGCCGAGGCCGGAGGGGCCGCGACCGACCCGGGCCGACAGCAGGATGTAGATGCCCCAGAAGACCCCGGCCGTCAGCGCGAAGGCGACTCCGACCGCGTCGAGGCCGTCGCCGATGTCAGGGCCGAGCAGGAGGATCCCCCCGGCCGCGAGCACCACCCAGAGGACGTCGAGGCGGCTCCGCGAGCCGGCGATCGCGACGGTGAGGGGTCCGACGAACTCGAGGGTCACTGCGATCCCGAGCGGCAGGCGGTCGAGCGCCTCGTAGAAGCAGGCGTTCATGGCTGCCAGGGTGAGCCCGAAGAGGGCGATGTCGCGGGCGGTCGATCGGTTGATCGAGGCGAGGGCCGGCCTCCACACGGCGACCAGGACGATCGCCGCGAAGATGGTCCGGAGGAAGACCGTTCCGCCGGGCCCGACATCGTCGAATCCCTTCGTCGCGAGGGCGGAGCCGAGCTGGACGGAGGTGATGCCCATCAGGACCAGCCCGACGGCGACGCGGCGATCGCCGCCGGATTTTTCCGTGGATTCCATCGGGTGGTTGCCTCGCGGCCGCTCCCCGCCGGGCCGCCGGCCGATCATACGGCGGGGGTAACCGGCGCCCGCGACGTCATCGGTCCTCTATCTTCACCGGAGGAACTTCGTCCGACCCACGGGCGACCGATAAGAGGAGAACTGTTGTCTAAGCGTCTTTGCGCGATCGTCGTTGCCACGTTCGCGATGTTGGCCCTCCCGGCCGTTGCGTCCGCCACCGACTATGCCGCGACGTCCCTGAACATCATTCCGTCCGGGCAGCTGCAGCCCGGCGAGCCCGCCGCGCCGAAGCCCAATGACGCGCAGGCGACGATGTACGACGGCCTCACGCCGCTCTTCGACAACGTCACCAACGACGACCTCACCACCTACTTCAAGTCGGAGGCCCTGAACAGCCTCGGCACCGACGGCCCGGGCACCAACGAGACGGTTCCCAACCACTCGGGCATCACGATCACGCGCGATACCTACGGCGTGCCGCACGTCGACGCGGATACCTACGACGACGGCATCTTCGCCGCCGGCTGGATCGCCGCCGAGGACCGCGGCCTGCTTCTCCAGCAGGCGCGCTACAACGCCCGCGTCGCCGCGATCGACGCCCCGGGGCTCAGTGCGATCGGCCTCGTCACGTCGCTGCAGAACTTCAATCCGAGCCAGCAGACCGAGGACGAGGTCGCAAAGCAGACCCAGGCCCTCAAGGATCAGGGCAAGGAGGGCAAGAAGGTGCTCGCCGACATCGACACCTACATCGACGGCATCAACTACTGGTACGAGCTCAACGGCGGAGCCAACCCGCCGGCGCCCTTCACCCGCAACGACATCTACTCGCTGAACGCGCTCAAGGACCAGTTCCTCGGCGAGGGCGGCGGCGACGAGGCTCGCCGCACCCAGTTCCTCTCCGGCCTGCAGGGCAAGCTCGGGACCAAGAAGGGGGCGAAGGTCTTCGACGACCTCCGCCAGTACAAGAACAAGGGCGTGCCGACGACCGTCGACGGCAGCTTCCAGTACGGCAAGCGCCTGGTCCCGAAGGACACCTCTCCTCCCGGCAACGTGATCATCGATCACGACAGCTACGAGACGACCCCGGCGATCCAGAACAAGGCCCTCGCCGACTCCGTCGAACGGCATCCGGTCCAGGCGTCCAACACGCTGATGATCACGAAGAACAAGTCGGCGACCGGCAACCCGCTGATGGTCGGCGGCCCGCAGATCGGCTACTTCTACCCGGGCCTGACCTACGAGATCGACATGAACGCACCGGGCCTGAAGTGGCGCGGCGCGACGTCGGCCCCCTTCCCGGGCTACCTGCTGATCGGTCGCGGCGAAGACTTCGCGACGACGCTGACCTCGGCCAGCGGCGACGTGATCGACCAGTACGCGGAGACCCTCTGCGGCGGCAGCGACACGAAGTACAAGTACAAGGGCAAGTGCAAGAACATGAAGACGTTCGACGCCGGCACGCTCAACGGCAGCGACCCGGTCACGTTCAAGACGACCGTGCACGGTCCGGTGACCGGCTACGCGACGGTGAACGGCAAGAAGGTCGCGATCTCGTCGAAGCGCTCGAGCTACGGCGAGGACGTCCTCGACCTTCTGTTCAACCGCCGGATCTCCAACGGTCAGGTCGACAGCCCGAAGTCGTTCTTCAACGCCGCGGCCAAGACGCCGCAGACGTTCAACTCGTTCTACATCGACAACAAGCATGTCGCCGAGTACACGGCCGGCAAGCTCCCGATCCGCGCCAAGGGCGTCGACTCCGGGCTGCTCACCAAGGGCACCGGCAAGTACGAGTGGAAGGGATTCCTCTCCAAGAGCGGCCACCCCCAGGGCGTCGATCCCGCCGACGGCACCATGACCAACTGGAACCAGGTCACGGCCAAGGGCTTCGGCTCCGCCGACGACGAGTGGGGCCGTGCCGGCTCCGCCGAGCGCGTCGACCTGCTGAACAAGAACCTCGACCGGCTCCAGCAGAACGGCAAGTGGACGATGGCCCAGGTGACATCGGCGATGAACGCCGCCGCCACCCAGGACGTCAGGGCGATCGACACCGTCCCGCTGCTCGCGAAGCTGCTGCAGGGCACGAGCGCTCCGAACGCGCGTGACGCCCAGATGCTGCAGCTGATGGTCGACTGGAAGAACGACGGCGGCAGTCGCCTCGACACCGACAACGACGGCAAGATCGACGCCCCGGGCGCCGCCGTCATGGACGGGTCCTGGACGAACATCGCCAACGCGTTCATGCAGCCCCGTCTCGGAGTCGACCTCTCGAACGAGCTCAACACGCTGTTCTCGCGGTTCGACCAGCCGCCGGGCGGTCAGTACTCGGGCTGGTACCAGTACTTCGACCGGGACATCAACTCGCTGCTCGGCAAGAAGGTTCCGAGCCCGTTCCACCTGTCCTACTGCGGCAAGGGCGACCTGTCGAAGTGCCAGCAGGACATCTGGAACGCGATCGACGCCTCCGGCGACGCGATCGCGACGGCGCAGGGCACGAACGACCCGACCCAGTGGCGTTCCAGCGCGACGGCCGAGCAGATCCACTTCTCGCCGCTGCCGCTCAAAACGATGCGGTACACGAACCGCCCGAGCGGGATCCAGCAGGTCATCGAGTTCGACGGTCACCGCTAGAGCGAGCAACCCCGGTAATAATGCGCCCCGATGAGGGCGATCCAGATAGCCGACCTCACGGGGCCCGACACGGCGCTCCGTGAGGCCGAGGTCCCCGAGCCCGAGGCGTCGCACATGCTGACGCCCGGGAGCGGGGTCCTGGTCGATGTCGAGGTCGCGGGGGTCTCGTTCCCCGAGGTGCTGCAGACGAGGGGCGAGTACCAGGTCAAGCCGCCCGTCCCGTTCGTCCCCGGCAGCGAGGTCGCGGGCATCGTCCGGGCGGCGCCCGACGACGCGGACGTGTCCGTCGGCGATCGCGTGGCCGCCTTCCCGATGCTGGGCGGCTTCGCCGAAGTCGCCGTCTCGCCCGCCTTCCTCACCTTCAAGCTCCAGGACGAGCTCGACTTCCGCCAGGGCGCATCGTTGATCCTCAACTACCACACGGCCTGGTTCTCGCTCGTCACCCGCGGCCGGCTGGAGGCGGGGGAGACCGTCCTGGTCCACGGTGCGGCCGGCGGCGTCGGCACTGCCTCCATCCAGGTCGCCAAGGGGGTCGGCGCGAAGGTGATCGCGGTCGTCTCGACCGACGAGAAGGAGCGCGTGGCCCGCGAGGCCGGAGCCGACGAGGTCGTCCGCTCCGACGGCGAATGGCGCGATGAAGCCAAGGAGCTCTCCGGCGGCGGCGTCGACCTGGTGCTCGACCCGGTCGGCGGGGACCGCTTCACCGATTCCCTCCGCTCGCTGGCGGAGGAGGGCCGCCTCGTGGTCGTCGGCTTCACCGCCGGCTCGATCCCCGAGGTCAAGGTCAACCGGCTGCTGCTCAACAACACCGAGGTCATCGGTGCCGGCTGGGGCGCGTACGTGATCGCCAAGCCGGAGCTGAACCGGGAGATCGGCGCCGAGATCTCGAAGCTGATCGACTCCGGGCACGTCCGGCCGCTCGTCGGTGCGGCGTTCCCGTTCGGCGTCGAGGGCGCCGCCGAGGCTCTGAACCTGATCGACGGGCGCGGGGCCACCGGCAAGGTCGTCCTGGACGTCCGCTGATGCCGGGCCGGGTCTTCCTCGTCACCGGGGCCTCGAGCGGAATCGGCGAGGCGACCGCCCGCCGGCTCGCGGTAGAGCCCGACGTTCAACTCGTCCTCGTCGCCCGGCGGGAGGAGCGGCTGCGCGAGCTCGCCGCATCGCTCCCGGCGCCGGCGACCTGGGTGGCCGCCGACCTCACCGAGGCCGACGCCCCCGGCCGGGTCCTGGCTCACGTCGAGGAGCACCACGGCCGGCTCGACATGCTGGTCAACAACGCCGGCGCCTCCTGGCGCGGGACCTTTGCGGACGAGGGCTGGGCCAACGTCCAGCAGACGATGGAGCTCAACTTCAACGCGGTCGTTCGCCTGACGGAGGCGCTGCTGCCGATGATCCGGCGCTCGGCACCCAGCTCGATCGTCAACGTCGCCAGCACCGCCGGACGTGTCTCGCGGGCCGGCGCCGGCGCCTACTCGGCCAGCAAGTTCGCGCTCGTCGGCTGGAGCGATTCCCTCTATTCCGAGGAGCTGCCGCACGGGGTTCACGTCGGACTCGTCCTGCCGGGCTTCATCGCCACCGAGGGCTTTCCGGCCGAGGAGCTGAAGGCCAAGGCGGTCACCCGCTGGACCGTCTCGACTCCCGAGAAGGCCGCCGAGGCGATCGTCGACGCCGGCCTCCGCGGCAAGGCGGAGCGCTACGTGCCGCGCCCGTACGGGCTCGTCGCCGTCCTCCGCATCGTCGCCCCGAGCCTGGTCCGCCGGATCCTCAGCGGCGGCGCCGCCAAGGTGATGACGACCGCGACGAAGGCGGACGAGGCTTAGGGCCGAGGTCAGGTGCCGGCGGAGCCGGCTTCCTCTCGTTGCTCCGGGAAGACCGCGGGGCCGTTGACCGGGCAGGAGAACTCGCCGGTGGTCGGCTCCTCGGGGCCGTCGTCGGCGGCCAGGACCTCGGCGTCGATGGTGAACCAGGCGATGATGCCGCCGAGGATCGAGAGGGCGGCGGTCACGTGCATGGCGGTGTGGAAGCCGTCGGTCATCGCGGCCGGGTCGTAGAAGGAGTCGCCGGTGAGGCCTGCGACGAGCGGCAGGACCGCGACGGCGAGGAGCCCGGCGACCCGGGAGACGGCGTTGTTGATGCCCGAGGCGATTCCGGAGTGGCGGGAGTCGGCCGCCGCGAGGACCGTGGCGGTCACGGGGGCGACGACGAGGGTCAGCCCGATGCCGAAGACGACGACGGCGGGGAGGACGGACGTGAGGTAGTTCGCGTCGGGCGGAATGCGGCCCATCAGGATCATCCCGCCGGCGATGACGATCGGGCCGACCGTCAGCGGGATGCGGGCGCCGATCCGCTGCGCGAGCGCTCCCGACCGGGCCGAGAAGAGCAGCATCAGGAGCGTCACCGGGAGTGAGGCGGCACCGGCGGCCACCGGCGAGTAGCCGGCCGAGATCTGGAGGAACGCGACGAGTAGGAAGAAGACTCCGCCGAGTGCCCCGTAGACGACGAAGGTGACCAGGTTGGCGGCGCTGAACTGGCGCACGTGGAACAGGTCGAGGGGCATCATCGGGTGGGCGCTCCGCCGCTCGACCATCAGGAAGGCGACGAGTGCCAGGACTCCGGCGACGCCCGCAACCGCCGTCACGGCGCTCATGCCCTTGTCGGGTGCCTCGATCAGCGCGTAGGTCGTGCCGCCGAGGCCGATCGCCGCGAGGACGGCGCCGGTCGCGTCGAGCTTGGCCGGGGCGTTCGGGTCGCGCGTCTCGGGCACGTGCCGCGGTGCCATCGCCGCCACGAAGAGCCCGATCGGGACGTTGATCAGGAAGATCGCCCGCCACGAGACCGCCTCGACGAGGTAGCCGCCGAGGAGCGGGCCGAGCGCCGTCGCGACCCCGCCGAGACCGGACCACGCGCCGATCGCCCGCGCCCGGTCGCCGGGCCGGAAGCTCGCTTCGATCATCGCCAGGCTGCCGGGCGTGAGCAGGGCGCCGCCGACGCCCTGGAGCAAGCGGGCGGCGATCAACGCGTTGGCGCTGGGCGCGATCGCGCAGAGCAGCGACGCAACCGTGAACCAGGCGACGCCGACGACGAAGATGCGGCGCCGGCCGTACCGGTCGCCGAGCGATCCGCCGAGCAGGATCAGCGACGCCAGCGTGAGCAGGTAGCCGTTGAGGATCCACTGGAGCGAACTCGTCTCGGCCCCGAAGTCGTCGCCGATGCTCGGCAGGGCGACGTTCACGACCGTGCCGTCGAGGAACGCGATCCCCGATCCCATGACCGCGATGGCGAGCACCCACCTCCCGGCGGAGCTCTCGTATGCGACCCCTGCGTCCTCGTCCCGTGCGGCCGTGCTCAAGCGACTCCCTTCCGGTCGAACTCCAACCGGAAGGGAGTCTGACGGATGCGCGATCCGCGCTCGCTCAGACCGTCAGTGCGCCATCGCCGGCGCTGCTCCGTCGACCTCGACGATCTGCGGACCGGGCCGGAGGACGAGGGCCGCCACGGCGGCGCCGACGGTGAAGATCCCCGCCGCCCACCAGAAGGCGGTCGTGTAGCTGTGGACCGCCGCCTGGGCCATGACCGTCTCGGTCGCCCGGCCACCGGAATCGGTGACGTACGCCGATGCCGCGCTCGCCGCCAGCGTGCTGAGCAGCGCCGTGCCGATCGAGCCGCCGACCTGCTGGGCCGTGTTGACCATCGCCGAGGCGACGCCTGCGTCCGACGGGCGGACCCCGTAGGTGGCCGTGCTCATCGCCGGGGCGAAGATCAGGCCCATGCCCATTCCGAGCGTGATCAGACCTGGGAGGACGTGGCTGACGTAGGCGGTGTCGACGCCGATCCCGGTCAGGAACACCATCGAGCCCGCTCCGATGAGCATGCCGAGGGTGATCAGGGGCCGCGGGCCGATGCGCTTGAGCAGGAGGCTCGACACCGTCGTCGCGGTGGCGACGATGGCAGCGGTCATCGGCAGGAACGAGGCGCCGGCCTGAATCGGCGAGAAGCCCAGGATCTCCTGGAGGTAGTAGGTGAGGAACAGGAAGACGCCGAACATTCCGATGCCGGCGATCGCCACCGACAGGTAGGAGCCGCCGCGGTCGCGGTCGAGCACGACCCGCAGCGGGAGCAGCGGATGCTCGCCACGTCGCTGGATCAGCACGAACGCCGTCAGCAGCAGGGCGGAGGCGGCGAACATCGCGATCGTCACCGAATCGCCCCAGCCGTTCGTCTCGGCGCTCGAGAACCCGTAGACGAGGGCGAACAGGCCCGTGGTCGCCGTCAGCGTGCCGGGAATGTCCAGCTTCGGCCGGGTCGCCGAGCGGGTGTCGCGGACGAGCCGGAACGCGGCGACCGCGGTCGGCACGGCGATCAGCACGTTCACGAACATGCACCAGCGCCACGAGAGGTACTCGGTCAGGATTCCGCCGAGCAGGAGGCCGACGGCCGCGCCGCCGCCCGCGATGGCGCCGTAGATGCCGAACGCCTTGCCGCGCTCGTCGGGATCCGTGAAGGTCGTGGTCAGCAGCGAGAGGGCGGCCGGCGCGAGCAGCGCCCCGAACGCTCCCTGGAGTGCTCGCGCTCCGACGAGCACGCCGAAGCTGTCGGCGGCGCCGCCGACGGCGGAAGCCGTCGCGAAGCCGAGCAGCCCGGCGATGAAGAGCCATTTGCGGCCGAACATGTCGCTGAGCCGGCCGCCGAGCAGCAGCAGGCTGCCGAACGCGAGCGCATACGCGGTGACGACCCACTGACGGCTGTCGTCGGAGAAGCCGAGGGCGTCCTGGGCGGAGGGGAGGGCGATGTTGACGATGGTCGCGTCGAGCACGACCATCAGCTGAGCGACTCCGATCATCGCGAGGATCAGCCAGCGCCTGGCGTGGTGGGGGTTGTCGTGGGTTTCGTTCATCTCTCGACCGTCCGTTTCGTCGTTCGTCTTCTGGGGGAAAATCACGTTAAGTGGAGAGGGGGCTCCACTTGGTCGATGACCGTAGCACAAAGTGGAGGACATTCTCCGTTTGTGGTGTAAGATCGGGTCGATGAGTGACGGATCCAACACAACGGTTGCCGCCCGGCCGCTGCGCCGCGACGCCGAACGCAACCGGGTCCGGATCCTCGCCTCGGCCAAGGTCCTGTTCGCCGAGCACGGCATCGACGTCAGCCTCGACGACATCGCCCGCCACGCCGGCGTCGGCGTCGGGACCGTCTACCGGCGGTTCCCCGACCGCGAGGCCCTCATCGACGAGCTGCTCGAGGACAAGATCAGCGAGATCGAGGAGCTCGCCGCCGAGGCTCTCGAGATGGACGATCCCTGGGAAGGGCTCGTCAGCTTCCTCGAGCGCTCCCAGGAGAAGCACGCCGCCGACCGCGCGCTCAAGCAGGCCCTGCTCGTCCCGAACCGCGGCGCCGAGCGGCTCGCTGCGGCGCGCGCCCGGATCGAGCCGAAGATCAGCATGCTGATCGACCGCTCGAAGGAGTCCGGGCAGCTGCGCCCTGATTTCGAGGTCGAGGACTTCCCGATGCTCGTCGAGATGATCACGGCCGTCGGCGATGCCACTCACGACCTCGCGCCGGGGGTCTGGCGCCGTTACCTGCGGATCATCATCGACGGGCTCGCGTCTTCCCGCGACGGGTGCAGCGACCTCGGTCCCGCGGCGCTCCCGCGCGAGCAGCTCGACGACGTGATGTGCGGTCGAACGTCCGGATGAGCCGCCCTTGACCGGCGGGGCCGCGCTGAGCGGACGCCAGATGCGCATCGTCATCGGTGCGCTGATGCTGGTGATGCTGCTGGCGTCGCTCGACCAGACGATCGTCTCGACCGCGCTGCCGACCATCGTCGGCGACCTCGGCGGACTCGAGCACATCTCCTGGGTCGTCACGGCTTATCTGCTGGCGATCACCGTCGTGACGCCGCTCTACGGCAAGCTCGGCGACCTCTACGGGCGCAAGATCGTGCTCCAGGGAGCCCTCGTCCTCTTCCTGATCGGCTCGATCCTCTGCGGGCTCGCCAACGGCATGACCGAGCTGATCGTCTTCCGGGCGATCCAGGGACTGGGCGGCGGCGGCCTGATGGTCAGCGCCCAGGCGGCGATCGGCGATGTCGTCTCACCCCGGGAGCGCGGTCGGTACATGGGCCTGTTCGGCGCGGTCTTCGGGATCTCCAGCGTGGCGGGGCCCCTGATCGGCGGCTTCTTCACCACCCACGCGAGCTGGCGGTGGATCTTCTACGTCAACGTCCCGCTGGGCATCGTCGCCCTCGGCGTGCTCGCGGTGGCGCTCCCGAGCATCTCCGAGCGCCGGCAGCACCGGATCGACTATGCGGGAACCGTCCTGCTCGGGACGTCGCTCGCGTCCCTCGTCCTGCTCACGACCCTGGGCGGACGGACCTACGACTGGGCCTCGCCGCAGATCGGCGGTCTCGGCCTGATCTCGCTGCTCGCGCTGGCCGGCTTCGTCTGGGCCGAGCACCGGGCCGAGGAGCCGATCCTGCCGCCTGCCCTGTTCCGCAACAACGTTTTCCGCGTCACCAGCGCGATCGGGTTCGTCGTCGGCTTCGCGCTGTTCGGAGCGCTCACGTACCTGCCGCTCTTCCAGCAGGTCGTTCGCGGCCTCAGCCCGACCGAGTCGGGCCTGCAGCTCGTGCCGCTGATGGCCGGGCTGCTCATCGCCTCGATCGCATCGGGGCAGGCCATCTCGCGGACCGGCCGGTACAAGGTCTTCCCCGTCGTCGGGACTGCGATCGCGACCATCGGGATGTTGCTGCTCTCGCAACTGGATGCGGGAACCGCCGCCGTCGAGGCCGGCGTCTACATGTTCGTCTTCGGCGTCGGCCTCGGCCTGATCATGCAGGTGCTCGTCCTGGCAGTTCAGAACTCCGTCCCGTATGAGCAGCTCGGCGTGGCGACGTCGTCGGCGACGCTCTTCCGGTCGATCGGCGGCTCGCTCGGCACCGCGATCCTCGGCGCCATCTTCACCAACCGCCTCGTCGACGAGCTGGCCGCAGGCGGTCGCAGCTCCGGCGCGGACCTGACCGGCGGCGGGATCGATCCCGCCGCGCTGAACAGCCTGCCGGCCCCGGTTCACGACGCCTATGTGGGCGCCTTCACGGATTCGCTCTCGACCGTGTTCCTGATCGCCGCCGGCGTGATCGGGACCGCGTTCGTGCTCGCCTGGCTGATCGAGGAGCGGCCCCTCCGCCACACCGTCGAAACCGGCGACGTCGCCGACGCGTTCGCGGCGCCGCAGGACACGACCTCGCTGCAGGTGATCACGCGGTCGCTGAGCCGGGCGGTGGGTCGTGACCGCACGGAGCGCTTCATCGACAGCGTGATCGAGCGTGCGGGGGTTCCACTCGACCGGGCCGAGGCGTGGCTGGTCGCCCGATCGGCGGGCGGCGTGATACCCGCGGAGGCCTTCGAGGCGCGCAGCGAGAGTGATCGACTGCGGCTCGCCGAGGCGGCCGTCCACCTCGAGGAGCGCGGTTACGTGGCGAGCGGAGCCGACCCCGACGGGTCGCCACGGCTCACCGAGTCGGGCATGGCACTGTTCGCTCAGCTCGACGCTGCTCGGTGCGCTCGGCTCACCGAGCTCGTCGCGGACTGGCAGCCGGAGTCCCCCGAGGTCGACGCGATGATCGACGATCTCGCGGCCGAACTCGCCCGGGACGAGCCCGTCCCGGCGGGCGCGTAGCCGTCACTCGGTAGATTCACCGGTCGGGGATGGCCGGGATCGATCAAGACGCAGTGCTGGACGAGCCCTCGCCGGAGGAGGTCGAGAGCAGCGGCGGCAGGCTCCGCACGCGGCGCGAGCAGACGACGCTCTACTACCGGCTGTCCGCGGTGCTGTTCGTCGGCGGAGGTCTCTCGGGGATCCCTCCGGACCTGCTGCAGGCCCCGCAGAACTCCTCGGCGATCCTGATCCTCCCGGTCATCGCGATCCTCAGCGCGATCATCGCCTGGTCGGTCTCCGAGCACGCCCCACGGGCCGGGCTTCACCTGGTGGCCATCGTCGCGACCCTCGAGGTGTCGCTCTCGGTCGCGTTCGTCTCCACGACCTTCGCCGTCTACTTCGTCTTCATCGCCGTGTTCGCCGCCTACGTCTTCGAGGACCGGTGGGCAATCGCGGGTCAGATCGGCTTCACGATCCTGGCGACGCTGGCGCCGATCGTCTACGACCCCGATGCGGCCCGCGATCTGGCGATCCAGGCACTCGTGCTGATCCCGACCCTGATCATCGCCGGCGGCATGGTCACGTACCTGCGCGAGCAGCTGGCCTCGAGCGAGGAGCGGTACCGCGACCTCTCCGAGCGCGATCCGCTGACCGGGATCGGCAACTACCGGATGCTCGTCAACCGGGTGCCGCGCGAGCTGCGGCGTCACGCCCGCTACGAGCGTCCGCTGGGCCTCATCGCCATCGACCTCGACGACTTCAAGCGCGTCAACGACATGCTCGGGCACCAGCGGGGCGACCAGCTCCTCTGCGAGGTCGCCGACACGCTCAGCGAGGCGGTCCGGGTCCACGACATCGTCGTGCGGCAGGGCGGCGACGAGTTCGCCGTGATCGCCCCCGAGACGAACGTCGAGGAGTTGTTGCAGCTCGCGGAGCGGCTGCGGGTGAAGGTGGCGTCGCTCGCTGCCGGCGAGTACGCGATCGGAGCTTCGATCGGCTGCTCCCATTACCCCGAGGACGCCGATTCGCTCGAGGGCCTGCTGAGCGTGGCCGACGAGCGCCTCAGGGTGGTGAAGGGAGAGGGGCTGCCCCGCCAGCGGCGCTGGCAACCCCTCCCGGCCGAGCGCTAGCCCAGCAGCTTCGCCTTCATCTGCTCGTACTCGGCGTCGGTGACCTTGCCCTTGTCGTGGAGCTCGGCGAGGCTCGCCAGCTCGTCGACCTTGGAGGTCCCGGCCGTGTCCTTGACGTATTCGTCGAACTGCTTCTTGGCCTCCGCCTGCTCCTTGAGGGCACGCTCGCGCATGCCGCCGCCGCGGGCGATCAGGTAGATCAGCGCGGTCAGGAACGGGATGAAGATCAGGAAGACGACCCACAGAGCCTTGCCCCACCCGGACATGTCGTGGTCGCGGAAGAGGTCGGACAGGATCGTGAAGAGCACCATGATCCAGGCGACGAAGATGAACACCGCCAGGACGGTGCCGAGGGCCTCGCCGAATGAATAATCAGCGATCAGCAATTGGATTCCTTTCATAACGGGTAATTACCAGCGTGACAATACTCTCGCCGGGCCGGTCCGGACCCGGTTGTCACCAGGCTCCGCCGCCGCCACCGCCGGAGAATCCGCCTCCGCCGCCGCCCGAGAATCCGCCCGACCCCGAGCTCGACGATTCCGGCGCAACCTGGCTGGCGAAGCCGGACGAGAAGCCGGAGAAGCCGTGCCCGAAGCCGGTGCCGACCGCATACGAGGTCCAGACGCCCGAACTCGCGGCCTCTTCGGCGACGGGGGCCGGGATGCGCCCGGACTTGGCGACGCGCTCGGCGGTTCCGAACGCGACGGCGTAGACGAGGATGCGCCGCCACAGCTTGAGCGTGGCGGGCGGGTCGTCGTCGAGGCGGGGGAAGTCCTCGGTCCAGCGCTTGAAGGCGCACCAGCGCTCGTTGCGCTCGCGGGCATCGTGGTCGAGCCGCCGGAACCAGTTCGACGGCGGCACGAAGATCAGCAGCATCGTCCCGACCAGGGCCGCGCCCGGAATCGCGATCTGGTGGGTGCGGAGCCAGGTGAGCAGGGTGACCAGCCCGAGCAGCACGAAGGCGATCAGGGCGACGGCGACGCGGCCGCCGCGCAGGTCGCGGTCCCAGGAGATCTCACCGTCCTCGGCCCCCTTCAGATAGCCGTTCATCGCTTCCCAGCGATCCCGCCAGGTGCTCGAGTGCTCCGGGACCTGATCCTTCATCTTTCCGAGCGCGACCCACTGGTCGTCGATCAGCTTGTCGAAGAAGTCCAGGACGCTGATCTCGAAGTCCTCGAGGGCGGCGCGTCGATCCCCGCGCTCGCCAAGCTGCTTGATCTCGAGGTCCAGATCGTTCCCCGAGGAGGCGCGTGCCTCGTAGTAACCCCGGTCGACGAGGTCCATCAGCGTCGCGAGGACCACTCGCTCGTCGTAGTCGCCCTCCTCGGCGACCGCGTAGGCGACCGCGGGGGGGACGTCCTCGGGCGGCTCGGGCAGGTACTTCGGCACCCCGGTGTCCATCTCGCGGGCCCGGAAGCAGAGGGCGGCCGTGGCCAGGAGGGCGAGCGCAGCGATGGCGAGGGAGATCGCGAGGACGTTGTCGGTGACGGTGTTCTTGAGCTTGTCGAACGAGCCGTAGTCGTCGTCGAGGGCCTGCTCCTCCGCCTCGATCTTCGGCAGGCCCTCGTCGAGCTCGACCTCGGCTCCGCTCGTGCTCGTGACGGCGTCCCTCGGGAAGACCGCTCGCAGGCCGACCGCCTGGCCCTCCGGGACGCGGTCGACGGAAATCGAGGCGGTGTCGCCGAGGGCGACGTCCTCCCCGAGCGAACGGGGTCGCACCCATGCCTCCTGCGGGGCGACTCCCGCGGCCGAGGAGATGTCGGCGGTCAGGTCGCTGAGCCAGAAGTCCCACTGATCCCCCCAGACGGTCCAGGCGACGTCGACGACGTCCTTGTGGATCGTTGCTGCATTGACGACCCGGTAGTCGAGGTCGAACGTCCGGGTGCCGTCGGCCTGCCGGTAGTGCCAGACGAATCGCTTGCCTCCGCGTATGGAGGCGATGCCGAACGTGCCCGGCAGGTCGGACGAGCCGAGCGCGGTGTTCCCTCCGGGCCGGTACCGATCGCCGTCCTCGCTCACCGAGGCGTCCGTCACCCGCGCGTTGCCGTTCAGGACGATGTCGCGATAGGCGCCGCTGAAGTTGCCCGTGAAGTGGAACGGGAGCGACTCGTGGACGAGCAGGCTGCCGTCGCGCTGGAGCTGGACGGAGATCTGCGGGTCGCTGATCTCGTATTCCTTCTCGGAGGTCGGCACCTCCGGGGCGATCGCGAGCGCTCCGGCGACCACCGCCGTGATGACCAGAGCGCCGAGCAGGCGCAGCACGAAGCGCGTCACGTCGCGGCGGGCGCCTCGCCGCCGAGGTCGACCGACGGGGCCGTGTGGACCTCGGCGTCCGCAGTGAAGAAGTCACGCGGCCGGAAGCCGAAGGGGCCCGCGACGAGCGAGGCCGGGAACACCGCGACGGCCGTGTTGAAGGTCTCGACGGTGTCGTTGTAGACGCGCCTGGTGATCGAGATCCGCTCCTCGACCGAGGCGAGGTCGCGCTGCAGCGCCGCGAAGTTCTCGCTCGCCTTCAGCTCCGGGTAGGCCTCGGCGATCCCGATCAGGTTGCCGATTCCGAGCGCGAGGGTGCCCTCCAGGGGTCCCTGGGCCGCCGGCCCGGCGCCGACCGCCGACATGGCCTTGCCGCGAGACACAGCGGTGCGCTCGAACGTGCTCCGCTCGTGCGTCGCGTAACCGGAGACCGCCGCGACGAGGTTGGGGACGAGATCGTGGCGAAGCTTCAGCGCGACCTCGATCTGCGCCCACGAGTTGTCGCACGCGAAGCGCAGCCTGACCAGCCGGTTGTAGGTCAGCAGGACGAACAGCGCCACGACCAGGACCAGCGCGACGATCGCGATCACGGCGATCATCGGGTCACCAGCCTGTCTCCCCGGTGGACATTCCGCTGAAACCTATCCGGCTTCGCGCGTCGATAGGGTGGGCGCCGTGTCGAACCTCGAGAACAAGGTAGCCCTCGTCACCGGCGCCGCGGGCGGGCTCGGCTCCGCCACGGTGCGGGCCCTGGCGGCGGCCGGCGCAAAGGTCGTCGCCACCGACATCGACCCGGAGGGCGCCGCGCTCGCCGAGGAGGTCGGCGGGGCGTTCATGGAGGCCGACGTCTCGTCGCTCGAGTCCAATCGCGCCATGGTCGACTTCGCGGTCTCCGAATACGGCGGGCTCGATCTCGCCTTCCTGAACGCCGGCGTCGCCAGCGGCGTCGGGCTCGGGGACGATTTCGACGAGGAGCGCTATCGGCGGGTCATGGGCATCAACCTCGACGGCGTCGTCTTCGGCACCGTCGCGGCACTGCCGGCGATGCGCGAGCGGGGCGGGGGCTCGATCGTCGCCACGGCCTCTCTGGCGGGCCTGACCGCAACTCCTTTCGACCCCCTCTACGCCGCCAACAAGCATGCGGTCGTCGGGCTGGCTCGGTCGCTCGGCCTCGGTCTGACCGATCAGAAGGTCCGCTTCAACGCGATCTGCCCGGGGTTCTCCGAGTCGGGGATCATCGCCCCGTTCCGTGACGCATTGATCGACTCGGGGATGCCGATCATCCCCGCCGAACAGGTTGCGGACACCGTCGTCGGCCTCTTCGAAGGGGAGATGAGCGGTGAGTGCTGGTTCGTACAGGCGGGCCGGGAATCGGAGGCCTTCGGCTTCCGAAACATTCCGGGTCCCCGCACCGACTCCTGATCAGGACCACTCGCGAGGAATCCCCGGTGGCCGACGGCGAAACGAGACAGGTCTTCAGCCGGTTCGTGGCACTCGGAGACTCGACGACGGAGGGTCTCGAGGATCCCTACCCCGACGGGAGCTACCGGGGCTGGGCGGATCGCCTCGCCGCCGATCTCGCCGTCGCGAACCCCGACTTTCGGTACGCGAACCTGGCGATCCGCGGGCGCAAGGTCCCCCAGATCCGCGCCGAGCAGCTCGAGCCGGCCCTCGCGCTGCGCCCCGACCTGGCGAGCATCCTCGGCGGCATCAACGACGTGCTTCGCCGTTCGCTCGACCTCGATCGGGTCGTCGGCGACCTCGAGGCCATGGCGATCGCTCTTCGCGACGCCGGCGCCACCGTCCTCACCTTCACGTTTCCCGACCCGACCGCCGTGATCACGGTCGCCGCCGCGCGGATCAGGGATCGGGTCGCCACCTTCAACGGGCGAATCCGGGCGATGTCGGCGGAGCAGGGCGCCGTGCTCGTCGATCTCGAGCGGGACGGCGTGGCCCATCCGGCGCTCTGGTGCGACGATCGGCTGCACGCGAACGCCGACGGGCACGAGCGGATCGCGGCCGCTGCGGCGGCGGCCCTCGGCTACGGAGACGAGGACGAACACTGGGCGAGACCGCTTCCCGACCTCCCCCGCAGGCCGATGGCGGCTCGCTACGCCTCCGACGCCGTCTGGATGGGGAAGCACCTGACCCCGTGGCTGATTCGCCGGCTTCGAGGGCGGTCCTCGGGCGACGGCCGTGAGCCGAAGCGGCCCGAGCTCGCGCCCTACGCGCCGCACCTGCCCGCCGTCGATTGAACGGTCCGGGGCGGCCGATGGCGGTAGGTTTGAGGCGAGGATGAGCCCCGAGAACCCATCGAGCCTGCCCGCGGTCTTCCAGGAGACCGCCGAGCGGTTCGCCGGCGAGGTCGCGCTCCGGACTCCCGACGAGGGCTCGGAGATCACCTGGGCGGAGTACGCGGAGCGGGTGGAGCGGATCGCGAGGGGATTGACGGCGCTCGGCGTCGGCCCCGGCAACACGGTCGCGATGATGACCGTCAACCGGCCGGAGTTCCATCTCGTCGACGCCGCCGCCCTTCACATCGGCGCGACGCCGTTCGCGATCTACGCGACGTCCGCCCCCGAACAGATCGTCTACCTCTTCGAGAACGCGGCCCCGCGGGTCGTCGTCACCGAGTCGGCTTTCATCGACTCCGTCCGGGCAGCGGCCGCGCAGGTGCCCGCCGTCGCCGAGCTGGTCGTGGTGGACGAGACCGGAAGCGACCTCGAGGCCCTGGAGCGGCGTGGGGAGGAGGAGGCCGCCGACTTCGACTTCGATGCGACCTGGCGGTCGGTCGGCCGCGACGACATCGCCACCCTGATCTACACGTCCGGGACGACCGGCCCGCCGAAGGGCGTGATGCTCTCCCACGGCAACCTGCTTGCGGTCTGGGACTCCTCGCTGGCGGCGCTCCCGGTGCTCGGCGACCGCGGCCGCTACATGTCCTACCTGCCGACCGCCCACATCGCCGACAGGATCTTCTCCCACTATCCCGCGATGAACAACGGCTCGTCGATCACCTGCGTCCCGGACATGCGGGCGGCGGTCGGGCTGCTGCAGTCGGTGCGACCGACGATCTGGCTCGCCGTCCCGCGGATCTGGGAGAAGCTCAAGGACGCGATCGACGCGATGAGGGCGGGGGCTCCCGATCCCTCGGCACTCACCGACGAGGTGGTCAAGAGCACCCTCGGCCTGGATTCGGCCGAGCTGCTCGTCTCCGGAGCCGCCCCGATCCGACCCGACGTCCTCGAGTTCTTCAGCGCCATGGGCGTCGAGATCTGCGAGGGCTACGGCATGACCGAGTCCACCGGCGTCGGCGCCGTCAACGTGCCCGGCGAGGTCAAGATCGGCACGGTCGGGCGAGCGTCCGGCGAGACCGAGATCACGCTCGCCGAGGATGGCGAGATCCTGATCCGCGGCGGCATCGTGATGGCCGGCTACCGAGGCGAGCCTGAGAAGACGGCCGAGACGGTCGACGCGGACGGCTGGCTCCACACCGGCGACATCGGGTCGATCGACGAGGACGGCTACATCTCGATCGTCGACCGCAAGAAGGAACTGATCATCAACGCTGCCGGCAAGAACATGTCGCCGGCGAACATCGAGGCCAAGATCAAGGCGGCGTCCCCGTTGATCTCCTTCGCCGTGGCGATCGGGGACGGCCGGCGCTACAACACTGCGCTGATCGCGCTCGACGCCGACGCGCTCGCGCTCCGTGCCCGGCAACGCGGGATCGAGGACGCCTCGACCGAGGCCATGTCGAAGGACCCCGACCTCCTGGCCGAGATCGAGGCCGGCGTCGAGGCGGCGAACGCGAAGATGTCGCGGGTCGAGCAGGTGAAGCGGTGGAGCGTCGTCCCGGACCTCTGGGAGCCGGGCGGCAAGCTGATCACCCCGACGGTGAAGCTGAAGCGCAAGCCGATCGCCGAGGAGTACGCGGGACTGATCGAGTCGATGTACCCGGACGGCTGAATCCGGGTGCGGGGAAGCGCAACTCCGACGACCTCGGCGGGTTCATTCGGGTGTCGGGGATCGTTCGGCCAGGGAGGAACAGCGTGAGCAGGAGGATTTTCGTCGTCGCAGCAGCAATCGTCGCTGCGGTGACGGTCCCGGCGACGGCTGAGGCGGCCAAGCCGGCAAGCGGAAAGCTGAGGATCTCGACGATCTCGACGAAGCCGCAGCTGGTCACCGGCGGCGACGTGCTTGCAGCGGTCGATGTCTCGGGAGGTGCGAATCCGGCGAAGGTGAAGGTGCGGTTGAACGGGGCCGACGTGACCGCAGACTTCGCACCTCGCCCGGACAACCCCGATCGCCTGGTCGGGCTCGTCGACGGACTCGCCGGCGGCGACAACCTGTTCACGTCCTACGGCCCGGGCGTCAAGAAGCCCGCGAGGCTGAGCGTCTTCAACAGCCCGATCACCGGTCCGGTCTTCTCGGGTCCGCAGCAGACGCCGTTCTTCTGCCGGACGGAGGACGCCGGGCTCGGGCCCGCAACCGACGCCGACTGCTCGGCGGCCACGACGGTCACCTACTACTACCGGGCCGCGAACAACACTTTCAAGCCCCTGCCCGACCCAAACGCGGCCTACCCGGCCGACGGCGTCCAGACGACGACCAGGGACGGGGTCACGGTCGACTACGTCGTCCGCCTCGAGACCGGGGTGATCAACCGCTCGATCTACAGGTTCGCGATCCTCGCCCCCGGCGGCGAGATGGGCGTCGGCTGGAACAAGCGGTTCGTCTTCGGCTTCGGTGGCGGTTGCTCCGCCGGGCACGAGCAGGGCAACCGGCCGCCGAACTCGGTGCTCACCAACCCGGAGCTCTCGGAGGGCTACGCGACGCTCACCGGCAGCCTCAACGTCTTCGGGACGGCATGCAACGACGTCCTCTCCGCCGAGAGCGCGCAGATGCTCAAGGAGCACGTCATCGAGGAGCTCGGTGAGGCTCCCGCCTGGACGATGGGACAGGGCGGCTCCGGCGGCTCGGTCCAGCAGCAGATGATCGCCCAGAACTACCCGGGCATCCTCGACGGGATCATGCCCGGCGCCAGCTTCGCGGACGGCTCGTCTCCCGACTACCCCGATTGCCGGCTCCTTCAGAGCTACTTCTCGACGCCGGACGGCTCCGGGCTGACGACCGCGCAGAAGCTGGCGGTGACGGGCTTCGCCGCGAGCAATCCGAACGGGTGCGCCGCGCTCTCCCAGGGGGCGGACGTCGTCCGCGCGAGCGAGGGCTGCGACGAGTCGCAGGTGCCGCCGGCCCAGATCTTCGATCCGGTCACGAACCCGGGTGGGATCCGCTGCACCGTCTGGGACAGCATGATCAACATCTACGGAGCCGACCCGGCTACGGGGTACGCCCGCCGGACGCTCGACAACGTCGGCGTCCAGTATGGGCTGCGGGCGCTGAGCGACGGCGACCTGACCGTCGATCAGTTCCTCGACCTCAACGAGGGGGTGGGCGGGTTCGACGACAACGGCGACCCGCAGGCGGGAAGGAGCGTGGCCGACAACCGGGCGCTCGCGATCGCCTACGAGAGCGGTCGCGTCAACGTGACCGCCGGCGGCTACACCGATGTCCCGGCGCTCGACATCCGCGACTACGTGGACGACGACGGACCGAACGTCCATCAATACGTCAACACCTACAAGACGCGTGCCCGGATCGACGCGCTGCACGGCAACCACGACACGCAGGTGATGTGGCGGGCCGAGGGCGGCCCGAGCGTCAAGGCGATGAACGATGCCGCCCTCGACACCCTCGGTCGGTGGATGGACGCGATCCACGCGGACGACAGCGACCGGACGGCGAACGAGAAGGTCGTCGCGAACAAGCCGGCCGATGCGGTGGACGCTTGCTGGATCGGCGGGAACCGGACGAACGGAGTCGCCCAGATCGGGGCGTCGAACGTCTGCGAGACGACCTACCCGCCTCATAGCCTCCCGGCCAACGTCGCCGGCAAGCCGCTCGACTCCACGGTCCTCAAGTGCCAGCTGAGCCCGATCGACTACGGGGACTATCCGGTCGCCTTCGACCCCGCGCAGAAGAGCCGTCTCGAGGCGGTCTTCCCCGACGGCGTCTGCGACTGGTCGAAGCCGGGCGTCGAGGAAGCCGACCTCGCCGGGACGTGGCAGGAGTTCGGTCCGGAGCGCGTCGTCAAGCAGCGCAAGCGGACGATCGGCCTGCGACTCGCCGAGAGGGGCCCGAGGAAGCATCGTCGCGTCGAGGCGGTCGCCTCACTGGGACCGTGTCCACAGACCACCTATCAGGAGGTCGTCTTCGAGAAGCGGTCGAAGCGTGGAGGCTGGCGGCGGTTCGCGACCGGTGTCGCGGACGGCGGCAAGTGCCGCGCGTCCGCGACGTTGAGGCTCGGGTCCTCCAAGGGTGGGAAGTCCAAGCCCGTCCGGATCCGCGCACGTGCCGACGCCGTCGAGGGCTACCGGGCGGCGAAGTCGAAGTCCAAGCGGTCCTGAGAGACCGCTCAGACGACGACGAACGGTTCGTTGTCGCTGAATGGATGCGGGGCCAGGATCGACGAGTCGCGTCCGCTCGTCTTCGCCTCGTAGAGGGCCTCGTCCATCCGCTCGAACAGGCTGGTTGGACTCTCGATCCCGTCCCACGAGGCGATCCCCGCCGAGCATGTCTGCTCGCCCGGGGTCCGTGCGCGCAGGCGCTCGACGACCTCGAAGGCGGCCTGTCCCGAGCAGTCCGGCAGCAGCAGCGTGAACTCCTCGCCGCCCCAGCGGGCCAGCTGGTCGCCGCGCCGCAGGGACGCCGTCCAGGCTCCGGCGGCCTCCCGAAGGAGGCGGTCGCCGGCGCGATGTCCGTGGATGTCGTTGAACACCTTGAAGTGGTCGAGGTCGATGATCGCGACGGAGAGCGAGGTGCCGCGGCGCCGGCTCGACGCCATCTCGGCGGCGAGCAGCGAATCCCAGCCGCGCCGGTTGGTCAGCCCCGTCAGCTCGTCGCTCGAGGCCGTGTCGGAGAGCGAACGGAGCAGGTCGGTGTGGTCGATGGTCGTCGAGGCCTCGGAGGCGAGCGAGCGGACGACGTCGATCCGCAGGTCGTTCGTCCTCCGTACCGCATCCACCCAGCCGACGCCGAGCACCGCGCCGACGTATCCCCCGCGCATGACCGGCACGCAGATCCAGGACGTGATCTCCCCGTACTGGGTCGAGAGCGCGGGGACGAGCGAGGCATCGCTCGACTCCGGTACGAACACCGGTCGTCGTTCCCGGATCGTCCGCCTGACCAGCGAGCGCTCGTCGTCGGGGATGACGGTCCCGATCAGTTCGGGGCGGTTCGCCGCTGTCACCGCGAACCTCCCGGAGCTGTCGGGCTCGACCAGCGTCACCATCTCGCACGAGGCAAGCTCGGGCGTCGCCGCGACGAGGGCGTCGCGCGGATCCTCCGCCGCCAGCATCTCCGACTGCAGCGCCCGCAGGCGGGGACCGAGGTCGACCCGACGGCGCAGCTCCTCGGAGCGGCGCTGCACCGGGAACGACAGAACGGGTAGGAGGAAACCCCAGACGATCGCTCGAAGACCGAGGACGTGGGGGTGAAGGACGGCCGGGACGATCAGAGCGACCGCGGTCGCCCCGAGGGCGATCAGGAGGCTTCGGCGGTCCTCCTGGAGCGCGACGAGGAGGACGTTGAGACACAGAATCACGTCGTAGAGCGGCTGCCCCGATATCGCGGCGAGCGTCCCGATGCTGAGCGCGAAGGCGATGGCGGGTCGCAACCTGGCTCGCGGGTCGACCTCGTGGACTGCCGCGTAACCCCTGCAGATCGCGAGCAGGGTCAATACCGCGGCGCCTCCGATGCGCGTGTCGGTCGTCCCCGGGATCAGCAGCACCACTGCCACGCCGATGAGCAGGAACGGGAGCATCTCGACGAGCATCGGCGGCGGCCGGAAGGCTCCGGTTGGACGTCGATCGACGATCGCGAGCGGCGCGTCGGCCCCGCCTCGCGTCGCGGCCTGCTGCTGCTCCGGTTTCGGAACCATGCCCTGCTATCGATCAAGCACGCAGTTTCTTTACGCATGCGGGAAATTACGGACCCCTTTCCGAGTAGGTTCCCCGGGGTTTGAACGATCTCGATCGCAATCGGGGCCCCGAGGACCCGCGCAGCCTCCCCGGCGTTGCCCGCCCGAGCCGGTTCCGGCCGCGGTTCCACTACGAGCTGCTCGTCTGCGGCTTGCGCGGCCACGAGCTGATCGGCACCGATGCGAGGGCCCTGCGGCCGATCGACGCGATCCTGGCCCGGGAGATCGATGGCGTGCGGTGGCATCGCTGCCTCCGTTGCGACAGCTGGCTGCCGATTCCGCCCGAACGGCCGCCCGCCCGCGAGCATCCTCCGGAGCAGACCGAGATCGAGCTGCCGTTGCGCGGCCGCCCCCTTCGCGACAAGATCGTCCTGCGGGCCATCGCGATCGACCGCGCGATCCACTTCGTGATCCTCACCGCCCTGGCCGTCGCCGTCTTCCTCATCGCCACCGACCAGGTCGATCTCCGGGATCGCTTCTACGCCGTCCTCAGCGCCTTCCACGGCGGGCTCGGGGGCCCGACCGACGGCTCCGGCGGCGGACTGGCCCATCGGATCGGCGACCTGCTCTCGCAGCCGAACGGACGCCTGCACCTGATCGGAGTCGTGCTCGCCGTCTATGCGGTCCTGGAGGGCGTCGAGGCCGTCGGCCTGTGGATGCAGAAGCGGTGGGCCGAGTACCTGACGCTGGTCGCGACCGCCGGTCTTCTCCCGCTCGAGATCTACGAGCTCTACGAACGGGTGACGGCGCTGAAGATCGTCGCCCTGATCGTCAACCTCGCGGTCGTCGCCTACCTCCTCTACGCGAAGCGCCTGTTCGGGATCCGCGGCGGGGCGGAGGCGGAGGAGGCTCTCCGCGAGCGGGACATGGGTTGGACTTCGCTGACGTCGAGCTCCCCGGAGGCCTATGGCCGCGACCTCCCCGGGGCAGGGGTCGCGGGGTCGGGCGGCGAATCCAGGGGCTAATCCCTTGGCCCGCGTCTACGTGATCGAGCTCGACCGGGGCGCCGGGAGGCGCCGCGATCCGCGCATCCCGTGGGTCTACGTCGGTTCGAGTGCCCGCGACCCCGAGATCCGCTTCGCCCAGCACCGGCGCGGCTACAAGTCGTCGGGCCTGGTCAAGCGGTTCGCCCTGCGCCTCCGCCCCGATCTCTACGAGGACCTTCCTTCCTACAAGGGCGCGAGGAGCGCCCGGGAGGCCGAGCTGCAGCGGGCCCGCGACCTCGCCGACTGCGGGTTCGTGGCTCACAGCGACGGAACCTCCTACGGGAAGGACGCGGGGGAGTGGCGGGAGTGGGATGCGGAGCGTCTCGACCTCGTGGGCGATCACGTCGACCGCGCCGCCGCCGAGCTCGTCGAGTCCTCTTTCGAGCCGCCGGACCCTTCGCGGTGCGCCGAGCTGCTCCACGGCGACCGCGGCTTCTGGATCGCCGACTTCATCGACCCGGCGGACCCGCCGCCCGCCTACGGCCGCTTCGCGCACGCCTCGCTCGACGCGCTCGAGGCGCGCGCCGAGTTACTGGACGGCAGCCGCCATATCCTGCGCGGATGAGATTCGGCCGCCGGCTGCCCGCAACCCTCTTCCTGGTTCTCTGCATTCTCGGCCTCACGGCCTGCGGCGGGGACGCGAAATCCGGCCCGACCGACCAGACGGGGTCGGGCGCTTCCGGGGAATCGGAGACGCCGCAGAAGGCGACGCTCGTCCTCGACTTCGTGCCGGGCCCGGTCCACGCCGGTATCTACGAGGCCATGGCGAAGGGTTATTACGAGGACGAGGGGATCGACCTCCAGATCATCGAGCCGACCTCCACCGCCGACACGCTCAAGCTGATCGACGCCGGCAAGGCCGACTTCGGCATCGCGGACGGGATCGACGTCGCGACTCAGATCTCCGAAGGACGCGGCGCCCAGGGCGTGATGGCGATCGCTCAGCGCCCGCTCGGCGGCGTGATCACGCTCGCCGACTCGGGCTTCGGGTCGCCCGCCGACCTCGAGGGCGGAACCGTCGGGCTGACCGGCGTGCCGTCGGACGAGGCGGTCCTCGACACGATGGTCGAGGCCGACGGGGGCGATCCCGACGAGGTCGACAAGGTCACGATCGGCTTCAACGGGGTCGCGAACCTCGAGAGCGGCAAGATCGACGGCTTTACCGGCTTCATCCCGGCGGACGGCGTGCAGGTCGAAACCGACGGGTATCCGACGAAGTCCTTCGCGCCCGACGAGTACGGCGATCTGACGTATCCGGGCCTGGTCGTCTTCTCGACGGAGGACGAGATCGCGGCCGACCCGGGACTTATGCAGGGGTTCGTGAGCGCGACGATTCGGGGCTACGAAGACGTGATCGACGATCCCGCGGCCGGGGTCGACGCGCTTCTCGACGCCAACCCGGCCATTCCGCGCAAGTTCGCCGAGGCATCGCTCGACGCCTACCTGCCGTCGTTCACCGACGGGAACGCTGATTTCGGCGGCTTCGACGAGGCCAGCCTGCAGAAGCTCTCCGAATTCATGGTCGACAACGGCCTCGCCGACGAGCCGATCGATCCGGATCGCTACGCGACGAACCGGTTCGTCGACGGCGCAGGGTAGTCGTGGAGGGGGTGGCCACCCGCCTCCGGGCGGCGGGGCTCGGCAAGGAGTTTCCGCCGCCCGCCGACGGC